>Ga0137372_10007073_pt1 | contig 10861 bp, 9 predicted proteins | sample SagtaG_6_FD_104911 | JGI IMG/M metagenome (GOLD analysis project Ga0137372, IMG submission 104911) | Vadose zone soil microbial communities from Sagehorn Ranch, Mendocino, California, USA - Sage1_R_60_16 metaG | ecosystem: Environmental > Terrestrial > Soil > Vadose zone | place: USA: California...
GATGTCGAAAGCGATCGTGGGCGAGGCGGTCTGGAAAGTACCCCTCCTACGTCTCGCGGCCCTTGCAGGCCGCCTGTAGGCGGCTACTCTTGCCTCGTGTTCGAGGTCACCGACGCCACCTTCGAGCGAGACGTGCTCCAGGCCGACACGCCGGTGGTGCTCGACTTCTGGGCGCCCTGGTGCGGTCCGTGCCGCGCGGTCGAGCCGATCCTCCTGCAGCTGGAGGCCGAGGCGAAGGGCCGCATCGAGTTCGCCAAGCTGAACATCGACGAAAACCCGGCGACGGCGGCACGCTACGACGTCCTCTCGATCCCAACGGCGATCCTCTTCGACGGCGGTGAGGCGAAGGCAACCCTCATCGGCGCACGGCCGCGTTCACACTACGAGCGTGCGCTAGCGGAAGTGCTCCCAGCCGCCTAGCCGGTACGGCGCACCGTCCAGGGTCAGGACGACGCCTTCGCCTTCCTCGCAGCGGCCGACGACGGCGAAGCGCCTCGGGTCTTCGACGGCGGCCAGCAACTCGTAGTCCTCTCCGAAACCCAGATCGTCCAGGTCGGCGCCGTCCGCCAGCGGAACGCGTTCGAGCTCGACCACGAGGCGACAGCGGGAGCGCACTGCAATGTGCGCTGCATCGACAGCCAGACCATCGGAGACATCGAGCTGCGCATGCGCGTACGCGGCGAGCTCCCTTCCTTCGGCCAGCCGCAGCGGCGGCCGCACGAACGCCTGCCGGCGGAATGCCGCACCGGCGCCGCCGAGCGGGCCGGTCACGACGAGCTGGTCGCCTGGACGAGCGCCGCTACGACCGGGTACTCGAGCCGAGCGGCCGGCGGCTGTCACGCTGAGCACGAGCTGCGCCGACTGCGTCGTGTCCCCACCGACGACCGGCACCCCGGTCTCGGCCAGGCCTTCGTACAGCTCGAGAACGTCGTCGACCCGAGTCTCCGGCGGCGCTGCGAGCGCAACGACCAGACCCTCGGCGTCGGCACCCGATGCGGCGAGATCGCTGAGGTTCACGGCGGCCGCGCGCCAGCCGAGGTCGCGCCAGGAGATCCAGTCGAGCCGGAAGTGAACGCCCTCGACCAAAGCATCCTGAGTGATGACGACCCCGCCGGCGAGCTGGGCGGCGTCGTCCTCGACCCCTTGCGCAAGACCGCGACGCTCGAGCTCGGCCAACAACCCGAGCTCGCCGAGGTCAGAGAGCGTCATCGACCACACGGCGCAGGGCGGCCGCATCCCGAGCGGCGCGCAGGACGGCGACACCGGCTGCACCCGCACGAATGCAGTCGGCCGCGTTCGACGCGTCGATCCCGCCGATCGCCACGACGGGGACCGACACCGCCGCGCAGATCTCGCGCAAGCCCTCCAGCCCGATCGCAGGATCGGCATCCGGCTTCGACGGCGTCTCCCAGATGGGTCCGATACCGAGGTAGTCCGCTCGCCCCCCCACTGCTCGGGCCTCGTCGAGCGTCGCCGCAGAGAGCCCGAGCAGAAGACCATGCTCGCGGGCCGCCTCTGCGCCCGAGTCGTTCCGCCCGAGATGGACGCCGTCGGCGCCGAGCATCAGCGCGGCCTCGACGTCGTCGTTGACGACGAAAGGGACGCCGTGCCGCGCGCAGAGGCTCCGCGTTGCGCGACCGCGCTCGACGACATCCACGCGCGGCGCATCCTTCAAGCGCCATTGGACGACGGTCGCGCCGCCCTGGACCGCGAGCCGGGCCGTCTCGAGTTCGTGGACGAGAACGTGCAGCCTCACGAGATCTTCGCCCGCCCGTCCAGCGTCGAGGGGTCGAGAGCAGCAAGCGCGTCATAGAGATTGACGTGGAACGAGCCGGGCCCTTTGGCATCGCGTGCGGCGTTCTCACCGGCGACGCCGAATGCCACCAGCGCCTCGGCCGCGGCCTCGAGCGGTGCTTCGCGTTTCACGGCGAGGAAGCAGCCCGTTACGGCGCTCGACATGCAACCGGTACCGGTCACCGCGGCGAGCAGCGCATCGCCGTTGGCCACCGCCAGGACGCGATCGCCGTCGGACACGTGATCGACGGCTCCGGTGACCGAGGCGACCACCCCGAGGTTCTCTGCGACCAGACGCGCCAGCTCAGCGGGCTCGCCTCCCACCCCGATCGACTCGACGCCGCGCACCTCCGCGGCGACGCCGACCAGCGTCGCGACCTCACCCTGGTTGCCGCGCAGGACGGCGACGTCCACCTCGTCGAGGATCCGCTTCGCCGTCTCCGTCCGGTAGCGGGTTGCGCCGGCGCCGACCGGATCGAGCACCACGGGAATGCCGGACGCGTTCGCAGTCTTTCCCGCGAGCAGCATTGCCTCCACCCAGTGCGGCGACAACGTGCCGATGTTCAGCACGAGCGCGCCGGCGAGGACGACCATCTCCTGCACCTCTTCGCGGGCATGCGCCATCACAGGCAGCGCACCGAGCGCAAGCGTCGCGTTGGCGGTCTCGTTCATCACGACGTAGTTCGTGATCTGGTGGACGAGCGGCTTTCGCTCGCGCAGCGTGCGCAGGGTCGTGCCGGCGGAGATGGTCATGCGGTGCCCTTCAGGTGGAGGGCGTCGACGGGGCCGTCGCCGGCGCCCAGCTCGGGAAGCCCGTTGCGTACCGCCTCGGAAGCAGCCCGTGCGGCTGCTCGAGCCGCCTCTTCGAGGGACTGTCCCTTGGCCAGGGCCGCCGCAAGCGTGGCTGAGTGCGTGCAGCCGGCGCCATGCGTCGCGGCGACAGGGTGACGCTCCACTGCGATCTCGATGTGCCGCCCGCCATCGAAAAGGTGATCGACCGGGTCGCCGTGGCCGCCCGTGACGACGACGGCGGCCGCACCGAGCGCGTGGATGCGCTCTGCAAGCTCGCGTCGGGACCCCGAGCCCCCCGCGAGCGCCTCGGCCTCGTGCAGGTTCGGCGTCACAACCGTTGCGAGCGGGAACAGCCGTGTCACGAGCGTGGCGACCGCATCGTCTCGGAGCAGCTGCGCGCCGGAGCTCGCAACCATGACCGGGTCGACCACGACCGGCGCTCGCCGAGTGACCAGGTGATCCGCAACGGTCTCGATCACAGCGCGCGAGAAGAGCATTCCCGTCTTCACGGCGTCGACGCCGATGTCGTCGAAGATCGCCTCGAGCTCTGCACCGACGAAATCCGCCGGAGCCTCGTGCACGGCGGTCACGCCGGTCGTGTTCTGCGCGGTCAGCGCGACGATCGCGGTCATCCCATAGCAGCCGGCAGCCGCGAACGCCTTCAGGTCGGCCTGAATGCCGGCACCGCCGCCGGAGTCGGACCCGGCAATCGTCAAACAACGTGGAATCAACTCACTCCCTTCGCCGGTGCTAACCGGATCAGGTTCTACGGGTGTGATCTCAGCCCATTTGGGCACCCCGGTCTCCCAAGGGTACCGTGAGACATATGGCAGACGTGAAAGAGCTTCGCCTTGTCCTGACCGTTCCGGACTTCGATGCGGCACTCCAGCTCTATCGCGAGGCGCTCGGCCTACCGACCCTCCAGGCATGGCAGAGCGAGGGTGGCCAGATCGCGATCCTCGACGCCGGCCGCGCCACGCTCGAGCTCATCGACGAGAGTCAGGCCGCGGAGATCGACCGGATCGAGGTCGGCAGGCGAACAGCCGGACCCGTGCGCATCGCGCTCGAGGTGGACAACAGCGAGGCGAGCGCGGCACGTCTCCGAGACGTCGGCGCGACGCAGCTCGCAGACCCCGTCACGACACCGTGGAACGATCGCAACGTCCGGCTCGAGACGCCGGACGGCATGCAGCTCACGCTCTTCACCGTCCTCGGCTAGCACGCATGGCATTGAGCGCCGTCACCTGGGATGACCTGCTCGAGGGCGGCGAGCTCGCCCACGTCGAGACCCTCCCCGCCGCTGATCCGCGCGTCGCATCGCTTCCGGACGACCTCGATCCAGGCCTGCGCGAGGCATTGCCGTTCGATGGGCTCTACACGCATCAGCGCGACGCGTGGGACATCGCCGCACGCGGCGAGCACCTGATCCTCGCGACCGGCACGGCGTCGGGGAAATCGCTCGCCTTCAACCTCCCGGTCCTCGATGCGATCGCCCGCGAGCCGAAGAACCGCGCGCTCTACCTCTACCCGACGAAGGCGCTGGCGCAGGACCAGGCACGTGCATTGGCCGAGTTGCATGCGCCGAACGTAAGGGCTGCGATCTACGACGGCGACACTCCGCCGGAACGCCGGTGGCAGATCAGGCGCTGGGCGAACGTCATCCTCACCAATCCGGACATGCTCCATGTCGGCGTGCTGCCGCACCACGACCGGTGGGGAGACGTGCTGCACAACCTGCGCTACATCGTCGTCGACGAGGCACATGTCTACCGCGGAGTATTCGGCTCGCACGTCGGCAACGTCCTGCGGCGATTGCGGCGTCTCGCCGGCGTCTACGGCGCCGACCCCCAACTGCTGCTCGCCTCGGCGACGATCGCGAACCCCGGTGAGCTGGCCTCGTCACTCGCGGGCGTCGAGGCGAGGGTGGTCGACCGCGACACCGCGCCGCGGGCGGAACGCACCGTCGTGCTCTGGAATCCCGAGCTCCTTGATCCGGAGCTCGGGCTGCGCGCAAGCCCTCTCGGCGAGGCCTCCCGGCTGATGGCAGACCTCGTGTCGCGAGGCCTGAGGACGATCTGCTTCGCGAAGAGCCGGAAGGCCGCGGAACTGATCCACAAATTCACGGTCGAGCGCGTCGACACCGAGGTGGGTGCCCGCCTCGCCCCGTACCGCGCCGGCTACACACCGGCACAACGCCGGGAGATCGAGCGGCGCCTCATGGGCGGTGAACTCCTCGGCGTCTCGGCGACCGATGCGCTGGAGCTCGGCATCGACATCGGCCTCCTCGATTGCGCGATCTCCGTTGGCTTCCCCGGGACCGTCGCCTCGCTGCGGCAGCAGTGGGGGCGGGCGGGCCGTCGCGGGCGCGGCCTCGCCGTGCTGATCGCAAGCGAGGACGCGCTCGACCAGTACTTCATGCGCGAGCCGGAGACGCTGCTCGCCCGCAGGGTCGAGGCCGCGATCCTCGACCAGTCGAACCCGCGCGTCCTCGACGGCCACGTTCGCGCGGCGGCTTTCGAGGCGCCGGTCGACGACGCCGACCGCAGCACGCTGGGCGATGCGGCGCTCGAGCGCGCGGCACTCCTCCCGGACCTCACGCTGACGAAGAGCGGGTACGTGTGGGCAGGCCGCGACTACCCGGCCGCACAGTTCGGTCTTCGCTCGACGACACCCGACACGTTCGCCATCGTCGAAGCAGAGAGCGGTACCGTGCTCGGCCTGGTCGAGCGAGAGCGCGCTTACTCAACGGTGCACAAGGGCGCGATCTATCTCCATCTCGGCGAGAGCTATCTCGTCCGCGAGCTCGACTTGCAGGCGCGCACGGCCGTCGTGACGGCCTACAAGGGCGATTACTACACCCAGGCGAAGAAGGACACGAACACGGCAATCGAGGAGGCCCTCCGCACTGACCACCGCTGCGGGCTCGACCTATCGTTCGGCCGGATCTCGGTGACGGAGCGCGTGGTCGCGTACCAGAAGAAGTCGATCCGCGACCAGTCGACCCTCGAGACGGTCGAGCTCGACCTGCCGGAGACGAGCTTCGAGACCGAGGCGATCTGGTACCTGCCCGAGCCGGAACAACTCGACGGCCTGGAGAAGATGCCCAAGCTGCTTGGGACGCTCCACGCCGCCGAGCACTCGATGATCGCGCTGCTGCCGCTCTGGGCGATGTGCGACCGGTGGGACATCGGCGGCCTGTCGACGAACATCCACTTCCAGACGAACCGTCCCACGGTGTTCATCTACGACGGCCATTCCGGTGGAGTCGGAATCACAGAACGCGGCTTCAACGCATTCGAAGGCTGGGTCGAGGACACCGCGCGCATGCTCGAAGGCTGTCCGTGCGCCGACGGCTGCCCGTCGTGCGTGCAGAGCCCGAAGTGCGGCAACCTGAACGAGATGCTGGACAAGGGCGGCGCGCTCACATTTCTGCGCCGGCTGGTGGCGGCATCTACGTAACCGAGCTGAAGGAGGAACAGCGCGAACACGTGGGAGCGCGACTGCCGCTGAACCGGCTCGGGGGGCACCAGACCTACTTCGTGGCGTGGAAGGACGACGACCCAGTCGCCCACGCCCACGTCGCCTGGTCAGGAGGGAAGCTCGGGGTGCCGGAGATCCAGGACGTCTTCGTCCGGCCGGATGCGCGGCGGCTCGGGATTGCGACGGTGCTCATCGAGGCGATCGAACGCGGCGCCGTTCGCCGAGGACACACACGTCTCAGCCTCGGCTACGGAATCGCAAACGAAGACGCGCGCAGGCTCTACGAGCGCCTCGGCTATCGCAACGCGGGCCTTGAGCCCGAGCGCGTCCAGGGCACCGTCCTGATGCGCGGCGTGCCCGTCGAGGTCGACGACACGCTGGTCTACCTCTTCAAGGACATCGCGTGATGACGCGACCAGCGCTCGGCGGGACGCTCATCCTCGGCGGGGGTTTCGCCGGCAGCTACGTCGCACGCCTGCTCGGGAAGCGTGGCGGGACGATCGTCTCACCGGAGAACTTCATGCTCTACACGCCGATGCTTCCGGAGGCTGCATCCGGGACGCTCGAGCCGCGTCACGTGGTGGTCCCGCTGCGAATGATGTGCCCGCATGCGGAACTCCTGCTCGGCCGGGCGACCGAGGTCGACACGCAGCGGCAGCGCGTCCAGGTCGAGACGGAGGAGGGACTGCTGACGCTGCAGTACGGAGAGCTCGTGGTCGCGCTCGGCGCGATCTCGCGCGTCCTGCCGATTCCCGGACTCGCAGACCATGCACTCGGCTTCAAGACCCTCGCGGACGCCATCTACCTGCGCAACCACGTCCTCCGCCGTCTCGAAGCCGCTGCGGCCGCCCCGAACGAAGGCCACCGCGAGCGAGAGCTCACGTTCGTGTTCGTCGGCGCCGGCTATGCCGGGGTCGAAGCGCTGGCCGAGCTCGCAGACCTGGTGCGCGATGCGCTGCCCTACTACCCGACCCTCCGCGATACGCCGCAGCGCTGGGTGCTCGTGGATGCCGCGTCGACGATCCTTCCGGAGATACCGAGCAAGCTCGGCGAGTACGCAGCACGTCAGCTCGCAGGACGAGGCGTCGACATCCGCGTGAGCACGACGCTCGACGCCGTCGAGCCGCACGCTGCCGTGCTCTCCGACGGCGAGCGGATCCTGACGAGCACCGTGGTCTGGACGGCCGGCGTGCGGGCGAACCCGCTGAACGGGCACTTCGGGCTCCCGCTCGACGAGCGCGGCCGCGTCAAGGTCGACCAGACGCTGCAGGTGGAGGGAGTCCCGCACGTCTGGGCACTCGGCGACGGCGCCCGCGTACCGAACCTCGCCACGCCGGACGAGTTCGATCCACCCACGTGCCAGCATGCTTTGCGGCAGGCGCGGCGGTTGGCGAAAAACCTCGCCGGCGAGCGAAAGCCGTACCGGTACCGGATGCTCGGGCAGGTGGCGACGCTCGGTCGGTACAAAGGCATCGCACAGGTCCCAGGTGCCCTCCTCCGCGGCTTCCCGGGCTGGTTCGTGACCCGGACGTACCACCTCTACCAGCTGCCGCTCCTGACGCGGAAGCTTCGCGTCGTGGCCGACTGGACGACCGCCTTGTTCTTCCGGAGGGACATCGCCGAGCTCGGAATGCTCGGCCATCCGGAACGGCTCGGCCGATGAACGTCGGCGCTTAGCCCTTCAACGCGTCCGTCAACCGCTGCCGCGTCGTGAGGACGCCCTCGAAGAGGTCGCCGTGCCTGCGGATGCGTTCGAGCACCACCGGCATGGTGAACGAGAGCGGGTCGAGGTCGTCCTTCACCTCGCTCCACCGCAGCGGCGTCGACACCGGAGCCCCGGCTCGCGGCCGCACGGAGTAGACCGACGCGATCGTCTTTCCCTCGCCGTTCTGGTTCGCGTCGATGAGCACCCCCCGTCGCTTCGACTTCGTCCACTCAGTCGTCGCAAGCCCGCGGTTCGTGCGCGCGATCGCACCGGCCACGATCTCGGCGAACTGCCGCGTATCCTCATACGTGTAGCGCCGCTCGACCGGCACGAGCACGTGCATGCCTTCGGCGCTCGAGGTCTTCGGGAACCCGACGAGACCGAAGGCGTCGAGCGCCTGCTTGACGAGGAGCGCCACCTGGACGGTCTCCTGGAAGCCAACGTCGGGTGACGGATCGAGATCGAACAGGACGAAGTCGGGACGTTCGGGCTTGTCGACGCGGGAATACCACGCGTTCATGTCGATGCAGCCCATATTCACCATCCAAAGGAGGGCGAGCTCGTCGTTCACGACCGGGAAGTTGACCCACTTCTTCCGGCGTGGAGCGTCCCGCGTCGAGACAAGCGTCCGAAAGGTCGAGATCCACTCCGGCATGTGCGAGGGGGCGTCCTTCTGGAAGAACCGCCCGGCCTCGATCCCGTCGGGCCAGCGCACCATCGTGAACGGCCGGTCGCGCAGATGGGGGACCAGCGCAGGTGCGACGGCGCGGTAGTACTCGAGCAGGTCGCCCTTGGTGATGCCTTCGACCGGGAAGAAGACCTTGTCGAGGTTGGAGAACTTGAGCTCGCGTGAGCCCTTGGTGATCCGATCGGCGATCGGAGCCTCGCGGCGGACCTCCTCGGCGGATTTGTCCTCCCGCAGTCCCTTGTAGGAGGGCGCGCGCAGGCGGCCGTCATGGGTCCATTCGGCGAACTCGACCTCACAGACGAGTTTCGGCTCGACCCAGATCACGTCGCTCTTTCGTACCTTCGGCATCTTCGGCACCTCGCGGAACGGCGGCGTCGAGCGTTTCAGTGGGCGCAACTTGTCCAGGAGCTTCTCGATCTCCTTGCTGTTGAAGCCCGTGCCGACGTTCCCCGCGTACGTGAGCTCCCCACCCTGGTAGTAGCCGAGCACGAGGGAGCCGAAGCTCGACGCCCGCCTCCCCGTTCCCTTGGTGAAGCCGGCAATGACGAACTCCTGCTCGCCGTGGGTCTTGATCTTCAGCCAGTCGCGCGTCCGCCTGCCCTGGGCGTACCGTGAGTCGAGCCGCTTCGCGATGATCCCTTCGAGCTGCTGCTCCTTGGCGGCCTGCAGCAGCGCTGCACCGTCGTCAAACGACTCGGACAGCCGCACGGTGCGGTTGCGCTTGTCGAGCAGCCGGCCCAACCGCTTGCGGCGCTCGACGAGCGGCAGGTCGACGAGCGGCTCGCCCTCGACTTCGAGGAGGTCGAAGACGTAGAAGACGAGCGGCGTCCCCGACTTGCCCTGCTGCATCGCGGAGAAGCTCGAGCGGCCGGACTCGTCGAGGGCGCAGACCTCGCCGTCGAGGACACAGTCCGGCGTCTTCACCGCCTTGGCGACCTCCTTTGCGACGTGCTCGAAGCGCCCGGTGAGATCGTTGCCGTTGCGGCTCGTAAGCGTTACCTCACTGCCTGCGACCGTCGCGATCGCGCGGTAGCCGTCCCACTTGACCTCGAAGGCCCAACCCGCTCCGCGCGGCACGTCCTCCGCGAGGGTGGCGAGCATGGGCAGATAGGTCGATCTGCGTGCCTTGGGCACGGCAGCCTCGCCCTCCTCGCGCTTCCGAACGATCAGCCAGTTCTTCTCGTCACCGCTGAGATGCGCGGGTACGAGCGCCCACGTTCCTTGGAGGCGGTTCCCGTGGAGCCGCACGGTGAGGCCGCCGTTCTTCTTCTCCTCGAGCAGCTCGTAGGTGCCGCTGTCCCAGATCTCGACTGTGCCGGCGCCGTAATTGCCCTTCGGGATCTCGCCCTCGAACGTCGCGTACTCGAGCGGGTGATCCTCGACGTGGACGGCGAGATTCTGCTGTCCCGGCTCCAGCGGCACGCCCTTGGGGACGGCCCAGCTCGCCAGCGCTCCGTCGCGCTCGAGGCGGAAATCGTAGTGCAGCCGCCGCGCGTCGTGACGCTGCACGACGAAGATCGGTTCCTCCGTCTTGCCCTTCTTCGCGCCGAAGGGCTCGGGCGTCTTCTTCGGGTCGCGCTTGCGCTTGTACTCCGTGAGTTTCTGGGCCATCTGGGGACTCTTGCGGATATCGGATCGACTGCGGGTTTCAACCGTGGGCCGAGTGGCTAGGACTTGTTGCAAGGAGGGCAGATATCCTCCGAAAAGCTTCTCCACCCAGCGGGGGGGTCGACTCTTCGGGCCGGATTGCCGGCCCGAAGTCGTTCTCGGGTCGGGGGAAAAGGCTGTGGATGTTGTGGAGAGACGACACTCGGTCCGACCGCGAACCTACCGAAACCTCAGTCAAGCTCCTAACTTTCCACAGGTTGGGCCGTTGACTCAGGCGTAAACGCCCAGGGAGCGGAACTTGGCTCGTCTCCTGCGCTTCAGGTCCTCCGCGGGTACGGATTCGAGGTCTTCAAGGGCCTCTCGAAGCGATTCCCCCAGCAGACGCGCTGCCTCGTCCGGGTCGGTGTGGGCACCGCCGTCGGGCTCGGAGACGATCGCGTCGATGACGCCGAGCTCGAGGCAGTGGACAGCGTCGGGCTTGAAGGCGGCGGCGGCCTTCTTCGCCTCGGCCGCATCGCGCCAGAGGATCGCGGCGCAGCCCTCGGGCGAGATCACCGTGTAGATCGCGTTCTCCTGCATCAGGACACGGTCCGCGAGCGCCGTGGCGATCGCGCCTCCCGAGCCACCCTCTCCGATCACGCACGCGATCGTGGGTACGCCGAGCCGGGACATGAGCGCCTGCGCCCTCGCGATCGCCCCTCCCTGGCCGTGCTGCTCCGCGGCCACGCCCGGATATGCACCGGGAATGTCGACGAGACTGACGACTGGGAAGCCGTGGCGGTCCGCAAGCTCCA
>Ga0137372_10007086_pt1 | contig 10849 bp, 10 predicted proteins | sample SagtaG_6_FD_104911 | JGI IMG/M metagenome (GOLD analysis project Ga0137372, IMG submission 104911) | Vadose zone soil microbial communities from Sagehorn Ranch, Mendocino, California, USA - Sage1_R_60_16 metaG | ecosystem: Environmental > Terrestrial > Soil > Vadose zone | place: USA...
GGCCGAAGTCACGGAGCCGAGCGGCAAAGGTTACGTGCTGATCCCTCTGGGCAAAGGTGAAGTTCCGGAATTGACCGACTATCCCTATGAAGTACTGATGGTTCGTCCCGATTACCTCGAAGCGAATCCCAAGATCGCCACGGCGGTGGCGCGCGCGATTTCGCGTGGCGGGGCGCTGTTCCGCTCGAATCCGGAAGCTGCTAAGACCGCGCTGCGAAACCACCGGCTCTATACCAAAGACAAACTTGCGGACGACGTTTTTGAGCTTTCATATTCCACGGTAGCCAATGCGATGCCCGCTTGGGGCAACATGACTCCCGAGGGGTGGCAGAAAGTGGTCAACTTTGCCGTCGGAGCTGGAATCGTTAAAGATCAGTCAAAGGCCCCTTCCAATAAAGAGGGCGTGCTCTGGACGAACAAATACGTCGGCAAGCCGTAAGGGCATGTCCGCTGACGCAAATGGCTCATCTGTTTTTTTAAGTAGGAGGTACAGCTTTTACTGTCTTCCAATAGCATTCACCAACTGAGCCAGGGCCAACTTGTATGAAACCAACGCGTTCACATAGTTAGTCTGTGCGGTGGTATACGTTGTCTCAGCGTCCGTCACTTCAACGAGGGGAGCATAACCGACCTGGTAGCGCCCTTGATGGAGCTCGAGATTTTCCTTCGCTGCTTTTACGGCCGCCTCATTTGCTTTCACAACTTCTTGTGATGCAGCCAGGTTAAGATAGTTTTGTTGGACCTGTAAAGCGATTTGTTGTCTCTCCACCCGCTCCTGTTCTTTGATCGAGTAATAGTTGTACAGCGCTTGTTGCACTTGATAGGTGGTTTGGAAGCCATTAAAAATCGGAATGTTTAAACTCAGTTGTACCTGCCAACTGGGTTGAAGAGGGAACAAGTTGGAGCCAACGTCATTACCTCGACGGCCATAACTTGAAGCAAAAAGAAAATCCGGCAGGTGATTGCGCCGGGCTACGGCGATTAGTTGGTCCTGTGCCTTAAGCTGGGCCTCGAATTGAAGCAGCTCCGGGCGCGCCGCAAAGGCGGTCTTTTTGGCTTCGTCGAGCGACATGGGAAACGGCGCGATCGAAAGATCTTCCGCCAAAGGTTGCTTCGGATATTCGTCCACTCCCATCGCGTTTATAAGGTTTGCCCAGGCAACGTCCACACCGTTTCGAGCCGCGATGAGATTCGCCTGAGCGAGATAGAGATTGGCTTCCGCCTGCGTAAGGTCGCTCTTAGGCCTAGTCCCGACGTCATAGAAGCCTTGGGCCTGACGCAGCGTAACTTCACGGCTTTTTACTGTGTCTTCGTTGACCCTTAACAGCGCGTTGGCCTGAAGCACCCCGTAGTAAGCTTGCTTCACCGCCAAAACGATATTGTTGGCGGTGGTATTATACGCGTAGTGCGTCGCGTCAAGCGTGTCCCGCGCCGATTGCACTAGTCCCTCACGCTTGCCAAAATTATACAAGGTCATACTCACATTGGTCGCACTGGCGACACTATCAAAAGCCCTCGAAGCGGTGGCTGACGTATCACTTACCGTATTGCTGGTACGGTAAGTGTTGTTAAAATTGACCGTCGGGTAGTAGGCAGCCATTTGCTGGTGCACTACCGCGTCCTGTGCTTTGATCTGAAATTGCGCGGATTTGACACTTGAATGGTTCTCAAGTGCGATACGCACGACTTCATCCAGTGTGAGGGGTTTTGCCGCTTGCGCCCCTGGCGGAACGCTCACCGGTCCTTGAGCGGCAACTCCTGGTGTATCAGCGGGCTTCGCCGTCATTGGCAACAAGAACAAAATGACTGCTGAAAGAAGGACCCCCTGAAGCCGCAGCCCATTTCCTTTGAATTGTCTCATGTCACTCCTCCTAGTCGAATCTCTCAAACTAACGGTATGGCTGTGTGGGAAACGAAAATAACACAGAAGCGCCGAAGGCGCTGAATGAAACTACTGTGAAGCCTGGACCGTGATGAACCTTTCGGTCGGGCTGAAAATCTCGAATGGGGAGATGTAAATCATTGGCGATTGAAAATCTCGAAAGGCGGATTCTCTCGCGATTTTCTCAATTGCGAATGACAGAGTCAGAATCCAGGGAACAGTAGTCGGGATCCCCAGTACCCACAGGCCCTGTTCGCCACCACAAGTTCTAGGTTCTGATTCCAGATCCTGTTAATTTTAGTCTCTTTATGTGGAATCTGCCATCGCAAGCGCGAAGTGCGGACGTTTACCTATATCCCATCGCCGATAGGAATTGCTTTAAAGAGTGGAATTGGAAATACGGGTTATTCTGCTTTTCTGCACCGAGGGTGGACGTTGATGTCTCTGAATAGTTGTGGCCGGGAAAAAGAATCGTTTCATCCGGCAAGGCCATCAGCTTCTGCGTTAAGCTGTAATACATCTGCTCAGGATTACTCCCGGGTAAATCCACCCGCCCGCAGGATCCGATAAAAAGGGTATCTCCTGATACGATTCGATTCTCCACCAGGAAGCACTGCGATCCGGGCGTATGGCCGGGCGTGTGCAGCAATTGAATCTCGAGGCCGCCGACGTCGATCTTGTCACCGCTTTCCGCTTTGATGACATCAGACGGCGACAGCCCCTTGAGAAACTCCGCCTCCGCTTTGTGCACCACGACCTTGGCTTTGCATCTACTGAGAAGCTCCGTCACGCCTTCTATTTCGACTCCCGCGAACCGCCCCCCCACATGATCCGGGTGAGTGTGGGTAACGAAGGCGTGGGTAATCTCCATGTCATCTTGAGCCGCAAGGCGAAGTATCTCGTCAATCTCCCAGGCCGCATCGACCACTGCGACCTTGCGTGTTTCCATCGAGCCGATGAGATAGACAAAGTTCTGCATCGGCCCCATTTCGATCTGTTTGAAGTAGAGGCGGTTGTCCTGATCGCTCATTCCTGAACTCTGACTGCGATTCTGGATTCAGCGAGTCTTCGCTGCAAGCGACTCGTAGCTTACGCCCTCGCCGTTATCCTGATCGACGGGCAGATTCAAACTCGACCAACCCGGTGCGATCACATTGCCCATCGGATCGCGCATGCCGCCGAAACCACCGAGCATGTTTGAAACGTCTTGATAACCCGCCTGTTGCAGTAGTCCCGCTGCCGCGTTGGACCGCGGTCCGGCTTGACAGCCGACGATGATTTTCTTGTCCTTGGAAAAACTGCCTTCCACGACCTTCACGAAATCAGCGTTCATGACCATGCCCCTTGCCGGATCGGGAAAGGCGACGGGAATGTTCACCGCGCCCTGAGGATGCCCGGCCGCAAACTCACGCTCAGTGCGTACGTCGATGTAAACGGCTCCAACATCAGACTGCAGCGTATCATGCGCCTGCTGTGGGGTAACTTCTTTGACTGCCATAAAAACCTCCTTAGTTACCTGTTTCGGGTCTCGCGTCTTGTGTCTCGGGTTAACTCGAGACTCCAAACTCGGAACTCGAGACCGGGTAGCGTTCACATTCCCATAATATTGTAACCCGCATCTACGTGGATCACCTCGCCGGTGACAGCGCTGCCCCAGTCGCTGCACAGATAAAGCGCGGTTTTGCCCACTTCCTCGGCGTCGATATTTCTTTTAAGCGGCGCCCGCTCGCTGACGTAATGGAGCATATCTTTGAAACCGGAAATCCCTGCAGCCGCAAGGGTCCTGATGGGTCCAGCCGAGATAGCGTTCACACGAATGCCTTTGGCGCCCAGATCATGCGCAAGATAGCGCACACTCGCTTCCAATGCGGCCTTCGCGACCCCCATGACATTGTAATTGGGAATGACTTTTTCCGCTCCCATGTAGGTCATGGTGAGTATCGACGCCTTCCGTCCTTCCATAAGTGGTGCGGCATAGCGTACAAGCGCGACAAAGGAATAAGCGCTCACGTCCATGGCCAAGTGGAATCCCTGCCGGCTCGTTTGGACATAGGGATTGGATAGATCTTCTTTATTCGCAAAGGCAATCGCATGAATCAAAATGTCCAGCGAACCCCACTCCTGCTTCAGTGTGGTGAAGACCTTTTCGATTTCTTCATCTTTGGTGACATCACAAGGGAGAATGATTTTTGCTCCGATACCTTCAGCCAAGGGGCGGACGCGCTTTTCCAAAACTTCCCCGGCGTAGGTAAACGCCAGTTCCGCGCCTTCTGCGTGAAAGGCCTCGGAAATTGCCCAGGCAATGCTTCGGTCATTGGCTACGCCAAAGATGACCGCCTTCTTCCCTTCCAAAAGACCCATATTAATGTCCCCAGACACGGACGCAAAAACCGGTCCCCATCTCTCCTCTTGCTATCTTTTTTGTTTCGGCTTTTCCGCCAGCCCCCGCTGCCAAAGATATTCTGCTTCACCGGTCTGCTTGCTGATCCATCGCGACAAAACAAAAAAGAGATCGCTAAGTCGATTTATGTATTTTAGCGGCCATTCGCTCAACTCCTCGGCACGCGACAACCGAAGAATTTCCCGCTCGGCTCTCCGGCAAACAGTGCGGCATTGATGTAAATAGGCGCCGATTCTGCCCCCGCCGGGTAAGATGAATGACTTGAGCGGTTCCAGCTCTTTCTGGCATTCATCCATCACCTGCTCGAGTTTTTTCACTTCGCGCTCGCCGACGCGGTACATTCCTTCCTGGAAAAAATCAGGCGGTGTCGCCAGCTCACTCCCCAGGTCGAAGAGTTCGTCTTGGATCTGGCGCAACACCAAGTCCAAGAATTTACGGGCCTCGCATTCCTTAAGTTTTTCCTCGTTGAACGCCCGGGCCAGCCCGACGATGGAGTTTAACTCGTCAATGGTGCCATAGGACTCAATGCGAGGCGAGTCCTTAGGAACGCGCCTGCCGCCGACCAGGGCGGTCTCGCCATTGTCTCCGGTGCGCGTATAAACGCGCGTAATTCTAACTGCCATTGTGCAACGCTCGTTTCATTGGCTTCTTTGAATCAAGCCCGCTAGTTACTTTTTAGCCGATTTTGCCAGATAAGGTAAGCTGGAATTCCCAGCGCGACGATGAAAACACCAATCAAGGAATCTCTGGGCTTCTCGACGACCGACCCCCACACGATCCACAGATGAGCGAGGATGAAGAGGATAGGCACGATCGGATAGCCCCAAAGTTTGTAGGGTCGCTTTAGTTCCGGCCTTTTCCAGCGCAGCACCATGACAGACCCGACGGTGAGCGCGGAGAATAGTGTGATGATGACGCTAACGTAGGTGAAGAGAGTGCCGAAGGTCCCGGTTAGAATCAGCAGGCAAGCCCAGATCGCCTGAAGGAGGATGGCGCTGGTTGGCGTACCGAAGGTCGGATGAACGCCCGCAAGACGCTTAAAGAAAACCCCATCGCGCGCCATTGCGTAGTAAATCCGCGGTCCGATCATGGTCACAACATTCAATGCGCCGAGGATCGAGACGGTGATGATCGCAGTGATCCACGCCGATGTTTGGTAGCCGAACAGAGCCGTCGTTGCGACTTCGGACACTCTGAGCGCGCCTTTCATCTCGGTCACGGGCACGCCGTAGATGTAAACGACATTGACCGCCAGGTAGAGCGCGATCACGATCAGATTCGCCCATAACAAAGCGCGCGGCAAGTTTCTTTCCGGTTCTTTGACCTCGCCGGCGATATAGATCACTGCATTCCAACCGGAGTAGGCGAAAATCGCTGGGATGAAGGCTGCGGCAAAAACGCTGAAGTTCCCGATCTTTTGCCAATCGAATAACGGACTGAAATGGCCCGTATCGCCTTTGCCGAATAAAATTCCTAAAAGGATTATCCCCAGGAGGGAGCCGATCTTCAACGTGGTCAAAATATTTTGCGTTGCCGTACCAAGCCGGACGCCCAAACAATGCAGACCCGAAATCAGCAGGACGACAAGCATTGAGAATAAGGTGCCCACCGTAGCGTTGATCGAGAGACCTAAAACCGTCGTCGCAAAGATCGCCTTTTCTGATCCAAGGATGGGGAAGAAAAATGACATGAACCCGTTAAAGCCGACGGCGAGGAATGCGATGGCACCGGAGAAAGTCACTAAAAACGACGACCAACCTGACATGAAGCCCATGAGTTTCCCGTAGGCTTCTCTGATGTAAATGTAGTCTCCCCCTGCATAGGGCAAACTCGCCGAAAGCTCGGCACAGCTCAGCGCTCCCGTCAAAGCCAGAAGTCCGCCGAGAACCCAAACCAAAAGCACGCCTCCGGGTGTGGGGAGCGTCTCAGCAATAGCTCCGGTCGTAACAAAGATACCGATGCCGATCATGTCGCCGGAAATCAGCATCACCGCGTCGAACAATCCTATTTGTCGTTTAAGCTCCTGTTGCGCCATGGCGACTACCATTACAGGGAAATTGGTATACAGGCAACTTATTTAGGTCATTCCTACACGAATTTTGTGCGCCTCAGATGGTAGGATAGCTTGCAGATGGAATTCGATGGCGAGTCCGCAATCAAGTAGGAATTCACGAGGTAATTATGAAGTTCATTCCGTTTTTTTTAGTCTCCTTCTTATTCCAGCGACGATTTCAGCGCAGGATGACCCCCGCTGCTTCCGGACGGATCCGTCAATCGCTTTTTCTTTTCCGATTCCTGGCCACCACATCTATAATCAAACCAAATCTCTCGCTCATGAAAAGATGCTGAAAGCCGGCGGCGAGATTGTCATGATCGACTTTCATAAAAAAGAACTTCCCATCGGCCCGCCGATGCAAATGAAAATCGCCCGCGAAGATCTGATCAAACAGATGGAGACTAACGGATTCCGGCTCGCGAAAGAACATACCTTCCTACCGTATCAGTATTTCCTGGTCTTTGTCGCAAAGTAGATCAAAGGCGGGATTCTTTATTCCGCGCACTTCCCTCAAACCCAATCGGGTCAACCAAAATTCCCCCGAATGGGGATTGACGCCACTACCACTACAGCGAGTAGAATCAGGCCCGATGTTCCTCGGTCCGTTAGCAAATAATAAATGCAGCCGTGTTAGGGAACTAAAAAATAAAAATGGAGGTGCAGTTATGAAAAAAAATTTGGTCATATCTATTGTCGCGGTTCTCATAGGAGGATTCTTTGCTTCACCGGTAGTAGCGGATACGTTGGTGAAATTTAAGGGGGGGATCGGAGTTATCCCTATCTCGAACGTGGCCGTGGACGCGACCACGGGCGCTGTTACTGTCACCCGAAACATGGTCCGCGGGGTCAATTCTCCCGGTCAGATCTGGAGGATCAAGGACTTGGAGGCAAAGATAAAAGATAATGGCGACATCAAGGTAGAGGGAGAGGGTCTATTGCTGGCCGGAGGCAACAATATTGGAACGAATGCGACACAGAGTGTGGCAGCCCAGCTTTTTTGTGGTGATCAGACGTTCACATCACCCGGTGTGGCGCTTGAGGCTAATGGCGACTTCAAAATCACGGGCATACTTAGCCCTTTACCTCTACCAGGTATCTGTGAAACCCCGGTGCTCCTCATTCGGAGCATAAATCTCACTACCGGCGTTCTCGGGTCATGGTTCGCGGCCGGTATTCCTGACCTCGATGATCACGATCGGCGTTAGTCTCTTGGCGGCCAGCTCACAGGTTCTCACTCGCGTGAGCTAGCCGCCAAATGAACCGTGCGATTGAGGGGCATCTAAGTCGGGCTGTATGCCACCCCTGAGGTTCTGATCACTGCACGGTCTCATCTCGTCGTTAGATACGGTACAACCTTTTCGGATTATCCCACAGAATCTTTCTGCTCAGATCCGGCGGCAAATCGTTGCGCTCGACAAAACCGCGGACTTCTTCGACGAAGCGCTCGAAAGTGAAGGAATGAGGAACATCCGCCGGAAAGACGATATAATCGGCGTTCGTCAATACGCTGAGCACCGAGCCAGGGGCACCCTTGACAGTGCTTCTGGGGCTGCAATACATTCATCGTGGCTGGAGGATGAGTAACCAAGAGACATTCTTGATGAGGACAGAGGTAAGAGTGAACCATTGGGTATCGACAGCTCCCAGTCTTTTGCCCTCATCCCTACCTTTTGACGTCAAGTCGGAAGAAGGTCGTCATCGTGCTCCGGCTCAAGACAAGGCTTTTCAATCATCCCTGGGAGTTTCAATAATTGCTTTTATCTCTTTGTTCCTCTTCATCGTCGTAATGGCGGGACCGAATTTCGCCGCCGCAGCAAAGTCTCCTGAGGAGATCTGGAAAGAACTCGAGAGGCTTTCACAAGTTGAACGCGAGAAGAAGCTCATCGAAGGTGCCAAGAGCGAAGGCGAGATGATTTGGTATACAAATTCCGGCCTCGAGAACGCCACCCGTTACATTCAAGCCTTCAAGAAGATCTACCCGTTCATCAACGCACAGGTTTGGCGCTCCAAGACACGCCAAGTCATCCAGAGGGTCATTGCTGAAGCCAACGCCGGTCGCCACATCGTAGATGTTATCAAACCCTCGACGGATCTTCTCCCCGCATTGCTCGAAAAAAATCTTATCGGCCGCTACGAGACGCCCAATCGAGCCATCTATCCGGCCCATGCCAAAAGTATCTATTTTACGAATATGAATTACGCTTTTCGTGTTTTCGCCTTCAACCCTCGCAAGGTGGCCCGAAAAGAGGCGCCAAAGACTTGGGATGAGCTGCTGCAGCCGCGCTGGAAAGGCGAAATTCTATTTGACGAATCCTCCTTGGAGGAAGTTGTAGCCTTGCTGGCCGCCTGGGGTCGGGAAAAAACAGTGAGCTATTTTACCCGGCTCAGCCAACAACAGCTGCTGATTCGTGTGGGTCGCGACACTACGACTCAAATGATGATGGCTGGCGAGGCCCCATTGGCAGTAACAACCTACGCTTACAATAACGAGAGCCTGCGGGCAACCAACGCTCCCGTCGATTGGGTGGCAGAAGACCTGATCCCCGCGCTGATGTACCCGTTGACCCTGGCGCGCAACGCGCCCCATCCCTACTCTGCCGCTTTGTTTTACGACTTTCTTCTGTCGGAACAAGGGCAACAACTCATCGCCAAGGAAGGACGCGTCGTGGCCCATCCAAGGGTTGATCCTATCTATCCGCGCATGAAGGAACTCCAGGGTTTATTGGGAACTTCCCGGGTTCAGCTGAATAGCGTGGAACAAAACCACAAGCTCTACAAGGACGGACTACAGATTCTCGACGAGATTGTCTTGAAACGAAAATCAGCTAGTCTGTAAAGGGTTCTACCCGAAAAAAGTCTTCACCAGACGGAGGGAAGAATGTTCGGAGCCGAAACCTTAGACCACGTCGCCTTTCCGGTACGCGACTTACCACGTGCGGAGAAATTCTACTTGGAAGTCGTTGGCCTGCCATTTTTGACGCAACGCAAGAATGCCGACGGCTCGCCGCGGCATACCTACGTCAAGGCCGGCGACAATATCATCGGCCTGAACCTGCCGGGTATTCAGACCGAGGCTTCGCCCAGCGGTGCCCCGCGCTATGCCATTGCTGTCGGTTCAGAGGCGAATTTTCACGTTATTATCGACCGCATCAAGCAATCCGGAGTCGGCTGCGGCGAAATCCGCGAGCATTCAAACGGTTCGCCGTTCTTGCGCTCCTTTCGCTTCACCGATTTTGACAACAACCACATGGAAATCTGCATGAACCGCCAGTCGCTCGGCGATATTTGCCTCAGCCACGTGGTCTTGGAAGCGACCAACCTAGAGCGCACGAAGCGATTTTATTCCGAAGCCCTTGGCCTTAGACCCGTGGGCGAAGATCACAACGAAACTTTTTTCGAGTTCCCGAATCACCAGCTCCTCGGCGTTAAGGCGGTAGCGACATTGTCGGACCGGACGAAACGGCATGGCCGCGCGGTTCACGTCGCCTTCAACGTAAGCCAGGACGACTTCGATCGTATGTTGGAACTGATTCCGGCCTTAGGCGGCGCCAACCAAGGCGACTCTCGCGCCGAAGATGGACTCCGCGCTCCGGGAGAACGAAGCATTTATTTTTCCGACCCAGACACCAACAAGCTGCAGATCACCGCCCACGGCGAAGAAGACTGGTCGCTCATTTCCAATGAAGAGAAATGGAAGCGAATCGTCGAGAACCGCCAGAAAGAGGGACGCGGCATCTCCCGCTTCGACCGCGGCGTAAAACCTAATCAATGAACCTCCCCGTAGCAGGCGGATGGGGTATTAAAAACCACTCACGATAATCTATCCCAAGGTTGTCAGTTCAGGTCGAGGTGAACCGGCGACGACTGAATTGTGAAAGAACGATTGAGATTGCGATCAGCGTGATCCCCCAAGCGAACCAGTCGCCGAAGCGCACGTAAAACGTTTCCCCCTCTAAAATTTCCGCCTGAGTTTTCAGCACCGCCGGCGTAAAGATCGGCAGCGCTTCGGCGATTTCTCCTTTGGCATTGATGAAACTGGTGACGCCGGTATTGGTCACGCGCAGCAAACTGCGGCGTGTTTCGATGGCGCGCCACTGTGCAAGGCGCGCATGTTGCCAGGGCGCCACCGTCCTTCCATACCAGGCATCGTTGGTTAAGTTGACTAGCAGGTTAGCTTTCTTTTCGCGGACAAAGCTCCGCGATATCTCCGGCATCAAGTCTTCGTAACAAATCAGCGGCGCGATTTTTTCTCCGCCGGGCAAGTCCAATGTGCGCGGGCCGTCGCCGGCGGTAAACCCTTCTATGAAGGGCACGCCGGGCAATAATCCAAGCAGCCCGGAGAACGGAATATACTCGCCGAACGCGAGCAGTACCTGCTTGTGGTACCGCGCCAAGACAACTCCGCGCGGATCAGTCAGAAAAGCGGTATTGAACGCTTTTGGATCGGGCCCCTTGGGGCCGCCGCGATAACTCCTCGCGCCGAAGATGAAGTATGCATTTTTCAGCCGAA
>Ga0137372_10007095_pt1 | contig 10842 bp, 9 predicted proteins | sample SagtaG_6_FD_104911 | JGI IMG/M metagenome (GOLD analysis project Ga0137372, IMG submission 104911) | Vadose zone soil microbial communities from Sagehorn Ranch, Mendocino, California, USA - Sage1_R_60_16 metaG | ecosystem: Environmental > Terrestrial > Soil > Vadose zone | place: USA: California...
AGGGGTTGACGGGGTAGCGGAACACGATCACGTCCCCGCGCTGCGGCTCACGGGTCGGGATGATCTTCTTCTCGATGATCGGCAGGCGCATGCCGTAGGCGAACTTGTTGACCAGAATGAAATCGCCTACCTCGAGCGTGGGCCGCATCGAAGAGCTGGGGATCTTGAACGGTTCCGCGACGAAGGATCGCAGCAGGAACACGATCAGCAGTACCGGAAAAAAGCTCTTCGGATATTCGATCCACCACGGTTCGGGCACATCGCCGCGGCGCCGTTTGGCAAAGTACCACCGGTCGGCCAGAGCCATGACGCCGGTCGCGACCGTGAGCACGAACAGGATGAGTGCGAAGTTCATCAGGTCGGTGGCTGGGAACGAGCCGGGAGCTGCGCGCGCGCAGCATTGTCCAATTGAGTCCAAACCGTCCGCGCGCAGCGGCGCCGTCCATGGCCATGGATCGGCGTTGCGTTAGTCCGGCCAGCGGCGCCCGCCCTCATTTCTCGCCGACCTGCAAGATCGCGAGGAAAGCTTCCTGTGGGATCTCGACGCTGCCGACCGCCTTCATGCGCTTCTTACCGGCCTTCTGCTTCTCGAGCAGTTTGCGCTTGCGCGTGACATCGCCGCCGTAGCACTTCGCCAGCACGTTCTTGCGCAACGCCTTGACGCTCTCGCGGGCGATGATCTGGGCGCCAATGGCCGCCTGGATTGCCACGTCGAACATCTGCCGCGGAATGAGCTTGCGCATCTTGGTGACGACTTCGCGGCCGCGATACTGCGCATGCGCCCGGTGAACCATCACCGAAAGCGCGTCGACGCGCTCGCCGTTGATCAGGATGTCGAGCTTCACGACGTCGGTAGCGCGAAACTCCTTGAATTCGTAATCGAGCGAGGCATAGCCCCGCGACACGGACTTCAACCGGTCGAAAAAGTCCATGACGACCTCGGCCAGAGGCAACTCATAGATCAGCATGACTTGGCGGCCGACGTACTGCATGTTTTTCTGTACGCCGCGCTTCTCGGTGCACAACGTCAGCACCGGTCCCACATATTCCTGCGGCATGAGAATCGTCGTGGTGATGATCGGCTCGCGAATCTCCTCGACGCGAGAAAGATCAGGCAACTTGGCGGGATTCTCGATGTCGATCAGCGTACCGTCCCGCAGCAATACCTGATACACGACCGTCGGCGCGGTAGTGATGAGGTCCATGTCGTATTCGCGCTCGAGTCGTTCCTGCACGATATCCATGTGCAGGAGACCGAGGAAGCCGCAGCGGAAGCCGAAGCCCAGCGCCTGCGATACCTCGGGCTCGTAATGCAGCGACGCGTCATTCAACTGCAGTTTCTCCAGCGCGTCGCGCAGCGCTTCGTACTGGTTGGCCTCGACCGGATACAAGCCCGCGAACACCTGCGGCTTGACTTCCTTGAAGCCGGGGAGCGGCTCCTTCGCCGGTCGCGCCGCGAGCGTCACCGTGTCGCCGACCGGAGCCGCCTTGAGCTCCTTGAGGCCGGCGACGACGAATCCGACATCGCCGGCCTCGAGTCGGTCGCGCGCCACCGCCTTCGGCGTGAACACTCCCACCTGCTCACAGTTGTATGCCGCGCCCGTCGCCATGAGCAGGATGCGGTCTTTCGGCCTGAGTGTCCCCTGCATCAACCGCACGAGCATCACGACACCGACGTAGTTGTCGAACCAGGAATCGATGACCAGCGCCTGCAACGGCGCGCCCGGATCGCCCTGCGGCGGGGGAATGCGTGCGATCACCGCCTCGAGCACGTCGTCGACCCCTTCGCCCGTCTTCGCGCTCACCCGGATCGCATCGCTCGCGTCGATGCCGATGATGTCTTCGATTTCCGCGATGACGCGCTCCGGCTCGGCGACCGGCAGGTCGATCTTGTTGAGCACCGGAACGACCTCGACGCCCTGCTCGAGGGCCGTGTAGCAGTTGGCGACCGTCTGCGCCTCGACGCCCTGCGAGGCGTCGACGACCAGCAGCGCCCCTTCGCAGGCCGCGAGCGAGCGCGAGACTTCGTACGCGAAATCGACGTGGCCCGGCGTATCGATCAGGTGGAGGCTGTAGGTCTGGCCGTCGCGGCCGGTGTACGACAGTGCGGCCGTCTGCGCCTTGATCGTAATGCCGCGCTCGCGCTCCAGGTCCATCGAGTCGAGCACCTGCTCGCCCATCTCGCGCTCGGGCAGGCCGCCGCAACGCTGGATGAACCGGTCCGCCAGCGTCGATTTGCCGTGGTCGATATGCGCGATGATCGAGAAGTTGCGTACGTTCTGCATGAAACACGAAGGGCACCGCACCGGTGCCCTCGGTCGCCCTCATTGCCTTCGAAAGCCGCGGCTTGAGCCGCGGCGGAATATATTGAATTGACGCGAATTTTAGCCGAAATCCTGGGCCTGCGCGACCACCGATTGGCGTCTGGCGCGAGTTAGCGCAGAATGCCGGGCACCCGCGCTCCGGTTTTCACGCCGGCGGGCCAGGCCTCCGAGGCGAAGAGGCCGGATGGCAATATCGCGGGCTTTAGAGACCGGCGCGAACCGGATCTGCGAGCGCCGGACCAGGTTGCGGCAGCTATCATCGAGGAGGAAAAATGTCGCTCAAACAGATAGCCATTATTTTCGGTGTCGTTTTTGTCGTCGTCGGCGCGCTCGGCTGGGTTCCCGCGGTCAATCCGGGCGGCAAGCTGCTCGGTCTGTTCGACGTCAATCCGGCCCACAACTTCGTGCATCTCGCGACCGGAATCGTTGCTATCATCGCCGGCGTTTCGGGCGAAAAGGCGTCACAGATCTTTTTCCAGGTCTTCGGCGTGATCTACGGATTGGTCGCGGTACTGGGGTTCTACTACGGCGATCAGCCGTTGCTTGGCATCGTTTCCAATAACAGCGCAGACTCGGTGTTGCACGTCGTTATCGCGATCGTTGCGCTCTATCTTGGCTTCGGCATGAAGCCCGCCGCGACGCCAACGACATAGCGGCGATTCGGCACCAGCGCGGCTGACGGTCCGACGGCGGTTTAGGGAACCTGATCCGCCGCACTGGCGAGATAGGTCGTCAGCACCGTGCGGTCGACACGGTAATGGAATAGCTCGCGCTCGCCGGCGAGCAACACCGGGACACGATCACCCCAACGCGCCTCGAGGGCGGGATCGCCATCGACATCGATCTCGTCGACCGCAACGGCGGCCGCTGTGGCAAGCGGGGCGACTTCGGCGCGCATTTCGTCGCAGAGATGACAGTACGCGCGGGTTAGCAACGTCAACCGCACCAGGTTCCTTGCTACTCTCCGCCGGCGCCGTTGCCAACCTTGACGCTCGAATAGAATTGCGCGTCGCCGCGCCGCAACAGAAATGTCACCGCAGCGCCTTTATCGAGTTTGGCGATCAGCGCGTTGATCTGCTCGGCGTTCCTCGCGTCGATGGCCGCGCCCTTGCTGATCACCGCCAGGATCACATCGCCCGGCTGGATGTTGCCGCGCACGCCGCCGCTGATGTCTTCGACGAGCACGCCGTTCTTGATCTCGAGCTCTTTTTTCTGATCCTCGGTCAGGTCGGAAAGCACCATGCCCATGCGGTTCGGCTTGGCCTTTTCCTTGCTCGGTGCGCCCTTGCGCACCGGTCGCTGCGTCTCCTCGTCCTTGAGCTCGGCAACGGTGATCGTCACCTCCTTGGTTGCGCCTTTGCGCCACACCTGCACCGGGATCCTGGTCCCCGGCTTGATCTGGGTGATGATGCGCGGAAGCTCGGAGGAGGAATTGACCGTCCGCCCGTCCGCCTTGAGGATGATGTCGCCGGATTCGACGCCGGCCTTCTCCGCGGGGCCGCCTTTTTCGACCGAGTTGACCAGAGCGCCGGCGGTCTTCGCGAGCCCGAACGCATCGGCGGTTTCCTTGCTCACTTCCTGGATCTGCACGCCGATGCGGCCGCGGGTCACCCGGCCCTTGTCCTGAAGCTGCTTGACGACATTCATCGCCACGTCGATGGGGATGGCGAAGGCGAGCCCCATGTAACCGCCGGTGCGGCTGTAGATGAGCGAATTGATGCCGATGACCTCGCCTCTCATATTGAACAGCGGACCGCCCGAGTTGCCGGGATTGATCGGCACGTCGGTCTGAATGAACGGGACCAGGTTCTCGTTGGGCAGCTCGCGGCCCTTGGCGCTGACGATGCCGGCGGTGATCGTGTTTTCCAGCCCGAAGGGTTTGCCGATCGCGGCGACCCACTCGCCGACCTTGAGCCTTTCGGGATCGCCGATTGTCACCTTGGGCAGCCCGGTCGCTTCGATTTTCAATACGGCAACGTCGGTGCGCTTGTCGACGCCGATGACCTTGGCCCTGAATTCGCGCTTGTCGGAAAGCTTGACCATGACTTCGCTCGCGTCATCGACGACATGCGAATTGGTCAGAATGTAGCCGTCGGAGGAGAGGATGAAGCCTGACCCCACCGACTGCTGCTCGAGATCGCGCGGTCGCTCGCGGCCGCGCGGGACCTGGCCGAAACGACGAAAGAATTCGTAGAACGGATCGTCCTCGGACAGATCCGGAAGTTGCGAGCGGCGGACGGTCTGTGTGACGTCGACGCTGACGACCGCAGGCCCCTGCTGCTCGTAGAGCTCGGTGAAGTCCGGCAAACCACGGCTCGACTGCGCCGCGGTCGCGGGTGCGAACGAAACGGCGCCGGCGAGCGCACCGATGAGCGTCCATATGCTTAGTTTCATGTAGCCCTTCCCTGTGGTTCCTGCGAATGCGTGACGCGTGCCACCCTAGCGATGGGCAACGGAATATGCGATCTGGCGGACCGTGGCGCCGGGCGTCTCGCCCAATACGGTCACCAGATGATCGTTGAGCTGGCGGCTGTAGACGTTGATGCCGCCCTGCTGCGACAGACCGATCAGCTGCGGCGCCTGCGGCATCGGCTCGACAAAGACCGACACCGCAACGAGGCCGTCCGAGAAGACCAGATGCGCGACCGGCGCCACCTTGCCGCGCAACGTGCGGTAGCCCTCGACGATCTTGGAGAAACCCGGGGGCAGCTCCTTGACCAGCCAGCCGGTATCCTGCTGCACGACGTCGCCCGGCAGCGATTCGCGCATTTCCCAGTCCGCCGGCGGTGGCCTGAAGCTCGGTCGCACCGTATCCCGCTCGATCTTGATCCCGATCTGGATATCGGTGAAGACGAACTGCTCGATCGGAACGTTGCGATCGTTCATGAGCTGGGCCTTGAGCAGCAGGCCGGAAGTGAGATCCGCCCACAGCTTGTGTCCATAGCGCATGCCGTCCTTGGGCTCGAAGACGTACGCCTGAGTCTCGAGGCCGGCGATGCGCGCGATCTCGGCCTTGCGAAAGAAATAATATGCCGCGAGCGTGTCGAGCTGCTGCGGCAACAGCGAAGGGAAGGCATTGCGGTAGGTTCGGGGCTCGATGCGGATAATCTTCGCGTCGGGGTAGTAGCAACGGACCTGCTCGTTGTTGCGGATGACCTCGCGCGCCGGCCCGTCGAGATTGACGAGCTTCTCGTGCTCGCCGGTCGTATCGACCATGTGAATGACGCGTGAAGTTTCGACGCGCCCGTCGTGCTGGTAGACGAGCGTCCCGGAGTAGTTGAGCTGCTTTGCCGCAGCCGCGGCCTGCTGCAGCCAGCCGGTCGCATCGTCGGCGAGCGCGAGCGATACCCAAAACAGCGCGGCGACGCCGAAAACCGCGCGCAGGCCGAACCTGGGTCGCCGGCTGGCGGTGACCGGCGCGGCGCCGTTACTTCGCCGCATCCTGCGGGTCGGCCGTGACCGCGCGCAGATACGGGCGCACGCCCTGGATCGCCGTGGTCGGCGAGTATTCCTGGTGCGCCAGGAGATATTCGTTGACGACCGGGCGCCGCAGGTCCGCAGCCCGGACCTCATCGACTCGCTGTGCAGTTACGATCGCGGACGGCGGCAGCGGCATCGTCGTCAGCGCCACCCAGCCGACCACGCCGACCGCGGCGACGGTCGCCGCCACGGCCCAGGCGACGGCCGCCGGCGCCGGGCGCGCCCGCGAGGGCGCCAGCACCGTCGGCTCGGCGGCCAGCCGCGCCGCGAAGCGCTTCGAAATGCCCCACATCGGCGCGCCGTCTCCGCGCAGGCAATCGCCGATCACGTGGTAGCAGACCCACGTTTGCACCGACGCCACTTCGCGGAGCCCGTGGCAGGCACGCTCGGCGCGATCAGCGTCGAGCTCACCGTCCATGAGCAGCGAGACTTCCTCCGGCGTCAGTTCCGTTGGCCGGGCGGGTTCGTCCGCATCCGGCAGAGCCAGGAATTTACCCATTACCATCTCCGGTCCTTGTCGGTCCCCAGCAGCGGCCGCAGCTCCGCTGCGATCGCTTCGCGCGCCCGAAAAATCCGGGAACGCACCGTGCCAATCGGACAATTCATCACGTTGGCAATCTCTTCATAGCTCAGACCCTCGATCTCGCGCAGCGTGATCGCCGTGCGCAGATCGTCGGGCAGCGCGTCCATCGCCTTGTTGACCGTGGTCGCGATTTCTCTGCCCAGCAGCTCGTTCTCCGGCGTATTCGAGTCACGCAGCTGCTCGGCGTCCTCGAAGTTTTCCGCCTCCTCGTGGTCGAAACCGGTCGAAGTCGGCGCCCGCCGCCCTATCGCGACCAGATAATTCTTGGCGGTATTGATCGCGATACGATACAGCCAGGTGTAAAACGCACTTTCCCCGCGGAAGCTCGGCAGCGCGCGGTAGGCCTTGATGAAGGCCTCCTGCGTCACATCCTCGACTTCCCCGGCGTCGCGCACCAATCGCGACAACAGCCGTGCCAGTTTGCGCTGGTACTTCAACACCAACAGCTCGAAGGCACGCTTGTCGCCCCGCTGCGCACGCTCCACGAGCTGCTGATCAACTTCGCGGTCACCCATCCGCGGGCCGCCCCTGAGTCATCTCGTTGTTCTCGCCACACCCGGTCAGGTGGGCGCGGCACCCGCCGGCAGTATAGCCGAGCCGTGCGGGGCGCTCGCGGCGGCCATGCGGCACGATGCCTGCTGCTCTGGACCGCCCCCCGCACGGGAAGTTCATTCCCGCGCAGGGTTTTATCGGCGCGACGCTCAGCTTCGGCGCTCCAGGCGCACGATCGGCTCAACACGACCGGTGGCCAGTCCCCGATAGTTGCGGATGACCGGCTCCCGCCACGCTTGCAGTGCTTGGCGCTGCACGGCGTCGAGGAGGCCGAGAAGGTCGAGCACCGCCATAGTTGCCGGGTGCAGGCCGCGGGGGTTGCCGTCGACAACCTTGAGGGCGATGCCCCACCCCCGGCTGCGGACACCGATCCCCTGCACGCCTTCCGCGCCGGCCTTGGTCACCCAGTCGCCGCCTCCGGCGCGCATCAGGATCAAGTCGTTGCGGCCCTCGCCCGAAACCATTTCCGGGTGCGCGGTCATCGCCGCGGCGAGCGTTGCCGGTGCGGCGCCATAGCGCGAGTCGTCCGAGACGGTTGCGAGCCGGGCGTAGGCGTAGGCGAGACGGTCGAGCGGCACGGCATAGTTCGGTGCGGAGCAGCCGTCGATGCCGGCGACGAGCTCGCGCTCGGCCACGCCGGTCAGATATGCAACCGCCGCGCGTATCGCCTGCTGCAGCGGATGCTCGAACGCGAGATACGATTCGAGCGGCAAGGCGCACTGGCGACAGTAGGCGAGCATACCGGCGTGCTTGCCTGAGCAATTGTGGTGCAGCGGCGTGAATTTGACTCCGGCAGGAGGCAGTTCCTCGCGCACGGTGTAATGGATCGGAGGATGAATCCCGCATTGCAGCGCGTCCGCAGTGCACCCGGCCCGCTCGAGCATGGCGGCGACGGCGGCGACGTGGCGCGGCTCGCCGGAATGGCTGGCACACAAGAGCGCGACTTGCTCGGGCGAGTACCCGAAGTGCTCGACCCCGCCGCTGGCGACGAAGGGCAGCGCCTGCAGCGGCTTGAGCGCGCTGCGCGTCGTTGTCAGGAAGTGCGGATCGCCGGCGGAGAACAGCAGCCGGCCGTCGCGGTCGACGACCGCGACCGATCCATAGTGGACGCTATCGATGGCGTCACCGCGCGTGACGCGTGCAAGCGGAACGTGCGGAGGTGCCGCGGAGGTGACGGTCGACAAGAAGCGGGGTCGTGCAGGAAACCGCTATTTTACCGCGGTTGGCTGCAGCGCCTGCCGGATCTGCTCGAGCGCGCCCGGGTCTTCGATCGTCGTCAGATCACCCGGATCACGACCTTCGGCCAATGCCTGGATCGAGCGCCGCAAGAGCTTGCCCGAGCGTGTCTTCGGCAGCAGCGTGACGAAATGCACTGCGCCCGGCCGGGCGATAGCGCCAAGCTCGCGGTCGACCGTATCCATCACCTGGCGGCGCATCGCCGCGACGCCTTCGGCAGTGGCGACCTTGGCCGGGTCCTTGACCACGGCGAACGCGACCGGAATCTGCCCCTTGAGCTGATCGGCGACGCCGACGACCGCGACTTCGGCGATGCCGGGATGCGCCTGTACCGCCTCTTCGATCTCTCGCGTCCCCAGGCGGTGGCCGGCGACGTTGATCACGTCGTCGGTGCGGCCGAGGACGAAGTAATAACCGTCGGCGTCGCGCTTCGCCCAATCGAAGGTCGAGTACGTTATCTTTCCGGGTATCGTCTCGAAGTAGGTCTTGACGAAGCGCTCGTCGTCGCCCCACACGGTGGTCATGCAGCCCGGCGGCAGCGGCGGCATGATCGCCAGCACGCCCTTGTCGTCGGTACCGACCTCGTCGCCCGTTGTCTCTTCGAGCAAACGCACGTCATAACCGCAGACCGGAAACGACGGGCTGCCGAACTTGCGCGGCGTGTCCTCGATCCCGGGCGACGCCGAAAGGATCGGCCAACCGCTCTCCGTCTGCCAGTAATGATCGACGATGGCGACGCCCAGCGAGTCCGACGCCCAGCGCGCCGTCGGCTCGTCCAGCGGCTCGCCGGCGAGGAAGAGGTATTTGAGGCCGCTAAGATCGTACTTTTTCATGTACGCCGTATCCTGTTTTTTCAGGACGCGGATCGCGGTCGGCGAGCTGAACATCGTCCGCACCTTGTGCTCGGCGACGATCTGCCACCAGATACCGGGGTCGGGACGAATCGGCAAGCCCTCGTACATGATCGTCGTCGAGCCGTTCAAGAGCGGTGCGTAGACGATATAGGAATGTCCGACGACCCAGCCGATGTCGCTGGTCGTGAACATGGTCTCGCCGGGCGCGACACAGAAGATGTCGCGCATCGAGGCGATCAGCGCGACCGCGTAGCCGCCGGTGTCGCGCTGCACGCCCTTGGGCTTCCCTGTGGTGCCGGACGTGTAGAGGATGTACGAGGGTTCCGATGATTCGACCCATGCGCACGGCACCTGCGCGCCTTCGTGCCGTGCAGCGAGCGTCGCGTAATCGAGATCGCGCCCGGCGACGCGGGACGTTCCGGCATCGAGCTTGCGGTCGACGATGATCACCTTCGCCGGCGGGTGCACGGCGAGCCGCAACGCCTCGTCGACCAGATGCTTGTACGGTATGGCCTTGCCGCCGCGCATTCCGGCATCGGCGGTGACCATGACTGCAGGCTTCGCATCGTCGATGCGCGTGGCAAGGCTCGCGGCGGCGAACCCGCCGAAAACGACCGAGTGGATTGCACCGAGCCGCACCGTCGCGAGCATCGCGAACACCGCCTCCGGGATCATCGGCATGTAGATCAAGACTCGATCGCCCTTGCCGACACCCTGTGCGGAGAGAATCGCGGCGAAGCAGTTGACCTCGGCGGCGAGCTCGCGATAGCTATAAGTCCGGCGCTGATCCGTCTCGGTCGAAATGAAGATGAGCGCCGCCTGGTCGGCGCGTGTCGCGAGATGGCGATCGATGGCGTTATGGCAGAGGTTGGTGCGGCCGCCGACGAACCAGCGTGCAAAGGGCGGGCGGCTGTAATCGAGCACTTGCGTAAAGGGCGTCTCCCAATCGATCAGCGCCGCCCGCTCCCGCCAGAATGCGTCGCGATTGTGCAGCGATCGGTGATGCGTTTCGGAGTAGTTGGGCATCGCGACCTTCCGATTCGAGTCCCCGGCCAGACTAGCCCGTTGCGTCAAGTGCCGTATTGCGCCCGGTCAAACACTTCTGCTCGAGTTGCGCGCGCTCGTCCGCCTAAGGGTGGGTATCGGCACCGATGCGCACGACGGTCCTGCCCCGCACCATGCCTTTGATATAGGCGTCGAAGTGCATCGGCAAATCCTCGAAATCGATCGTGCGCACCTGATCGTGAACGCGATCAGGCCGCCACGCGACCGCGAGCTTGTTCCAGATCGCCTGCCGCAATTCCATTGGGCAATTGGCGCTGTCCACGCCCAGCAGCTGCACGCCACGCAGGATGAACGGCATGACCGTCGTATTGAGCTTCGGACTGGCCGCCAAGCCTATCGATGCGACGGTGCCGCCGATCTGCATTGTCGACAGCAGCCACGCCAGAAGATCGCCCCCCAGATTGTCGACGACGCCAGCCCAGGTCGCTTTGTCGAGGGGGCGGACGTTGGCGAGGTCTATCGACTGCCGCAGCCTGATCTCCTTCGCGCCCAAGCCGCGCAAGTAGCCGCTTTCGTCTTCTTTGCCGGTGATCGCGACGACGTGATAGCTGAGCTTGGCGAGGATTTCGATGGCGACGCTGCCGACGCCGCCGGTCGCTCCGGTGACCGCGACGGGCCCGTTCTCGGGCTTCAGGCCGTTGTATTCCATCAGCATGATCGCCTGCGCGGCAGTGAATCCGGCCGTGCCGAGCGTCATGGCGTCGAACGCCGTCATGTGCTCGGGACGGCGCACGATCCAGTCGCCCGG
>Ga0137372_10007100_pt1 | contig 10839 bp, 9 predicted proteins | sample SagtaG_6_FD_104911 | JGI IMG/M metagenome (GOLD analysis project Ga0137372, IMG submission 104911) | Vadose zone soil microbial communities from Sagehorn Ranch, Mendocino, California, USA - Sage1_R_60_16 metaG | ecosystem: Environmental > Terrestrial > Soil > Vadose zone | place: USA: California...
CAAGAATGGAGATAAGAGGATTCGAGTCGGCATCATCGGCGCCAACCCGGATCGCGGATGGGCGGCGCAGGCACACATCCCTGCTCTGAAGTCGCTCTCTAATGACTTCGAGATCACGGCGCTGTCCACCAGCCGACGCGAATCTGCCGACGCCGCCAGCAAGCTCTTTGGTGTGCCTGTCGCTTTTGACAATCACCAAGACCTCGTGAACAGCGCTATCGTCGACGTCGTCGCCGTGACCGTGAAAGTCCCATATCACCTCGAACTTGCGACGGCAGCGATCGACGCGGGGAAAGCCGTCTATTGCGAATGGCCGCTCGGCAACGGCTTGATTGAGGCGGAGACCTTGGCCGCACTGGCGAAGAAGAAGGGCGTCCACGCCGTGGCGGGGCTGCAGGCCCGCTCTGCGCCGTCCGTGGCCTACGTACGTGACCTGATCAAGCAAGGGTACGTCGGTGAGGTGCTCTCCACAACGTTGATCGGTTCGGGAATGGGCTGGGGACCAACGGTGGAGCCGTACAACGCCTACGTCAACGTCAAGAAAAACGGCGCGACGATGCTCTCAATCGCGCTCGGCCACGCGGCGGACGCGCTGTGTCACTGCCTCGGCGAAGTCCGAGAGCTCTCGGCCACCATGACCGTGCGCCGAAAGTCCTTCACGATCACCGGGACGAGCGAAAGCAAGCCCATGACCACGGATGATCAGGTGTTGGTCAGCGGACTGCTCGAGGGCGGGGCCGCGCTATCGATCCACTATCGCGGCGGCGTTTCGCGCGGCACGAACCTGCTCTGGGAGATCAACGGCACCGAGGGCGATCTGCAGCTCACCGCCGCCGGCGGCCAAGCCCAGATCTTCGAGATGACCGTACGCGGCGGCAAGGGCGTGCAGCCCTCGCTCGAGGTGCTGCCCGTGCCACAGAAGTATTGGTGGGCGCCACCGCAAGGCCCTTCCACCAACGTCGCCCAGGCGTACGCGCGTTTCGCCCGCGATTACCGAGAGGGAACGCATTTCTGCCCTACGTTCGACGACGCGGTCACGCGCCATCGCATGCTGGACGCGATCGAGAGAGCAGCGGCAACCGGTCAGCGTCAAACGCTCCGTTGATCCGGCGAGTTCGTATGAAAAATACTGTAGCCAGCTAGGGTCTGGAAACGACAGTATGGCAAGTCCCAGTTTCCGACTATGTTACTGCACCAGGTAATGGAAAAACCGGACGTCCTCAAACAGTTTCAACGCACGAAAACATGTGTCATAGTAATTTGCGTTAGTCAACTGAGAAATATGAATAGTTTAGACTGGTCGGAACTTTTGTGTCCGTCTGTGTTCGCTTGTAAGCATACTCCTTTTCTGAAACTTCACGAACAAGAAGTGCACCTTTGAAATATCTTCAACCAATTAGTTCACTATTTCGGTCAAAGAAAATCGTCGCCGGACTCAGTACCGGAGCATTAGTTGTAGTAATCCTGCTGGCCGTGTTTTTCGCAGGGTTGCGTGAAGGTCCGATCCATCCACCGACCCGTCCAGGTTCTCAACAGCCGAACGTCCAAGCTACAGACATCAACATACTCCAGAACATCGAAAAATCTCCACCAGAGACCATATTCGATGACCCAAGGGCATCTAACCTCACTTTCCAATTTGTCACAACACAGCAGGGCACCTACTTCTTCAATTACGACAACAGCTTCTCTGTCGGGCCCTCTCCCACTAAGATTTCTGTTTCATTTTCCCTGGGAGACAAGAGCAACAACGAGACTCTCTACCTGTGTCCTGGATGTTGGCTGTGGAAGGGTTATGATGTATCAGCCAACCAGGTTATAGCCATACAGTTCACTCTAACCGGAGGTTCCCCAAATGATATTCACTTCTACATAACCGTCCAAACCTGTAGTCACACAGTAGAATTCTCTTTCACTCTCGTCAACAATGGAAATGCCACCGGAAACGCGACAGTCCAGCTTCAAGGTGATGGAATATCATACTGGCAGCGCGCGTACTCCGTAGGACAAGGTCAGAATCTGCCTCAAAGTGGAAATGTTTTCCCCGCCGACTGCATTGCACACAATTACAATGTCAATGTCACTGCTGTAGAGAAGACGTAATTCTTGGACAGTCGATAATTCATCGAAGTGCAGAACCAGGTTCCGATTAGTAGGCGGTACTCCCACGGGCGCCTGCAGCTTCTTCGTGGATCCAATAATTGGGAAAGTTTCAGCTGCCGACATAAGTCATTATGTGCCATCAGGTAGTAGTTGGGGTTGAATCGTTGCAAGTGATCTTGTGTCGAAATAAAGACTAAGAGTCCTTACGAGAAAAGGAATGATCAGTTCGCGCTACTCACACCGGTGAAACGGCACTCCATACCCAGCCGGCGAGAATCGCCGTTCTTTTCTTCTAGAAAAGGTGATGAGAGATAATCTCTGCAGGACCTCCCGGATCAGACGATATGACCTTGTCAGCAAGCGTCCTGATTCTCCTCTCAACCTTCGAAGCTGACTTGGGTGTCGTATTGATGAACACTGAGGGTCCGGTATCGAGAGAATACCAGACTGGGACCCTGTCCTCCTCTCGGAGCCTCCGAACCTCGTCCATGATTCTGATCGACAACGGGCTGGCGAGGATTGTCTCCAGTCTGCCCGTCATAGTGATGGCATGCAAGTTCAGTGTGTCCAGCTCGGCTAGTCTGCAGATCTCCGAGACATTCCTTCTTCCTATCGCACGCCTCATCTTCCGGAGGACCCCCTTTAGATACAACAGCCTTGCCTTGAAGAACGGAGACGTCAAAACGTCCGCGTGGGCCCTGTCTGTCTTCATCGTAGATGGAATAGGGACAATCAGAGTCCTCATCTTGATAGAACTCGCCGACGCAAGTTGCTCAGCGTACGAGCGTCTGTTCCGGTTCGCATACCATATCGAGAATCCGCCTACGAGACTCCGCGACGCAGATCCCGCTCCAAGCCTGACGACCTCGGACAATTCCTGAGGCTCGAGGCTGAGCCCTAGAGCCTTTGATGTTGCAAGGCCAAGAGCCGCGAAACCAGACGCGGAGAAGCCCAGACCCTTCCCTTTGACATTCGCGTTCCTCGACTCGACTCTGAACCGAGTCTTCTCACCGACGAGCTCTCTGAGCTTATCGATAACAACCCGCGCTCTCGCCTCTCCGCCCGACGTTGGAACAGACCCATTAATTCGGATGCTGTCCCTACGTAGGCTATTCCCTATCTCGACCGTCGTAACAGTGTCTAGGGATTTCATGCAGACAGAGATACTGTCATGGAAGGGAATCCGTAATTTCTCGTTCTTCAGGCCATGATATTTGACCAGGCCCTGGATAGCATATGCGCGCGCCGAAACCTTCAACGTGGCTATCCTATGACGCCAGTCGCTCGCGCAACCTTCTCCGCGGCTCCCTCAGTAACCCCAGTCTCGCCGAGGATCGTGTACCTCTCTGGCCTCAGACTGTGAGCCATCGTCAACGCCTTGACAACCTGTTCGGGTGAAACCTTCAACTCCTTGGCAGTCGAGGGTGCGCCTATCTCCTGGAGAAACTCTCTGATCGATTCCCAGTTGGACCCGTGAAGATAAGCACACATTATCGCCCCCACGCCAGTCCTCCCACCATGCAGACTCGTCTCACCGGCCACAATATCTAGCGCGTGGCTGAACAGGTGCTCTGCACCACTACATGGCCTTGAGCTACCTGCGATACTCATCGCAACGCCACAGCTGATCAACGCCTCCACCACCGTTCGAACACCTTCCTTGCTACGCTCAACAATCTCTTTCGAATTCCTCGTGACCAGTTCCGCGCTCATCAACGCCAGCTCCGCCGCATAGTCACCGTAGTATTCGTTCTTCAGCTTGTGAGCAAGTTGCCAGTCCTTCACAGCGCTAAACTTCGCCACAATATCCCCGCACCCAGCCGCTAGGAGATCATAGGGCGAATCCGCAATCACACCAATATCGCCGATGATTGCAATCGGGGCCTGCGCCCGGATCGAGTAGGGCTTGGGACCACCCTTGATGGAAGCATACGGACTAGCGATGCCATCATGACTCGCGGCCGTTGGAATACTCATGAAAGGAACAGCCGCTTTCGCAGAAGCTAGCTTGCCCAGATCGATATCTTTCCCCCCACCGACTGCAAGCACAATAGACGCCTTGATCTTCTTGATCATCTCAACGATCTGGTTGAGAGACGCCTCAGTCGATTCTTTGACTATGATGTGATCGACACGAAGGCCGGCCTTCGTAGCGGACTTGGCGACGCCAACCCCTGCGATGGGATACGTCACAGGTCCCGAGACTACCAGGGCGGTGCCGTGAAACCCTTGCTTGGTGCAGATCTCGCCTACTCTGTCGAGAATGTTGACGCCTACGATGACCTCTCTCGGAAGCTGCATGTAATGGATCGATTCTTCAGACTCCAATCTTCGATCACACCGCCAATACGATTACGACGGCAATCAAGAACGTGGCAATTTCAAGCCTGTAGAATGATCTTCCAATCTGCCGTGCAATCCGGCCTATGAACCCGGTTATCGACTGGAAGGTTTCCGAGCCCAGCACTTGAAGCTGCAAGGAGAATTTGGAGAAACCAGCTGATGACTCTTCTAGGTTACTCATCGCCTTCTGGACTGTCTGAGTTATCTTTGTCACAAAAGCGGCAGTTGGCAAAGCTGTTCCCACTGGATAGTATCCGAGAGGCGATCTGACAAGGCCAGTAACGAGGTGAGTGTCAGTCGTCATAACCTCAGCGTCGCTTACTCCTGTTTCTCTGATCGATTGAAGGATATGGTCGCGGAGACCTTGCTGCATATTGTTTCCATCTATCGTGATGTAGGATGCGGTGTCATTCTCGGTCTTCACCACCATCGCGGACAATCCTCCCGGGCCGATCCCGTCCTTGAGCGTGTAAGAATCCAGGGCGTCGTATGCGGATCCGACGCTGAAAGGTCCCTGTGACAACGCCTTCAACCTGCCAAGCACTCTGATCGCGGCCGCGTCGATGCGGTCAGCCTGGAGAGGTGTTATAGAAGTTTGACCCACGATACTATTATGAGCGTCGACAATAAGCACCTCGAACCCGAGCCTCGACGCCTCCCTCTCGATCTCTTCAGACACCGAGGTCGGCAGATCCTCCATCTCCATAGGAGCCAGCGTAATCGTCAGAAGCACAATATTTCCAAAGGCTTGGCCTGAAACGACAGCCTCTTCCTCTTTTTCCCGAATCATCGAGGAGGCTTTACGGACCCGGTGCTCCGAGGGATAGTTCTCCCTCGCCGCTGAGAGAAGTCTATCGATGTCCCGGTGGGACACAATGTTCAGCTTATGGTTCGAGATGCCGTGTGGCACCTGGACGACACCATGTTGCGATTCTTCCAGTGACTGTTTCAGCTCGGAAGGTAGACCCCCGCTTCCCATGTCCCTATACGGCCCAGGATGAAAGTTGGACACGACAAACGACGCTTTCGGCTTCGAGCCCTCTCCAGAGAGGCTTAGAATCTTCGTCTCAATGGACCCTTCGGTCGAGAGAGTCAAGAGTCTCTCCTCGAGAGCGGTCGGGGTCTTACGCAACCAGTGATGAAGGAACGATCTGAATAGCTCCATAGGAGAAGAACCGACCTCTGATCTTCCGGACACCTCCACTCGATGGATGATGAAAGAGACTCCTAGGGCCGAGACGATTGAGCAGGTGAGTAGCAAGACTAGGACCTTTGGAAGTAGCGTTTGGAGAGGGGTAGCCGGTGATACAAAGTAGCCGAGGGCAAGAAACGACGCCGCAATTAGGATCGGCGTTGTAAGAGCGGCAGAGAGTTTCCTCCAAGCAGCAAGGGAAGACATTGCGTCGGTCGATAAGAATCGGACGGGAAGGGAGACTGCCAACCCGACCAGAAACCCGTACTCCCATAGAGTCTTCTGCCCGATGAGTAGACCGATCCAGGAAAATAATGGAAGAAGCATCGCGATTGGGAGTAGTGAAATGATCTCGAGTCCCATCAGCCGCCTGAAATCCAAGATCTTCTCCTTCTGAAGAATCAAAGTTGCGTTCAGAAATTCGCCGAGAACCGCCGGCCATACCTGTATCGCCCCCACGAACACTAGTGTCTGACCCAGATTTTCACCTGACGGTAATAGTGAGATTGATGCCGACAGAAGGGCAATTGCTGCGAAGATGACGATGACTCTGCGGGTAGAAGGGAAGCCCACGCGCCTGATGAAGTTGAAGGCGTCTACTGTCCCTGACACGCCGCTCTTTCGATCTTGCGGCATTTGTCAGGCACGTTTCAGGGCTGCTAATATCTGCTTGACCCGTCCGGGTCCTTCTTGCTCGATGACTGTTCCAGTAACGATCGCAGAGGCTCCTGCCCGGGCTAGTCGCTCCGCCTGGCTCGGGGTTCTGATTCCTCCTCCAACTATGAGCGGAACGTTGATTCTTTCGCTGACCTTGCTCACCATTCGAGGGTCGACCATGTGCTCGGCTCCGCTTCCCGCCTCAAGGTACACGAACCGCATTCCTAGGTACTGCGCTGCGAGAGCATAGTCTGTCGCCAGATCGACCTTCGAGAAGGGCACAGGTTTCGCCCTTCCAACTGTGCTGACGGCTGTTTCTGATTGGCCTACGATCATGTAGCCTAGCGGAATTGGCTCGAGGTTGAACCGTCTGACAACGGAGGCACCGATCACTTGGGATTCGATAAGGTATCGAGTGCTTGACGAGTTTAGGAGAGACATGAAGAATATCGCGTGGGCGAATCTGCTTATTCCCACGGGTCCATTAGGGAATAGTATTGTGGGAAGTGAGCAGGAGTCACGAATCGTTCTGACTGTTCTGTCCAGCAGAGTCGACGATTTCAGAGTGGATCCACCGATCATGATTGCCGTTGTCCCGTGGTCTTCGAGATCAGTTACAATCTGAGGTAGGTTGTTCGAGAACTTCTCGGGATCAATGAGTGCAAGGTGTATGCAGCCTCTCTCCCTTATCCCGTCGACTAACGCAGCTTCTACAGGTCCGGTCATGAGTAAGCCTGCCTAGCTGCTCATTAACTGGTGAGCGACTTTCATCGCGAGGATAGGGTGTCGGACCATCAGGCCCACAGCTCTTGACGGGCGGAATCCATGGGCCATGTCTACAAGATCCTGTCCCTCGAGAAAGTCTGCTATGATATTGAGTTCCTCGTCCGAGAAACGTTCGAACGATTCGAGTGCTCTGAGACTGTTTGAGATTTTCTCGCCCCATAATGCTTCGAATCTCTCCTTGTATGCCGAAAGTCGCTTTGACCCAACGTCTCCCTCCCTCGCGGCCTTCCCGGCAACCTCGCCCGCGATCTTGCCCGATACAATACTTGTGTGAATCCCGGCACCGGTCAGAGGAATCACTTGTCCAGCTGCGTCTCCGCAGAGCATCATGTTGTCCGTGACATAGTCCTCAATTTCGCCTCCCACGGGAACGGGGGCGGCCTGTGACCGCTCAATCTTTGCATTGCCGAACACGCCTGGATGCTCTTGAATGAACCCGTCAAGGAGCGATTTGGCCCCAGATCCTTTCAGACCGATTCCTACATTCGCAGTGCCTTTTCCCTTCGGGAAGATCCAGATGTAGCCAGCCGGCGCCTTCTTGTGACCTATGAAAATCTCGAGCTTCGACTCATCCTCGAGCCGGCAATCTACCATGTCATACTGAAACGCTGCTATGACCGGGTAGTTTCTTCTTGGGAAGAACTGGCGTGCAAGTATTGATCCAGTCCCGTCGCATCCTACGACCACACTCGTCCTCAGGGAATATGGTTGCGAGTCCCGCTTTCCTCCGAGTAGGACGCCTCCGTCTTGTCTCGATACGCTTTCGATTCTAGCTCCGTAAACCACCTCTGCTCCGGCGCCGCGTGCCCTGTCTGCTAGACTCGTCAAGAACGCAGGCTTGTCCAGAATGTAACCTTCCCCTCCAACACGAACTTTTCGTTTCTCGTCAGGAGCATAGAGAAAGGCCCCGGTGATTCTGTTTGTCGCAAACTCACTTTGGGGGGACATCTGGGCGTCGTCGAGGGCCTCCGAGAGCACTCCTTCAGCGCACGGCTTTCTCCCTGCGGAAGTCTCCCTTTCCAAAAGCACAGTATGAGCCCCTTGTTTGGCTGCTGTCCATGCGGCCATAACCCCAGCTGGCCCAGCGCCGATAACTGCAACGTCGTAAGAGTCCATCTCAGCACCCTATTTTGATTGAGGAGAATCTGGAGGATCCTGTCCGTTTGTTGTAACGGCAAAGGAGTATGCTCTGGTCATGGGAGCCGTCTTCACTGTGTCCGCACCATAAAGCTCCTGCCGTGAAAAGGCGGCCTGTGGGGTCGGATTTCGTCTTTCTATCTCCTTGTCTATTCTGAATAGGAACCAGAGAGAGTAAACTGAGAGGCTGAACACGAGTATTACGACTTTTGTTACGAAGACCAAGTTGAGAGGCTTTGGTAAGGAAGGCCACCTACTGGCGATCACATCAGGACTACATGGCGATGGGCTGCAACTCTGAGTCAGGACTTCTAGCGCTGACCAGATCATGAAATTGTAGAAGATTTCGTAGAAGGCTCCAAAAGCTACGAGGGCAGTTACGATGAAGAGAAATCGTCGAGTTCGCTCCGAAAAATTGAGGAAATGTATCCTCTGTGCCTCAAGTCCGGCTGACCAGTAGAGGAATGCTGCATAGATGAACCAAGTAATTGGTTTGCCGTAGAACCAGGGCGATATCGAGGGAGAAGGAAACTCAGCGTCCACAAACTGTGCTCCGATATTAGCTGGAGGGTTGCCTATGGATAGGATCCCGTAGTAGCCGATGAAGGATAGAGCAACGAGGCCTGCGCTCCATGAGAGAAGAGACCAGGGTCGTCTCTGGATGAGATCGCGGACCTCGACGGTGCTGAACCAGTTCGGCTTTTGTACCTTCAAGGTTGCCCAGGATCACAATTAGAATTGGTTATCGCGCGGGCAGCTTTCATAAGCCTTCGCCCCACAACGGCCTACAGCTTTCACAGGTTTTCAGCTTATCCCAGTGAAGAGACATAGCTTCCTAGTCGCGCCGACAATCACCTGTGGCGATGAATGCTTCGTAACTATAGGACGAGAAAAAGGGGACTGAGGGAGGAGAAAAATCCCTCGTCAGGTTCTACTGTATGACTTCGCCGGATGCGAAGCGGTTTGAAACCCGAGTAATCTTGACCTTAACATGGTCTCCGGGCTTCGTGTTCGGCACAAAGACAACCAGACCCTCAACGCGAGCTATACCTTCCCCGCGTCTGCTGATCTCTTTGATGTCAACGTCGTATTCCTTGCCTTCCTCGACTGGCTTAGGACCGAACCTGTTTGCGCCGCCACCATAACCTCTCCTTTCATAACCCATAGGCATGTTCCACCTCCGCTTTTCGTCTGTTCTCGTTTCGGTTGCTACGGGAGAAAGCAGCGGTCGTTACGGTAACGGACAGCATACGTTCCTCGGCGAGCTAACCTTCAACAGGAAACCATCAACTTTTCCGATATAAAGTTGCCTTACAACCTTCAGACGATGGGTCGGGACAACCCAGCACGCGACTAGCTTGAATACCACAACGATGCCGCGCTTTTCCGAAATGTCACACGCACTGGAAATAATCCCGCTGAATCAGCTTCCACTGCTCAAGGAAGGAGACGACCTTGCCGGAATAATAGTGTCGAGAGCTAGAAAACTGGGTGTTGGAATCAGGAATCGAGATCTCGTAGTAATCGGACAAAAGGCAGTGTCCAAAGCAGAAGGAAGAATCATCGATACCCGTGACGTTACCCCATCGGCAAGGGCCACAAAGATCGCGAAGAAGACGGGAAAGACTGCTGAGTTCGTAGAAATTGTTTTGAAAGAATCTTCGAAAGTGCTCAGAGCCGACAAGGACGCATTCATCGTAAGGACCAAGCGAGGAGCGACATGTCTGAACGCTGGCGTGGACAAATCGAATGTTAAGGGTAACAGCACGTATGCTCTACTACCTCAAGATCCGGACGCGTCTGCCAGAAGAATGAGGAAGAGAATCGAACGACTGACCGGGAAACAAGTGGCGGTTGTAGTATGCGACACACGGAGCCGTCCCTTCCGGAAGGGCCAGGTTGAGGAGAGCATCGGGGTTGCGGGGCTCAATCCCTTGGTTGACTATCGGGGTCAGAAGGACCTATTCGGTTACACACTACGATTCAAGAATGTCGCTATAGCCGATGAACTGGCTTCCGCTGCAGAGCTTGTCATGGGCCAGGGAAGAGAGAGAACTCCAGTTGCAATCATAAGAGGGTTGACTAGAGTTCGACTTCAGAACCATGCATCAAGCAGATTCCTTGTAGTAAGTCCTGAAGAAGACTTGTTCACAGGAACTCTATAACTGACCGCTGTCGAGAACGAGTCGATTCGAACAAAGAGCTACTGCGTTCCTAAGCAAGACCGATTGAAAGGGTAATATGAAACCCAGTCGGTTGCGCTCGCAACTTCACGCTGAGTGAGAAGCATCTTGAGTTCTCTGTTAGACCCCTACATTCCGCTTCTCGAATATTTGGGAGTGTGGTTTGTCATCGTCGGCATAGGCCTACTAGTGAAGGCCGACAAACACGGAATTATCGTCAAACCCTACTATCTCATGCTGAGAACGAGCGTCTTCAACAGCTGGATGCAGAAGCTCGGAAGCAGGTTCCGCAGAGGCTGGTTGACATTCTTCGATATTGGAGCGGCGATGGGGATCTGCCTCATGGGGTTCATCATTTTCACCTTGATCTTCAACGCTCTGAACTTGTTCAACCGTTCATCTCAGGCTGGTCCAGTGTCACTGATAATTCCCCTTCCG
>Ga0137372_10007103_pt1 | contig 10838 bp, 6 predicted proteins | sample SagtaG_6_FD_104911 | JGI IMG/M metagenome (GOLD analysis project Ga0137372, IMG submission 104911) | Vadose zone soil microbial communities from Sagehorn Ranch, Mendocino, California, USA - Sage1_R_60_16 metaG | ecosystem: Environmental > Terrestrial > Soil > Vadose zone | place: USA: California...
GCTCTGGAGACTTTCGACCGGCTCATGCAGAAATTCTGGGCGGATGTGGAGTTTGATTTCAGTTGGTGGCGCTTCGACTTTTTGCACGACAGGGAAATTTTCAGAGCCGCAGTGGACGCAGCGGCGCGTTCGGATCTGATCCTGATATCGGCCCACGCCGGTCGAGAACTGCCGGGGCCCGTTCAGGATTGGATCGAAAGCTGGCTGGGAAAGCGGGAACGCGGCAAGGGTGTACTGGCGGCCATGATTGGAATCGACCAGGACCAGCACAAAGGTTGGACCCCGATTCACGTTTACCTGCGTGAAGCGGCGCAACGGGCGGACATGGATTACCTGCCCCAGGTGCTGGACGCTCCCCTCCGCTCGCTGGATGGTTCCATGGAAACGATCAACCGGCGGGCAGAAAAAGTGACGTCGCTCCTCGACAATATTCTTCATCGCCCGCCGACGGCCTCTCACTGGGGCATCAACGAATAAGCAGGCTCCAACTTTGAAAGGGCGGGCTGTGATCGACCGCCGCGGCGCGGCAAACCCTGCACCACACGTTGCGTCATTGCGGGCGCTCACGCGCTCCTGGTTTGCTTTGGGCGGGTCTTCAGTTAGCATTGCCTCATGAGAAAGTCCTCACGCCGTGAGTTTTTGCAGGCGCGGCTTCTGCCGGGCCTCACCGCGGGCTGGCTCCTGGCCAGTTGCGCATCGACACCCAAAGTGGATTGGAACAGTCGCATCGGGAATTTCACCCACGACCAGGCCGTCGCGGAAATGGGTCCGCCGGAGAGATCGACGAAATTAAGCGACGGCGCGACCGTGGCAGAATGGTTCGTAAGACACAAGTCCACCATGTCGTTGGGTGTCGGAACGGGCTTTTACAGCGGCGGCGGCAGCGTAGGCGTTGGCCAGACGATGGGCAGCTCGCCTGCGGGTGAATTTCTGCGATTGACCTTTGGCGCAGACGGGAAGCTGACCAAGTGGGAACGAGTCCACCGATGAACACCGTCGTCAACAGGGCCCGCTCGAAATGAGCCGCGCGGTTCGCCCGCTCAATGCTCGGCGTTTTTCCTGCTCTTGCTTTCGGCGATGACCTTTTGCTCCAGCTCGCGCGGCATTTCTTCGTAGTGGCTGAAGTCCTCCGTGTGAATGCCGCGTCCGCCGGTCAGCGACCGAACGGTGGTCGCGTAGTGGTAAAGTTCCATGGCCGGCACCTGTGCCTTGACGACTTGAAAGGCGCCGTCGGTGTCCATGCCCAATATCTTGCCGCGGCGGCTGGAGAGGTCACCGATGACTTTTCCGAGCGCGTCTTCGGGGATCTTGATTTCGAGGTTGTAGATCGGTTCGAGCAAACAGGGCCTGGCGTTGGTGAAGGCTTCCTTGAACGCTTCCTTGCCGGCGATTTGAAACGAGATGTCGTTGGAATCCACCGGGTGCATTTTGCCGTCGTAAAAATCGATCTTCACGTCCACGACGCGGTAGCCCGCGAGGATGCCCTCGGTGCAGGCGGACATGACGCCTTTCTCGACGGAAGGCACGTAAACGCGGTCCACGTTCTGGCCGGAGAGAGACTGGGAAAATTCGACCCCGGTGTTGCGCGGTTTGGGTTCCAGCCGCATCCAAACCTCGGCGAACTGGCCGGCGCCGCCGGTTTGCTTTTTATGGCGGTACTTGGATTCGGCGCGCCCTTTGATGGTTTCGCGGTAGGGGATGCGCGGGGGGATGAGTTCGATTTCGACTTTGTAGCGGCGCTTGAGTCGGTCGGTGAGGACCGCGAGGTGCAAATCGCCTTGAGCTGACATGACCGTTTGATGCAATTCGGAGTCCACATGGTAGAGAAAGGTCGGGTCCTCCTCGTGCAGCGCGGCCAGGCCGGTCGCGATCTTATCTTCGTCGCCCTTGGAATTCAATTTGAGCGCCGCATGAACGTTGGGTTTGGGATAAACCACCTTCGGCAGGCTGACGATCAATCGCGGGCTGCAAAGCGTGTTCCCGGTATGAGTGTCCTTCAGTTTGACGACCGCCCCGATATCACCCGCGTTCAGGCTGTTGACGGGCGTCCGGTTCTTTCCGTTTAGAATGTAAATCTGGCCGATCTTTTCGGTGATCCGACGGTCGCTGTTGTAAAGTTCCATGCCGACCTTGACCGAACCGGAGTAGAGACGGAAAAAGGAGAGCTCGCCGAACTGGGCTTCGCTCATGGTCTTGAAGACATACAAAACCGGCTCCGCGCTGGAGAGGGCGATTTGCGTTTCGCTTCCGTTGGCGTCCGTGGCGGCCACTTTTTCCCTGTCGACCGGCGAGGAGCCGTATTTGGCGATGAAATCCATGAGCCGCGCGACGCCGACGTTGGTTTCGGCCGAGGTGCAAAACAAGGGGATGAACGACTGCTTTTGCACTGCCGCGTGAACGCCGGCGCGCAGTTCGTCCTCGCTCAAACTGCCCTGCTCGAAGAATTTTTCGAGCAAGGAATCGTCGGACTCGGCGATGAATTCGATGAGTTGTTTGTGGAGTTGGCTGACTTTTTCCGCCCATTCACCGGTCGCAGGCGCTTCCTGGATTTTGCCGCTGAGGTCCTTCTGATACGTCACGATCTCGCTGCGCATGACGTCCAGGACGATATTGAAACCGGGGCCCGCGTTGATCGGCCAATTCATCGGAAAAACGCGCTCGCCGAAATGCTCGCGGCACTGGGTCAGGGCCTTCTCGAAATTCGCCTGCTCCTTATCCAGGGCATTGATCACAATCATCTTCGGGATGCCGTACTGCGCGGCATAGCTCCAGACCTGGTCGGTTCCCACGCCCACGCCATGGTTGGCGTGGACGACGACCAGGGCGAAATCGCCCACCCGCAGTGCGCCCAGGCCTTCGCTGATGAAATCGAGGTACCCGGGGGTGTCGATGATGTTGAATTTCTTGCCCAGCCATTCCGTGTGGAGCAGGGAGGCATGGACGGAGATCTGGCGCTGCTGTTCGCTGACGTGGTAATCGGAGACGGTTGTGCCGTGGGCGATGCTGCCCATGCGGTGGATGAAGCCACCGCAGATCAACATGGCCTCGCTGAGCATCGTTTTGCCGGACGACGCGTGGCCGACAACGGCGAAGTTTCGAATGTCACCTGGTTGGAATGTTTGCATGAGCCGAGTTGACTGGTCGTGAAGTTGTCGCTTTTGGAACCGTTCCTTTCTATCAGACCGGTTCAAGATGGCCAACAAATCTTTGTTGGGAAAGCAGTTTTTTAGCCGTTGCATTTGGCGTCGGCTGGCGTAGGCTGCAGACGTGAAACCCGTGACCCTGGCCGCCTTCAATTCCCTTGCGGAGGCCGAGGCGCTCAAACAGCGCCTGGTCGCGACCGGTATTTCCGCCGCCATCCAAAGCGAATCCAAACCCGAAGCCGACGCCGAATATTCGCGCCTGAGCGCGGGTGTCCAGGTCCAGGTTCCGCGGGCGGATTTTGAAGCTGCGCTGAAGGTCGTCGTCGATTGGAACGCGGCCAAAGAATTGGAACGGACCATTCCAGAGCCTCTCGGTCCCGCTCCGCACGGATCAGCGACTTACCGCGCAAGCGGTGTTTCGTCTGCCTCGTGAAGGCGGACTGATCACCGTGAAATGGCGCCGCCTGCCTCTGGTTTTCCTGCTGGTCGCCGTCCGGATTTCCGTTGCCGAGACGAATTCCCCGGAAACACTCCCAATCGGCGCCCCGGCGCCTGACTTCAAACTGCCGGCGGTGGACGGAAAGAAATATTCGCTCAAGGATTTCAAAAAGGCCGACATCCTGGTGGTCGTATTCACCTGCAATCACTGTCCGACCGCGCAATATTATGAAGAACGGTTGAAACGGATTGAGGATGACTATGGCAGGAAAGGGGTCGCGCTCGTGGCGATCAATCCGAACGATCCAAAGTCCGTCCGCCTGGACGAACTCGGTTACACCGACTTGAGCGATTCCTTCGCGGAGATGAAGGTGCGGGCGAAACACAAACATTTCAATTTTCCCTACCTGTACGATGGCGACAAAGAAGAGGTGTCCCGCGCATACGGTCCGGTGGCCACACCGCACGCCTTTGTTTTCGACAAGGCACGACGGCTACGCTACACGGGCAGGGTGGATGACAGCGAGCGACCGGAATTGGTGAAGACCCACGATCTGCGCAACGCGATCGATGCCCTGCTGGCCGGGCAGGAAGTGAAGGGCAAACAGACGAAGTCATTCGGGTGCTCGATCAAATGGGCGGGCAAAGGGGAAGCGGTCAAACAATACTTCGCCAAACTGGCCGAGGAGCCGGTGAACGTCGAACTTGTGGACGCGGCCGGTTTGAAGGAATTGCGCAAAAACAATTCAGGCAAAGTCCGGCTGATTAACTTTTGGGCCACCTGGTGCGGGCCGTGCATCACGGAATTTCCCGATTTGATCACGATCCATCGAATGTATCGGCACCGCGCATTTGAATTGGTCACGGTTTGCGCGAATTATCCGGACGAAAAGAAGGAAGTCCTGGCTTTCTTGCAGAAGCGACAGGCCTCCTGTCGAAACCTCCTTTTCGGAGACACAGACAAATACAAGCTCATGGAGGCGTTCGATCCGAAGTGGGCGGGCGCGTTGCCCTATACGGTTTTGCTCGGACCCGAGGGTGACGTGCTCTACCGGCGCCAGGAGGCTATTGACCCCCTGGAATTAAAACGCGCCATCGTCGCCGCTTTAAAAGAAGACCGGTTTAAGTGAAGGAGTTGGCAGTCGCCCAAACGCGTTAACACTATTCAAACGTGCGGCGCCCAAACAGGGCCGTTATGGCTTGCGCTGGATTGAGCGCGATCAGGCGCCGCTCTCTCGAGGTTCTTCTTCGGCCTATTCCGGAGTTCGAATCTGAAAAGTGAACCGATGGTTGAGGAAGCCGGTGCTGTTTTGGCCCAGGACTTCCTGTTCAAAGGATCTCCCCCGGTGAAGGCTTGACTGAAGTCGAAGTTGAAAGTGCCGCGGGTAACCGACGTGCCGATGCTGCCAGTCGTATCGATGTCGAAGCCATCGCCGGCAGGAATCGTCCCGCCCGGATAGATCTTGCCATTTTCGATGAACGTGTCGCCGCGTTTTGGCGGCGCGTCCGCGGGGTTGACTTGATTGACTACTGCTGTGCGGGCATCGACCGCGACGTCGATCACGAGCTTTTTCCAGCGCGCGTCGGAGTGTTTGTCGTCGTCGCCGCGCGTTGACGGACCGGCGATGCCGACGAGCGCCAGGGCAAGGGCGGCGAGGATGATCTTGCCGTATATATTTACCCTCTTTCTCCGTTCATTACCGGCAGGTCCACTCATACTGTTGTGTTTCATTCTACCTTTCTACCCAAGCGGCAGAGCGCCTGAGTTTGTTTATCTTACTTGTTGCTTCACTGCCGTCATGGCAGCGAAATCTTCTGCACGAGCCGACACTTCACTTATTTGTGCTTCCACACCTGGCTCAGCAGAGGTGGTCATCCGGTCGTCTTTGCCAGGACGTTCGTCCTGAACGGGCGCAAACTCCCGGAGGTCTGAGAGCCCGCCCGTCCTCCGGCGCAACCAACGACGCCCTCGTCGGTGGCTCCGAGGAATGTCCAGCTCGACATTTCGTTCGTAGCGAGTGGGAGAAGTTCGGTGCGAGGGCGCGGCAAACACCAGCTTATCCAATCGCGGCGCGTGGCAAAAGGACGAATATCGAGCGACGGATCACGCTACCGCGAGGACCGATTCTCGAGGAATGGCGGAGACGGTTCTGTTTTTGTCGCAACTGAATGCAGGTTGGGAGTTGAGGAAAAAGCCGGGAGGCACTCATCGGGCTCAGATGTCCCCGCGCCAAAAAACTCATAGCGCAAGTCTCCGCACAAAGCCAGACTTCGCTGGCGCCCGCGTCGAAATACCGCGAAAGAGCTTTCTTCGAACTCCTCTACATTGAGCTTGTCGAATTGGTAACGGCCGAATAAGATGCTGGCCGCTCGGCTTTAGCCGAACAGATTCAAGCCTCCATTAGTTGGGTCCTCGCCCAGGCCTACCCCGATATATTGTGGTTTTTAGGCTTTACTTTAAGAAGCTAGTTGGTCTTATTCTGCCAAATTATGTATCTGAAAAACCTGACGGCACTTGGTTTCAAGTCGTTCGCTGACAAGACGTCGCTGAATTTCCTGCCCGGAATCACGGCCATCGTCGGGCCAAATGGCTGCGGTAAATCCAACGTCGCGGACGCCATCCGATGGGTCTTGGGCGAGCAATCAGCCAAGGCGCTGCGAGGCGGCGAAATGGCTGATGTGATTTTCAACGGCACCGACGGCCGGAAGCCGCTGGGCATGGCGGAGGTGTCTCTAACCATTGGCGACGTGGAGTCGGAACACCTCAAGGCGGCCGGGGTCGAGCTGGCTTACAATGAAGTCACTCTCAGCAGGCGGATTTTCCGGGATGGAGGGAGCGAATACTTTATCAACCGGACGCCGTGTCGTCTGAAGGACGTCCAGGAATTGTTCATGGGCACCGGGGTCGGGCGCGCCAGCTACAGCATCATGGCGCAAGGGAACATCACGCAGATTCTCTCCAGCAAACCGGAGGATCGCCGGATGGTGTTCGAGGAAGCGGCGGGGATCACCAAGTTCAAGGCACAAAAACGGGAGACCCTCCGCAAACTGGAATACACCGAGCAAAACCTCCTGCGCGTCGACGATCTGATTCGCGAAGTGAAGCGGCAAATCGGTTCGTTACAGCGGCAGGCGGGCAAGACGCGCCGTTACAAACAGCTCATGATCGAGTTGCAACATCTGGACACCCAGCTTGCGCGCCACCAATTCGACGTGCTGCAGGCGGAGATTGGCGGACGCCGGGATGCGACGGAAAAACTGCGCGCCCAAATCGAGGCCGGTTCGGAAAATGTTCTGCGCGGCGAAAATGAGATCCTGCAACTCCGCGAACGCCTCACGGAGTTGGAGCACCAGATCAGCGAATCGCAGCAGCGCGGGTTGCAATTGAAGGGCGACGCTGACCGGCACGAGAGCCGCATTCACTTCAACGAGGAGCGCTTGCTCGAAATCCAGAAGCAGCACGACAGTGCGTTGAACGACATTTCGCAGGCGGAGGAGCGACGGCTGGCGGCGGAAGAGGAGCTGGCGGCCGCGGCCGCGAAGCTCGCGGCGTCCACGCGGACGCTGGAAGAGCAACGGCAGAAGTTGCGGGCCAAACAGGAAGCCTTGCAGGCGGTCGAACATCAATTGACCGGACAGCAGGAAGCGTTGCGCGAGGTGCAGTCTGACGTTTTCGCCGCCGCCCAGCAACTCACGCGCGTCCGCAATGAAATCACCGCGCTCGATCTCCAGAAACAGGGCAACGTTGTCCGGCTCGAAAAGCTTTCCGCCGAAAAGATCCAGTTGGAACAGGAGCGCGCCGGTCTGGAGGAGCGGCTGAGCGAATTTGCCGCCAACGTCCAGGCGGACAAGCTGGATGTCGAATCCCGACGCGGCTCGCTCGAGAACCGACAAAAGCGGTTGCAGCAGATTCAAAGCGCGGTCGAGGAGGCAGCGCGCGTGTTGGACGGACTGCTCCGGGAGCAGGCGGAAAAGAAATCCCGGCTCAACGTGCTGGAGCAATTGCACGCCGAGCACGAGGGCTTCAGCGCGGGAACCGTCGCGGCGTTGCGGCAAAGCGAGCGGGTCCTCGGTCTGCTGGCGGACCGGATTCGCGTGCCCGACCGTTACGTGGCCGCCGTGGAAGCGGCGCTCGGCCATCATTTGCAGATCGTTCTGACCGAAGAACCGGATTCCGCGCAACAAATCCTCGCCGATCTCAATGCGAACAAGCGGGGCCGGGCCAGCGTGGCGGCGCTTTCGCTCAAGCGAAATTTCGACACTGCGGTGCTGGTGGTCGATCCCCTCGCCGGTCTGCAGCCCGGCCAGGACAACGCGGGTGCGCCTGTCCAAAGCGGCGTCCAGGCCCTCGCGGTCGTGGAAGCCGACGCCGAGGTTCAGCCGTTGGTCCGAGGATTATTGGGAAGGACCACGATTGTGCCGGACCTGGCGGCCGCCACCGCCGCCTGGCTGGGAACCGGCGGAACCATCGACCTGGTGACCTTGGCCGGTGAATTGTTGAGCCGCCACGGCGTTTACACCGGCGGTTACCTCAATGGCAATGGCTCCGGCAAAACTCCTTCCTCCATCCTCGGACGGAAGAATCAGATCGACGAGTTGCAGAATCGCCTGGCTGGTTTGCAGGACCGCATCAGCGAAACCAGCCGAACCAAGGGAACGCTTCTGGGCGAACAAACCGCGCTTCAGGCGGGTTTGCACCAGGCCCAGACCGAATTGCGGGCACAGGAAGTTGCCATCGCCACGCGCGAGGGCGAATTCCATGCCCTGCAAAATTCCCGGTCGGTGCTGCATCAAAAAATCGACACCGTGGTTTATGAAATTCAGAGCCTGGCGGCGCAGGAACAGGAGGGACTACAAAAGCGCGCGGCATTGACGGCCCGCTCAGGCGATCTCGAGACGTCCGAGCGCGATTTACAGGAAAAGCTGAACCATCTGAACGGCGGACTGGATTCCCTGCGTCAGCAGCGCGAGACGGCCAACGCCGCACTCACGGAAATCAAGATCGCCCTGGCTACCGAGGAGCAACTGGCCGATTCCTTCGCGAAGCAAAAGCTCCCCCTGGAAGAGCGCATCCGCGAATTGAGCGAACTGGTGGAGCAGCGCCGCGGCGAGATCTCCGCCTTTGCCGCCCGCAAGTCGCAGGCCGAAGCCGAGATCGAAGAGTCGCGCGGGCTGATGGGCCGTCTGCGACACGAGCGCGAACAGGTGAGCGTGGAGGCGGCCGGGTTGATTGCGCAACGCGATTCACTGCAGGGCGACGTTACCGGGCGCGACGCGCAGTTGCGCGAGCAACGGGGACGCCTGAGCGAGTGGCAGACGCAACGGGGCGCACTCGAGGTGGAACTGGCGCAGAAGGAAATGGCGGTGCAAAACCTGCGGGACCGGATCCAGCAGAAATACCAGGTGAACCTCGACACGGTTCGCAGCGAGTGCATCACCATCACGATCGCCGATGAAGGACCGGCAAAGGTCCGGACGCTGACGCCGGAAGAGATGGTCGCCAGCGGCGCATCCACCGACTGGCAGGCCGTGGCGGAACAGGTGAGCGCCTTGCAAAAGCGCATCGATGAAATGGGGCCGGTGAACCTGGTGGCGATCGACGAGTACGAAGAGACCGAACAGCGGTATCAATTCCTGACCAAGCAGAACGACGACCTGGTTCAGGCCAAACAGCAGTTGCTGGAGGTGATCAACCGCATCAACACGCAAACCAGGGAGATGTTCACGGAAACCTTCGGGAAAATCCGCGAAAATTTCCGCTCCCTGTTCGTCGAAGTCTTCGGCGGCGGCAAGGCCGACCTGTTACTGGTGGACGAAGGCGATGTGCTCGAAAGCGGCATCGACATCGTGGCGCGGCCCCCGGGAAAGCAATTGCAAACGATCTCGCTGCTTTCCGGAGGCGAACAAACCATGACCGCTGTGGCGCTGCTCTTTGCCATTTACCAGGTCAGACCGAGCCCGTTCTGCGTGCTCGACGAATTGGACGCACCGCTGGACGAGTCGAACATCAACCGGTTCATCCGCATCCTGCAGCGGTTCCTGGCGCATTCGCAATTCGTCATCATCACCCACAACAAGCGGACGATCGGGATGGCCGATGTTCTCTATGGCGTCACCATGGAGGAACAGGGCATCAGCAGGATCGTCAGCGTCAAGTTTCACAAGACTGAAGAAACGCTCTCCGGCCATGGCGCCAATCCGCTCGTTCCGCCGCCGCCCGCGCCGGTGGACGAAGAGGAGGACCAGCCGCATCGGCGCGAAGAGACGCTCGAGGTCATGATGGTCAAATGAGCCGCCCGCCCGGCAGTTTCCCGGAGGCAACCGAGGGTTCAGGCTCCCGACTCCTGAATCTGCGCCTTGGATTAATCGGTTGGTGGAAGTGGGGTGAACGGCAACGCCCGCCCTCACTTCCATCCTCCGTAGCAGTGCTCCTGCGGAGGACGGGCCGGTCCGCTCCTCCAGTAGAGGGAGAAAATTGCGCCGCCACGAGGCGAACTCGGACGACGTTGTTTCGGTGAGGTCAGGATCCCTGAGGCGCGAACCGAAGCGCGTTTGTTTCCGCATGCCCACTCCATCCATCGCCTCCGAACTCGCCGAGGCGGCACTCAAATTGTCCCGTCAACTCGATCGCGCCCGGATCAGGCCGCCGGTCACCCACGTGTACAATCCGCTCGATTATGCCTGGCGGGCGCACGAAGCGTACCTTCTCCAATGCGGCGCAAGCCGCAAACGCGTCGTCTTTCTCGGAATGAATCCGGGACCGTTTGGCATGGTCCAGACCGGCGTGCCCTTTGGCGAAATCCACGCGGTGCGGGACTGGATGAAAATCGAGGCGCCGATTGGCAAGCCGCGCCGCGAGCACCCCAAACGACCGGTCGAAGGGTTCGCCTGCAAACGTTCCGAAGTCAGCGGCAGGCGACTCTGGGGTTTGTTCGCCGCTCGCTTCGGCTCGGCCCGGAATTTCTTCGCCGACCACTTCGTGGTTAACTACTGCCCCCTGGCGTTCTTCGACGCGGCCGGCCGTAACCTCACTCCGGACAAATTTGCCGCGGCGGACTCCGCGCCGCTCTTGGCCGCGTGTGACCGTCACCTGGCTCGAGTGCTGGAGATCCTTCAACCCGAATGCCTGATCGGCGTCGGCGACTTTGCGCAGAAACGCTGCCTGGTCGTGGTTTCGGTAGCCGCCGACAGCCTCGCCCGGGCTGTTCAAGTTGGAAAAATTCTGCACCCCAGCCCCGCCAGTCCGGCGGCCAATAA
>Ga0137372_10007104_pt1 | contig 10835 bp, 10 predicted proteins | sample SagtaG_6_FD_104911 | JGI IMG/M metagenome (GOLD analysis project Ga0137372, IMG submission 104911) | Vadose zone soil microbial communities from Sagehorn Ranch, Mendocino, California, USA - Sage1_R_60_16 metaG | ecosystem: Environmental > Terrestrial > Soil > Vadose zone | place: USA...
AACACATTTACCTTCTTTAATACAACAACGTGATTTTTCAAGGTATCTTCATATACATACCCGATGTTTATTATGTTTAAATCCTTTATATGACTTATTTATTAAAAACGGAGTTAAAACTATATCTCCGTCATTAATAAATTGATTAACACCTATTTCTTTAGCTTTTTGAGCTATGGATTATAATTTAAATTTAAAATTAAAAATAAAAAGTATAATAAATTTAATTTTTAGTATCAGTATTTATCTTATTATTAATTATTTAAATTTTTAATATTTAAATTTTCTTGTACAAGATATTAATTTATGTTTAATTCCTTTCATATCATTACCTAAAAACATATCAGATTCTTTGATTGGTAATTTACTAGGCGATGGAGATATAAGATTTAAACATAAAAATAAAGCAGGGTAACCTATTGGAAATGCTTTATTTGCAATGACTTTAAAAGATTTTGAATATATTAATCATTTAATAAAAATTTATTCTCCAATTTGTAATATTAATAAACCTAGACCTTGACCTAATCCTTTAACTGGTAAACCGGTTAAACAATATACTTTTGAAACTAAAAATCTTCCTGAATTAACTATTTTACATTCTTTATTTTTTGAATGATCAAAAGTTAAACAAAGATTTATTAAAATAGTTCCATCTAATATTAAAGAATTATTAAGTCCAATTGGTTTAGGTCATTGAATAATGGATGATGGTTATTGAAGCAAAGGTACAATATATTTATGTACTGATAATTTTACTTCTAAAGAAATAGATTTATTAATTGATATTTTATATAAAAAATTTGGTCTTGTAGCTAAAAAAAATAGTCAAAAAAAGAATGAAACATTAATTTTTTGACGTATACGTTTTAGTGGAAAACAAGAAAATTTGAATAAATTAAGATTATTACTATCTTCTTATTTTATACCTTCTATGTTATACAAAATTAATGGTGATAAAACATAGTTTTTGTGTTTTTTTTTTTCATTAAATTTTTAATTTTAAATTTTAAGAAGTTCTACACCTGAATGATTTTATTTTAATACTCATTCTTTTTCATATGAAGAACAAATAATATTACAAAAAATTTTGTTAACAAAATTTAATATTGTATGTAATGTTCATAAACACAGGAAACATTATAAATTATATATTAGAGCTCAATCTATGGATTTGTTCAAATCATTAGTTAAACCTTATTTTTTTCCTCATTTTTATTATAAACTAAATTTAAAAATATAAATTAAATTATTTTTATAGAATTTTATGTAAGAGGAAATATTTCACTTAAATCATAATGTATCTTTCTATTTTAATTTTACCTTTATTTGGTTCATTTATTTCTGGTTTTATAGGTAGAAAAATAGGTGTAACAGGTGCACATTTAATTACATGTATTTGTCTATTTTTAGCTTCTATATTAGCAACTATTGCTTTTTATGAAGTAGGTATATGTGGAAGTCCTGTTTCTATTAATTTAGGAAAATGAATTAATTCTGAATATATGGATATTTCATGGGAATTTTTATTTGATCAATTAACTGTTTCTATGAATAAAAAATCACTAGATTTACACGAATTACATCTTAATCAAGTTTGAGTTTTAAATAAAACTTGGGTTAAAATTTTCAAACTTAAATATAAATTTCCATCTTCTACTTGTACTGCTGTAGTACTCTGAAACTCTCAAAATTCAATGGGAAGTAGTTTAGGATATTTAATTAGTCCATTTATTCGGTATTGTACTGGATTACCTTCATTTCATCTTGAAGTTATTGTAGGATTATTATTAGGAGATGATAATATATCTAAATGAGGTCCTAAGACTAAAACAGCCCGTATTTCCTTTACACAATCAATGGTAAATTTTCCATATTTATGATTCGTTTGATTAATTTTATTTCCCTACTGTCAATCAATTCCCTACGTAACTTATCCTCGATTAGGAGAAAAAATATTTAAGGCTTTAGTATTGAAAACTCGAGCTTATGTAATTTTCAAAATTCTTTATGATAAATTTATCATAAATGGGGTTAAAATTTTTCCTATCGATATCTATGATTTACTTAGTGAAGTTGGATTAGCTCATTGGATTATGTGTGATGGCAGTTGAAGTTCTAATAAGGGGTTAGTTATTTGTACTGATAACTTTACTATTTTTGACGTTGTAAAGTTAATGAATGTTCTTTTAATCAAATGGAACATCAAAAGTTCAATTAATTATTATAATGGTAAACCTCGTATTTATATTTCTCGTTTGGAAACACTTAAACTACGAGAACTTATTAAACCATATATGTGTGCACATTTTAATTATAAAATAAAATAGTTTCATTTATTTTGTAGATGTCGCTATAAAAATTATAATATATTTAATATATTAAATTTTATACGCATCCTAGTGATTTAACGTAGCTTAGATTAGAAATAATTTAATGATAATTGGGTGAATTGCATAGACATTTAATTTAAAAAAATAAGATTATATGCAGCGAAGTCTATTTAGTACTTTAAATTTAAATAGAAACGTTCAACGACTAAGAAGTGAGTAAGTACAACAATAATCTTCTACTAGTTCCCAAAATCTTGATACTATCGGATTCAAGATTATGACATAGTCTTAACTTTATTGAGAAATAAAGCATCGCATATTATGCGTGTAAAAACAATTGGTTTATTCCTGTTCTATATATTTCATTTTTAATTCACATATTTTCTACTGATTATATGTCAGAAGATCCTCATAATCAAAGATTTTTTTCCTATTTATCATTATTTACTTTTTTTATGTTATTTTTAGTATCAGGTGGTAATTTTTTTGTTATGTTTGTAGGTTGAGAAGGTATGTATCAGTGCCTTAAATGGTATAATAATGATAATTTTTTATATAGTTTCGTATTTTTAATAAAATTAATAAAAAAAACAAGTATAATTAATAATAAAAAAAATAATAAAAATAATATTAGATCTTTTTTAACAGATAATCTTAAATTAATTTCATCTAAACGAATAGGTCCACATAATATTGACATAATTTCATTTATTATAGGTTCCACTTTAGGAGACACACATTTAGAAAAAAGAAAGAAGGGGATAGGTACTAGAATTATATTTGAACAATCAAATAAAAATGTAGAATATTTAATGTGGTTTCATTCTTATTTATCTAAAAGAGGATATTGTAATCCTAACAAACCTAAACTTCATAAAAGAATAAAAAAGAATGGAGAAATATTTTACCATTATCGTGTAAATAGTTATACATATAGTAGTTTTAATTGGATTCATGAGATGTTTTATAAATTTAATGTAATAGAAAATAAATTTATTAAAATTATTCCTTCTAATATTGAACAATATTTAACACCATTAGCACTAGCCGTTTGATTTATGGATGATGGTTCTAAATTAGGAAAAGGTGTTAAAATAGCTATTAATTGTTTTACAACTAAAGAATTACTATTTTTATGTGATATTTTACATAAAAAATATAATCTTATTGTAAATATTCATTCTGGGGGTATAAATAAAGGACAAGTTCTTTATATTAATAAAAAATCTATGCCGATTTTTTCTAAAATAGTTAAACCTATTATGTTACCTTCTTTATATTATAAACTAGGAGATTATTAATTATTTTTATTATAGTAAAATTAGTTTTAAATAAGTCTTTATGCAATTAAAATGAAAAAAAAAAAATAAGGATAAATTTTTATAATTAAGTTAAATAATCACAATAAGTTATTACTTTTTTTATAATTTTTACTAATTTTGCGACATTATTGAAAACGATCAAATAATTTTAGCTTTATTTATAGATCGTCGGTTTTCATTTTTAATCGTGATCGAGTAGTACAATAATGGGTACCTGTAAAGGTGCTTAATGCATAGTCAAAATCTTCACTTAATTAAAATATTTTTTTTTTATAAAACAGAAATATTTAGTGCCAAGGCTTGATGTAATTCCTTATTGGTTATCAATGTACAGGTAAATAAAAATAAAGTTATTTTTTAATATTTTAAAATATATTAATAAATATTTTTTATTTATAAGATTTGATTGGAATAGTTTCATATTTACTAATAAATTTTTGATTTACTAGAATTCAAGCAAATAAAGCTGCTATATTAGCTTTAACTATGAATAGAGTAGGTGCTTTGTGAAGTGGGATCTCACTATTGTGCCTAAAACTATCAAACTCCGGGGACATCCTAAAACTTCTGGTACCAAACTATATCCGAAAGGCTATAAGTGGATGAACCAATTATTCATGTATGGTAATAAGTCAGAAGATAAATGAAAAGAAAATGGGTTATCGCGGATCTAAATTAAACAATACATTGTTTGAAAAAGAGCAACGAGCAGACGGTAGTTGTTGCATTTTTTCTTTTTTTAGATCTATGCAATTAAGGTGTGCTCTAATGGGTTTCGAAAGAAACTATCAAATCAAAATCCTTTCTAAACAATTAAATAAAAATAAAAGAAATTTTTCTACTTTAGTTCAAAATACTAAGTTTAATCCATGATTTATAAGCGGATTTAGTGATGCTGATTCCTCATTTTCAATCAACACTAGAAAAAATTTAACCTATAAAGTAGGGTGACAAATTACTGGAAGGTTTAGGATAGAGCTTCACAATAAAGATTTAGAACTTCTTAAATCTATCCAATTGTTTTTTAATGAAATTGGACAAGTAGGGATAGTTGAAACTATCTGGGAAAAGAAAACAGCATATTTTGAGGTTACAAAATTAAATGACCTAGTAAATATTATAATTCCTCATTTTGATAAATATCCTTTACAAAGTGCTAAATCCATTGATTATCAAGTTTGAAAAAAATGTATTTATTTGATGGTAAATAAGGAACATTTAACTCAATCTGGACTAGAAAATATTATTTCAATTAAAGCTAATTTAAATTGAGGAAATTCACAACAATTAATGAATAGTTTTCCTAATGTTATACCTATAGCAAGACCAACATATAAAATAAGTGAAGAACCCCTTAATCCGTATTGGCTTAGTGGATTTTCAGAGGGTGAATCATCTTTTTATGTTTCAATTATCTACAAAAGAAATGAAGTTCAAGCAGGTTTTGCAATTCGTCTTAACGAAAGAGATAAACCTTTGTTAATCAAAATACAATATTTTTTCAATGGAATTGGAAATATTTACGATCAAAGTTCTAATAATGCAAGTCTCCTTCAAATTTCTAAACGAAAAGATCTTACCAAGATAATAATACCTCATTTCAACTTTTATAAGTTAGCTGGGAATAAAAAAACTAATTTTTTAATTTGGTCTCAAATTTTATCTTTAATAAATAAAAAAGCCCATCTAAGTTCTGAAGGTTTTGAAAAAATAAAACATTTAAAAGATCAATTAAATAAATGGGATTAATATGATGAGTATTTTTTAAATTGGGCATGTCACTGGTTTTTGCGATGGCGAAGCATCTTTCGGTTTTTCAATCTATATAGATAAAAGAGTAAAAGGAAGACTAGGTTGAGCCGTAAAACCGAGCTTTCAAATATCTCTAAATTCTAAGGATATAAACTTATTATTACAATTGCAAGAATTTTTTGGTTGCGGAGTAATCGTGAACAAAAAAACTCGAAATGAAGCCAGCTTTAGAGTAAATTCGCTTCAAGATTTAACAAATATTATAATTCCACATTTTTCAAATTATCCATTACTTTCTCAAAAAGCTGCTGATTTTCTTTTATTTACAAAAATTGTTAAACTGATACACAATAAGGTTCACTTGACTGAAGATGAATTACAGCAAATAATTAATCTTAGAGCCTCAATGAACACAGGTCTATCTGATCTGCAGAAATCTGAATTTTCTAATTATAATCTAGTGGCTCGGCCAATAATAAGTTCTACTGAAATACTAGATCCTAATTGAATTGCAGGGTTTGCAAGCGGTGAAGGTTGCTTCTTTCTTTGTGAGTATTTTTAAATCTAATAAAAATAAAATTGGTCATGCTGTTCAATTAATATTTAAACTTACGCAACATAAGAGAGACAAAGAATTATTAGAATTAATCGTTAAATATTTGAATTGTGGAGCTGTTTACTCTCACAGTAAAAATGCTTTCGTTTTCAAAGTAACTAATTTTGCAGACATAATAAAAATAATTATTTCAATGTTTAAAGTCTATCCAATTCAAGGAATCAAACAATTAGATTATAAAGATTTCTGTAAAGTTGCTGCTTTAATGGATAAAGGGAAACATCTAAGCCATAAAGGATTAGCTCAAATTCTATTAATTAAAGATAGAATGAACACAAAAAGAAAATTTCCAAAAATTTAATTGCATGATAAATTTGAGTGCCATGGATATGGGATTAAGTATAGGATTTTTTATTATTTTTGCATTATTTGGTTCTTTAAATTATGCAACAATATTCAGTATAACACCTTTTATGAATGAAACAACTATAACTATAATTGGTTTATTATTACTTACAGGAGCTATGGCTAAATCTGCTCAGATTCCTCTTCATAGTTGATTACCAGGAAGTATGGAAGGTCTTACTAATTATAAAATAAAATATAATTTTTTTTTATTATTTATTTTTTTTTTTATTTAAATCAAAATAAAATGAGTTATATATTAAGTTTAAACGTGTTATTTGCTTAATTACTTTAATAATAAAATGGTAAAATTATAGAAATAAATCGGATAATTTTACTATTATCTGATAAATTAAAAGAAGCTGTAGTTATAAATTATTAAGTAATGGTCATTTACATTTTACTTAGTTTACTAATAAATGTAAAATGGTTTTAAAACTTATAATGCTTATTATGCTATGATTCTTAAAAACTTTATTTATGCAAATTATTTATGAGAAAATTTTTAATCTACTATTTATACTACCACTCCTATTAGACTTTGATCTAAATTTAATACAGATAAAAAATTTTACTCAATGTGTATTTAATAGTAGATCACTTCCTTCTTTAATAATTTTACATAAAGAATGATATATTTGATTAAAAATATACAACAAATTTATTAAAATAGTACCTCTGAAAATTAGTAATTTATTTATACCATTAGGTTTAGCACATTAATTTATCGATAATAGATATTGATCAGAAAGCACTATATCTTTATGTAAATATGATTTTATTTAGAAGAAGTTATATTATTAATAACTATGCTTAATAAAAATTTTGGTTTTTTTATTTCAGAAAAAATATGCATAATTAGACAAAAGCTAACAAAGAAACATGTTGATAAATAAAAATTAGTAGTATATTTAAAAATATTTATAAATAAAGATCTTTATTTAAATTTCAATTTATATCTTAAATGCTTTATAAGTTAAATATTTTTATGCAATAATAGTAATTGCCACAGTACCTTAAAAAAAAATTTTTTTTATTATTAAAAGAAGGAAAATCTAATTTTCCTTCTTTTATTTTTTTATTAAATCATAAAATTTAATTTTAAAATAAATCAAATATTAATTACTTTTTCTTTTAATATAAAATTAGATAAAAAATATTTTTTTTATATAAAAAGATAACCTAAGTATCTCATTTATATAAAGTTAAAAATTGAAAAAAAATATTTTTTATTTTTTTAACTTTAATTACTTAATATAAAATTAAGTAGAGATAGTTCTTTATATACATAAGAGCTTATATAAAAATTTTAAACTAAAAATGTCATTAAAACAATTTTTGAATAAAGTTAAAAATTCTTTTCCTATTATTGGTTTTATAGTTTCAGTTGAATCTCTAAGATTAGCATATGCAGAACGACAAGCTAGATTAGAAATAGTAAAAAGTGAATTAACTAAATTAACTGAAGAGCTTCAAAATAAAGAAGATTTAATTATCAATCACAATAGACTAGTAGAACGAATCGGAAATTTAACAAATAAAGGTTCAGGACATATAGATTCTATTGTAAATAACCGAAGCACCCTTCAATTACTTTCTAATCGATTAAAAAATGAAAACATAAGTCAAGAAGAACGAGATTTTATTGAAAAAACTTTAGATTCTCTAAATACTAACCAAGCTGAATCAGTTGAACAAGTAAAAGGAGTGCTTGAAGAGTTAAGAGATATATTTTCAGGACCATCTAATAATTTCTTTAATCCTTTTGATTCATTTCATGAATCAATTGAAGTTTTTAAAAACTTTTTATCTACATTACAAATAGAACAAATAATATCTGTAGCACATTTATGTGCCATTTTATTTCTTTTTTCTTGTTTGTTCTCAATTGTATCTGTTATTTTTGGAGATTTTTTAATCAAGCATTTAAAATTAGAAGATAAATATCCAAAGGTCGCTATATATATTCAAATTAGAAGAAAATTTCAACGTTATTATTTAATCTTAGATATTGGATTGATTTTTACAATGTTAATAGCTTTAACTTTACTTAATATATATATTTTAATTAACCCCATTTTTTTTTTAATTTAATACTATAGTGATCAAATTTTAAAAATTAAAGTTATTTTATAATTATTAATATTTATTAAAATTTAAAAAATATAAGTCTGATAGTTTTAAAAACTATAAAAAACTAAATATATTTAGTTTTTTAAATCTAAATTTTGTATTTTTAAGTTATTAAAAATTAAGAATAAAAAAAAAAATAAATAAAAAAAATAAAAAAAAAATGGGCCTTCCTTATTTTATATTTAAAATTTAACATTAAACAATTAACTATATGCTGGAACATTCTAAAAATTTGAATATTTATTTAATATTGTTTTTAATAAATTATAATATTAATAAGTAAAAATTTCAAGTATGAAACAATGAACAATCAGCAGGGAATAATTTAAGTTATTTGTATATTTAAAATTATATTATAAAGTATTATCCTCAGAGCCTTTATGTTAATTTATTTATATTTTATTTTTTAAAAAAATAAAACACTCTTTCTAAATATTTAAAAGTAATAAAAAAATTTTTTTTTATAAAAGAAAAAAAAATAAAGATAAAGTCCAAAAATATTTTTATAACTTTTTAATTAAAATAAAAAAACATATAATTAAAATAATACAATAAAATATATTTAGCCAACACCAGTTAGTGCTTTAATTCATGCTGCCACTTTAGTAACAGCTGGTATATATTTATTACTTAGATCTTCTCCAATATTAGAATTTAGTTCTACATCATTACTAATTATAACATTAATAGGAACAACTACTGCTTTTTTTGCAGCTACTTGTGGATTAGTACAAAATGATTTAAAAAGAATTATAGCTTTTAGTACTATATCTCAATTAGGTTATATGGTAATGGCAGTAGGTCTTAGTCAATATAATGTTGCATTAATGCATACAGTAAATCATGCTTTTTTCAAAGCATTATTATTTTTAGGTGCTGGTGCTGTAATTCACAGTTTTTCAGATCAACAAGATATAAGACGAATGGGTGGATTAATTAAATTTTTACCTTTTACTTTTTCAGCTATGTTAGTTGGTACTTTATCTTTACTAGCTATTCCATTCCTTACAGGATTTTTTAGTAAAGATTTAATATTAGAATTAGCTTTTGGACAATATAGTTTTAGTGGAACTTACGCATTTATATTAGGTTTAATAACAGCAGGTCTTACAGCTTTTTATAGTTTTAGATTAATTAGTTTAGTTTTCTTAACTAAACCTAATGGTCCAAAAAATTCTTACTTAAATTCTCATGAAGCAAATAAAGCAGTTATTTTTCCATTGTTATTATTATCTTTATTTAGTATATTTTTTGGTTATATTTTATCTGATCTATTTGTAGGAATAGGTTCTGGATTTTTTGGAAATTCATTGTTTTGTCACCCTAATAATATAAATATCATAGAAGCTGAATTTAGTTTACCTAAATTTATAAAATTAATTCCATTTTTTATAAGTTTATTAGGTGTTTTCCTTGCTATTTTATTATATCATAGATTATCAGAATTAGTTAATAAATTAACAGATAATTTTATAGGTAAAAAAATATACACTTTTTTAAACAGTAAATATTATTTTGATGTAATTTACAATCATTATTATATTTCTACTGGTTTACAATTAAGTTATGCTATATCTAAAATATTAGATAGAGGTGTAATTGAACTTATTGGTCCTTACGGTTTATCTTTTACATTAACAAATACAGGTAAAAATATTGCTAAATTAGATACAGGGATAATAACTACATATGGTCTTTATATTATATTAGGATTAATTATTTTAAATTTTATTATTTTTAGTCAAATATTAATTAAAAATAGTTTTATAGATCCACGTTTAATTATTATTTTACTCTTTATTTTATTATTTGTTAATTTAAGCGCTAATAATTTTAATTACTCATCTAAAATCAAAAAAGTAACTTAATTATTTATTTTATTAAATTTTTATATAACTTATTAAACAATTTAATATTTAAGATATTTTTATTAAAAATTATAAATATCAAATAATCTTAATCAATTAAAAATTAATGGTTTAAACATATATTATATATATTTAATTATTAAAATTAAAAAAATAATTAATAAAAATTTAAGATTTTTTTTTCAATAGAATAAAGTTAGTTGACTGTTATTTAAAGTTAAAATTTTTAAATAATATAAAATAATTAAAATTTTTATATAAAATTATTCATCTTCCCTTTAAATATAAAGTAAAATTAAAAATTTTTTTAATTAAATTATTTTTAATTTCTTAAATTTTAAATTAACATAAAAATTTTATTTATTATATTAGTTATATTGTATATATTAAATTTACATTATAATATTTAGAGATGTATCATAAATTAAAATTTTATATAAATTAAAAAAAAAATTTTTTTTTTATA
>Ga0137372_10007106_pt1 | contig 10831 bp, 8 predicted proteins | sample SagtaG_6_FD_104911 | JGI IMG/M metagenome (GOLD analysis project Ga0137372, IMG submission 104911) | Vadose zone soil microbial communities from Sagehorn Ranch, Mendocino, California, USA - Sage1_R_60_16 metaG | ecosystem: Environmental > Terrestrial > Soil > Vadose zone | place: USA: California...
CGAGGGCGGGAGCTTCGGCAGGAGCTCGAACGCGCCCGTCGGAACCGGAAGTCGAGGACGGCGAGGACGTCTTCCGGAATCTCGTCGGTGAGCGCCGGCAGGTACGGGGCGCTCGGCTGGACGATGTAGCGTGGCGGCCCGGGCGAGGTCAGCTCGCCGGTGCGCGCAACGGCTTCGAGCTTGAGCCCGCCCTTCTCGTCGGTGAGCGCGACAGCGGCCCAGCGGAACTCGACCCACGCGATCGTCGCCGCGGTCGGGCGCTTTACGCGCGGCTGCCCGAAGCGATAGTTCAATCCCATCGGTGCAATTGACGTCTCCATCTGACCGGGGAGCGACTCGATGAGCTCGTCCGCCTTCGCTCCGCTCGCGTAGGCGCGCACGAGCGCGTCGCTCGGGATCCGGTCCATCGCGGCGCGGAACAGCTTGTTCTCCGCGAGCGAAAGCGCCGAAGGGCCGAGCTCGTTCAGCGCGGCGTCGCTCTGCGCGATCGCGGTCCAGTCGCCGACCTTGCGCGTCTTGCAGTCGTACTTCTTCGCGAGCGCGGCGAGCTTCGCGTCGTCATGCGGCTGGGTGAGCGCGACGACCTCGTTTCCCGGCAGCACTGCGATGTCGACTTCGTCGCCCATCGCGGGCTGGATGTCGCTCGCCCACGCGAGCTTCGTCTGCCGCTCGAGCCCGCTCAGGAGCACGTCGCCGACTCCGTGCCACTGGCCCGACGTGAGGTCGCTGCTCGCGGCGACGAAGGCGACCGCGTTCCCGGGGACGAGCGAGGCGGCGCCGTCGACCGCACCCGGCCCGCCCGCCGTGGCGCTCGCACACCCTGCAATGACGAGCACCGCGAGCGCTGCCGGGATCAACCTCGACATCTCACTCCTCTGTCGGCTGTCGCCCCATCAGATTGGAGACAAGTTCGCTGAGGCTCTGTCCTGAGAGTACCGCGCACACTCCCTCGGTAATAGGCAGCTCCACGCCGAGGCGCGCGGAGAGATCGTGCAAGGCGGGTGCGGTCGTGATCCCCTCGACGGTCTGGCCGATCCGCGCGACGGCCTCGCCGGGGCTGAGGCCTTGAGCGATCAGCTCGCCGGCGTGGCGGTTGCGACCGTGCTTGCTCCAGCAGGTGACGATCAGGTCGCCCATGCCCGCGAGGCCGGCGAACGTCTCGGGGCGCGCGCCCGCCGCCTCGCCGAGCCGCGCCATCTCGGCGAGTCCGCGGGTGATCAGCGACGCCTTCGAGTTGTCGCCGAGCGCGAGCCCGTCGACGCCGCCTGCGGCGAGCGCGATCACGTTCTTCGCGGCGGCGCAGAGCTCGACCCCGACGACGTCCGGGTTGACGTACGCGCGGAACACCGTCGAGTTGACCGCGTGCTGGAGCTCTCCCACGAGATAGCCGTCCTCGCTCGCGATCACAGCCGCGGTCGGCAGCCCGACGGCGATCTCCTCGGCCATGTTCGGCCCCGAGAGGACCGCGACCGGCCGGCCGTGCACGGTCGTCGAGAGGCGCTCGCCGCTCGCGGGATCGAGCCCCTTGGTCAGGCTCAGCACCGGCGCCGAGCCGGGGAGCGAAGCGGCGACGCTCGCAAATGCCTTGCTGGGCACCGCGACGACAATGACGTCGACGTCTGCAGGCGCGTCGTCCAGCGGAACCGCCTCGACGCCGCGCAAGTCGACGATCGGGAGCGAGCGCGGATTGCGTCCCGTCTCGTTGATCGCGCGCGCCTGCTCCGCGGTGTGGCAGCCGAGCACGACCTCGTGGCCGCGCTCGCGCAGGACGTGCGTGAACGCCGTTCCCCAGGAGCCTGCGCCTGCGACGAGGAACCTCACGAGCGGCGCATGAAGTCGATCGACACGGGCACTCCCTCGAGATTGAAGCGCTCGCGCAGCTCGTTCTCGACCCAGTAGCCGTAGTCGCGGGTGACGAGTCCAGGATCGTTCACGTAGATCCGGAAGCGCGGCGGCCGCTGCCCGGTCTGCGCGGCGTAGAGCATGTTCAGCCGGCGGCCCGCTTTCGCCGGCGGCTGGCGCTTGCGCTTGAGCTCCTCGAGCGCCTTGTTCAGCTCGACGGTCGAGATCTTCATCGTGTAGCGCGAGAAGAGCTCCTCGACCGTGTCGAGCAGCCGGTCGAGGCCGCGGCCCGTCTGCGCGGAGATTGCGATGAACTCGGGGCGCTGGCGCAGGCGGCGCCGCAGGTGTCCGCGCACCTCCTCGATTCGCACCTCGCTGACGTCCCATTTCGAGAGGACGATCAGCGTCGCGCAGTCGGCCTTGCGCGCGACGTCGGCGACCGCGAGGTCCTGGTCGACGACGCCCTGCGACGCGTCGATCAGGACGAGCGCGACGTCGGCCCGCTCGGCGGCCTCGAGCGCGCGCAGCTCCGAGTAGTACTCGATGCCCTGCCGGTGGCGGCGCTTGCGCCGCAGGCCGGCGGTGTCGACGAGGACGAACGTCTTGTCGCCGCGCTGGAGCACCGTGTCGATCGAGTCGCGGGTCGTGCCGGGAATCTCCGAGACGATCACGCGCTCCTGGCCGAGCAGCTTGTTCACGAGGCTCGACTTGCCGACGTTCGGGCGGCCGAGGATCGCAACGCGGATCGTGTCCTCCCTCGCGTGCTCGTGCCGCGCCTTGCCGTGCACCTCGAGGTAGTCGACGATCTCGTCGAGCAGGTCGCCGGTGCCGTGGCCGTGCAGCCCGGAGAGCGGGATCGGGTCGCCGAGTCCGAGCCGGTGCAGCTCCAGCGCGAGCGTCTCCTGCTTCGGGTCGTCGATCTTGTTCGCGATCACGAGGACGGCCTTCTTCGACTCGCGCAGAATCTGCGCCACCTCCTCGTCGCCGGGCGTGATCCCGATCTGCGCGTCGACGATGAAGAGCACGAGGTCGGCCTCCTCCACTGCCTCGCGCGCCTGGTCGGCGATCGACTTCGTGATCGCGTCTTCACCCTCGATGTCGACGCCGCCGGTGTCGATCAGCAGGAAGCGCTCGTTGCGCCACTCGCAGACGAGCTCCTTGCGGTCGCGCGTGACCCCCGGCGTCTCGTGGACGACGGCCGCCCGCGTGCCGGTCAGCCGGTTCACGAGCGTCGACTTGCCGACGTTCGGGAAGCCGACGATCGCGACGGTTCCTAGAAGCTCCTGCTGCTGTACGGCCATGGCGGGCGAAGCGTACGGCTCAACGACTGCAACCAGGTTGAAAACCTGGTTGCCGCAGTCGTTTATGGCCGGGCGAAGCGTAGGCCCGCGGAGCCACGGCCCGGGGCCAGGCCCCGTTACGGAAGTGTCACGTGAGCGTCGGAGCCGCTCCGACACCCATCTCGCGACGAGGCTGCCGGAGCCGCCTGCAGGCAGGCCCGGCAACCTCGTTGCAAGTTGTTACTTGGGGTTAGAGAGACGCCAGGCCGCCGAGCCCGGCCCCCGTGCCGTTCCCGCCCGTTGCGTACGTCGCGACGTACGTCAACGCGCCGCTTGCGCTGCGCGCGTGGTACGCGACGCCGTTACCGCTCGTCGAGTTCGTCAGCGCGTACACCGCGCCACGCGCGAGCGTTACGCCACTCGGCGAAATGCGCGAGGAGCTCTTCGCGCGCGGCCGGCGAAATGTCTTCCTCACGCAGCGTTCCGGTGAGCGCGATCGTCTCCCGGAACTGCTCGAGGTACAGCGTGCAGTGCGGACACCCGGCGAGATGCGCCTCGAAGCGTCGCCGGTCGCGGCGCGAGAGCGCGTCCTCGAGGTAGTCCGTCACGAGCTCGACGAGCTCGCGGCAGGCCATTTCCCTTCGCTTGCGCAACCTGATCACTGTTCGTCCCGGAGGTAGCCTTCGAGCCGCGCGCGCACCTTCGAGCGGGCACGGTGCAGGAGGACCCTCTGATTGGTCTCGCTCGGGTCGAGAACGTTACGGACGGGTCGGCGGCACCGCGTTCCGCGGCCGGCCGGCGGCGTGGATGTCGCGCAACCACTCCCAGAGGCGCCGGATCTCCGTCTGGATCTCCTGCGAGGCCTCGCGGTAGCCCTTGGCGCCGCGCGGCAGCCCGTCGAAGGTGAGCGGCTCGCTCCACGCGACCGACGCCGGCGCGAAATTGCCCAGCTTCCAGTCCTGCGTGCCGTGGATCGCACCGCAGACGACCGGCACGTTCTCCTGGATCGCTACCATCGCGGCGCCCGGCTGCACCTCGCCCGGAACGCCGGCGCGCTGGCGCGTCCCTTCGACGAAGACGCCGAGCGTGTTCCCCTCGCGCACGAGCTCGCGCATTCGCCGCACCGCGTCGCGGTCGGATTCGCCTCGCCGCACGCCGAAGGAGCCGAAGAGGCGAATGAACTGCCCGAGCCCGGGAATCTCGTGGGCCTCGGCCTTCGCGACGAAGTACGTGGTGCGTGGGGTCGCGAACCCGAACAGCGGCACGTCGATCCAGGCGAAGTGGTTCAGCGCGAGCACAACGCCGCCATGCCGCGGAATCCGCTCCTTCCCATAGACGTGCAGACGCGCGGAGAACGCCGCGAGGGCGCCGAATGTCCAGCGGCCGAACGGCCACGCGAAGTCGACGCGGTTCACGCCGCGGTGCGTTCGCGGACGAGTGCCTCGATGCGCTCGACGACGTCCTCGACGCGAAGGTTCGTGGTGTCGATCTCCTGCGCGTCGTGCGCAGGCCTCATGCGCTCGGCGTCCTTCTCGTCGCGCGCGCGCAGGTCGGTCGCGAGTGCGTCGGCGCCGATGCCGGGACGATCGGCCATGCGCCGCTTCTCGCGCTCGGCGCGATCCGCGACGAGATAGACCTTGACCTCCGCTGCGGGCGCGACGACCGTGCCGATGTCGCGTCCTTCGATCACGACGTTCCCTTCGTGTCCGAGCTCGCGCTGCCGCTCGCGCATCACGTCGCGAACGGGCGCGTGCCGCGCGACGACCGGCACCATCCGGTCGATCCGCTGCTCGCGGATGGACGAGGTGACGTCGGTCCCGGCGATCCAGACTCGCCCCTCGTCGTCGAAGGTCACCGGCTCGAGGCGCGCGAGATCGGCGAGCGCCTCCGCGTTCCCGAGATCCTGGCCCCGGTGCATCGCGAGCCACGTGAGCGCGCGGTACATCGCGCCGGTGTCGAGGTAGCGGAAGCCGAGCCGCTCGGCGAGCGCGCGCGCAACGGTGCTCTTGCCGGCGCCCGCCGGCCCATCGATTGCGACGATCATCGCCTCACCACCGACTCCAAAAGGTCGAAAAACCCGGGGAAGCTTATAGCGACCGTCTCCGCGTCCAGAATGTCCACGCCTTCTCTGGACGAGAGACCGGCGACCGCCCCGAGCATCGCGATCCGGTGGTCGCCGCGCGCGTCCATCCGGCCTCCCTTGAGACGCCGCGGGACGCCGGTGACGATCCAGCCGTCGGGGCGGGAGCGGATCCGGGCGCCCAGCGCCTTCAGGCCGTCGGTCACGGCTTCGATCCGGTCCGTCTCCTTCAGCCGCAGCTCCTCGGCGCCGCGCACGATGCTGTCGCCACGCGCGTGCGAGGCGAGCAGCGCCACGAGCGGCAGCTCGTCGACGAGAAGCGGCACCTCGTCGGCGGTCACCTCGACCCCGTCGAGGTCCGTGTACTTGATCGTCACGTCGCCGACGAGCTCGCCTGCGACCTGGTGCTTGTTGAAGACGACGACGTGCGCGCCCATGCGGTCGAGCACGTCGAGCAACCCGGTTCGGCGGGGGTTCAGCCCCACGTCGTGGATCGTGAGCTCGCTGCCCGGAACGATCGCAGCGGCGGCGAGCAGCGGCGCCGCAGAGGAGAAGTCTCCCGGCACGTCGACCTCGCCGAGCCGCAACGCACCCGCGGGCTCGATCGTGACGCCGGCAGGCTTACGGCGGACCGCGACGCCCGCGGCCTGGAGCATGAGCTCCGTGTGGTCGCGTGTGGGTCTCGGCTCGCCGACCGTCGTCGGACTCGACGCGTTGAGCGCGGCGAGCAGGATCGCCGACTTCACCTGGGCGCTTGCGACGGGCAGCTGGTACGTGATGCCCTCCAGCGAGTCGGAGCCTTCGACGATGACGGGCGCGTGCCCGTCCGTCGTCTCGATCTGCGCGCCCATCTGTCGCAGCGGCTCCGCGACGCGCTCCATCGGACGCGACGAGAGCGACTCGTCGCCGGTGAGCACGTACCGGCCCGTCTGGCCCGCGACGACGCCGGTGACGAGCCGCAGCAGCGTGCCCGCATTCGCGCAGTCGGCGGTGCCGCCCCGGAGGCCACGCAGGCCGACGCCGTGCACCGTCAGCTCGTCCTCCGACACGTCGTCGACCTGCACGCCGAACGCGCGCACGGCGTCGACCGTCGCCTGCGTGTCACCTGCGCGGAGGAAGCCGCGCACGCTCGTCTCCCCCTCGCCGAGCGCGCCGAGCAGCACGGAGCGGTGGGAGATCGACTTGTCGCCGGGCACCGCGACGTGCCCGCTGACTTCTGCCGCCGGCTCTACCCGCACTACCCGATCGTGCGGCCCATGAGGGACGCGAGCGCGCGGATCTCTGCCGCGAAGTCTTCGAACTCGGCCGTCGGGATCAGCTGCGGCCCGTCGCAGAGCGCCTCCTCGGGCCGCGGGTGCACCTCGACGATGATCCCGTCTGCACCGGCGGCGACCGCGGCGCGCGCGAGCGGCAGCACGAGGTCGCGCCGCCCGGCGGGATGCGAGGGATCGACGATCACCGGCAGGTGCGTCTCCTGCTTGAGGACGGGAATCGCGCTGATGTCGAGCGTGAACCGGGTCGACGTCTCGAACGTCTTGATCCCGCGCTCGCAGAGGATCACCTCGGAGTTGCCCTCCTTGACGATGTACTCGGCCGCCATCAGCAAGTCCTCGACGGTCGACGAGAGACCGCGTTTGAGCAGCACGGGCTTCGGCGCGCGCCCGACTTCCGAGAGGAGCGAGAAGTTCGACATGTTGCGCGCCCCGATCTGGATCACGTCCGCGACCTCGACGACGGCCTCGACGTGCCGCGGATCCATCAGCTCGGTCACGAGCGGCAGGCCCGTCTCCTCGCGCGCCTCGACGAGGATCTTCAGCGCCTCCTCCCCGAGGCCCTGGAACGCGTACGGCGAGGTGCGCGGCTTGAACGCTCCGCCGCGGAGCATCGTCACGCCGGCGGCGGCGACCGCGCGGGCGGACTCCATGGTCTGCTCGCGCGACTCGACGGTGCACGGCCACGCGATGAAGCCGAAGTAGCCGTCGCCGATGCGCCGGCCGCGAACCTGGATCATCGTCGGGTCGGGCGAGAGCTCGCGGCTGACGAGCTTGTAGGGCTTGAGGATCGGCAGCACCTGGTCGACGCCGGCATAGCCCTCGAGCGGGAGGGCGGCGAGGAGCTCGCGCTCGCCGATCGCGCCGATCACCGTCGCCTCGCGCCCCGGCGTCACGAGCGCGAAGCAGCCGGCCTCTTCGAGGCGGGCGACGACGTGCTCGACCTCCTCAGGGGTCGCCGTCGCGCCCATGACGATCAGCAGCTCGGGTGCGCCTGTTACGGCCATTGCTGACAGCTTACTTAGGCAGAATCAGCAACCATGGCCGACACTGAGACCAAACCTCGAGTCTTCTCCGGAATCCAGCCGACGGGCCGGAAGACGCTCGGGAACTACAGCGGGGGCTTCCGCCAGTACGTCCAGACCCAGGAGACGGGCGATGCCTTCTTCTGCATCGTCGACCTGCACTCGATCTCGGTCGAGTACGACCCGGCCGAGCTCCGCACGGCCACGCTCGATCTGGCGGCGATGCTCTTCGCCACCGGCCTCGACGCCGAGCGCTCGACCGTCTTCTGCCAGAGCCACGTGACCGCGCACCCCGAGGCGGCGTGGCTGCTGTCGTCCGTGGCGAGCTACGGCCAGCTGGGCCGCATGACGCAGTTCAAGGACAAGTCCGAGGCGCACGAGTTCATCTCGGCGGCCCTCTTCACCTACCCGGTGCTGATGGCGGGGGACATCCTCCTCTACCAGACCCACCTCGTCCCGATCGGCGACGACCAGCGCCAGCATCTCGAGCTCGCCCGCGACATCGCCGAGCGGTTCAACTACCGCTTCGGCGAGACCTTCCGCGTCCCCGAGGGCCAGTACCCGGAGATCGGCGGGCGGATCATGGACCTCCAGGAGCCGACGAACAAGATGTCGACGACGCTGAGCTCCGAGCAGGGCGCCGTCTACATCACCGATTCGCCGGACGCGATCCGGAAGAAGTTCAAGTCGGCGGTGACGGACTCGGCGCGCGAGGTGCGCTACGACCCGAAGGAGAAGCCGGGCGTCTCGAACCTGCTCGAGATCATGAGCGTCGCGACCGGCGAGCCGATCGACGCGCTCGAGCAGCGGTTCGCTAACGCCGGCTACGGCGACCTGAAGGAGGTCGTCGGCGAGTCGGTCGTCGAGCTGCTGTCGCCGATCCGCGAGCGCTTCGAGGCGCTGCGCGCGGACGAGCGGGAGCTGCAGCGGCTCCTTGCGCTCGGCGCCGAGAAGGCGCGGCGTGAGTCGCAGCCGACCCTCGAGCTGATGTACGAGCGAATGGGCTTCGCCAAGCCCGAGGCCGGGCGCTTCTTCGGTGCGGTCCGGCCGCGCGGGCTGTAGTCATTTCGTAACCTCCCGGTTACCGCCTCGCCGCCCACCCGGCGTCAACGAGTGACGAGGCTCCGGAGGACGACGACCAAGGGGAGAGTCGATGCGAAGAAAGGGTTTGATCGCTGCTGCGGCGACTGCCGCAGCGATCGCCGCGCTCGTAGGAGTGCAGTCCGCCGTAGCGAGGCAAGACGGGAAGCCTGCAGCGGCAGCGGCCGCGTCAGGCTGCGCGCTTCAATCCGCACGCGGTGACATCAAGCACGTCATCTACGTCCAGTTCGACAACACGCACCTGCTGCGGGACAACGGGAACGTTCCATCCGACCTCGAGCAGGTGCCTCACCTTCTGAACTTCATCACCGGCAACGGCACGATGATGGCGAACGACCACACCGCACTGATCTCGCATACCGCGACCGGGATTCTGACGTCGCTCACCGGCGTCTACCCGGATCGGATGGGGCAGCCGGTGTCGAACTCGTTCAGGTATTTCACGCCCACCGGCGGTACCCGCACGGGCGTCTCGTTCGCATATTGGACTGCGCCGCTCTTCGACCCTGCGCCTGCGGGCCAGACCGACTTCACACCGGAGATGATCAACGAGAACGGGAAGATTGCCCCGGCTCCGTGGGTTCCGTATACGCGGGCCGGCTGTGACGTCGGCGCGGTCGCCACGGCGAACACCGTGCTCGAGAACACTGGGATCGACATCCCCACCGTTTTCGGCGCGGGCTCGCCGGAAGCGGCGGAGGTCGTTGCGAATCCCGGCCAGGCCTTCGCCGACTTCGTTGGCATCGGGATCCACTGCGCAGAGGGGTCGACGATGTGCTCGGCTGCGAACCACGGACGGCCCGACGTCCTGCCCGACGAGCCCGGTGGCTACGCCGGCTTCAACGGCGTGTTCGGGGCCAAGTACGTCAATCCGGCGATCAAGCCGAGCGGGCCGATGACGGATCTGGACGGCAACGTGATCCAGGACGCCGGCGCGCACGTCGGCTTCCCCGGGTTCGACGGGATGACGGCGACGGTCACGCTCTCCTGGGTCGCGCAGATGCAGGAGGCCGGCGTCCCGGTCACGTACGCGTACATCTCGGATGCGCATGACGGCCACGGCACGGCGGGCAACATCCACTTCGCGTACGGCCCGGGAGAAGCCGGGTACGTGCAGCAGCTCCGCGACTACGACCGGGCGTTCCAGAAGTTCTTCGACCGCCTGGCCGCAGACGGGATCAACAAGTCGAACACGCTGTTCGTGTTCACGGTCGACGAGGGCGACCACTTCGCCGGCGACCAGCCGACAAACGCCGGCTGCGACGGCGTCACGACGCCGTGCACGTACAACCGCGTCGGCGAGATCAACGGCGACCTGCGGCGCATGATCTACACGCAGTTCAACGATCCGACGCTGTTCACGGTTCACTCCGACGATGCGCCGACCGTCTACGTCCAGGGAAATCCGCCGCGCACGGACGCGGCGGTGCGGAAGCTCGAGCGGGAGAGCGCAGCGCTCAGCTGGCTCAACCCGTACACCGGGCAGGTGGAGACCGGCATCACGCAGGCGCTCGCCGACCCGGTGCAGGAGCAGACGCTCCACATGATCACCGCGGATCCGATGCGGACACCGACGTTCACGCTGTTTGCGGATCCCGACTGGTTCTTCTTCGCGACCGGCGGCGCCACGCCCGCGACGTGTGCCACACCGGAAGCGTGCGCGTTCATCCCGGCGCGGACGTCGCAGAGCTTCGCGTGGAACCACGGCGACATCCAGGACGAGATCGCCTCGACCTGGGTCGGATATGTCGGACCGGGCGTCCGGAACACCGGGACGTCTGATGTCTGGACCGACCACACGGACGTCCGCCCGACGATGCTGACGCTGCTCGGGCTGCACGACGACTACGGCCACGACGGCCGCACGGTCGTCGAGCCGCTGTACGCCTGGGCGGTCCCGCAGACGCTGCAAGCGCATCGCGAGACGCTCCTGCGTCTCGGCGCGGTCTACAAGCAGCTGAACGCGGCATTCGGATCGTTCGCCATGGACACGCTGAAGGCCTCGACGAAGGCGCTCGCCAGCGGTTCCGCGACCGACGACAGCACGTACACGGCGATCGAGAACCAGATCGCCTCGCTCACGTCGCAGCGGAACACCCTCGCCTCGACGATCAAGGGCGCGCTGTCTGCGGCCGCGTTCGACGGGCAGGCGCTCGACGAGCAGCAAGCGAAGGGCTGGATCGACCAGGCCCAGAGCCTGATCGACCAGGCTCACGCACTAGCCAACTCGTA
>Ga0137372_10007111_pt1 | contig 10827 bp, 6 predicted proteins | sample SagtaG_6_FD_104911 | JGI IMG/M metagenome (GOLD analysis project Ga0137372, IMG submission 104911) | Vadose zone soil microbial communities from Sagehorn Ranch, Mendocino, California, USA - Sage1_R_60_16 metaG | ecosystem: Environmental > Terrestrial > Soil > Vadose zone | place: USA: California...
CAAACATGGACGTACCCCCATCTTGAGCATCCTTCAATGTGCTGAAAATGGCAGGTAGGGCAGGCTCAGACTCCTGCAGAGTTCCAGAGCGGGCAGCCTTTATCTTTGCCCAGACTTTTTCCGATCTGAGTGGCATATCAATTGTTTGAACGCCCAGTGGTGATAGAGCATCCAGCACAGCATTGACGATGGTGGGGGGAGCAGCAGTGGTGCCGCTCTCGCCAATGCCCTTAGCGCCTAGCGGATTAATGGGCGAAGGTGTCTCGACAAATTCAGTCAGGAAGGATGGGATCTGCTCAGCAATGGGCATGGTGTAGTCCATGAGCGTACTGGAGAGCAACTGGCCTTCCGGGTCGTATACTGTCTCCTCGTAGAGCGCCTGCCCGATGCCCTGGGCGATCGCGCCATGCACCTGTGCATCGGCGAGATAGTTATTCAGCACGGTGCCACTGTCATCGACAGCGGTGTATTGCAGGATGTGGATTTCGCCCGTCTCGGTATCCACTTCGACGACGACAAGGTGCGCGCCAGAGCTGTACGTCGCGTTGGATGGGCTGAAATCGCGCCAGGCCGCCAGCCCCTCGATAGGTGTGCCATTAACGGGATTGGGTTTATCATGCTCAATGAGTCCAGGCTGCTCTTCCACCATGCGCGCCAGATCGCCCAGCGTTACCGCCCGCGCAGGAACCCCGCGCACGCTGACCCGGCCACCTGCCAGTTCGAGATTGGTAGGTTTTGTTTTTAGGGATTGGGCGGCCACCGAGAGAGCCTTCTCGCGCACTGCCTCGGCTGCCAGATGCACGGCTGTGCCCGAAGTCTGCAAGGTACGGCTGCCGAAGGTGCCGATACCGAAAGCTGGCAGCGCAGAGTCGTTCATCTGCACCTCGACCTGCGTGCCGGGGACAGCAAAAACGGAAGCGGCAATCTGGGCAAAGGCGGTAAAGTGGCCCTGTCCGTTGCTTGCCACACCGCTCTGTACCAGGATTGTCCCGTCCCGGCGTATGCGCACTGTTGCGGCCTCTCGCGGCATATCTGGTCCTCCCATCGCTCCACCCGATACCTCCACGAAGGTAGAAAGGCCGATACCCAATAGCCTGGAACTATCCTGTTGACGCATCTTCCATTGTTTCGCGCGCCATTCCGCATAATCGGCCAGTTCCAGTACACGCTCAAGAGCGGCATGATAGTTACCGCTGTCGTATTGTCCACCTGTGAGGGTTTTGTATGGGAAGGCATCCGGGGCGATGAGGTTGCGGCGGCGTACCTCGGCGGGATCGAGTCCTGTTTCATGAGCAATGCGATCCAGTGTGCGTTCCAGGATATAGGTTGCCTCGGGTCGGCCTGCTCCCCGGTAAGCCCCTGTCGGCACTTTGTTGGTGAAGACGCCGACGACCTGGCTCTGAATAGCCTGGATGCGGTAGGGACCATTGAGCATGGACGCCGTGCCGATGGGGACCATTGAGGTCGTCTGGGCAAGAAACGCGCCCAGGTCAGCGATAGTATGTACCTTCAGGCCGAGCAGCCGCCCATCCGCCTGATAAGCTGCCTCTATATAGTTGATCTGGCCGCGCCCATGCGTCTGCGCTTGCAGGTTCTCACTGCGGCTTTCAATCCACTTGACTGGCCGTCCCAGGCGCACTGCCAGCGCAGCCGCTGCGATCTCTTCACCCACAAAAGCAGATTTTGTGCCGAAAGCACCGCCTACTTCGGCGTTAAAGACCCGTATCTTGCTGCGGTCAATGCCCAGGGAGCGGGCCAGCGTCTCTCGGGCGGTATAGATGGCCTGCGACGAGAGCCACGCGAAGAGTTCGCCGCTGTTCGGATCAAAGTCGAACAGGCAGGCGCGTGGTTCCATTGAACTGGGTGCTACGCGCTGGTTGACGATACGCAGGCGAACATAATGCTCGGCTTGCGTGAATGCGGCGGCGATATCTCCTCCGCCAATTTGTGTATGGAAGGCGATGTTGGAGCCAAAGTCGTCATAGAGCAAGGGGGCAGCGGGATCTAGTGCAGACTCAGGGTCGGTCACGGCTGGTAGGGGTAGGTAATCAATTTCCACCAGGTCGAGTGCGTCCTGTGCCGTGTAGAGGTCCTCTGCCACGATGACAGCCACAGGATCGCCCACGTAGCGTGCACGCTGCAGGGCCAGTGGTTTGCGCTCCGGCCTCTTCAGATCACGTGGAATGGGCATCGTATCCATATTGGGCAGGGTATGAACTAATTCAGCCGCCGCAAATGCAGCAACAACGCCTGGCAGAGCCCGAGCGTCATCCAATTGAATACGCTCGATCTCAGCATGTCCGTAGGGACTGCGCAGCACCGCCATATGCAATGCAGCGGGTCGTCCCTGCCGCGCTCGCAGGTCATCTACATAACGCGCACGCCCGGTAATCAGCGCGTAGTCTTCGCGCCGGCGTTCAAACCCTGGCAGAATATGCGTGTCGCTCATGTCGTTCCCCTTCTATTGTTCTGTGAGTGGCACTACTTTACTCGGCACATCGCGATTCATCATATCATACAGCGTCTCGCTGGTGCGAGTAGGTAGGTCGCGGAACAGGGCGATACAACAGAAAGTTAGATGAGCGACTCCATACAACGGAATAAATTCGTTGCAGCGAATGTTTCCAATTTGAGTACGGAAAACTCCAATCCTATCAGACATGTATAGAAATTAGTGACCGAAAATATAGCGTTTCATTGATTTTTATAGCGTTTTATAGCGAGTTTTTGGATTCTGAAGATCCCAAAGAAGCAGACACCCAGTGAAATTCACCCTTCAATAACACGAAAGTAACACTGTGCAGAAGAATTCTGTGGAATAACTTTCTAATCACAATACTGTACCCATTGAAATCTGTATAAATCCGTGTTATTATGAAATTGCAAATGCTTATTGGATGGTGTAGTAATATGACAACTCTTAGGATTTATCGTATCGATTTAGGTTGGACGCAGAGGAGGTTAGCACAAGAAGCCGGAATATCTCAGCCAGTTGTTAAAAAGGCAGAGGACGGTGATCCTATACTCCCTTCATCAGCAAAAGCAATAGCCGATGCATTAAGCAGAGCCTACGGGCGAGAAATCAAGCCGTCCGATATCGAGGGATTGAACATTCAATAAGGCGTGTTTCGTTTACGAACAGAGGAAGAGCCTACGCGGGAACGTAGGCTCGTAGAGAGACTAGTTGGTTAAAGCACATCCTAGACTCTCCACACCCGCAAGCATAGCGGGCGGAGAGCCACGAGTCAAGCACAGAAAAGGAGCTTGCATCATGGCAGAACGACACACTATAGAGGTAGGGAACGGGCAACTGTTTCGCTCGTTCCCTCATACAGTCAACGGCGTACTGTCTAGTTCAGCAGAAGTGTTTCATCTATGAACGAGAAGAGCAAGCAACGCAAGAAAAAGAAGCGCCCCACTGCGGGAGAACCGTATCCGGTCACGCGAGCCGTGACCCATATCCGGCTGGTCGAGGTCAATCCGGGGAAACTGGCTGCCCTCGACATGCTTGCCCCGGTTTTTCTTTCGCTCTGCCAACAGTACGTCACGCTCTTTTGTACCACAGAGTTTCCCAACAAACTGCGTGACCCACTTTATCAGACGCCCCTCTCAGAACGCTGGCACCGGGTCGCCATCATGCAAGCGGCGGGCGTTGCCCGGTCGTGGCGCTCTAATCGGACCACGGCCTATCAGCAGTACCAGGAGGATCTCTCGCAGTACCAGAAGAACCTCGCCGATGGGCAGCTTTCGGCAAAAGCCAAAGAGCCACAGTGGCGTGAATGGAACGTGCCCACCCTGCGCGAACCTTGTCTTCAGGCCAATGTCAACGTGGTCAAACTGGAGGAGTGCCGCGATTCGACCTATGATTACTGGTTGAGCATCAGCACCCTTGAGAAGGGCCGACCCATTGCCATGCCCGTCAAACTCGCTCCCTACCACAAAGAAGCCCTCACGGACCCCAAGACCCGGCAAGCAAGGAAGCTCAACAGCAGTGTGCAACTCAATAAGCGTGACGGGGTGTGGTGGCTGACACTTTCCTATGATGAAGAAGTGCAGGTGGAAACAGCGCTGGATGCGCCAGTGGTCGGCATCGATGTCGGCATTGCCAATTTTGTGACGACCAGCACCGGTAAGCATTACGGCTCGTTCCACAAAAACCTACGAGCCCGTCATAAGCGTGATCGTGCCAAACGCCGACGCAAAGCCAAATTGCGTGCCTGCTTGAAGAAAAAAGGCGTGAAGCAACTGCCCTCGACGAGCAGTCGTACAGGGCAGAGACTCATTCGGCACGTGAAACATGAGATCAACCACGCGGTGAATCAGTGTTTTGCGGAGCCAGAGCACCAGGGCGTCCAGTTCGCCTATGAAGCGTTATCGGTGGCTTCGATGCGGTTCAAGGCACGAGCACAAAATGCCTATCTACGGGCGTCCAATTTAGGACATATTCCACAGCAGATTCTCTGGAACAGTCAGAAACGTGGGGTACAGGCAACCTCGGTCATCAGCGCGTACTGTTCCCAGGAGTGTAGCGTGTGCCACTACACCGACCGCAAGAATCGACCTGATCAGAGGACGTTCCACTGTCAGGTGTGCGGGTTGGAGGCCCATGCTGACTACAATGCATCGGTGAATCTTTCCCGACGTGTTGGGGATAGGCAATTGCATGCTTGCCGTGACCGAACCGCCATCAAAGCCGTGCTCATGAAACGTCATGAGGCATGGAAACAGCAACAGGGCGTGGGAAACATCCGCCCGGTGAAACGCAGGAAGCGAGGGAAGTCCTCGACTGCTGTGTCATCCATCTGACACGTGTTTCCCTCGTCATGTGATAGGTTGCCCGTAGTGTAACCTGCCGCCTAGTCAGTTGTTTTGTAAACAGGCGGAGCTAAACCCAAAAAAGCAAGCGATCAATAGAACGCTAGAGTTTTTGGAACTATTCATCATCGGAGCGTATTACATGCATCGTCCTTACATCAACCCAAAAGTCAGTGTCAGTATCGTCTTTGTTGCCGCTATGTTTATGTCTATTATGGACGGGACAATTGTAAATGTTGCCCTTCCCTCAATGAGTCGTGAGTTTAACGCAGCAGGCACCTCAATTGATGCGGTTGTCGTCGGTTATCTTGTCAGCCTCGCCATTATTATTCCTGCCTCGGGATGGTTGGGTGATCGCCTGGGCACTAAGCGTATTTTTCTGAGCGCGCTGGCGCTTTTCACGATAGCGTCAGCCCTGTGTGGATTGGCAACGAGCCTGCCCATGCTTATCGGGTTCCGTATTTTACAAGGTATCGGTGGCGGCGCGCTGACTCCGGTAGGAACGGCTATCCTGTATCGCACGTTCCCTCCGGCAGAGCGAGTACAGGTATCGCGCATCCTCAACATCCCAACCGTATTTGCGCCAGCTACTGGCCCGGTGCTGGGCGGTTTGCTCATCTATAAGTTGTCATGGCACTGGGTATTCTATGTCAATGTCCCTATTGGCATCGCCGCTTTTCTGTTTGGCCTTCTCTTCTTACAGGAATATCGCGAACGCACCGCCAGATCCTTCGACCTGACAGGCTTCCTGCTGGCTGGCATTGGCCTCGCTCTGACCATGTATGCCTTGAGTGAAGGGCCAAACTATGGTTGGACATCTGTCAGTATTCTCGCCAGTGGAATTATAGGTCTCGTCGCCATAATTGTCTTCGTCTTTGTCGAGTTGCGCTCAACGCATCCGCTACTGGACTTACGCCTGTTTCGCAATCGAGCTTTCCGTACCAGTAATCTGGTCTTACTATTCTCCAGCGCAGGTTTTCTTGGCGTGCTCTACGCTGTACCATTGTTCCTTCAGCAGGCTCGTGGCGTTTCGGCGCTTACCTCAGGCCTGACCACTTTCCCAGAAGCGGTCGGTGTACTGATCTCTACCCAGATTGTCGCACGCCTCTATCCCAGTATTGGGCCGCGCCGACTCATAGTTGGCGGACTCACTGGCGTCGCAATCGTCATGACGCTGATGTGCCTGATAGGGCAGGATACATCTCTCTGGCTGATGCGTGCATTGATGTTTCTAACCGGAGCGGGTATGGCCTTCTCGTTTACGTCTGTGCAGGCGGCTTCCTTCGCGACCATCTCGTCAGCGCAGACCGGACAGGCGTCGGCGCTCTTTAATGCACAGCGACAGATTGGTGCCTCGCTCGGTGTGGCCTTACTCAGTACTGTCATCAGTGCCGTAGGTATGACGCAGTTGAGTACGAATGGTGCAGTCGTACCAAACCTCACGGCCTATCATGCTGCATTCATTGCTGCGGCCATACTCGCACTCACCGCGGCAGGCATGGGGCTGACTATGCGCGACAGTGATGCCGCAGCCACCATGCGACGCCGGGTCGGACGGGTTGAGCCAGAAAATGTTCCTGAGCCTATGTTGAGTGCAGACTGAAATGCTCGACAATAACAGAGTTGGTGTGCTATTCTGTACGAGAAAATTCCTCGTGTCGCAGAAAGACTTTTCTGTGATGTGTATTTTATCAGAACGATACAAGGTGAGCATGGGGCAGAGGCACGTGACGTAGTCCTCGCCAGTCCTGATGACGATCTGCTGAGATATATTTCCATCGCATATGGCCTTGCTCACCATTAGGAGTGCAACATGCACGTTATCCATGGGACCTGGATTCCCGACGACGCACACGAGTTCATCCAGAGCGGGGCTTTCTATCTGTGGGTGGAAACCGATACACCACAGGGCACCTCGCATCGCCGTGCCGATGCTGTTCACCCCAGACACCTGATGCATACGGCCCTGGTCGCGTTTCTCATAGAGAAACTGGGCCTGCGCGAGTTCTTGCCTGCTGCCCTGGAGCGTACGCTGTCCATGAAATACTTTCTGCTCCCGACAGTTGAGAGCAGGCCCTCTCCCTCCTTCGAATTGTTGCGCTATGTGGATGAGGAGGAGCCTATGGAATTTGATCTGATGCCCTGGCAGGTCTGTTGCTACCAGGTGCCAGACGTCATCACAGCGCTGAATGACATCCATTTTATTGCTCTCCATGCAGCCGAAGATTTCCAACTGGGAGCCGATCTCCTGTTCTGGCACCAGTATACCCAGGCGCTCAAAGGCATTATCGCCAGAGACCAGTATATCCCTGCCCTGAAGTATCAGGTGCTCCCACCTGCCAGGACCAAAGGCAAGCGGGCGAAGAATGATCCCAGATTTGAGCTTCACCCCGCGTGGGAACTGCTGTCCGACACCTATGAGGCGACCATTCAGCGCTATGTTGCCGCCATGCCTGGAGTGTGTACCACTGGACTGAATAGCCCGGACGGCGCTGCGTTGTTTGACAAAGAGTCCTTGCTCCGCCACTTCTCGGAGTGCCTCCTGCACAACATTGTCACCGGGACACCCTTTACAGCGAAGTTCGATCAGCAGATCGCGGACACGCTCCTCTACAGATGTGTCTATCCGTACCGTCCAGCTCCGTTGCAGGCTCCCTCTGACGCACTGGAGGATTACAAACACTGGTTAACCTGGCGTGCGAACTTCACCAGAGCGCACACGGAGGCCGGGTTCACTCTCTGTTTTCGGCTAGAGGAGGCGTCCTCCACCGATATTGACAACTGGCAACTGCACTTTCTCGTCGCAGCCAGGCACGATCCTTCGCTCAAATTGAGCCTGGACGAGTATTGGGGTCTCAAACCGAAGGCTCGCGCTGAGGCTGTCCGGCCCTTCGGCCAGGACTTCGAGAAAAATCTATTGCTGGCCCTGGGGTACGCCGCGCGGATCTATCCCACAGTCTGGAACGGACTGGCTACAGATCGTCCGACCGGATGCCGCCTCACTCTGGACGAGGCGTTCGCATTCTTAAAAGAGAGTGCCTGGGTACTCGGAGATGCGGGCTACATTGTAATCGTCCCGGCGTGGTGGACACCCGAAGGACGTCGGCGCACAAAGGTCCGCCTCAAAACGACTCTGCGTTCGCCCAAAGGAGCAACTGCGGCCAGCTCGGGCCATCTCAACCTCAGAGCTATCATCTCCTACCAGTATCAGTTGTCGGTTGGAGGCCAGGTAGTCACGGAAGAGGAGTGGCAGCAGCTCGTCAATGCTAAAACACCCCTGGTCCAGTTCCGGGGGCAGTGGATAGAGCTGGATCGCGACAAGATGCAGCAACTCCTCGAGTTCTGGCAGACGCACCAGCACGAGGAGGCCGAGATCACCCTTCTGGATATGTTGAAGATCGGAACAGAGGCCGAGGACGATCTGGAATGGGACCATGACCAGGCCTTGCAGGACATGCTATCCCGGCTCCATGACAAGAATGCGTTCGCCCCTATTGAAGATCCACAGACCTTGCAGGGAACCCTGCGTGACTACCAGAAGCGCGGCGTCGCCTGGCTACAGTACCTGGAAAACCTGGGTCTGAACCCCTGTCTGGCGGACGACATGGGCCTGGGCAAAACTCTGGAGGTCATTGCTTGTCTGCTCAAGGAGCGAGAGCAAACTGAAGGTATAGCGCCAACTCTGGTCATCGCGCCGACATCTGTGCTCGGCAACTGGCGCAAGGAGATCGAGCGCTTTGCTCCACGACTCCACACGCTGGTGCACCAGGGCGGCACGCGGGTCAAAGACAAGCAGACTTTCGTAGAGACATGCCGGATGCACGATGTCGTCCTGACCTCGTTTGCACTGGCTCGTCTGGACGAAAAGCTCTTACAGAGCCTGAAGTGGCACCGCGTCGTGGTTGACGAGGCTCAGAACATCAAGAATCCGCAGGCCGCCCAGACGCGCGCGATTCTGAAGCTGGCCGCGCCGCATCGTCTCGCCCTGACCGGCACACCCGTCGAGAACCGCCTGCGCGATCTATGGTCCATCTTCAACTTCCTCAATCCAGGTTACCTGGGCAAGGAGGCACAGTTCCGCAAGTCCTTTGAGATGCCCATCTACAAAGGCAATGACCTGGCCCAGTCGGCAACCTTAAAAAAGCTAGTAGAACCTTTCATCTTGCGGCGTGTCAAGACCGACAAACGCATTATCGACGATCTGCCGGACAAGATCGAGCAGAAAATGTATTGTACGCTCACGCCCGAGCAAGCCTCTCTCTACGAGGCCGTTGTCAAAGATGTCACTGAACAACTCAATGAGGCCGAGGGTATCCAGCGCAAAGGCTTGATCTTATCCACCCTCCTGAAACTCAAGCAGATCTGTAACCATCCGATGCAGTTCCTGCAGGATGGCAGCGCCTTCACTACTGAGCGCTCCCACAAGCTCCAGCGGCTTGGAGAGATGATCGAAGAGGTGATTGACAGCGGCGAGAGCGCGCTCATCTTCACCCAGTTCACGGAGATTGGAGGCGCGCTGGAGCGCCATCTTGAGCACACCCGGCATTACAACACGTACTATTTACATGGCGGAACCAATGTAGCCAGGCGGGAGCAGATGGTTACCGAGTTTCAAGATCCCGAAACCGAACCGTCACTGTTCATCCTCTCGCTACGGGCAGGCGGCGTCGGCCTGAATCTGACGAAAGCCAACCATGTCTTCCATTTCGATCGCTGGTGGAATCCCGCGGTCGAAGATCAGGCTACCGACCGCGCCTTCCGCATTGGCCAGCGCAAGAACGTCTTTGTGCACAAGTTTGTGGCTATGGGTACGATGGAAGAGCGCATCGATGCAATGATCGAAGACAAGAAACGGCTCTCCTCGCTGGTTGTGGGAAACGACGAGGCCTGGCTGACGGAGCTTGACAATGATACTTTTAAAGAACTGATCGCGCTGCGGCGCAGCGCGGTCCTGGAGGGATAACGATGGGACAGTTCAGCCGCACGTGGTGGGGCCAGCGCTTTATCGCAGCCCTGGAACAGTTTACCGATCCGGCCAGGCTCGGACGTGGGCGATCCTACGCCAGTGGGGGGCGCATCCTCGACTACACGCTGGCTAATGGCACGGTCACAGCCAGGGTTCGTGGTTCGATCAACCCGTACTTTGGCGTCTACAAAGAGCCCATCTACCGGACTTCCATTACCATTAAAGCGATCACCGCCGCTGACTGGACGAAGGTCATTCGCCAGATTGCATCACGAGCGGACCTGGTCACAAAGCTGCTGATGAACGAGATGCCCGATACGATTGAGGATGCTTTCTCCGAATTGGGTCTGCACCTCCTGCCGCACAGTGAGCGCGATTTCGTGACCACCTGTTCGTGTCCAGACTATGCGAATCCCTGCAAACACATCGCCGGAGTTTACTACCTCCTGGCCTCTGCCCTGGACCACGATCCTTTCTTGATGTTTGAGTTGCGGGGACTATCCAGAGATGATCTGCGGGTAGAACTGGCCCGGTCGCCACTCGGGCAGATCCTGGCGTCCGCACTGGTATCGAGCGACGTTCCGGTGGAACCGGTTGAGTCCTACTACACCCGCCCGATCAGGGAACCGGCAGCAGTAGTGACCAATCACAAAGAATTCTGGACCGGCGCGAAGAGGCTGCCTCCACCGCTTGCCACCACATCGCAAGCAAGCGTCTCTGCATTGCTGATTAAGAAGCAAGGGGATTATCCACCATTCTGGCACAAAGATGTGTCGTTCATCAGTGTGATGGAAGAGCTATATGACCGTGTACAGACGAAAAACAGGCAAATGAAGTGAGACACCCCATTCACTGGTAGAATAGACTCGGGGCAAACTCAGCCCACAGCGCTATCAGGCCGTAGATACGACGAAACAACAGCTAGCCTTCTCGCCGCGATCACACTGCTCCTGGACTGGCATCCCCACCAGCTCCGTGAGCAGAGACGCAGCAAGGCGGCAGACTTCTGGATGGCCCGGCACCACAGTTGCCAGTGGGCAGCTATA
>Ga0137372_10007113_pt1 | contig 10823 bp, 11 predicted proteins | sample SagtaG_6_FD_104911 | JGI IMG/M metagenome (GOLD analysis project Ga0137372, IMG submission 104911) | Vadose zone soil microbial communities from Sagehorn Ranch, Mendocino, California, USA - Sage1_R_60_16 metaG | ecosystem: Environmental > Terrestrial > Soil > Vadose zone | place: USA...
CAGGGTGCAGCCGATCTGGGCGGCCGCTTCGTGGTCGAGTCCGGTGGCGCGACCCGTCAGGTAGCCGGCGCGGAAGGCGTCGCCGCCGCCGGTCGGGTCGACCAGGCCCGGCGCCGGGACGGCCGGGACCTTGGCGAGGATGCCGCCGGTGTTCTCGATCACCACGCCGTCGCCGCCGTGGGTGGTGACGCGGACGCCCACGCGCTCCAGGATCTCCGCGTGGCTCCACCCGGTCTTCTGCACCATCAGGCCGGCTTCGTACTCGTTGCTGAACAAGTACGTCGCTCCGTCGACCAGCGTGCGGATGTCGGCGCCGTCCATCCGGGCCATCTGCTGCGACGGGTCCGCGGCGACCGCGATCCCGTGCGCCTTCGCCAGCTCGGTGTGCTTGAGCATGCCGTCGGGGTCGTCGGCGCCGATCAGCACCAGGTCGATCCCGCCCGCCGCGGCGTGGATCGCGCCGAGGTCGAGCTCCCGCGCCTCGGCCATCGCGCCGGTGTAGAAGGAGGCGATCTGGTTCGCGTCCAGGTCCGTCGTACACGTGAACCGGGCGGTGTGTACTCCTCCACAGACGCGGACGTGCGACACGTCCACGCCGACGGCCGCGAGCGCGGCGCCGTACTCGGCGAAGTCGGCGCCGACCGAGCCGACCAGCAGCGAGGGCTGGCCGAGCTGGGCCATCCCGTAGCAGATGTTCGCGCCGACACCGCCGCGGTGGACGACCAGTTCGTCGACCAGGAACGACAGGGAAACCTTGTGCATTTGTTCCTCGAGGAACTGGTCCTTGAACCGGCCCGGGAACGTCATCAGGATGTCGGTCGCGATCGAGCCGGCGACGGCGATGCGCATACGGTGTGCTCCTCGGGTGGGGTGGTTGTACGGCGTTCGGACAACCCATAGAGACTACAGGCGACCGATCTAATACACGGAGGGCAGGATTCGATGGGCACTCAGGTACAGGTGACCGAGGAACTGCACGACTACATGGTCGCGCACGGGACGCCGCTGGACGAGATCGCTGCCGACCTGGTCGCCGAGACCCGGCAGCTGGGCGAGGTGTCCGGGATGCTGACCACCGCCGACCAGGCGGCCCTGCTGACCATGCTGACCCGGCTGATCTCGGCCCGCCGGGCAGTCGAGATCGGCACCTTCACCGGGTTCTCCGCGCTGGCGATCTCGCGCGGGCTGCCGGACGACGGGCAGCTGATCTGCCTGGACGCGAGCGAGGAGTGGACCTCGATCGGCCGCCGGTACTGGGAGCGGGCCGGGGTGGCGTCGCGGATCGAGCTGCGGATCGGCGACGGGCACGAGCTGGCGGCTGCTCTGGACGGGGAGTTCGACCTGGCGTTCGTGGACGCGGACAAGCCGGGGTACATCGACTACTTCGAGCGGCTCGTGCCGCTGATCCGGCCGAACGGGCTGCTCCTGTTCGACAACACGCTGGCCGGCGGCCGTGTGGTCGACTCGGACGGTCCGGTGGACCGCAAGGAGTTCAACGAGCACATCGCCAAGGACGACCGGGTCGACGTGGTCATGCTCGGCATCGGCGACGGACTCACCCTCGTTCGGAAGAAGTGAGCCTGGTCTTGTGAGCAAGAAGACGGCGCCACGGTTGACCGTGACGGAACTGCAGCACAAGTACGGCGATCGCCCGGTGATCGAGGGCCTGACGTTCACCCTGGCCGCGGGTCAGGCGATCGCGCTGGTCGGCCCGAACGGCGCCGGCAAGACGACCGTACTCAAGTGCATCGTCGGCTCGGCCGACCCGGCGGCGGGAAAGATCCTGCTCGACGGCCTGCCGATCGACGAACGCGCCGAGGCGGTACGACGCGACGTCGCCACGCTGCTCGACGACCTCGACTTCTTCCCGGACCTGACCGCGGCCGAGCACCTGGATCTGCTCGCCCGCGCTCACGGCAACCCCGAACCGGAGGACCTGGTCGACACCTTGCTGGACGACATCGGCCTGCTCGGAGCCGCCGACCAGCTGCCGGGGTCGTTGTCGTCCGGTCAGCGCCGTCGCCTTGCGCTGGCGACGGCGCTCGTACGGCCGCGGAAGCTGCTGGTTCTGGACGAGCCCGAGGCGCGCCTCGACACTGGCGGTGTGCAGTGGTTGTCGGACCGCCTGCTCGAAGAGAAGAAGTCCGGCACCTCGATCCTCTTCGCCAGTCATGACCCGGCATTGGTGGAGACCGTGGCCGACTCCATCGTCACGCTGACGCCGCTGCCATGAGCTCAGCAGATGGTCCGGTCGTTTTCGACCCGGCGGACTTCGGCGCGATCCCGTCGTCGCGGTCGCTGCGGGCTTGGATGCGCAAGACCCGGCGCCGGCACGCGGACCGATCGTTCTGGCAGGTGTTCGAGAACATCTACCTGGTCGTCTTCACTCTCGCGATGGCGGGCGCGACCGGCGGCAATGTGCTACGCCAACTGAACGCCAGCTCGGCCCGGTGCACGTCGATCTCCTGCCAGGATTTCGTGAACTACCTGCCGTGGATCCTGGTGCCGTTGCTGGTGGCAACGACGCTGCGGGTACTGCTGAGTGTCGGACCCGTGTCGGCATCTCGTGCAGCCGGGTTCTGGCTGCTTGCCACCCCGGTGAATCGGACGGCGCTCCTCAGACCGGCGTACTGGCTGGTGATCGCCGTCGTGGCGGTAGTCGGCGCGCTGACGTCTTTGATCGCCTGGTCGCTGCTCGGGTCGCAGTGGAGATCGATCTGGGAAGCGTCGGTACTCACGGCCTCACTGCTGATCTGTGCCGCGTGCGTGACGGTGTGGGCCCAGCAGAGGGCGGTGCGCACCAAGTGGACCCTCCGCTTCGCCGACCTTCTGCTGCTGGCCGCCGCGATCCCTGCCATCTGGCTGGCGACGCAGCGCGAACCTGAGCCTGACGCTACCCAGTTTGCAAACGTCGTCATCAATCAGTCCGAGGCTGATTCGCTGCTGACATCGGGACCGACGAGACTGCTGGTGATCGGCCTGGTCTGTCTCGTCGTCCTGCTGGCGTTGGTGATCGTCACCGCGCGGACGCTCGACCAGCTGACCCGGACCAGCGTGATCGCCGGGGGAGAGTTGCTGGCCGGCCTGGCCGGAGCCGCGAGCAGTCTCGACATCAGCATGCTGGCCGACGTGGTCGCCGGTCGGCACTGGCGGTTGAAGGGTCGCGTGCACTCGCGACGCGGTCGTGGCTCGCGGGGTGCTGCTCTGGTGCATCGGGAGTTCCTGCGGATCCTGCGCTGGCCGCGGCGGCTGGTGATCGGGTTCGCGTTGCTCGTTGTTCCGTACGCCGTGGCAGGTACCGGGTTCGACGTACTGGTGCCTGTCGCCGCCGGGTTCGCCGGCTTCATCGCCGTACGCCCTCTCATGGACGGCCTCCGCTCGGTCTGCCGTTCCACCGGCCTGGTCCGGGCGCTCGGCATGGACCTCCGCGAACTCCGGGTGCTGATGGCGGTCGTCCCCGGCCTGTTCGCCGCGCTCTGGTCGTTGCTGGCCCTACCTGCCCTCGCCGACGGGCCTGCCACCTTTGCCGTTGCCGCCGGCATCATCTCAGGTGCGGTCCGCCAAGCCTCCGCCCGCCCACCGTCGTACGCGGGCCCGCTGGTCGCCTCCCCGATGGGCGCCATCCCACCCGGCCTCTTCTCCCAACCAATGCGCGGCTTCGACCTCCTCCTACTCTGCCTCGCTCCAGTCTTGTTGGGGTTGAGTTCGACCTGGGTCCTCGCAATCCCCGCCTTCGTCCTAGCGATCATGTTCGCCGTACGCCCAAAAACGGACTAACGCCTGCTGTTGAGATACTTCGCCCGTGGATAGCAGTGCGAAGGTGGACAGGATGCGGTCGGAGGCTGGGCTGACGATCGGGTCGAGCGCTGCTGTCGAGTGGGCGCTGCGTACGGCGGAGCCGGGGGATGTCGAGGCGATTGCGGAGTTGCGGGCGGAGGTGATGCGTGCGGATCTGGAGCGGTTGGGGCGGTACGACGAGCATCGGGTGCGGCAGCGGTTTCGGGATTCCTTTTCAGCGCAACACACATCGGTGATCGTGGCGGATGGTGCTTTCGCGGGCTGCGTTACCGTGCGACCGGCCGAGGACGGACGGTGGCTCGAGCACTTCTATCTCGCTCCGAGCGTCCAGGGCCGCGGGCTTGGATCGGCTGTCTTGCGAACGGTGCTGAAGCAAATCGATGCCGACGGCGTGCTCGTACGCCTGAATGTGTTGCAGGGCAGCGCGGCTCAGCGGTTGTACGAGCGCCACGGTTTCACCGTCGAGTCAGAGGATCCAGTCGACGTCTTCATGATTCGCCAGCCGCGGTCTTCTCGTTAGATCTCGCGGGCGAGCCATTTGCGCTCGATCTCGCGCGGCAGATCGACGTCGTGCTGGCGGGCGAGCAGGAGCAGTTGGCAGAAGACGTCCGCGAACTCCTGGTGGAAGGTGTCGCGGATCTGATCGGCGGTCTGGCCTTTCGTACGGGCGCGGCCGGTGTGCTGGAGGTACGCCTGAGTCAGCTCACCCATCTCCTCCTGAAGCTTCAGGAGGAACCAGTCCGGGTCGCGCTCGAACCCGAGCCACTCGCCGTACCGAACCGACAACTTCTCCAACCGCTCCGACAACTCCGAAATATCCACCCGCCAACCCAACCACCACCCACCGACATCAACGCGCGCCGAGTGGTACGGGGTCGGCGTAGCCCTCGAAGACGATCGGCACCGGGTATTTGGCTCTCAACTTCGCCAGCGCGGTCGGCGGTGCCTTGGACCATAGCGTGACGCCGACGCCGGAGTAGTCGCGGCTTGGCCCGGCTGAACTCACTACGCCTGGGTTGTCAGCCACCACCGACCTGGCGATGGGGTCCAGTTCCTGCAGCGAGTAGGCGGCGCGGTGGAAGGCCACCGGTACAGGCTGCTCGGCCGCCAAACTCTGCAAGCCGGCCGGGGGAGTTCCTCGCAAGTAGACCACAACGCCCTGGCCGTCTCTGGTGATCGCGACGCCGCATTCGTAGTCGGGGCCCAGGTGCTCGCCGATCCAAACCGCAAGCGTGCGACTGGCCTCCTCGGTCGGTGTCGGCACGGGCGCGCCGTACGAACGTGAAGTCAGACATTGCCTAGACCTCCACTCTCGACAGTAGACCGGCACACAATTGGCCGGTACGCCGTGGTGGAGCTGGCTGGGTGGCACGCGAACCCGGAGGTTGTGGACTGCGGCCGCAGCTGTCTGATAACCCTCAACGCCCTGCGGGTACACAAGGCCGCAGGGCGCTGAAGGTTGCCAGCAGCAACTACTGCTTGGGTGCCGGCGGGGCCTCGGGTGTCGGCTGAGGCTCTGACGGCGGGGCCTCGGGTGCGGGCTGCGAGTCGGTCGGCGGCTGGGGCTCGGATGGGGGCTGGTCGTCGGGGACTGGCTGGTCGAGGCCGGTGTCCTCGCTGATCGCGGCGTGGGTGGTGGCGGCCTCGATCCGGTTCAGTTGCATGCGGATGGCGGTACCGGTGCCGGTGGGGGCGGCCCAGAACCGCCTCATGTACTCCTCGATCTCGGCCTGCATCATGGCCCTGAGCTGAGCTTCTGTGTACGGCAAATCGTCCTCCGTGTGGCCTGGGGTGAACTCGCCGCGGGCGATCGCGGCCCGGGCTGCGGGACCGGGGCAGTCGGTGCCGCCCGGCCGGACTGCGGAATGCGGCCGGATCGCCGTACCGCGGGGAAAGATCCTTCGGAAGTCGGCGATCACCGCGCGGGTGGTCGCCTTCATGGCGGCGGTCGGCTGTTCGCCGGTGACCAGCACCAGCAGGATCGCGCCGTACCGCTCGTTCAGATCGTTGTTGCCGTTGGCACCGGACTGGGTGCGCAACCCGCGCAGCGTCCACGCCCGTCCGGCCTGGTCGACGGCGACCTGGTACGCGATGTCCGACCAGCCGCGCTGGTCCATGTGGTACGCCTGCCAGCCGCGCAACGCCGACGCGACCGCCTCCCGGGTGTGGATGACCTTCGTCGACCCGGTGCCGGGCCAGTGGATCACCGCGCCCTCGACGCGGGAAACGGTCAGGCTCCCCGGGCCGTCGTTCGGCGGCCGCGCACCCCAGGCGGACCGCGGCAGATATTCGACCATCAACAACTCCTCGTGTGCCTCACTCGCCTCACTGCGGCAGATGGCGTTCGGTAATCAACCGCTCACCCTCAGGATAGGGTGGTCGACTGAACCGCGCCGGTCCAGCGCGAGTCCATCCCATCAGCCCGAGGGGGCAGTGGGCTGACGACACGAGGGGACGACGACGGTCAGTTCTTCAGCAGCGGCAGGAGTTGGTCGCCGACGCGGATGGTCTCCTCGCGGTACGGCGTGTCCGACAGGACGAAGTGGGTGATGCCGAGGTCCTGGTACTTACGCAGCGACTTCGCGACGTCCTCGGCCGAGCCGACGAGCCACGTCGTACCTGCGCCACCACCGCCGTACTTGCCCGGCGCCGTGTAGAGGTTGTCGTCGAGTACGTCGCCTCGTTCGGCCAGATCCAGCAGCCGCTGCTGGCCGACCGCCTTGAACCAGCGGCGATCCCGCGAACCACCTTGAGCTTCCGCCATCTTCGCGACCTTCGCCTCGGCGTCGGCCCACGCCTTCTCGGTGGTGTCGCGGACAAGCGTCGTGATCCGCAGCCCGAACTCGAGCGGCGGGTGCTCGCGGCCCAGCTCGGCCTCCAGTTGCCGGAGCTTGCTGATGCGCTCGGCGATCCCGTCGAACGGTTCGCCCCAGAACAGCTGCACGTCCGCATCGGTCGCCGCGACCCGCTGAGCCGCGTCGGACGCGCCGCCGAAGTACAACCGCGGATGCGGCCTTCCTTCGCGTACGACGGGACGCGTCGCCACCGTGGAGCCGGTGACGGAGAAGTACTCGCCGGCGAACGTCACGTCCTCCTCGGTCCACAAGCGCCGTACCAGCTGGAGGAATTCCTTGGTCCGCGCGTACCGCTGTGGCTGGTCGCCCTCGGAGTCGCCGTACGCCGCCAGGTTGTCCTGACCGGACACGATGTTGATCAGCACGCGGCCGCCGGTCAGCTGGTCGAGCGTGCTCGCCGCCGACGCGAAGTGCGCCGGCCGCCAGTACCCCGGCCGGATCGCGATGAGTGGCTGGAAGGCCGTCGTACGCGCGGCAAGCGCCGCCGCCACTGTGAACGTGTCGGGCCGTCCCCAGCCGGTCCCGAGCAACGCCCCACCCCACCCATGCCCCTCGGCCACCTGAGCCAGGTCGGTCAACCGCTCCAGGCCGTTGTGTCCCTCGACGGTGTCGTCCCCGCGATGACCGGGATCGACCTGGTTGGGGATGTACCAGAGGAAAGTCATGGCGGTCCTTCCGGGGGCAGGTGGTGTCGAAGCAGTTTATGTCCATCTAATTAGTCGACTTTGGATCGTCTCGCGGTCTGGTCATCGGGGCCGTGGCGGGGTGACGCTGGCGCCATGGGCGAACAGTCGAGTGCCGAGGAGCGGGCGGCGCGGGGGAAGGCGGTGCGGAAGCAGGTGCCGCTGGAGTCACATGCGGAGTTCCGGGTGAGTGCGTCGCGGGATCCGGTCGGGCTGCTGACCGGCCAGGCGGAAGGACGCGTGCCCGAGCTGGTGCCGATCCGGCATGGGCGGATGCTGGTGTCGCCGTTCTCGTTCTATCGGGGCGCGGCGCTGATCATGGCGGCCGACCTCGCGCAGACTGCCGCCACTGGGTTGTCGGTCCAGCTGTGTGGCGACGCGCACCTGTCGAACTTCGGTGCGTATGCCTCGCCGGAGCGGCGGCTGGTCTTCGACATCAACGACTTCGACGAGACGTTACCCGGGTCGTTCGAGTGGGATGTCAAACGGTTGGCAACCAGCTTCGTGGTGGCCGGGCGGGACAACGGCTTCAGCGCGAAACGGTGCCGCTCGGTCGTCCTGGACGCGGTACGGAGCTATCGCGAGACGATGCGGGAGTTCGCCGGGCAGCCGATCCTCGCCGTTTGGTACGCGCGGTTGGACATCGAGGACGTGGTCGCGCACTACAGGGCCACCCTGTCGTCGGCCGAGCGGAAACGGCGCAAGGCCGATCTCAAGGCCGCTGAAGCTCAGCTGGCGAAGGCCCACACCCGCGACAATCTGCAGGCGATCGGCAAACTGACCACGGTGGTGGACGGCAGCCGGCGGATCGTGTCGGATCCGCCGCTGGTCGTACCGGTCGCAGACCTGGCCAGTGTCGACAGTGCTGTGGTGCTCGACCGGTTGCAGGAGCTGGTCACGGGCTACCGCGACACTCTGCAGGCGGATCGACGCCACCTGCTCGACCACTTCAGGCTGACGGACGCTGCGCACAAGGTGGTGGGCGTAGGCAGTGTCGGCACACGCGCCTGGATCCTGCTGCTGGAGGCGACTGTCGAGGATGAGGCTTTGTTGTTGCAGGCGAAGCAGGCCGGCCCGTCGGCGCTCACCGATTACGCCGCTCCCTCGGAGCATGTGAACCAAGGGGAGCGCGTGGTCGTGGGCCAGCGCCTGATGCAGGCCGCCAGCGACATCTTCCTCGGCTGGCTCCGAGCCGAGACTGCCGACGGCGAGCAGGACTACTACGTCCGCCAGCTCCGCGACTGGAAGATGTCCGCCGACATCGAAGACCTGAACCCCGAAGCCATGAAGCTCTACGCACGTCTCTGCGGCTGGACGCTGGCCCGTGCCCACGCCCGCTCCGGCGACCGCTTCGCGATCGCGTCGTACCTAGGCAAGTCCGACCGCTTCGACCACGCCGTCACCGACTTCGCCACGACGTACGCCGACCAGAACGACCGCGACCACACTGCCCTCGCCAACGCCGTCACCACAGGCCGCGTCCAAGCCCACACCGGCGTCTGACTCAGCACTGGGAGTTGTCGAGGGCAGTAGGAAAGATAGTTGGACTGCTGGATGGGGAACGTGGTCGTGCGGTTGGAAACGTTCCCGAGGTGGTTCGGAGGATCGGATGATGGCACAGCGGTTCGAGGAGAACCCCGTCGCCTCACCCGCGGCTCCCTGACCGCCGACCAGATGACGCAGGTCAACTCCATCCTCTCCGCCCAGTAGAACCGACGGTCCCCGGGTGACCGCGGCGCCCGCGCACGCTCGACCCCAGCCTGAGCTCGCCGCCGACGCGAAATGCGCCGGCCTGCCAGTACCCCGGCCGGATTCGCCCGGGCGTGACAATGGGGCCATGCGCTATCGCCGGGCCGTTGAAAAGCTGCGTCTGTTGGCCGACGCGTGCCAGGGGACGTCGAGACTGCCGGGCGAAGAGCCGTTCCTGTGGGAGGCGTACGTCTTCGGCGAGGTCCTCGAGGGCGCTGACCCGATCGAATACCTTCAGGTGGCGTTCACGCTCAACCTTCCGCCGGACGAGGTGCCCTGGTGCTCGCAACCGCCGGGAACTCCGTGGCTGGTGGACACGTTGCGGCTGGACAAGGGCGGCTTCGCGTACTTGTGGCGCTCCAGGCATGAGCCGGTGTGGAACCACGCCATCCAAGGGCCGGTCCGGTTCTGGTCCATCGACGGCACCGACGATGTCGTGCTGGACGCTCTGCGCGATCGCCGGCTCGCGGACTTGCCGAGGTTGACGGCAAGTCCGGCGGAACTGCAGCGGCGTACCGAGGCAGACCTCGACCGGGCCCTGCAGCAACTCCGTGCGGTCCACCAGAACTACTGGGACCGCGACTGGCGTTACGAGCATCGCGGTGGCGGCCGCCACCCTGAGCACCACCTTTGGGAAGCCGCCGACGGCTACCTCGACCTACTCGACGCCCTGCCCCGCTCGGCTCCGGATTCGAGAAATCCTTGAACGGATCGATCGTCTATGAAACTTTAGACCCTATCCTTTGATAGATCGCGGATCCGTGAAAGGAAACCGCTGATGGCCAGGTGGGAGCAGGCGTCCTGCGGCTCTCCAGTCATCGGAAGTCTGCTGGCTTACGTCAGACACCGCGCGCTGACTCGGCCGTAGCGCGGCTGTTGAACCAGGCCCGTGAGGTCCTGGAGCTGATCACGATGACCGAGCGCGCCCTCGCGAGCACGCGGTTCGACACGCGCGCCTCTGCACCGAATCGTCCTGTGCCCGCGCGGCCCCAGCAATGACAGCGGCGGCTGCTGTGCCGGTGCACAGCAGCCGCCGCTGGTGTCAGGAGAGTTCCGAACTCAGACGTCGTAGTAGAGCTCGAACTCGTGGGGGTGGGGGCGGAGCTGGATGGGGGCGATCTCCTGCTCGCGCTTGAGGTCGATCCAGGTCTCGATCAGGTCGGAGGTGAACACGTCACCCTCGAGCAGGAAGGCGTGGTCGGCCTCGAGGGAGTCGATCACGGCCGGCAGCGAGGTCGGCACCTGGGCGATGCCCGCGTGCTCCTCCGGCGGCAGCTCGTAGAGGTCCTTGTCGACCGGGTCGGCCGGCTCGATCTTGTTGCGGATGCCGTCCAGGCCGGCCAGCAGCTGGGCCGAGAAGGCCAGGTACGGGTTGGCGGCCGGGTCGGGGCAGCGGAACTCGATCCGCTTCGCCTTCGGGTTCGAGCCCGTGATCGGGATCCGGATGCAGGCAGACCGGTTGCGCTGCGAGTAGACCAGGTTGACCGGCGCCTCGAAGCCCGGCACCAGGCGGTGGTAGGAGTTCACCGTCGGGTTGGTGAAGGCCAGCAGCGACGGAGCGTGCTTGAGCAGGCCGCCGATGTACCAGCGGGCGACGTCGGACAGACCGCCGTACCCGGCCTCGTCGTAGAACAGCGCGTCGCCGTTCGAGAACAGCGACTGGTGGCAGTGCATACCCGAGCCGTTGTCACCGAAGATCGGCTTCGGCATGAAGGTCGCGGTCTTACCGGCCGCCCAG
>Ga0137372_10007114_pt1 | contig 10823 bp, 7 predicted proteins | sample SagtaG_6_FD_104911 | JGI IMG/M metagenome (GOLD analysis project Ga0137372, IMG submission 104911) | Vadose zone soil microbial communities from Sagehorn Ranch, Mendocino, California, USA - Sage1_R_60_16 metaG | ecosystem: Environmental > Terrestrial > Soil > Vadose zone | place: USA: California...
AGCATGAGGATACTATCATGGGACGCATACGCAAGCGCACAGGGGAATTAGTCGTCCATAAAGAGCATTGTCCCCATTTACTCGACTCCTATGCAAAACTACTTCCTATGAGCTGGCAACCACAGGCAGCCCCCTTTTGCGTCTCATTCTTTATGGTCGCTCAGGATCGTAAAGGCCTCGTGTCTGATCTTACTCGGTTGCTTCGTACCTATCAATGCGACCTTCGCTTTGTGCATGCTGAAGCCATCGAAAATGGGCAAGCCAGGATTTTCTTTAAAATAGAGGTACACACAAATAAAGAAGTATTCGATATTCTAGAGGCAGTGAGGAAGAGGGAACCACATGGGCGGGCAGAAATTGATGCTGCAACGACACCCCAACGAATTTTAAACCGTTTACGAGGTCAACATAAACAAGAAGAGCTTTGGGATACGATGGCATTAGAACGAGCCTTCAAAGAGGCAATGGATATACTGCCGTCACGCAATACGCACCTGAGAAATCCTTTTAATATTTCGCGACCAGCTGCACCCAAAATGTTCTTTGGTCGATCTCGAGAAATCGCGAACATACAAGAAACGTTGTGCAATGGTGAGCTAGGAAAGGCTATGGTACTCTACGGACCATTACGATCAGGCAAATCATCTATCTGTACAAATTTCGTTGAGCATCATATTTTGTTTGACCGTCATGCCAGGCGGCCTATCTGGGGTATACTCTACTCGTTAATAAATGCGCAGTGGGACAACGAAGAAAGCATTTTCTCGGAATTGGCAGGAAGGTTCTGCAAAAAGTTCGTTGCGCAATTCCAGCTAACTGCTCCTCGATGGCAGGATTATGACCAAAGTGATCCACAAGACCGATTTCGTTTGCTTGTACAAGAGTGTGTAGCTCAAGTTCCTCACTCTCGCTTGATACTTGTTCTGGATGAATTCGGCGGAGCAATAGAGTCCTTTGAAAATAAGACGCTCCCTTTCCGTTTTTTCACTTTCTGGCGCGAACTTCTATATGAAGTTCCACAGTTGAGCTTGCTGTTCGCTTTACCAACCAGTGCCTATAACCTCCTATCTTCAACAAAGTTTTCCAATGTATTTAGCTTTGCGCAAAACGTCAAAGTGAGATATTTAGATGAGATTGGTGCGCAACAACTCTTGGTCGATCCCTTAAGGGAACAACATATTGAAGTTCATCCCACTACCGAAGCCCTGGCGCGCAGGCTCACAGGAGGAAGCCCCTATTATATGACGATGTTAGGACAGCAATTGATCGAACTACTCAACAGAGATGTTTATCGTCAGCTCATTACTGATGATGAGCTACTCGCCATTGTGGAGCAGATCATTCAGGAAAATACCGGAAATAACTTTGACTTTCTTAAACTAGAACTCCAGAATGACGAAGAACACCGCATCCTGGAGGCCATTGTCGAACTCACAAGGCAGATCAAACAATCTAAAGTGCAAAGTAAAGTTATTGCCGACCGTCTCAAGAGGTCAATGTCAATCTACGAGGTGCGACAGCACCTTGATCGTTTACGTGATGGCCTCATCCTTGATGAAATTGGCCCCAGATCTAACCCCTACTACTCGTTCAAGATAGAACTGGTTCGTCGATGGCTATTGCGTCATCGAGAGTTCTTTGCTGCTTAGTATACTTAGGAAGGAAAAGAGAATGTGGGGTATAGAGCAACAAACACCCTGGCGCTCTTTGTCTAATCCTTTTACGGATGATAGGTCTCAAGTCATCGCTGGCCATGTCTCCTGTAGAAGGACAGAAATTCATGATATCATCGCCGGTAGACAAAATGCGCTCATTCTGGCTGGCAGACCCAATATCGGCAAATCAACACTTATTCGCTATCTACAATTACCCCCTGATGCTCCCTGGTCCTGGAGAAATGAATTAGAAGGAGAGGGGGATAACCGCAATACGTTAAATGCTATTCGCTTTGCGCAAATTGATCTGAAGCCGTTATTAGTAGATTTCAGGGATGAAGATAAACTGCTGGATATCTTCATTGAAGAATGTACAAAGGCCCTCTATCAAGTATACAAACCGGGGGATACCTTCTCTGATCTTACACTAAGGGGTCTCTATAAGTTACTCAATATCATCAGCGAGGAAGCGACTGAAGAGACTCGCTACTTTTTGATCCTAGATAATATTGAACGTCTGGGATTGCTATATATGCAACTTGCCAACATAAAAAGTGGGACAAAGAAACCTCAAGAGTACGGTATCACTCTCCTCGATAGAAGTAGAGCTATTCGCACAATCATCGATTTAATTGATGAGTTCAAGATATTCGGATTTATTCTTTCAATTGAGAGCCTGCCAAAAGCCAGAATTGTTGATCAGTTCACCTATATATCAGCAGACCTCGCTCGCTTCACAACAAAGACACTTCAAACATTCACGATGAGCGATACCAAGAAATTTCTTGCACAATGCATCAAGGATTTTAAAAGCGAAACCACCAACAGCAGCAGCAACTATGATCTTTCTGACAATACTCCACTCTTTTCTAAAGAAGAACAATCATGGCTGCTGGAAATCGCAGGGACACACCCCTACTTAGTGCAACAGTGTTGTTATTACCTATTTCAGTTCAAAGCATACTTAGCTAATGGAGCAGGGATGACGGATAGCGATGAAGAGCAACTTCTCTCAATCATTTACGAGCAAGTCAGTACATTCCTTTCACGCACCTGGAAACGTTTGCAAGAGGCAATAAGTAACAGCACTGATATTGAAAAAATTGACAAACAATTTCAAGCTTTTGTCTCGCTTTGTGCACAAAAAAAACCGGAATTTAAGATCGACGCTCCATTTTGGGATAGCCTACACCCAGAACTCCGCTATATTCTCTATAGCGAAGGAATAGTTCGCTATGATCTATTTCGTCCTATTCATTTTCCCGGAACAATTTTGCGCGATTACCTGGTTCAACAGGTGAAGGAAAGAAATAAAACAAGCGCTATTCAGGGTATGCTTGCTCAGGCTGAACATGGGCACTGGCTGCATATTGCTCGCCCTGGTATGGAAACCAGGCATATAGCGCTTTCTAAGCTTGAGTATCGCCTCCTCAAAACGCTCCTTCAACATGCCGATTATTGTACCGAACAAGAACTTATTCAAAGTACATGGGGGAGAGGCACTGAACGTTCTAACTTTACACAGCGTCTATACAGACTTCGTAAAAAGCTAGAGGAGCAGCTGGATGGGATCGATATTATCGAAAATCGGTACGGCGGTATATATTCCTTGACCCATGCCGATTGGCTTGAACTTGATTAGTTAATAAGAGCCGCACCGCATTGGGTTAGTTAGTCGGTATTGCCAAAACCTGCTCCGAAGGAGAAATTGGGATGGCATAAACCAATAACCGCTCTAACTGTTGAGCTAGTAGGTAGGCAAAGGAAAGGTATCTCTTACCAGGCCCAGGCGAACTATCAAAGAGGATGCTCACATATGAACATACCATCGCCTTTTCAGTCATGTAGTACTTTAGTAAAGGCTGTACACAAACATCGTTTTCCTGCATCTCCTTGCGATATGTCTCAAGGAAATGGATTGTCAGTTCCTCAGCATCATTCTCATCTGATGCACTCATTACTTGCTGCATATCTACTGCTAACATTGCTATATCGCTCAAGGTGTCTATATGGCAGAAATCAGAATTAAAATCAATGCAGTCGAGGGCAAATAATTTTCTAGGGAATAGCTTCCGGGGAGATACCCACAGGTTCGTTGTTTTCAGATCTCCATGACACCTTTTAATATGACCTTCATACGCGCGCTGATTGAAAAAGCTTGTATACTTATCATATGCTGTATTCAGCACTCCACAAATGTATGCATACTTCTTCTCTATATCTGCATCACGAAGTAATTGTACTGCTTGCCCAAGACGCCCAATATTAAAAGCAAGTTTTGAAGCAACAACATCGGAATGGTCTTTATCTCGCTGTAATGTTTCAAGTTGTTTGTGCATACAAGCCACTTCTCTAGCGAGAAATTCCATTCCCTTTCTTGTTCTTAAATTATCCTGCTTGGAGCGTAATTGGTGATCAAGCTTCCATTCTTTTTGGATATTTCTCATCACGATTACATACTCGCAAGGTTTCAAATTATTGATGCTTGGCTTAAAAATTAAATTTCCTCGCAAAATTTTTTGTGTTCCTTCTTCATGTATGACTACAGGGGCAAGACCAAGATAGACACCTTGCGCAAAACGCTGATTGAATGTAAATCCTTCAAGTAGGTCCTTTAGCTGTCTTTTTGGATCCTCGGAACTACTATTCCCCATCTTATGTTTTGGCCATAACTTCATACAAATATCGATACCAGTAAGCTTGCTATGAGCGAAAAAGATTTGTGTTGTTGTGGATGGGATTGTCCTTTTGATACGATAAGGAGTCAGTTCTGTTTTCTTCAAAAGGAGCCTGATTATTATGCGTCCTATTATCATTAGAGGAGTTCGCACGAAGATTTGAAGGAGTTTTAGCAAAGAGGTGAAATTTGTTCGATAAACTTGAAAGAGAAAAAAAGAGAAAAAAAAGTTCCTATAGGAGGATTCAAGGCGATTTGATTTCTTGTGCAATCTGGGGATCGTATCTTTATCTGAATAGTTAGAACTAATTAAATCAGACACAGCGATCCTTACCCTCGATGGCAATTTATTAACAAAGCCTCACAACCTAATAAACGGAGCAACTCACCAAAGATAACCTCCTAAATAGTATTTTACTCGTAAACCCAAATCTTCGGAAGATGAGGCTTAAAAGTAAATGATAAGTGTAATATAGCAAAATGATATCGGTAATTTTGCAAATAGTGGTGCGAATAGTATTCAATTACCCTTTGAGGATATAATATACAAAATTCTTCGTAGCCTAAAATGGCTATGGAGTTATCGTTATGGGGAAAAAGCTGTTTCTCTAGATGGAGTTAATAAATGATAAAAGCATAATGGAGCAAGTAATGGGATGGTAGTTCTGTCTCAAAAACAAGATGCGCTCACTCCAGAACTGGATGCGCTAATCAAAGCCCTTCCCAAAGCTGAACTTCACGTACATCTAGAAGGGTCGATTCAGCCTAAAACCTTGCTTCTCCTTGCTCAACAAAACGGTATTGACCTGGGTTGTAAGGATGAGGATGCCCTACGAGCTATGTACAGCTATCGAGACTTTTCTCATTTCATAAAACTCTATGGAGTTCTTACTGCTGCGCTTAGAAAGCCTGAAGACTTTATGCTTATTACAGAGGAATTAGGTTTGGGAGCGGCACAACAGGGGACTTACTATTTGGAGGTAACTTTTTCGGCTGCTATCCACCATAGGCGTAAAGGGCTTCCTTTCGATGAAATGATGGATTCAATAGCCGAGGGAGCAGCAGTAGTACGCCAACAGGTTGGCGTTGAAATGCGTTTTATACTCGATCATGTTCGTGGATATCCACTAGATTATTGCCAACGAACAGCCGAGTGGTGTGTGCAGGGACGAGATAAAGGAGTAGTGGCACTTGGACTTGGAGGCTACGAACCAGATTGGCCTGCTTCGCTCTACGCCGAGATTATCCGCTGGGTTCAATCTCATGGCCTACCCTTTGTTCCACATGCTGGAGAAGCAGTTGGTCCCGAGGGCATGTGGGATGCTCTTCAGTTCAACCCACCTCGAATTGGTCATGGTTTTCGCGCAATTGAGGATCCAATTCTGATTAATACGTTACGCGAACGGGAAATAACTTTGGAAATATGTCCTACCAGCAATATTTGTACTGGCTGTGTGTCACATTGGGAAGCTCATCCTCTACGTCAACTTTGGGACGCAAACCTGTTAGTAACGATCAATTCCGATGATCCACCCATGTTCAATACTACACTACTTGATGAATATCGCATTGCTATTACAAAATTTGGTTTCAGACCAAAGGAACTGGCACGCCTTAGTTTTAATGCAGTACATTCCTCTCTCCTTCCTCTTGAGAAGCGTATGCGGCTCGAAGATCTTTTCCGGATCGAGATAGAACATCTGGGACTTTGAGATCTAATAGTCAGTCCAATTAGGTTTCTTTAATTAGGATAGATTAACTCAAGTTTGCAGCAAGCATTACAGCTTTTTACTTCCCGAGATATCGTTGAGTGAAGGTAGCAATAAAACTAATTTCAATGAACAGGCCTATCATCGCCTCAAGTCCTGCAAAGATGACCAATGGTTCGTGAAGAGAAGGCTTATCTGTAAAACCAGGGAAAAACCCCCGCCCATGGAATGAGGTTAAGCTGTAGACAAACGCATCTGGGAGTAGCGGAAGATGGCCTAATGTATAATAGCTCATTGCGAACCCAAAGATGATGATCAAGTACCATAGGAAGCTACGCCATGGTCTATATCCATAGCCTGCAAGGATATCAAGGAATAATGAGAAGAGAAAGGATATCAGATTTCTTGTCTTCTGCAATAGATTCAACTTTTGTTGAAATGCATGCAGCCAAATTAGCCGACGCTGAAGCACTTTCACACGATAGGCAAAGTATGTAGACACCTCATTCAATCCTTGTTCTTGCAGCACATGAGCAAGTTGAAGATCAGTCCGAATTGCCCTATGATACTCATTGAAAATTCCCTCCGTATCGCTAGTTGTCCAGTCACGTCTGTTTTTTCTTGGCTCCTGCTGGCTCAATGCTTTTACTAACTCCCAATTCACTTCTGTGAGATTCACAGCATTCCATCCCACATCATCAAGGATGGCGGCACCAAACTCTTCATTAGAGAGAATGCTCTTCCCAAGTTGAGTGTTACTATCAAAAATGGCCCTTTTGAGAATAGCTCCCTCCAAATGGGCTGTGTAGAGGTAGGCCCCCTCTAAATGGGTTCCATAGAGACTCGCTTTCTCTAAATGGGTCCCTCTGAGGATAGCTCTCTCTAAGTGAGAAAAGCTGAGCTTTGCCCCTTGTAAGTTAGTTGTTGCTGCTTCACGCTGCTCGACAGTGGCTTAAAGCCATGCATCCCAATCTAAGCCTCCAATCATAGCTGTTAATGGTAACCTCCTCAGATTCACGCCTTGTATATCGGCACCACGCAGATCTAATCCCTCCCGTTCCAACAGTCCCCAGTTGCCCCAATCTACCGGTCCCTGTCCATTTTCATGGGTTGCCAGAAGCCATTCGACATCAGCCCTGTTTAACTTGATATCCTTAAAGGGATAGATACTTTTCTCAATGTTTGGCTCGATTGCGCGACATGTAGCAAGGTATGCCTGACGTTCAGCATTTATCTCTGGTTCAGTACGCCAAGGCTGACCATATGCTTTCCAGTATACTTTCCATGCCTGTGAATCACTTGTAGTTGGATGTTGAAGTAGAGATAATGTCTTGTCCTTGTGCTTATTCATTGGGAGTTTCTCTGTTTCTCAAAAACCAACAAATCTCAACTTGAGAAATTCTGTTTCTTAATAAGTATTGACGCAAAAGGAAACTTACTTTACAAAACCGTGTTAGCCATATGAATTCAAAGGAATGATAAAAGGACACAGTGCACAATACCAATATGGTCATAGTCGAGATTGAGTATCACTATCGGCTATCGCCTGGTAGGTTGCGAAGAGGATATCACGGCTGGTCGTCACCACGCCCCTAATACAATCACGGGTATCATCGAACGGCGCAAAATCATTATCTATGGCCTGGCTTAACAGCCAGCATCTTTTCTTTCTCGCGGTTCAGCAGCAGGTGACCGAGAGCGTGGCCGTAGAGGGCAACTTGTGGTAATTTGGCTGAATGATCGAACGAAAATCCTGGGCTGAGGGCCATTACGTCGAACATTCAGCCAAAAAAAGTTGGGGTGAATGTTCGACACGATTTCCACATTCTGGCTCATTTTCTAATAATAGGTCATTTCCAGGGATAAAAGGTGCACGACCGATTTTCATTTGTTGTCTGGTATTTTCCGCACTGGAAGCGGTACGAACCACGGAGGTTCTGCCTTGATCGAACCTTGAGCCAAAAATACGATCATTGAGGCTGATTCCGTCGAACCTTCAGCCCAATTACCAACTTGATCGCGCAGCGATAGATTTTTTCGATAGCCAGCAGCCAGCTGTCGGGGGCCTCGACTGCCGGTCCTGTTGGTACGAGCGCCGAGTCAAAGCGCCCGCCTATCTTGAAGTGAAAGCGCGCCACGGTGCCTCGTCCTCTGCCATTGAGCCCGCGGATGGCCGCTTGAAGGTTTGTCTCATCCAGGTTTTTGACGAGCAAAAGCTTTGCACGTAGCAGGTGACGTCCTCCTGGTCCCACGGCGTTCGGGCACTCGTCGTGCAATGCAGTAAGCGGCTGGCCTCGTTCTACTCCGTGCCAGCCGGCTACGAGTTGCTGTAAACGTAGTGCGATATCATACCAACCTGCGCTCGGTGGTATAATTCTGAGATAAGAAAGTTCCTAGCAAGGAGAAGAGGGCAATGGCAAGGATAACACGTGCGGCACTGCATGTATCAGTAGAAGAAGTAAAAGTAAGAATGATACATGATAACAGCCCTTTGTATAGACAGAGGTGGATGATTATTTATCAGGCGCTTGTTGATCCAAGAGAGGCAAAAGATATTGCGAAACAGACAGGAGTTTCCGTTTCCACCGTTCATAAGCTGATTTCCACCTATAATCGTCAAGGAGTGTCAGCAGTGGAAACCAAAGGGAAAGGGGGACGATACCATGCCTATCTCACCATAGAGGAAGAACAGGATCTGTTACGGCCCTTTTTTGAAGGTGCAGAAAGGGGAGAACTGACGACGGTCGCTCAAATCAAACACGCCTTTGAAAAAAGAGTCGGGCATGCGGTAGATGAAACAACGATCCATCGACTCCTGAAACGGCAGAAGTGGCGAAAGCTGGTCCCACGTTCTTTCCATCCTCAGGCTGATAAAGAGGAACAGGAGCACTTCGAGCAGAATTTTGCCACATTGGTGGAAGAGGTGCTTGAGTCAAGAGATCCACAAGACCAGCGACCCGTGCTCAACATGGCGCAAGATGAAGCCTGTTTTGGGAGAATATGCATTGCGAGACGGTCATGGGCTCCAGAGCATATCCGACCACGTATTCCCCGGCAAATTGTTCGGGAGTATATGTACGTGTATGCCGTTGTTGCTCCAAAAGAGGGAAAGATGACCTCTCTTCTCCTTCCATGTGCTGATACCTCAATGATGAATCTGTTCTTAGCGCATGTCAGTCGCACCTTTTCAGAGTATTTTCTGGTGATCCAGCTTGATCAGGCGGGATGGCATCGTGCCAAAAATCTCGTTATTCCTGAGAATATTCGTCTCATTGCTCAACCTGCTTATAGTCCTGAACTCAATCCTGTTGAGCACATTTGGGAGGAAATAAGAGAAAAAGCCTTTTCTAACCGTGCCTTTGCATCCCTTGATGCCGTTATTGATACCCTTTGTGACCAATTACGACAACTCGAAGACAATTCGAAGCTCTTGCATTCTATGACCTATTTTCCTCATTTCAGAAAGGCATCTTAGAACGCAGGTTGGTATCAGTGGTTAACGAGGGAGATGGTGCTTTTCGTTCTTCCGTAGGAGGGCTCCTTCCTATGATTCTACTGTGCAATGCCTGGCTATTTTATACGAAATTAAAGCAATTGTCGAGACTGACGATCTGGTGATTGCCCATAAGTCCGCGATAGATCCTTCGCTGCGCTCAGGATGACAGCTCTGGGGTGTGTCATCCTGAGCGCAGCGAAGGATCTGTTCGCATTCGTCCAGCAGACCTGCTCACGTAGCCTTGCGGACTTATGGGCAATCACCAGCGACGATGATCAGCGAGGGTCTGGTAGGAACGATCAATATGCGAGAAAGCAAGAAGATCTGCGTCTATCTTTCTAGAAGACCTGTGTCGTCTCTGTGAGCGGAACAGAAAAGAACATGAACTCTCCCGACAATGAGAACGATTGTGTCGAGAGGAGGGTTCTGACATCCACTCATAATTCCTCTATGTTTTCGTTTTGTTGTGAGGCCGTGGCGTGTTGGCAATGTTCGGGTGAGAGTATGATTGGAGAAGTTTTTTCTGATCTCGCATGCTATAATGAAGCAACAGACTAAGAGTTGACGCTTTGGGTAAAAAGACGAACCGTATCCCCAGCCCAATAGAAATTGAGCCTGCAGCGGCTTCTTTTTCATGCTGCGTAGATCATCGTCTCTTTTGTTCTGATGGCGCCATTGGATGAGCATAAAGGAGCAGGAAGAAAGATGGATATGAAACTTGAGCTTGTGCCGGTACCGGTTTCTGATGTTGACCGCGCCAAGGCCTTCTACGTTGAAAAGGTCGGGTTTAACCTGGACCTTGACGTCCAGCCGGGTAACGGAATGAGAGTCGTCCAACTTACACCACCTGGATCAAGTTGTTCGATCGTCATCGGAAGCGGTTTGGGCGAAATTTCTGAAATGCAGCCTGGAACCGTAAAGGCCTTGCATTTGGTCGTAGCAGACATTACCAAGGCCCGCGAAGAGCTCGCTGGCCGGGGCGTTGAAGTGGGCGAGGTTGATGAACACCCAAGGGGCATTAAATATGTTTACTTCAGCGACCCCGATGGCAACTCGTGGTTATTGCAGGAAATACCAGCTAATCTTTAACGAGGGTTTTAAGGCCGCCGAAAAAGGACCAAAGCCACCTTTATGTTTTCATTTTGTTGAGAGGCCGTAGCGTGGGTTATAGGTGCTCACGCTGGTTTGTGCCACATCCACCCGGCTCCCACGACCAGCAGGCTGAGAAGCGCACCGATGAGCATGGCGCTGGGAGCCCCATAGAGACCTGACAGCCAGCCCATCAG
>Ga0137372_10007115_pt1 | contig 10823 bp, 7 predicted proteins | sample SagtaG_6_FD_104911 | JGI IMG/M metagenome (GOLD analysis project Ga0137372, IMG submission 104911) | Vadose zone soil microbial communities from Sagehorn Ranch, Mendocino, California, USA - Sage1_R_60_16 metaG | ecosystem: Environmental > Terrestrial > Soil > Vadose zone | place: USA: California...
TCAAGGGCGGCGACGAGGACCCGCTCCTCCCCCGCCTGGTCGAGCACCTCGCCGAAGCCCACGACGCCGACCTCGCGGTGGGCTTCGTCCTTCCGAGCGGCATCGACCGCCTCGGGAGGCACCTGGGCGACCTCCTCGACTGCGGCGGCCGCCTGCGCGTCCTCACCGGCGACTACCTCGACATCACCGATCCCGACGCCCTCACCCGGCTCCTCGCCCTCGAGGGCAACCGCGAGATCCGGGTCTTCGAGACCCGGCGCGACCCCGGGCCCGCGCTGCCGGCGCCGCTGCCTCCGCTGACCTTCCATCCGAAGGCCTACTTCTTCCTAAAGCTGACGGCCCCGGCGTGGCCTTCATCGGACGGGGCAACAGGTTTGTGGACGCGCCGGCCGAGTGGCTGCCTGACGTCCTGAGCACGGCGATTAGCCGGTCCCTTCCGGTTCCAGGGACCGGCACGAGGAGCATAATGAGCTCGACCTTATCAAGCCGGCCTGGAGACCTTGCCGCCTAGACCAAATTCTTCGTTAGCCAACAACACTGAGGCCCAATGAAGCCGTCACGCTGGAAGGAATCGGATTTCGAGGAATGGTTCAAGCAGGAGCAGCTCCTTCCGGATGGCGAGGCCGTTCTCCTAATCAGCAGGCAACGCTCAGCCCGCCATGGCGTCGACCTCCTCGCTCTGGACGCAACCGGTGGCCTGGTCATTATCGAGGTGAAGAACGAGCCGGCCACGCGCGCCGCGATCGGGCAGTCCTTGGAATACCTTGCTGAGTACGCCCACACCGCCGTGGAGGATCTCGATGACAATTACTCGCGACTGAAAGGCACCACCTCGAATCTCGCAACCGACTTCGCGGCCCGGTTCAAGAGAGCGCTCGCCGTAACAGCGCGTAGGCGCGTCTATCTCGTAGCACCGTCGTTCGATCTTCACTCAGCCGTGTGCGCCTGTTACCTGGGCGAGCAGTTGCTGGAGGGCAGAGTCGAGTACGGCCTCATAGAAGCCTGGCGGGAACGCAAAGGCTTCAGGATCAAGCTCCACAAGCGCCCGTCACCGGTGCATTCTCAGGATCTCCAACTACGAAGCTTCGCACTTACCCCTGGCGGGCGTCTGTACTGCGTCCTTGAGCCGGGCAAGAAGCCGGTCATGTGGTACATCGGCAGGCGCGTCCCCGAGAAAGGCCTGAGTCTTGCCTCTGGTCGTGCGCTGACTCGGCAGACCCTTCAAGTCGTAAGCAGGACACTCTTCCCGGAGGAACGGGCAAAGGAAGTCGACTTTTCCGAGAGTGGAACCGTGTGGCAGCATCGCAAGAAGCCGGGCACCCGCGCGCGGCTCCTCGGCCAACTTCTGGCTGGTCAGTCCGGGCGGCGACGAGTTGCCGTGATTGCCAGGTTTGTAAATGAGCAGTTTGCCAAATTCCAGAGAAAGTCTTGGGGCGACTTCGCCGCGGCCTGGCGCAAGATCGAGGCGGAGGCACCCGACTGGCGCCGCATCGAAGCGGCAGCACGGCAATCGTGGTTGCGTTAGGGTTTGCCGCGCTCGCCGCTACCGACAAACGACCTCAGCCCGGATTGACTGCGCCGCGCACTTGCTTCGGATGGCTCCTGCGCAGTAGGCTCGCGGGAATCGGAGGAAGTGAATGGCGCTCACGGCAGGCGAGAAGGCCGCTCGGACACGGAAGCGGAGAGCGGCAGGCAGAAAGGCTGCGTTAACGCGGAAGAGGAGGGCCGCAAGCAGGAAGGCCGCCGCCACTCGCAAGGCCAACGCGCGCTAGTACGGCAGCCGCATTCTTACCGAGGGACGGTGTCGTCGTGCGGGCAATTGCGCTGCATCCAGGAGTCCCACGGTCTCGCCGAGTTGCCCCCGTGACCCGCGCGGGCTGGAGGTCTCTTAGCCACGAAATGCCTCGCGCGCGTGCCAGTCGAGGTACTCGGAGGATGGCGCGCAAGCCGCCTGGTGCGGAGAGGCGATCAACCGACCCTGCACCGCGCAGTAGTCCCGGCCATTCTCGAACTCTTCACAGATCCGCCGGCCTACCTCCAGACGGAGGTCACGTGTGACGGTCACGTAGCCCGGTCGAAAAGGGTATGCAAGTCACTTCGAAGCAGCAGGCCGTTTCTCGGATCGTGCGGGCCGCCTGCCGAGACCGGTCTAACGTGTGCGGCCTCGAGAACGGGCAGCGTTCGCTCGCCTGTGACGGCACAGCGGCGCCCGTAGAGGTCCGTAACCAGCACGCGGAAGCTACCCTGACCCAGTCTCGGGTATACCAGGGTCGGGTGGCTGCTCGTCGTCTCCCAGACGGCCCTCGGCCGATACGGCTCTTGTTGAGCCAGCCCTGCTTGAGGAGCCGCCGCGGCCAGCTGCACGAGCACCCACTTTCCCTCCCCGGTACCGCCTTCATACGTCTTGCCTCGGACGATGTTGGGCTTCCAGTCACGAGGAACCGGGATCCAATCGGCTTCTGCAAGAAAGAACGGCTGCTCGAGCAAGAGGCACCCGACCTCGTAGTCAGCCCTTGGGTCCTCGCTGGTGTCTCGATACCGGCCCAGGCGAAACCGCATCTCATCCAATGAAGACGCCCCGTTCTTCTCGCCGAACGCCTCCCAGGCCAGGCTTACGGGCAGGCGGCTCCAGTGCGCGAAAAGGCCCCCGCCGACGATGAAGTCCCTCGGGCTGTGCAGCTTGAACAAGAATAGCTCGCCCGGGCGAAGGGCCTTGAACCCGAACGCGGCGCTCGGCTGCCAGAAGTTCGCCTCGTCGAGATCGGGCCGTGCCGCAAGGAAGCCTTACCAGTCGTAGTCCGTGACGCCGACGAAGAACGGCAAGGTCAGCTCGCCTTCCTGAAGAGCTCGTACCGCTCTTCGAGGAGATCCCGGCCGGGGCGGAGGGATGGCGGGCGGGGAACGACGATGCGGCTGCCCTGGAACCCCTGCAGGCCGTGCACCAGCATCGGGCCGTCATCCTCCTTGAGGATGTCGCCGCGGATCTCGACGACGAGGTCGGGCCGGACTCCCAGGATGTGCCGGTCGAAAGCGGCGTGATGGAGCTTGCAGAGCGCGAGACCGTTCGGCACGACCGGCAAACCCTTTGGATGGCCGTCGGGAAGAATGTGTGCCGCGTCGAGAAGCTCGACGTGGCGCAGCCTGCAAACGGCGCAGCGCTCCTTGTAGGCCTGCAGGACGCGAACCCGGAACGCCACCTGGTGCAGGCGCCGCTGGGTGGCGGCCGTGATGTAGCGGCGCCGATCCTCCCCCTCCCCGCTAACGGATGCGCCGCTTGGCGTCTCCCACGACAGGGTATTGGGGGCGTCGACCGCCACCTTGAAGGCGAGAGCACCCGGCTCATCGCCCACGACGAACGCCGGCCAGACGGGAAGGTACTCCCCTTGGACGAGTCCGTAGAAGTACACGAGGGGGACTCCTCGCAGCATGGCGCGCCGAAGCCCCGCGTTGTCCGGGTGAGCAGGATCGGTGCCCCTGTACCGATACGTCAGCAAGCCCTCGGAATCGATCTCGTCCTCATACGGTCGCGCCCGGCCCTCCACCACCGGGACCGTCGTGATGCTCAGCGGCACGTCCGGGAGGATCTTTGGCTTGAAGATCCCTTGTGGCCCCAGCAGTGGCACGCGGGTGCCTTCAAAGACAAAGCCGTCTGCGAGGAGCCTCCGCGGGAGCACATCGCCGCGGATCAAGGTCTGCTCCTCCAAGAAGGCAAAAGCCGCCTGTCGGACCCGCTGGTCAAGCTCGAGCCCGTCGTCGCCTTGGCCGTCCCTCATCGCGACTTCCCTGCTTGGTCGGTATCCCAAGGATCGGTGCCCAGGAGTCTGAGACTACACGAGCCGTAAGCCCTTAATCGCCGCGCGGAAGCCCACATCGGTCAGGAACATCGGACTGAGACCGACCCGAGGGCGACCCTGGTGCCGTCCCGCCGCACCTCCCAGGCCTTCACCTCTTCCGTCCCCACAATGACGAACACAAGTCCATCCTGCTCGTAGACAGCCCTGCGACTTATCCTTCCCCAATTGAGACGATCGCGGCAGGACGGTGATGGGCTAGGCTCTGGATGGCTATGCCACTCCCCAAGAAAGTTCCTCGTTCCTCCAGAAGCTGTCCAGGCAGCATCCACAAGCTTTTGCGCCTCTTCTTTGCGCCGAGAAATCGCGAACCGGGACCGACGATCGGTTTTGGTTGGAACACTCGCCTCGTCAATCAATACGTCTGGCCGATCCTCGAAGAACCGCCCAAGTAAGAGTCCGCCAGCCTCCGCCTCATCCTCACCAAGCTGCCGATGTGCGAGGAGGACGCACATCACGGCCGGCGACAGCCGCACGATACCGGAATGGGCTCGCCTGAATGCTACGGGGCCATTCCGCATATCGTGCACTCGCGTCGGCCAAGGTCCTTGAACACGCGCGTCTCTCCAGACCGCAGCCGTTGGGCTCTGCCCGAGAGGGCGAAACCTGCGGACGTGAACTGCCCGAAAGAGCCCACCGCCGTTACGAGCTGAGTCACCGTCGCAGCGTCCTTCAGGGCCTTGACTGTCATTTCACCGCCCAAGATCGCGGCCCGCACAGCCTCCATGCCCGAAAAAGGAAAGAAGCTGTCCTGGCAACCAGCAATGGTGCGATCAAGCGCCTGTCCCGGAGCCGCGAGAGATGCACCATTGTGGAGCGCACCGCGGTCGTCTCGCTCAAATAGGCAGCCGTAGCACCCCTGGGCGCCGGGTTCTGACGTCAGCAGAGCATGCTGAGCAAGCCCGAGTGGCTCCAACCAAACGTGTAGGCGCCTGGCATGCTTCTCCAGGCGAGCCTCGAGTCTCAGCTGGAGCGTTTCGTCTCCGACAGCAATCACGACGAGGTCCGCCTCTTCAAGAACCTCGGGCGCCGTGCGAAGCACCTCTAGTACGTCGGCGTCCCGCCCCGCGATGTCAAGGTGTGGAAACCGAGGTTGGAGAACGGTCGCTAGGCTCGATGCCTTGTACTGATCCACCGAGTCAAGTCCGAGGAGATGTCGATGCACGTTCTGTCGAGCCAAATGCTCCTTGTCGATAAGTGCGAGGTGGCCGACCCCGGCCATTGCCAAGAAACTCGCTAGATGCGATCCAACGGCGCCACACCCAACGACAGTCACTCGCTTCCCAAGCAGAGTCGGCGCGTCGCCGGTGCGCGGAAGAAGGTATGCGGCATCGGCCCGCCGGATGCCTCCCCGGACAAGCGCTCGGTGCTTGCGAAGGGCGATGTCCCGTTCACTCGGACCTCTGCCCTTGCGCCAACCGCGGCGGGCAATGCCCAGTTCTGCCTCGGAGACGGCCGGCAGGAGCACCATGAAGGCTGCCATTGGAGACGCGAGTGTCGGTACCGGCATGCTCATGAGAATAAGAGCAGGCAGCCGTGCGGCTTGGAGCCAGCGCCTTGCTGCCTCAACGTTGGCGGCTGAGGCATGACGCTCGATGAGCTCACAAAACGGGCCGAAGTGGAGCCGCTCCCCAAACTCTGGTGGCATCAGAGCCGACTCCATCGGTAAGTAGAAGCCTTCACCCTCGTTGCGGAGCCCACGTCTGACCCTCGCCGCCCACGCTGCTGCGCTGGTCGCGTCATCGGCCAAGAGCACAGTGGTTTGCTCGCTAGATGCCCAGGCCGGGACCCTTCCGGCGTAGATCGCGCGGGGTGGACCCTCGAGAGCGCAAATGGACCATGCCACAGCCGATGCCTCATGCTCCCAATAGGCGAGGAACTCCGTCACGAAATCCCCGTCGTTCGCCCCGTCCAGACCCCGCTGAACCACAGTTCGAGCGCGTTCGAGGGTGTCCAACACCAGGCCCTCAGGATTGCTCGCATCCAACAGCGAGCCGGGCTGGACCAAACACAGCTTGCCGCTGGCATCTAGATGCGGAATCCGGCGAGGGAGCTCCATCCGGTCGACAAACACTTCCGGAACCGCAAACGGAAAGTCGCCGGGGAGATGGACGCGAGCGGTGATGGCCTTTCCTTCTCGCTCCAGCAATCGACCCTTGTGCTTGTTGGGCCGCTCCTCAGCGTAGCCCTCGGCACGGAGCGCGTCGGCAGCCCGACGAATTGCTTCGTCGCGGGCAGGCCAACGAGCCACAGTTACACGCCAGCAGATGAGCTGGGCGTCACGATCGCCGGGGTGCGGGTGCGCCTTCCGGTGTCTTCGGGAGGAGGCACCGGGAAGTCTTCTCCAAACACTCCTCGGAGGATTCGACAGGCCTCTACGGGATCCGGCTCCGCATCTGCGTCCGCAAGCGCCTTGGCCAGGGAGGAACAACGGCTCTTAAGGTCCACCATCTCTGTGTCAGTCAGACGCCCGAACATGTCCTCGTACTCCGGCGTCGGCTTCTTCGCGACAAGCCGATCTGGCGTTGAGGCAGCGGAACGTGCCAGGACTTCAAGCGCGGCCCGATCATCCGGATCGCCGCTCACAGCCTCCTTCCGTACGAGCCGGTCCGAGCATAGAAGGACGAACGCTAGGCCGGACGGCTTTGCAGTGCTCTCCTTCGGAATTGCGACATCGTCCCAGCGCCGGAGATACCGAACTGCCCTACGGAATTGGTCAGTCTTGGTGCGTGCGTCCTCGGTACCGTCATAGGGTTCTCGTGCCTTCTTGATGGCCTCGAGCAACGCCGGTGGGTCCGTCGGCCGCCATCCGGAGTCTCTGTGTGCGAGGTTGAACCGTTCCCCAGCGCCCTCCAGCCAGTACGCATAGCAGACAACATCCACGTGGAAGCCGACTGCGTATCCCACTCGAATACAGGGTCCCTTCTCCTCCACCCTGTCCGTGTGCCCCTCGAGCGCGGCGAGGACCCAACCGCGCACCTCGCTCGCCGGGTAGTCCTCGGCTCGGAGATCGAGCCGAAGGCCGATGTCGATGTCGTACTCCAGCGAGCCGATGGGAATCACACCGGTCTTCATTGCGTAGCTGCCTTGCAGCAGCGAGGAAAGGCCCGGCTTGCCGTTCTGCTTCAACCACTCTGTGATCCGCCTCTCCAGGATTTCTCTCTTGTCTCGAAGAGGTTGGCTCGCCTCGTAGTCGATCCGGATCGTTCCATGGAACTGCTCGAAGTACTTCTGTACGTTGGCCATGACCTTACCCACCAAAGAAGGGACGCAGCTTGTCGCGAACCTCATTCCTGCTCGCCGCCGTCGTCCCGACCAGTTTCAGTGTGTTCGTGGCCTGGGGCGTTGCCAGGTCGATCTCAAGTCCGGAAGCGGCCACCAGCGGGATGCGCACATAGTGACTTCCTTGGACAGCCGCGAGCCGGGCAAGGGCCTCGTGCGAGGCCTCCGCCGGGGCGTCAATAAAGATGGTCGCGAGCTTGGAACCCCACAAAAGGACGCCCCGTCTCAGCAACAGCTGGTTCATCAATCCGAGCTGCCCGAACCAGGACGTCGCGGAATCGGGCTCGGCCGAACTGAACCGAGGCGTCGAGACCGATAGGACTGATACCTCTTCGGGCGCCATCTGGAGTTCCGATAGCGCTTCAACGTATCCCAGCAGCGCTGGGTGGTTGGCGAACACGCCGCCGTCGCAGAAGATCTCAATGACTCCGGCCGTGGGTGACCGCAAGGCCACCATGGGCAGGTAAGTAGGTGCCGCCGCGCTCGCGAGTGCCACATCGCGAACCAGGTACGCTGCGTCGGTGGTCAGCCCAGGCGAGTGATCTGTCTTGAAAAGCCGCGGACGTCCGGTCGACACGTTGAACGCCGTGATCAAAACGAGCTTGCCCCGCTGCCGAAGGTCTCCGAGGGACGTGTTCCCGAAAGCTTGCTGAAGAGCCGTTGCCAGCGGCTTGTTGCTGTAGCGCGCCGTAAACAGACCACACACCTTTCGAAGGATGTGAATGATGCGCCACGGGTTCCAGAAGACCTGCCGGCCCAGGGTTTCATAAAGCGAAAGCACCTCGTCGGCGGTCTTCCCGGCGGCAAGTGCGAGAGCGATGATCGCGCCGGTGCTTGTTCCACAGAAGAGGTCGAACCTGTCGGCCGCGCGGGTGCCGAAGTGTCTCTCGACAGAGCCCAAGAAGGCTGCAGTCGCCAGACCCAGGTAACCTCCACCGTCGACACTCAGTACACGAAAGGGCCCCCTTCTGGGTGCCATGATTTGATCTCCGTCAATCACAGTTGATGCCAGCGCCCTCAAGCGTTCGCGACCGAATCTTTCGGGCCGAGTCTCGCTTCATGTCCTCCCTCCGGTGATCGAGCCATCAGCACTCGATAAGCCTCGATGACGCGCTCCTTCGTGAGGAATCGCCCACATTGCCTTTGCTCGGTGCCCCGAATGATGGGAAACGTGTCCAGAATGTAGGCAACGTCTGCCTCTCTCGAGATGCCGTACAGATGGAAGAAGGCTGCATCGACTTCACAGCGGAGGTGAAAGCGCCGGTCGGGGTCCCAGCGGAAGGGCGGCCCGTCGTAGCCGAGGTCGCGGGCGAAGAGTTGGAGGTCCCAGGATGTGTAGATCAGTTCGAGTACCCGCGGGCGCAGCCAGTCGGCTAGCGATTGGCCCCCACTCCACGCAGCAGCTGCCGCATACGCACTGGGCGGCAGCACCGGGAACTGCATGAGGTAGCCATAGGTGAGGTTGATCCCACCGACCTTCTGCCTCGCCGCGTAGTCGAGAACGATCGCGCACAGGTTCGCAACAAGGCACGCAACCAGCGAGGGAGAGGTGCACCGCGCAAAGAGCAACGGCATGGAATGCCCGACGCCCACACGCGGAATCACAGCAGCTATGAGCGTGCGCTCGTCAGTGCTCCGGCAGACGTTGCGCCAGCCGAGGAGCCAGCCACGGCCCCAGAGGCCACGCAGTCGCTCCTCGACCTCAGCCGCCGGGACCCAGTAGCGCGGAAGGGGCATGTAGCTCGCGTCCGCGAGGCGGGATTCTGGGACGTCAGGAAGGGCGGTGCTCTCGCTCCCTTCTGGCGTATCGCGAAAGTCGCCGAAGCGGTGGTTGAACTGGTGGACCATCTTGGCTTCGTAGAGTGGCAGGTAGCGATCGGAGCCTCGCTGGAAGAGGCTGCCATCAAGGACCCAACCAGCCGCTTCTAGCGTTGCCCTGGAGCGGAAGACCTCCGCGTCTTCGGTCATGTGCCATAAGCGCGTCCTCACCTGGACGCCCCAGGGATTGCCCGTGTCTCCGTTGCTCTCGTCCACAAGAACGGGCACCCGTCGATAGATCGCCTTGGTGATCTCGGCGTCACGGCCCGTCCGAAAGATCGGGCAGGTGCGGGTATTCGGGTTCAGTAGTTGGAACTCTTCCGGTGCGAGCGAGAAGCGGCGATCAGGATTCGCGAGGTCTGCGGTCTCAAGAGCAAAGAACATCAGCTCCGCGGAAGTGCTTGTCCTGGCGAAACCAGAGAGCGTCAGCAGGCAGAACTTGTAGCTGCGATGGACACCTGTGAAAATGGCGTGACGGTTCTCGAAGTCATACAGGCTCCCCAGCGAGCGCTTCTCGACGAGGTCCTGGAAGAAGAGCTTCGTCGTGTCGTCCGTCGCGATCCCCGACGGAACGATGAAGCCACTTCGGCCCGTCAGGCTCATCAGCGACCGATTCAGCTCGGCGAACACGGCGTAGGTGTTGACGTCGCCGCGCCCGCACAGCGGATAGCGCCCCGTCCGCCGAACGAGCGCGCTTTCTCCCTCGGCTCTTCGGAGAGCGTCTCGAAACGCCGATAGGAGTCCCGGGTCTTCCTCTCCGAGCGCGCTGATCATCCGCTGGCGGACCGCAGCGTTGGGAGCCGTCGCGATCTCGGACCGGTGAGCGCCGAAGAATTCCTTCTCCTGAAGCTTGATCCGGTCCCACGGAGGGTTCCCCAGCACAAGGTCGAAGCCACCCTGCCAGCCCGGATCGCCCTCTGAAGCTAAGCCAATGGCTCCGGCCAGGTGAAAGACACCGGGAAAGGCCAGGTGCCAGTGCAGGAACTGGTATTCCCCGGCCAGCTGCCGGATCTCCTGCCGCATCCAGTCTGGGACCGAGAACGGGTTCTTCTCGATTCGGCGGAAGACTTCCTGGGTGATCGGGTACGGAAGGTTCGGGTTGTCCACCTTCCTCCAAACGAAGGCGGCGCACCAGGCGTCGGCCCAGAGGCGGCCGAATTCGTAGCTGTTCGAACGGACAAGGTGCTCCCAGCGGTCCTGCTTGCTACGCTGGCCCTCCGGCGTGTCGTCGGAGATGGCGTCAAGGTCGCTCAGGGCAGTTGCGACGTCCCCCAGGCGGTCCCAGGGTTCCTGGGTGGGCTGGAAGAGCGTTCGCTGGCCCTCGCGCTCCCTCTTGTTCTTCTTCCTGTACTCGCGGCAATAGGCTTTGTCGTCGCCCTCCAGCGGCTCGAAGGCCTCGTCGGGGATTCCCTTCTTGAGAAGCGCTGGTGTCGTGCCGAGGAGGCTGTTGCCGCATTGGATGTGGTGCTCGAGGAAGGAGAGCGGCTTTCCCGGCTCCAAGGCTTCCAGCCAGAGGTTGACCTTGCATAGCTCGACGGCCATTGGGTTGATGTCGACGCCGTAGACGCACCGGCCCACGATGTGGCGCAGGGCTCTCCGGACGGCCTCGGGTGAGGGCTCCTCATCGCCGGTGCGGACGGCCGCGAGGCGGTTGGCGATGCGGTGGGCGGCGGCGATCAGGAAGTGGCCGCTGCCACAGGCGGGATCGCAGACCTTGAGGTCGAGAATGGCCTTCTCCGGATCGGGTTGCTTCGCGGCTTCCTGGAGGACCGGCTCGAGTGCCGAGTCGAGGAGGCACTCAACGAGGCTGGTGGGCGTGTAGTAGCTGCCGGTGGTCTTCCGTTCATGGCCGGCGGCCACCTTCAGGTCGAA
>Ga0137372_10007118_pt1 | contig 10820 bp, 10 predicted proteins | sample SagtaG_6_FD_104911 | JGI IMG/M metagenome (GOLD analysis project Ga0137372, IMG submission 104911) | Vadose zone soil microbial communities from Sagehorn Ranch, Mendocino, California, USA - Sage1_R_60_16 metaG | ecosystem: Environmental > Terrestrial > Soil > Vadose zone | place: USA...
CGAACAGCCCGGCGCTCGAGCCACGGACGGACGATGTTGTGCGGGTGGCGCGCCTGCGCTAGTCGCCAACGGGCCGTATCGGCGCCGCCTCGCTGCGCCTCGCCCCGAGTAACACCGGCGAGATGGAGCACGTCCGCCTCCCAGGTGCTGGGCAGCCGCGCGTGCACGACGTCGAGTGGCTCACGTGCCACCTGCCTTGCAGCCGCCGAGGCGAAGGACCAGAGCTCCCGCACTGACCACACGCCGTGTTGGACGTGCTTCGCCGGCACGGGATGGAACGTACAACCCGGCGCGAGCGACTCGAGCGTCGTGGAGGCGATGGAGAAAACGTGCACTTCGTGGTCGCGGCGGCTCAGGTACCGCGCGAGCTCGACGGTGTACCGCTGCAGGCTGCCCGTCAGGTTGAAGTGGCGGTAGACGAGACCGATCCGCATCTGACCTCCCTGCCCGCGGCGGCGTTGCCGCTCGTGGCGGTCGACGGAAGTATGTTCGGTTGGGGGTCTGCGCGCGGGCTCGGCGGTTAGGCGCCGACGAGCGGGCGGACGGCGCTCGGCGCGCGCGGCATCAACGCGGCGGCTGCGAGATGGGCCTCCCAGCGGCGGATGGCTCCCGCCCATGAGAAGCGCTCGAGAGCGTGCGCGCGGCAGCGCTCCCGCATGGCGGGCGTGGCCAGCGTGATGCCGAGCGCGATGGCCTCGGCGAGCGCGCCGGGCTCGGGGCTGCGTGCCACGAGGCGCGGCTCCAGGGGTGTCAGCAGCTCCGGCGTCGCTCCGACCGGGGAGCCGACCACGGGCGTCCCGCACGCCAGCGCCTCGGCGGTCACGAGCCCGAAGCCCTCGTAGGCGACGGTCGGCACGACGACGAGGTCGGCGGCGCGGTACCAGTCGGCGAGGTCCTCGTCGGGGATCCGGCCGAGCAGCTCGATCCGCCCGGGATGGCCGGCGGCGAGCCGCCGCACGTCGAGCTCGGCCGCCATCGGCCCCTACCCGCCGATCGCGACGCGCAGGCCGGGCACGTCGAGCAGCGCGGCGGCCTCGATCAGCTCCTCGAGCCCCATGCGCGGGACGAGGCGGCGGACGGTGAGCACAAGAAGCTCGCGGTCGGCGACGTCGAGGCGCGCGCGCGCGGCCTCGCGCCCGTCCGGGCTGAAGACATCGGTGTCCACGGCCCCCGGCGCGTGCGAGGTGCGCGCGAGCACGTCCGGGTGACGGTCGGCGACGAGCCTGCGGCTGAAGTCGCTCAGCACGAGCACCTGCGCGGAGCCGGCCAGGCTGCGCCGCTCCAGCAGCTCGAGAATCGGCCGCAGCGCGTAGGCCGCCACGCGCTCGCGCCCGAACCGGAGGCGGTCGTGCAGCACCCGTTGCTCGAGCGGCGCGCTCGCGTGGAACAGCGTGACGAGCGGCGCTTGGATGCGTCCCCACAGCAGCCCTGCGGCGGTGGTCGAGCCGTGAGCGAGCGCGACGTCGAACTTGTCGTCGAGCGCGCCGGCCGCCCGGGCGGTGTCCCGTGGGTCCGTGAGGGTCTGGGGCACGGCGGTGCGGTGGAGCGTCCCCAGCACGCGGACGCCGTTCTGGTACCACTCGTCCCCGCCCCCGTCGCGCTCCGGGACGAGCGCCGTGACGTCATGGCCGAGCGCGGCGAGCCGCTCGGCACTCTCGGTCGCCAGCCGGGCGACCCCGCCGTGCACGTCCGGGAACCACTGGTCGCTCGCGACGAGCACGCGCAGCGACGAGCGGGCGGTCTCGGTGCCCCGCGGGGCGGCCATGTCCGAAGCAGGCTATAGCTCTGCGGCGACGAGGTCGAGCAGCCGTGCGGTGCGCGTGTCCCACGTGTTCTGCGCGGCCACGCCCTGCCGTGCCTCGCGGTCGTCGTCGCCGACCGTACCGAGGGCCCATTCGACGGCCCGGACGGCGGCGTCCGCGTCCGGCGCAAGGACGGCGTGCGGCTCGAGTCCCGCGAGCTCGGGAAGGCCGGTGGCGACGACCGGCTTGCCCGCCGCGAGGTACTCGTACAGCTTGAGCGGGAAGCAGCTGCGCGTGTAGGCGTTCGACACGTACGGGATCAGGCCGACGTCGAAGGCGGCGATCGCGCGCGGCACCTCGGCGTACGGGACGGGCCCGGTCCAGACGACGTTCGGCAGCCCGGCGAGCTCCCGCAGGCGCTCGGCCGTGTCGGCCCGCTCCGGCCCGACGAGGAGCAGCGTCCACTCGGGCCGGCTCCGGGCGATCCGCTCGAGCAGCTCGAAGTCAACCTTCTCGCCGAGGAAGTTGCCGGCGAAGCCGACCACGGGCCGCTCGAGCGTTGTAAGCGCCTCGGGCGCGTACGCGCGGTCAGCCGCGGGCACGAAGTGTTGGAAGTCGCCGACGTTCCGGACGAGGTGCGTCCGCGGGTTGCTGCGGCGGTGCCGCTCGACGAGCGGCGCCGCGGTCGCGAAGACGACGCGGGAGCGCTCGGCGGCGGCGCGGTCGCACGCCGTCACGAGCGCGTGCTTGCGCGGGTGCCCGCCGGTCTGCTCCGGATAGTCGTCGACGCAGTCGTAGACCGCGAAGCGCTCGCCGCTCCTCCCGATCGCGTCCGCGAAGCACGGGTCGTACAGCCACAGCACCGCCGGCGCAGGCAGCCGCCGCAGCCGCCGCCTGATCGCCCGCGCCGTCAGGCCGGCGTTGACGCGGGCGGCGAACGCGTACGTATGACCCCACGGCAGGACGTTGGCAGCGATCGTCGTGCGGATCCCGGGCGCGACCTCCTGCGACGAGACGAGCCGGCGGGCGGTCGAGCGGCGCCGGGGCCCTCGCAGCAGCGCGCGGAGATGGCGGCCGACGAACGTGCCGCAGTCGACGAAGAGCACCGGATGGCCGCGACGCGCGGCCCGCGTCATGATCTGCTGCCGGTTCGTCGGCAGGTCGATCTCCCATGGCTGGGGCGAGAGGCAGGCGATCGAGAACGCCGGACCGGAATCCGCGGACGGTGACACCTTCGCGCGCTCGCGGCCAGCGGTGCCGGCGACGCTGCCATGGCCAGAGCAGAGTAGACGAGGCGTCAACGCGCCCGTTCCGCAGGCTACGGCGACGACGCTGTGAGGCTCGCCGGAATCCTCGCGTCTGTCGCTTTCCTCCCGCGGGGGATGACGACGAGCGAAGGTTCGGGAGCGGCGCCCTCGAGGCGTTCATAGTTCCCCAGCGTTGTCTTCTTCAGCGTCGGCCGGTCGGCGAGCGCCTCGTCCAGCGTGTGCCCGATCCGCGTCAGCACGAAGCGCTGCCTGGCCTCGACCGGCAGCCCGGAGGTGTAGTCGCCCTCCCAGAGAGTCATCCACCGTTGGAGTCGCCACACCCCCCTCGGATCTTGCGCGCGCTGAACGGTGTTGATGTTCGTCTTGTTGACCACGGGCGTATCATTGCCGTTGGCCCAGATTTGGACAGCTCCAGGGCGAACGGTGGAGCCGTCGGTGCGTCCGGCGATCCAGTGCATCACGTAGGTCTGCCACACATCACGTTGGGGCACAGGCATGAGGTACGAAGCACCGCCTTGAGAGTGGTAGGCGCACAACACGCACATGCTGGGCGCTGGATCCTGCGTGTTCCAGTCGAGCGCCAGCCCCGACACACCACTGCACCAATTGTTTTCGCAAGTCCAGCCGATTCCGCCGTCGTCGCCAGCAACGTTGTGGAAGTCCACCTCTCGCCCCCAGCCGCCGTGGTTCGACGCCGGATAACTGGACGGCCAATTCCGCTCGATGATGAACCACCACTCGTCTTGACCCCTCCGGCCCTCGGAGTCGGTTAAGCGCGGATCGAGCAGCATGTAGCGAGCGATCTGACGCTGCGAGTCGGGCGAGCGGTACGGCGTCGTCGGCGAGGTCGGATACGCCCACACCACCTGGTAGTTGCTCGACGCCGCGTCGTTGCGGTGTACCCACCCGGGCTGGTTCACGATCTCGATCGTCGCCAGCTCGTCCGGCCCGAGTCTCGAGAGGGCACCGCGGATCTCCCCGGAAAGCTGTGAACCTGGCCGCGAACCTGGCCCGAAGCGTCCTCCATCGTCGCCGGGGAGCATCGCATCGACCGCCACCGCCACCAGCACGAGCGCGGCCGCGACGACTCCAAGCAGCAGCCACCGGCGGCCGTTCCGGAGACCCATCGCCTCAGACTAGACGACGCCACGCACGGCCGACGCCCGGATCGCGTCCAAACGCCCTGCGCGAGCGTACCCGGTAGATTCCTGCAGGATGGATGCACCGACGGCGCTGGAGCATCCGGAGGGACGCGTCGTCGTCCAGGAGCTCGGATCGGGGCTCTACAGGGTCACCGTCGAGCTGTTCGATCCGACGGCGTACGTATCGGAGCGGGAGTTCCAGACTGCCTACCCGCTCGAGCTGATCGAGGCGATCCTCGAGCTGCGCGGGCCGGCAATGCTCGGCTACTCCATCCGGAGGGCCGAGGAGCCGGCGCACCTCACCGAGCCGCTGCGCCACTACACCCTGGCGTACGTTCCGGAAGCCGACCTCGACGGAAAGCGCCTCCTAGACTTCGGCTGCGGCAGCGGCTCGTCGACTGTCGCGCTCGCGCGGCTCTTCCCGCGTACCCACATCGTCGCCGTCGACCTCGAGGAGGGGAACATCTCCGTTGCGCGGTTACGCGCCGCGCACGACGGCGTCGGCAACGCGACGTTCCTCGTCTCGCCCGGCCCGCTCGACCTTCCCGGCGACATCGGCACGTTCGACTTCGTCTTCCTGAGCGCCGTCTACGAGCACCTCCTGCCCGCGGAGCGACCGGTACTCATGGCGGAGCTGTGGCGGCAGCTGCGACCCGGCGGCATCCTCTTCCTCAATCAGACGCCGCACCGCTACTACCCGCTCGAGTACCACACCACCGGCTTGCCGCTCTTGAACTACCTGCCGGAGCGAGCCGCTCTTCCGATGGCCCGGCGCCTGTCGCGGCGCGTGAGGGCCGACCGGACGTGGGAGGAACTTCTTCGGGCCGGCGTGCGCGGCGCCACCGAGGGCGAGATCATGCGAGATCTCGAGGGCGCCGGCGAGGGACGGCCATCCCTGCTGCGGCCGAGCGGGCTCGGGCTTCGCGACCAGGTCGACGTCTGGTACTCGCTCTCGATGTCACAGCGCCCGCGCCGGCTGAAGCGGGCGGTGCAGGTGGTGTTCAAGGCCGCCAGCCGAATGACGGGAAGCTCCTTCGTCTCGACTCTGGCGCTGGCGATCAGGAAGGACTGAACGGGGCGAAGCCACACGCGGCCACCGATCCGTGGACGTATCGACCGTGAACACACACCCTCCCATGGAGACGCTCTTCGCCGGCGAGGAGGCGGCGACACCTGTCCGTCGTTCTGACCGGCGACGTCCACTACTGGATCCCTTCGGCGGATCGAGCACACGTGGGACAGAGCGAGTCGGAGCTTGCGGTTGAGCACGCCCGGATCGCGGGGCGTCATGGCCTTCGGGTGACGCTGTTCGTGACGGGACGGTCTGCGATCGCGGATCGCGACCTCTAGCCACTACTGACAATGGAGCATGTCGAGGTCGGCGGCCACGGCTGGGACCCGCAGCTGCTCTACAGGGTGCTCCGCCGCCTGAGCGGCTCGCCGCAAGGGCCTCGCCTCTGGCAGCGCCGTTGGACGACGGACGCGCGCCACGCTCGAGCGGGTCACCGGCCGCCCGGTGCGCAGCTGGCGCAACTACGCCTACCCGCACGACACCGAGCGGCCCGGCCTGCTCGCGGAGCACGGCGCGACGGCCTGGTCGGACGAGGTCGATCTCGCCCGCACCGGCCCCTACCGCCATCCGACCGGCATCGCCGTCCTGCCCATGAACACCCTTCCCGACCACGAGCACATGTTCCATGGCGATCTGACGCCGGAGGAGCTCGGCGACGACTCGGGCCGCAAGGTCTACACGCCGGCCGAGTGGTGTGACCGCGTCTGCCGGCAGACCGCCGCGATCGCCGAGGCCGGAGGCACGGTCACGATCCTCGCGCACCCGCTCTGCATAAAGATCGCCGACGACTGGGCGACCTTCGAGCGCCTGTGTGGCTTCGTGGCACGGTTCCCGAGCGTGACGGCGACGCAGGCGGTCGAGCGCTTGGAGGCCACGCCCGACGCAGCCCGCGTGGCGAGCGCCCCGGACCGCTAGGGGTTGCCAGCGGTCGGCGCGTCGGTATTGTCGAGACAGTGACCGGCTCCCGACCGCCAGCACCGGCCGTCCAGGTCGGGCGGCCGATCGTCGCCGCCGCGCGAGCGGCCGTGACCGCCTTCGTCGGCTGGTTGGACGCCTACGGCGAGACGTCGCCGGATCCCTACGACTTCTGGAACACGTCGGTCGGCGGGCGCGCGAAGGCGCTTTACCACCGCGGGGGCGCCGTCGGCAAGATCGCGGCCGCGCCGTTCGTCGCGCTCGACACGCTGGTGCCGCGCAGCCGCGCGCTCGTCAGGCGCCGGGGCCGGTCGGCGATCGGCGACGCCCACTTCGCCATGGGCTTCTTCGGGCTCGCCGAGGCGGAGCCCGCGGAGGAAACGCGCCACGTCGCGCGCGGCCGGGCGTTCTTGGAGGCCCTCGACCGCCAGCGCTCGCCTGGGTACGAGGACCCGGCCTGGGGCTACACGTTCGACTGGACGACCCGGTACGACGTCTGGCCCGCGGGCTTGCCGATGATCACAACGATTCCGTACGCGTACGAGGCGTTCGAGGCCGGCTACGAGGCGGTCGCCGAGCCCGCGTACGTGGAGACGATGGAGGGCATTGCGCGTTTCGCCGCGGAGCAGATTCCGGTCACGCCGACGGGACCCGGCGCCGAGGCGGGTGGGTACACGCCGATCGACCGCCGCCAGGTCGTGAACGCGAACGCCTACCGCAGCTTCCTGCTCGTCACGGCCGGCCTGCGCTTCGGGCGCGAGGACTGGGAGGAAGCCGGTCGGCGCAACCTGGCCTATGTCGTGAACAGCCAACGGCCGAACGGCTCGTGGCCCTACTCGACCGACGGCACGGACGTCTTCGTGGACAACTTCCACACCTGCTTCGTCCTCAAGAGCCTGCTCAAGGTCTGGGCGTTGACTCGTGACGCGCAGGTGCGCGCCGCGATCCTTCGCGGCTACGGCTTCTACCTCGCGCACCTAATCGACGAGCAGGGCCTGCCGGTGCCCTTTGCGGAGCGCCCCCGGCTAACGTTGCACCGGCGAGACCTCTACGACTACGCCGAGGGCATCAACCTGGCTCACCTCGCCCGCGAGCTGATCCCGGAGGCGAACGACGTCCTGGAGCGTCTGACGTCAGATCTCCTGGAACGCTGGCATCTTGCCGATGGACACTTCGTCACACGCGAGCTCGTCGTCGGCCGCAACACGGTTCCCTATCACCGCTGGGGGCAGTGCCAGACCTTCCGCGCGCTCGCGCGCCTGGTCGCCTCCGACGGCTGAGCCGCCGCTCGTCGCAGTCGGCAGATCCCACTCGATCCGCCAGAGAGCGCGGGATCTCTCCCCGTTGCGCAGCGACGTGCCCATGGTCATCGAGCTCGCGGGCGGTATTGATCTGTCCGCGGTGCTGGCCGTGGCATGCGAGCCGCGCTCCAGCGACGGGCTCGAGCCGCAGCAGACGCCAGCTTCGCGCCAGGCTGGCCGAGACGTTCGGGTCGCAGCCGTCGCGAGCCGCGGTTCGACATGTCGACCTGGAGCGGAGCTCGACGAACGAGGCCTTGTCAGGTTGACGCCGCGGGTGGGGGCTCGGACGGCGGAGCTCCCCGTAGGCTGAGCCACATCGTGACGGCGCCGTCGCGGGCGAACGCTGCGACGGTGAGGGCGTACACGGTTGCACGGACTGCGACGAGCGCGATCAACTCGAGGCCTTCGGGCAGCCCTCCGAGTAGTTGACGCCCCGCAAGTAAGGCGACGGCGAGGCACGCCCATCCGGCGGCGGGCCGCAGCACGGCGCCCCCAGCTCGCGCAGACCCACGATGAGCAAGCGCATGATCACCTCCAGCACGGGAACACCGACCGCAGCGTCGGCAAGCACCACCGCCGCGGCGGCCCCTTCCAGTTTCTGCCATTGCGTGCCCACGGCCAGAGCGGGCACGAGGAGGGCGAAGTGCGCGATCTCCGTGTAGACGCGGAGCTGCGGCCGGTCGAGGGCCTGGAAGATCTCCCCCCGACGTCGACGAGAACGTGCGCACTACGCCGGTCAACGCGAGCAACTGCAGCGCCGTGACGCCGGGCCGCCACCGCTCGCCGAGCAGCCCGATCACCAGGGGCTCGGCGACGAGCACGACGCCGATGGTCGAGGGGATGGACAGCAGCGCGACGCGCTGGATGTTGTCGAGCCAGATGCGGCGAAAGCGCGCAGGACCGCCGCGCACCTTGACCAGCGCGGCGAAGACGCCTCGGCCGAGGATGTTGCCGATCACGGCCACCGGCATGAAGGCGAGCCGGTTCGCGACCGAGTAGATGCCGAAGGGTGGCCGCACCCAGGATCCGGCCCACGATGAGGCTCTCCGCGCTCTTGTTGCCGTAGTTGAGAAAGTTCGCGGCTCACGTGCCGGCCGTAGCGCATCAGCGTGCGGAGCTCCCTACCACCTCTGTCAGCTCCCCTGCCGCCACTGTCACCACCCTGTGCTCAGTCGACCGCACAATCTTCCCCAGGAGCGACGCAGTACCCGATATGCCCTCCAACCGATGAGACGAGCCCGGTCTGGAGTAATCGCGCGCCAGCTTGCTCCCGCGACGGTATGCGTCAAAGATGCGGCCGATGCGTTTGAGGTGCTTACATTGGCGAGAGCGACAAGAGCCTCTTCCTCGCTTGCTCGGGAGAAGACAGCCTTCTATTCATTCCCTAAAATCGCGTTGCGGAGACATCATGTAGCCCGGAAAAATCAAGATTTTTCCAGAAACGTCCGCTGACGTATCCGCTTCCCGCAGCGTCCCAGCGACTAGCTGAGTTTTGCTCTGAAATTGTGTCGGATAGAAACGAACAATTCTCGATTCGCCTTTCTCGATGTCAAGATCGCTGCGAGCGGCCGGTGGCAGGCGTCAAGCCCCTACAGCCTCTCTTCCAAAAGGTGCGCTGTGGATCTTGGCGACGATATTCAGGCATGTTTTGCTTGCCTCCCCTCCAGGAAGCATTCTATCGCGACGGCCGCGAGGATCATGTACGCGAAACTTGCGGGCACCCAAAAGCGCTCTTCCATTCTAATCCACACGTACGGCGCAATCGTTGCCAGGGCGATCATGGCGAGCAGCCACCGCTCGCTCTTCCAGCGGGTCCTGCACACAAAGATAAGCAGGCAAGGGAGCACGAAGATGCAGCGACGTATCACTAGGTGCCTCGGCACTCCGAGATAGCGCCGGTCGTCCTCAGGAACGTTATGGTGCTCGCGAGCGATCGTATTCCCGCGCCCCTGATCAGTGGCCACAGAGAGCAAACCCGGCCCGGTTCTCAACGTTCCACTTCCGCCCACGAATCTTGAGATGAGAATAACCGCCCCCGGGAGGGAGCAGGCCTGGGCTGGTCGCACCGCTCCGCGGGGGCTATCCTCAAGGCCTTGACGGCGGGAGATGTCTATCGCGCCCTCTGGCGCCACAAGTTCTTCATCGTCGTGCTCACTGCCGTGTTCGTCGGTGCCACGTGGTACGTGACTTCGCGTCAGACCCGAATGTACGAAGCCTCGACGCTGGTTCGCGTCCAAGAGCGCGGCCCAAACGCCGGAAGCGCCTCGACGGCACTGCTGGCTTCACAAACGCTGACACAGACCTACGCGAGAATCATCGACTCAGGCGCGCTCGAGGGAGAGATCAAGAGGCTCATCGGCAGGTGCTCGAACCCCGACTCGGGGCGGGCCCAGTCCGCGGCCCCGAGGGGCACGGGCAATTCTGTGTCGCCGACGAACGCTCGGAGTTCCGGCTCGAGCTCGTGCGGGTGGCTCGGCGGCACGAGCAGGGGCCGGGTTTCGCTACTGAAGTTGTCAGAGGCAAACCTCTCCGCAAGCCCGGTTCAGGATCTCGACCTGTTCTCGATCACAGCCCGGAGCAAGAATCCGACAAGGGCCATGGTCGTTGCGACGGCAGCTCCCCTTGCGCTGCGGACGTTCATCCGCAGAACAGGCTCGGGCAGCGAGCAGATCGTCATCGCGAAGGCGGCGACGATACCGAGGTCGCCGGTCTCGCGGCAATTGCCCCTGAAGATCGCGATCGCACTTATGGTGGGCCTCATCTTCAACGGGGCCCTCGCCTTGCTGATCGAGCTCTTCCGCGACCGGTTGCCGGAGCCTGACGAGCTCGGGCAGGCGCTCGGTCATCCCGTCCTCGCGGCGATTCCGACGTTGCGGCTCCACCGAGTCGACGCCGTCGCGGGTAGTCGAGAGGCGACGGACTCGCCGCTGTTGGTCGAACAGTCCCTCGACGGCGAGGGCGGTTCGCGCGCAACGGCTCCTCGCGTGGGCCCCGAACCGTGAGGCTCGGCGCGTGAACCCCCGCTTCCTCGTCGAGCCGGACTCCGCCTCTGCCGAGCCGTTTCGCGCGCTGCGCCTCGCGATCGAGGCGAGGGTTGGAACGAGGCAGACGAAGGGGCTTGTCTTCACCAGCCCCCGCCCGCGTGATGGCCGGTCGACTATGTCCGCGAACTATGCGCTGGTGGCCGCGCACGTCCAGAGGCCCGTGCTGCTCATCGACGCCGATCTGAGGAAGCCAAGCCTCCACACGATGTTCGATCTGCCGCTCTCACCGGGCCTCGTCGACGCGCTGCGAGAAAGGCTCGACCCCTGGCAGGTGACGCACACCTTTCCGTCGCTCGGCGACCTCCACGTGATGACGGCCGGATCGCAGTTGCCGCG
>Ga0137372_10007123_pt1 | contig 10817 bp, 7 predicted proteins | sample SagtaG_6_FD_104911 | JGI IMG/M metagenome (GOLD analysis project Ga0137372, IMG submission 104911) | Vadose zone soil microbial communities from Sagehorn Ranch, Mendocino, California, USA - Sage1_R_60_16 metaG | ecosystem: Environmental > Terrestrial > Soil > Vadose zone | place: USA: California...
ACATGACGCGGTGGCGATAGCGCTTCGAGACGGGAAACACCAGGTAGACGAGAAACAGCACGAAGGCCACGTGCACCGGGCGCAGCGTCTGCGTCGGAACAATCGCGTACGCCGTGTACAGGTGGAACACCGACATCACCACCGCGACTGCGGCGACGAAAACGCCGAGCGCTCCGCGCAGCTTGTTGGTCGCGCCCTCCTCGTGCTCGATGTACTCCTCGGCCTTCTTCAGCGCTTCGGCATCGATCACCGGCTCAGCTGGCACCGGCCTCGCGATCTCGCTCATCCGCCCTCCTCGGCGCGCATGCTAGCACAGGGTGAACGGCGGACCGCTTGCGATCCGGCGCCGCGGCCTCGACAGCGCGCCGAGTGTATTCATGCTTCCTCAGGCAACGGCTCATCCCCGTCGAGGAACCGCCATCCATCGTGCGAGACAAGAAGGAATGGGATGCCTGCGCGTGCTGGCCAATGCTGCTCCCTGTTCCTGAGAACCGTGATCAGTCGCCGGTCTGGCGGATCAACGGCTGCCTCCGGGCCAGAAGCGGCCGCTGGCAGAATGTCAAATAAATCGTTGACGTGGCTTGATGTCCTTCAGATGATTCCATCTTCCAAAGTCCTTATTGCTCTAACGCTGGGCACTAGACGCCGCTGTAGGCGTTCGCCGGCATGCCCTTCTTGTTAGACGATCTCGATTCACTTTTCGTCCTCTAGCGGTGAGAACCTCCACTCGATGTGTCGGGAAAGCCCAGGAAGATCGGCGTACAAAGACGCCGAGTTCATGCCACATCGATCAAGCTCAGCCCGCAGCTGCGCAAAAGCATCGGGAGGCACCACGACATAGCTCAAGCGCTTCTTGTACCTCGTATTGTTCTGTAGGGGGACAAATCGCGCTGGTTTCTTAATGAACTTGTGAACCGTGAACCAGCCGTCTTGTGCAACGATCCGGCGCGTCATGTGCGTGGGACGAAAGACTCTCGTCCAGTCTGTGGAGAATGGGGACTCCTTCTCTGTGTCGGCTACGTAGTCGGAAGGAAAAGCGTGGAAGATCCAGACAGCAGCTCTCGATTGACCTTCGGGAGGACCTTCAATCGCGAACCATAGAGCGGCGAGAGGGTTCGTTGTCCAGTCCAATAAGCGTGTTGCCATTCCGAAGTGCTGGGCCAGAGCAAGCCACTCCCAATTGGTTCTGGGCTGAAACTCAAGATGTGGCAACGCTCGGCCCCTGAACTCAGTGAGCATGGCCTGCTCCGTCGACAAAAGATCTTTGTTGTCCCGCAGCTCAAGCCTAGCGATTTTTGGAACCAACGACCAACTCTCTTCTCGATGCCCTCGAAAGAGGGGATCAGTGAAGTTCGAACAAGCGTCCTGGATATATTCCAAGTATTGGGAGACCGACGTGATCACTGCTCCGGGGAGGATCTTGGCGACCGTGCTTCGCTTGTCCATAGTAAGGTCTCATCTCCCTTTCCGAAGTTTCGGACTCTTTGTGTCTCTGCTGAGTTGGGACGCGAACAGAGACTTAAAGGAGTCTCGCAGCCAGTCTTGAGCTAAGTTTATCGCTTTGATCTCCAGTTCGGAGATTCGAAGATCGTCCATTGACTTCGGATGCATCAGTCGATTGCGGACCTTGATGAATGAATGTACTGCGGCCCAGCCTTTTCCACTTGTGTCAGGCATAGCTTTGGGATTGAAACGACGTGCGAAGAGCCTGAGGATGAAGAGAAGGTGCTCCTTGAACGGGTAGAATTTGATTGACGATTGGACTTCTCCGTTGGATCTCAAGGTGTAGGTTTTTGACCGCAGGATCGCAAGTTCTTCCGGACTAAACTTGATATTTGATGTCTCTTCATGCAGCTTGAGGATGAAGTCCTGCAGAAGAAACAGTCGAGTTTCAAATTCGGCTGCCATCGTTCTGACGAACGTCCGTACAGCGAAGTCCTGGGTCGTGAAACGAAACAGCTCAGCAGCCTCGGCCAGATCATCGTTGACGAACTTGTCGAGCTCCAACATCTCGCTTACATAGCGCGACCAGTTCTTCGATTGGCGCGGAGATGACGGGGTCATTTTAAGACCCAACATCCGGCTTCAGGCGTACGCTGCTCGCGGTGCGTCGTCCCGCAAGCCGTTGTTCGGTAGCACGCGCACTTGAACTGCGCTGTCTCGAGAGGCTGCAAACGGCCAGAAGCAGTCATTAAGTCATTCTCCAAACCTGCCGCCAGCGTAGCTCGGAAAAAGTAGATTCCTTGCCTTGCCTTGCACCGACCAAGTTTCAGCGTATGCAAGAGGCGCTGAATATCCTGCCGCCTGGTCGGGCTGGGTGGAAGGAGGAGAAAACCGCTAATGCCTGCTGTGCCGGTCGCGTTCATCATGCTGGAAGCGAGTGCGGGGGATCCAATGTGACTCCGGCGTTAGACTCACTGGCAGCCGGTAGAAAAGTAAGGCGGGCGCCGCTAAGAGTGAGCTTGGCGGTGTTTTGTCGGAGCCTGCTTATTGGGTCGTGAAATCGAGTGATTGAGGGTCGTGCAGTATGGGCTTCTGTTACTCGGTATATGTAATAGCTGGAACGTTTCTGAAGTGCAAAAGTCAGTTCTGGCTCGCCGACCTCGAACGCGTCATACGGATCGTTCGAGCTAGTGGCCTTAACCTCTATGTAAATTTTTTGTCCGTCGACATCCAGACTTTCAATGTCGTACGGTGCAAATTCGTACTCTTTGGATCGCCAAACGACGAAGGAGGGATCACGGCCCAAGGAAATAAGGCGTCTCCTCTCCGCTTCGTAGGCTGCTTCCTCGCCGCGCTTTCCGATTCGGCGCTTTAATCGCTCCTGGCGCGCGTGGTCAACAAGCCCTTGGGGGCCCAATCGGAGTGGAGGTCGCGGCGGGTGGGGTTGAGCTGGATATCCTGATGCTGGTGTAGCCGCCTCGGTGATATTAATCGCCTCGTGATCGAGTGGAGGAAGCTGCGGTTCGGCCGGTGCACGCTCTATGATCTGTGGCGTCAAAGGGGCATCTATGAGTGTCGGAGACGGTGGTGTGCCCGCGGGCGTGATGGGCGTGACGGATTCTTTTGGTTCCTCTTCTATGCGCAGTAGGTCATCAATGACCTCTTCGTTCGGTGTCTGAGAAAGTTCCACACGCGCTTCCTCGACCGCTGCGGCTGAGATGCGCCGTGCAGAAAGATACCGCTCACGGTCGACTTTCGAGGCAGCCAAGAGAAGTGCGAAAGCATCTCCTTGGTTCGGAACGCTCAGGAAATCTGCTAACTGCGGTCCAAAGACGTACCAGTGCGGGGAGTCAGTCCTAGCATCTAGTTCAAGATGTGCCGTTCCGATTCTTCTGCGGATCGCCCCATCCTGTTCAATGCGGACCGCGATGTAAGAGAGGGCTTGTGCCCGTTCGCAAATTTGCCCGTCAAGCTCATAGCGAAGTATCAACTCGTCACACAGTGCTACCTCCAGCCTGGCAAGGCCACGAAGAATGTCGCTTTGGCGCGAAGGGACCTGGTCGATCGCAACGGCGGCCATATACGGCTTGGAATCGTCAATCTGAGTTTCAATGGCTACTGCGCGGTCCGGTCGTGGCCCACGAGGATCGGGTTGCGTCTTTATTTGATCATCAAGGATGCGTAGGCCTAGCGCCTGATGGAGGCGACGAAGGTCTCGGTCTGCATCAAGGATGGGGAGTTGGGGCTCCCATGTTTCAGCGAGTAGTGGATCGGATGCTACGAACGGTTTCGGATCAAAGACATGTTGGCCGTCAAGTCGCGCAAGTAAAGGGATGTTTGGTTCGAGTGTTTCTCCTTGAGTTAGGACGTCATTGAGCGTCCTCATTGCCCATCGCGCGGCGAGAAGGAAACTGCGTTGGTCTTGATGGTCCGCCACGCTAGGAAACTCTGTTGCGATATCGCGTAGCAACGCGACAACACTCCCAGGGATCGGCCTGGCTGCATCAACAACGCCCAAGGCACCGAGCAGAGGGGCGCTGGAGCGTACGTCGAGCGCGGGATCGATCACGGCAATACGCTCGATTATTCGCGGCGGTGTATCGGGTGTGATGCGCCACGCTCTTTCGGGACGTACGACGGCTTTGACGTGGCGACGGATGGTGGGAACCCATTCGAGCTCACGCAGCATGTAGTAAAAAAGGGACGGGATTGTTCGGACCGTGTTTCCCGCAGTGTGCCAGCCATGGTTGCACTGGATTTCGGATGTCAGGGCTGGCTCGTAGAGAGCCCACGCATTACATAGTTCTTTCCACAAAAGAGTTAGGCGATCGGTGTCGCGCGTAGCCACAATCTCCGGAAAGCGATCTAGCGCGAAGGACGATCCTAGTTGCTGCGAAACCGAATGCCCTTGATCGCAGGACCTAGAGCGCGAAACTTCACTGCTTTGCCATTGCATCCACATCGGACCATATCTGTGATGGGGATGGCGATTTAGGTTTTCCAGTGCGTATGAATCCCGGCGCTCATCGATACGGGGGAAAGCGGTAACCCCTATCCATTCAAGAAATGCTCGAGCTGCGGTTGCCGCGTCGTGTTCAGCGGGAGTGGGTAAAGCGAGAAACTCGACATCGCCAAAGGGCCCATAAATGCGTTCGAGTCGGTCATGACCAAGCCATTCGTGCGAAAAGTACAGTGATCCTCCGGGTTTCAACTCTTGGGATTGTCCGGTTGCGTTACGGGCCGGCAATAACACCCGCGCGATCTGCGATTTCATACGCGGGTCGCCGGTACGTTCCGTGTCGTAGTAGGCTCGTAAGGCTACAAAGGCCGTTTGCCTGATACTTTCGTCAACGTCTGCGCTCGTTAGCAAAGGGAGGACAAACTCTGGAATCAACTGCCGCCACTCGAAGGGTCTCACGCCCGCAGCCTCAAGCAATGGACGTAGGCCATCGACATCGGGAACGGCCACGATCGGCACTTGCAGGCCCTCGGGAAATGCGACTTCTTCTCGTTGGCGAGGGAAGAACACGTTTGAGTCTGGAGCGACCCAGCCACCGCCCAGAGTGCGGACGCAAGGGGTAGAGCTAAGCATTGAGGGGAAAGTACGGCCTTCCTCCTCTGCCCAATCAACAAGGAATTCGTAGAAAGGGACTTCGTCGGCTGGTGCCGGTTGCTTAAGTAATTTCAGCGCCTCGGTCGTGTTTAATTTTGGTGTGCCTAGATGATCGCCCAAGAGTTGGCGACTTGGCGCGTCGCGTTCAATCTCCGGGAGCACGATCCCCGGCAGCCTTTCCACGCTCAAAAATTTGTGTGCGACGGCAGGGTCCCGTATGGATGAACAAAGCAGAAGTGAATCATTGGGCATGCATACAAGGTCTGTGGCGGTAGGCACGAATTTCGACGCGCGCAATCGGTCAAGACAACGATCCGCTAGGACTTGACCAAATCCTGCCGGCTTTCCGACGGGGGCAAAGGCCGCTACTACGGCAGGACTGAAACGAAAGCGGTCAGCTAGAGCTTCCGCCACGACACCGAACAAGTCCGCGACTTGTGAAGCGAGCCATTCGTTAAAAGGCAAGGTCTCACGAGAGCGGCCGACGTGACGTCTGTCGAGTTCTAACGCGAAATCGCCTTGGAGAACGACAGATAAACCTGTTTGTTCCTCGGTGGGGAAGTAAACATGGAGCGGCTCGGGGCCGACTCGGCACGGCAGGCCTTTTTCATCGAGGCGTACGGCGGCAGCAACATGAACTTGCTCGACAAGTTTCCACGCATCACCGATCGGGTCTACTAGAGCACGGTCGAGCCCGGTAAGCGGGTGGCGAAAGACGAGCCAGTGTTCTGTTTGTGTACTAGACTGCAGGAGAGTTTCCGTACAGTTGCCGGATTGCTCTCTGGTTACGGTTGCGTCGAAGTCGTACGAGGTGCCTAGTAGGGCTAGCGAGTCGGTCGCGTCGAGAAAGAGCAGAAGCCGAGGAGTAATCGCGTTACGGATGTGTTCCTCAACTTTTTGTCGCGTAAAGTCTGGGCGAAACGGCATGCGAAGGACAGTACGAAATCCACGGTCGCGAAGCTCTTCGATAAGGTCGATGTCAGGTCCGAAATCGTGGGGTTCTAGGTCGAACGGGAAGGCATATACCGGCAGTTTTTGCGTTTCGTCTAAAGTACCGGTGATTGCTTCGACCGCGGCTCTTGTCCGGGCGGAATCAAATCCAAACGCCACGTCGCCCGAGATTATTTGTGGTTTGTCGGTGATTTCACCAACAGACTTAAACCCAAGACCCTTGTATCCGATGGATTTGCGTGGGTCCTTTGAGGAACGTCCAAGGCGACAAATAGCGCGGATTTGATCGGGCCCGAATCCGGAGCCCTCGTCCGCGACAATGAGGGAGTGCTCGGTAACCGAGAACTGGACTCGCCCACCTTTCTTATCTACAGCGGCATCGTTCGCGTTCTGTAAGAGCTCAAATGGATAGCGGCCCGTGTACTGCTGTCGGATTAGATCTTGAGCACGTCCTCGCTCGTCGAGGGCCTTGAGAATTTGTTCCCGAAGTCCCGCGTCGACGTTGGTCTGGATAGACCGGATCTCATCGCCACGAAGTTGGTTGATTAGCGCGCGACTGTCCAAGATTCCCCGCTTTGGAATTTGCCCTCGTTTTGCAAAATACCAGGTGCAGCGGCGCACGCCAACCGGCACGTGCTCCTCTCACGCGCATTCCTAACTGCCCAATCCCGCACCCTTCCCCGAGTTGCACGCTTTGCATAGGAGCTGTGCATTTTTCAAGGAAGTCTCTCCGCCCGCTCTATATGGTCTGCGGTGATCGACTTCCGCTTCGTCATAACTTATTCGCCTCCAGCAGTCGTCGCGATCATCGGGATTTGGACAGGTAATCCTTCGGTTCCGGACCGGAGCGGCGCTCCACAGAGAATCCTTCAAGTCTTTTCCGAAAAGCCGTCTTGACGCCAGCCTCTTAGTGAAGCAGGGTGCAAGCACGCCATACCAAAACTCGTGGCGATTGCGCCTGTTTCTTAGCTGGTCGGTCGCCTCACGAGTCGCCACGACGTACTCAGCAATCCTACGTTCCCTACTCGGTAACCCTTTGAACATGTAGCGCGCAACGCGAGCATCTGTTCTCCCCAGCTTACGTAATGCATTCTTCACCGCTTTCTGCGCCTTTCGATTCTGTTTTCCATCGTGCGTAACGGCCCGCTGGCTCATGAGTTCCATCAAGGCGCCGATAAATGAATAAAAATCGGCCTTCTTGGATAAACGGCTGTGCTTAATGCCGTCGTCGGTCATTATTCGCTTTGCCCAGGCTAGAGCGCCGTTGACCGCTTTTGCCGCCTTCCGAATACGTGAGTTCGTTAGCGTATCAAGCCTCATGAACTCATCAAGTTTAAGACGTCGGTCTGAAATACCGCCGTTCAAGTTAATCGTGCATAGCTCCAGCATCATTTCGTGGTACTTGTATCGATCAGCTTCGGCCTTGGAAAAGACTCTCCACGTTGCAACCATCTTTTTGTACCAATGTTGTTCCAATCGACTACCCGCATGAAACAAGGGGGTCGAACGTGAGTGCCGTATTTCGTTTTTGGTGAGTTTGGAGCCTGTGGAATTGATCTTGGTGAAGACCTCCCATTGTGCGATCTTCTGACCTGCAAGACCGCTCAAATCCCCGCTGTACTCGATAACAGGGACTTTATAGCTCATAAAGAGCCGAACACCGACACTGTGTTCATTTCGTATTTCTGGCTTTGATAGATCTCTAAAGACGAGGCGCTTGCGAAGTTTTGAGCTGTCTCTGCGAAGCCAGAAACTTAGTCGTTTCTCTTCAGGAATGATACGGCCATAGCGGAAATGCAAGATAGTTTCGAGACGTTGCTTTCCATCCATCACCTCGAATACAGCAGTCCGTCTTCCAGCTTTAGTCTTGTAGAAGATAACCGCGGGAATTGGGATACCATTGAAAATCGACTCCAAGAGATCTTCTCTTTGGCGCGTTCTCCAAGCCGGTCGTCGTTGATACGGCGGGTTAAGCTGAATTTTGTTGTGGCGGTAATGCTTGCAAATCTGAGAAATGGATAGCGAGTAGCACTTGAGCCTCATTCGCGGATCCCCTTTGGGGTGCTCCCCTGCTTCTAAGCGCGTCCCGTCAAGCGGGCTGTAAGGACCTACGCATAAAAAGGGCTAGCCGAGATAACGGCCCTCAAGGTCGCCTTGTATAGATCCGCCCATGTTAGCCAGCCCATATTGTTTGCAATTTGCGCTGCGGATGGACTCGTTACCGCTGGAGCCTTGGCCAATACTGCTTTGAGCGGAGAGAGGCTCCCGCGTCGGCCGTATTTGTATCGAGCGAACCAATAGGCGGTACGCCATTTTGCAAAGAAGCCCGTTGCGCCGCGAGGGCTCTCCGCCTCCGCAAATGTCGCCCGTCGCTTCATCGAGCGCAGGTATTCCATCGGGGCGATATCCAGCAAGATAAAATAAAAGTCTTTACCCTGTTTGGCCGCTTCACTCGCGCCGACGCGAAGCTTTAGCGCGATTTGATCGTAATCCTTTTTTCGAGTTTGGTTGTTCGGATCCGCCGGACTCATTGGTGAGTACAGCTTCGCTTCGATAAACACCAATGTTTTCGCAGATTCAATGCTTGCGTCAACCTCGGTCGGAGTCTCCTCGGCCACCTTCTCAAGGTCAGGGTATTGCTTGCCTACATGAATGGTTCCCAACTCCAAGCCGTCCGGGGCCTTGGGGTCCCGAAAGCACAGCGCCCATATATCTTCAAGTGCGCGTCGACGCGCAGCGCTTGGCAGATGCTTGAGAATGTCGAAGCAGGACCATGTCAGAGCGTCCTCGCTGTGTGAGCTATGAGCATTCCGGAGCTTGTGCTTGATGCCACCGAAGAAGGACTGATGAACGAACCCGCTCAATGCCGCTTCGCTTCCCGGCCAGATCACGTGGTTGTCTTCATAGTTGGCGTACTTGAATGGCCCCCCGCTGGCCGAGCGGGAACCCTTGCTGACGACGGTACGAACTCCCATATCTCCATCCAATTGTGTGACACGGGAATCTACGGATACATGTTAGCGCGCCGGAGGCCACCCCGCTCGCGGACTTGAAGCGCCACGGCGACCGCGCGCCCTTCGACAAGTCAGGGCGAACGGTCTGTTTAAAACGGTTTCTTACTTGAGCTTCACGCCTCTTTCGGCGAAATACTTCGCGGCGCCGGGGTGGAACGGGATCGGCGAGGCGGCGGCTTTCTGGTTCTCGAGCTTGAAGTTCTCCGCCTCCTTGTGCACGGCGATCAGGTCGTCGCGCTTGTCGAAGATGGTCTTGACGATATTGTAGGCGGTCTGGTCGCTCAGCTTCTCGTGCGAGACGAGGATGTTCCACACGGTGGCCTGGCGATTGTCGGTATCCATGCCGCGGTAAGTGCTCTTCGGGATCACGTCTTCCACGTAGAGCTGGCCGTACTTCTTGTTCATCGCGGCGACCGTGTCGGCGTGGTCGATCATCTTGATCTTGATTCCAGGCGTGTTGGCGAGATCGGTGACCGCCGCCGTCGGCAGCCCGCCCACCCAGAAGAACGCGTCGATCTTCCGGTCCTTGATGGCGTTCACCGACTCCGCGACGCCGAGCCGCTCGCGCGTCATGTCGCGGTCGCGGTCGAGCCCCGCGGCTTCGATCACGCGAAACGCCATGACCTCGGTCGCGCTGCCCGGCGACCCGGTCGAAACGCGCTTGCCTTTCAGGTCCGACGTCTTGGTGACGCCCGCGCCTCCGATGCTCACGACGTGCATGCGGTTGGGGTACAGGATCATCAGCGTGCGCAGCGGCACTTTGTTGCCCTTGAACTTGTCCTCGCCGCGATAGGCGTCCTGGCCCGCGTCCGCCATGGAGAAAGCGATGTAGGGCTTGCCGCTCGCAATCAGCTTGAGGTTATCGACCGAGCCGCCCGTCACTTCGGCGGTAGCCTGCATGCCCGGCACGTACTTGGACAAGAGGTTGGCCAGCCCGCCCCCGAGCGGGTAGTACACGCCGCCCGTGCCGCCGGTCGCGATCGACAGGCTGTATTTTTCCTGGGCATGGGCCCCGCCCGAGAGCGCCAGCGCGGCCCCGACAATCAGGGATACGAAGATTTTCATTGGCTTTCCTCCTTTGATAACGCCGACGACATTGAATAGGAGTTGCGCGTGCGGCGCAACTGGATTCAGGCCGGCCCCACGTCCTTGAACAGCGCGCTGTCCTTCGCGAGATCGCCGGAAGCCCGCACGTTGGCATTCCTGCGTTCGGCGAACGCGAGCATTCGGTCGATCGGCCGGTAGGCGAGGCGCGCGACCTCGGGATCGACGTGAATCTCGTTTGCGCCGATCTCGAGCGCCTCGGCGAGATTCGCGAGGCCGTTCATCGCCATCCAGGGGCAGTGCGCGCAGCTCTTGCAGGTCGCGCCTTGGCCGGCCGTCGGCGCCTCGATGAAGCGCTTTTCGGGCATCAGCATTTTCAGCTTGTGCAGCATGCCGTTGTCGGTCGCGACGATGAACTCGTCGGCGTCCAGCGTCTGCGCCGCCTTGAGGATCTGCGTGGTCGAGCCGACCGCATCGGCGAGCTTGATAACGTCAGCGGGGGATTCGGGATGGACGAGCACCTTGGCCCGGGGATGCTCCTTCTTCAGAAGCTCGAGCTCGAGCGCCTTGAACTCCTCATGCACGACGCAGGCGCCGTGCCAGAGCAGCATGTCGGCTCCGGTCTTGCTTTGCACGTAGCCCCCGAGGTGACGGTCGGGTGCCCACAGTATCTTTTCTCCGCGCTCGTGCAAGTGCCGCACGACCTCGAGCGCGATGGCGGAAGTGACCACCCAGTCGGCGCGCGTCTTCAC
>Ga0137372_10007125_pt1 | contig 10815 bp, 14 predicted proteins | sample SagtaG_6_FD_104911 | JGI IMG/M metagenome (GOLD analysis project Ga0137372, IMG submission 104911) | Vadose zone soil microbial communities from Sagehorn Ranch, Mendocino, California, USA - Sage1_R_60_16 metaG | ecosystem: Environmental > Terrestrial > Soil > Vadose zone | place: USA...
CGAATGAGAGCTATTCTTTCGACGATGTCGGAAATCGAACAAGCTCACAGCAAGGCTCGAGTTATAGCTACCAACCGTTTAATCAGCTCGTTTCGGCAAATTCGAACAGCTACAGCTACGACACGAACGGAAATATGATCTCGAAAACCGATACGAGCGGAAGCTGGACCTAGACGTGGGACTATGAGAATCGCCTCAAGCTTGCGGTACTCTCTGGAGGAGTGACCGTCAGCTACAGCTACGACGCCCTGGGCCGGCGCACTCAACGCAGCAGCAGCACTAGCGGAACCACGAAGTTTATCTATGACGGCGCGGACGTGGTGCGAGACCTGAATACAGATGGGAGCACGGCGGCGGACTATCTTAACGGCCCCGGCATCGACAATAAGCTGCGACAGACAGCAGGTGGCACGACCTCTTACTTTGTCACCAACCATCTCGGCACCACCCGCGCCCTAACGGACCCGAGCGGCAATGTCACTTCCAGTTTGACTTATGACTCCTTCGGCAATGTAACCAGCGGCTCAGCATCGACGCGTTACGCCTACACGGGTCGCGAGGCTGACGCAGACACTGACCTTATGTTCTACAGAGCCCGTTGGTATGATCCCCAGCTCGGAAGGTTCATCAGCGAGGATCCGATCGGACTTGGCGGTGGGGGCAACCTTTATGCTTACGTAGAGAATGATCCCTTGGATGCTGTGGACCCAGAAGGTCTGGTGCCAAAGGACAAGTGGTATGGCTATAACAATAAGGACTTTCGGCGCTGGTTCCATAGGTGTCATGAACAGGGTGGAGAAGGTCGCCAAAATGCAACTAAGGACGAGATGGAGATTGCCCACAGAGAATGGGTTAGCAGAGGATCGCCTAGAGGAGGAAAGTGTTGGGGCCGCGGAGGTGGACCGCCCGTTCCTGTAGAATGCCCGGATCCTAAGACCTCGCGTTCAAGGAAGCGCTGGCCTGGCCCACTATTAGATGAGTTGCGGATGGAGGAGGAATCTTATCGTCAGATGGAAAGATTTTGGACAAAGGTTCTAGTCGGAGACCTAGTTGTCGGAGGTGTATTTCTAGCACCTGAAGGTACAGCGGCCGCAATAGTTCGAGGGCTTGGAAGCGCCGCAAAGGCTTTGACTGGTAGTGGCCGTCCACTGGTCCCGGTTCCTGTTCATTAGTGGATCGGATAGATCCGATCAGATTCAAGAAGAGATTAATGCTCTGAGAGGGCTCGTTTGAATTATGTCTAATATAAAGCGGGAGGGTATATGCACGAGTACACAGTTGAATTTAGAATCCATGGTGGCGACCTCGTTCCGTCTGAGATAACTCAAGCCTTGGGGCTAGAACCCTCACAGGTCCGGAACGCAGGTGACCGAAGAGATTTTAAGACCCGATGGGAAGAGGCGTTGTGGGCCTATGATGGATATTCACCGCCACTAGGAAACAAGACTTGGAACACCTTAGAGGATGGCCTACGCTTCGTGTTGGAGAAACTCTGGCCTCTGAAAGACAAGGTAGATGGGTACAAATTCGAATTTAAAGTGATGCTCTGGTGTGGACATTTTTACTCCAGTTTCAACGGGGGACCCACCTTATCTCCGGAACTGCTAAAGATGCTGGGTGAGTTCGGTGTTGAAGTGTACATTGACACTCACTTCTGTGCGGAAGATGAACCCATTAGCGACGATCACGGTTAGCTTTCGAGAGCACCCGAGGTGTCAAGAGTTCTTCGATTGTGGAACGCCACCAATAAGAGGTGCTAAAGCAGCAACAAATAACCAACAGCTAAATACGAAGTTCAGTTACCACGCACCTAACAAGCTGACTTCTCGCACATTGCCATCATCACAACTTCTCAATATGACGCACTGAATCGCCTGAAGCGGCTGACCCATGGAAAGAACGGGAATACGCTTGCGGACTTCCAGTATCAATTCAACTCGGTAAAGTGGCCAGCCGCGCTTATGATTTGATGTCCAACGTCACGGGCGAAACCGACGCACTAAATCGCACGACCAACTTCACCTATGACGAATTCAAGCGGCTGACCAAGGTCAAGTATCCTGAGGCTTCAACCGGAGCGGGAAGGCTGGAAGAGAACTTTGCCTATGATCTGGCCGGTAATGTCCTAACAAAAACCGATCAGGCGGGAAGCGTAACCACCTTCTGCTATGACAACGTCAACCGGCTGACCAGCACTGTCGACCCGACCCTGAAAGTCACGGCTTACGAATACAATGCGCGCTCTCAGCAGACAGCAGTCGTGGATGCGCTAAGCCAGCGTTACGAGTTCGCCTATGACGAAGTGGGTCGCGTGACGCAAGAAAAGCAAGGCACGCCGATGAGATCTTTCGTCTATGACGCAGCAGGAAACAGAACGCAACGAACGGATTACAATAGCTCAGTGACCAACTACACTTTCGACGCCTTGAACCGGCCGACAACCATGAGCTATCCCGACACGACTGCTGCGACGTATGGCTACGACGCACTGTCACGGCTGTCCTCGGCTGCAAACCCGAACGGCACGGTCACCGTTGCTTACGACAATCGCAGCCGCGTCAGTTCGGTCACCGATGTCTTTGGGCAGGTGGTGAGTTACGCTTACGACGCCAACTCGAATCGCACGCAGTTAAGTCTCGCTGGTGCGACAAACGCCAGCTATCAATACGATGTGCTCAATCGCCTGACGCAGTTGACAGACAGTGCCAGTCTCGCTTTCACCTTCGCTTACGATGCCACAAACAAGCTGACGTCGCGCGCTGCGCCGAATGGCACCACGGCGACTTACCAATATGATGGTCTGGATCGGCTGACGCGCTTGAAGCATGCGCAGGGTGCGACAACGCTGGAGGATTTCCAATATCAATTCAACGCGGCAAATAACATCACGGCGATGACGGATAGTGCGGGCGCGCACAACTATGGTTACGACGTGCTGAATCGGATTACCTCAGCGACTCATCCCAGCATGACGAATGAGAGCTATTCTTTCGACGATGTCGGAAATCGAACAAGCTCACAGCAAGGCTCGAGTTATAGCTACCAACCGTTTAATCAGCTCGTTTCGGCAAATTCAAACAGCTACAGCTACGACACGAACGGAAATATGATCTCGAAAACCGATGCGAGCGGAAGCTGGGCCTACACTTGGGACTATGAGAATCGCCTCAAGGTTGCGGTACTCTCTGGAGGAGTGACCGTCAGCTACAGTTATGACGCCCTGGGCCGGCGCATTCAGCGCAGCAGCAGCACGAGCGGAACGACGAAGTTTGTTTACGACGGCGCAGATGTTAGCCGACGATTTGTAGCTCCGAAGGCAACACCGCATCATCGATTGCGAGATCTGCCGCTAGTAAGCTGGGAAGGGAAGGCTCAAAGAACAGACCCGCATCGAGTGCTGTTCTTTCGATGATTTGCTCGGCCTGCTCCTGATTAAAGTTTCGCAGCTGATAGCGCTTATCGCCCATCAGCGGTTCGTTGATACGGTCGTCAAACTCCTGACTGATCAGGAAAAGAAAGTCGGAGCGAATGGAAAAGAGGAACTTTACAGGCAATTGAGCATCCTGGTGGACATCACTAACGAACCTGATGAAAGGTTCACGTTCCCGCTTTGTTCTAAAGTTGAATAGGAACTCCTCAAACTGATCGCAGACTACAACGATCTCTGTACTCAGCTCTTCAACGATTCAGCGTCAATTGTTTTTTCTCTTCGGTATGAGGCGACCATTAAAGATAATTAACAACAAATCAGCGAGAACATCGCCAAACCTGTTAGGGTTTGCAACATGGCCCAGATCCGCCTGGTGGTTATTCGTCCAGGGGACGCGGGCCAGCATCCATTCCTCTCACGCTTGATTGATTGATAACGCGGATTCTTAGATTATCCTTAACATGAATCTGACAGGAGAGTCGCACGTTATCGGCAAGTTCAGCTTCCACTGCCAGGCGATTGCGTTCAAGTTCTCCCATCTCACCCGGATCTCCTGAGAGTACCTCGACGCGGCAGGTTGTGCAGCGCGCATTGCCGCCGCAGCGGTGCAGAATGTCGATTCCCGCATCTTCAATGGCAAGCACGAGCTTTTTGCCCTGTGGGGCTTCGAAGGATTGGGGGCCAGCAGCGGTATCTGCATCAATCTTTGGCATCAGTTGCGACTCCAGGACCTTGCGTTTAATAGCTCGTAAAATTTGGCACAAGTGGATTAGTTGAGCAAGTTTGTTGGGGCTTGGTAAGCGTACTTCAAGTGAGCGTCAATTCCATGAACATCGCGCCTGCAACAGGGTTAAGGTAATAAGGGGCTATTTCGCGAAAGCCCAACGATCTATACATAGCAAGTGCCAAATCCATCTTGCCCGGAAGTGTATCCAGACGCATCCGCTCGTACCCAATTTCCCGTGCCGCGCTTAGGATTGATTCCGCAAGCTCCCGCCCCAAACCTCGCCCGCGAAAGTTTGGCCGCACGTAAAGCCGTTTCATTTCGCAGCTTCCTTCGCCAATGCCTCGCAGGGCCACGCAACCAGCGATCTGGTTATCTTCGACCGCAAGGAGCAGACGGCCTGCCGGCGGAACATATTCGCCAGGTAGCTCCGCAAGTTCCTTGTCAAAATTCTGGAAGCAAAGATTTAGTCCCAGCCAGGCAGCGTACTCCTCAAACAGTTCGCGCGCCCGCTCAATATCCGCCGCAGATGTGACCTGAATCATTTTCATTTATAAGCTCGAGGATTGACTCTATCCGGGAAGGTCAAGTGTGCCCGTCAACCGGGTTCCCACGTGGGCAGGCCGCGTGGGTGGCAGAGCACGAACATACGAAAGAAGGCCGGGCGTCTCTGACAGACTACCCAGCCTCGCAATCAAGCACCGCGCTTGTCTTTTTAGGACAGACTCACTTGTCTGTCACATTTAATCTCTTTACGCTGTAAAGGAAGTGCCGCAACCACAGCTTCCCGTTGCGTTCGGATTCGTGAACGTGAAGCCCGAGCCCATAACTCCGCTCACATAGTCTATCCTCACGCCGTTTAGATACTGGGCGCTGAACATGTCGACGAAGAGTCGCACGCCATGTTCGTTGAGAATGAAGTCGCCTTGTCGTGATTCCTCTTCGATATTCAGACTGTATTGGAATCCAGAGCAACCGCCGGGTACAACCCGAACTCTGAGCCCTGAGGTTTCAGGCAGTCCCTCTTCACTCGCCATAAACTTCTTAATTTCACTCGCGGCAGCCTCAGTTACGTCGATGGTCACGGACGGGGCCATTGGTGTGGCGCTGGGTGTAGCGGTGGTGGTATTTGCAGACATCAGCTTAACTCCTTGTTGATCAGGTAATCGTTAATTCTATTAAGAAAGCCTTATTTCAATGGGTCCTTGGGTCTCTATGGGTCGAGCCACATGCGAAGCCCCAGGGCCAAAAACTGACAACTATCTTATTGCCCTTTGCTCAAAACGACAAGTTCAGGTTTCATGGCCTCAATGGACACCTGTCGGGCGACTTCCTCGGCCACGTGTCTAAAAGCGAGAGCCTGCGGTGAATCTGGTTCGCTGACAACGATGGGTACGCCTTTATCACCGCCTTCACGCACGCCAATACCTAAAGGGATCGAGCCGAGGAACGGCACACCGTACTCTTCGGCGAGCTTCTTGCCCCCACCCTCGCCAAAAATGTCGTAACGATTACCTGTGTCCGGGGCGAGGAAGTAGCTCATGTTCTCGACGACGCCGAGAACTGGTATCGCCACGGTCTCAAACATTCGTAAGGCCCGGCGCACATCCGCGATTGCCACGTCTTGTGGCGTCGTGACCAGCACGGCGCCCTGGACCGGAACGAGCTGCGCCAGCGACAACTGGACATCACCGGTGCCGGGCGGCATGTCCACGATCAAGTAATCCAACTCACCCCACTTCACATCTGACAAAAACTGCTTGACCAAACCATGCAGGATTGGGCCACGCACAATCATGGGTTTGTCCCCTGGCTGCAGAAAGGCCATCGACATTACTCGGACGCCATAAGCTTCGACCGGAATCAGTTTGTCGACGTCAACTTCAGGACGTGCCTGACTGGCTCCCAGCATGATCGGAACATTCGGGCCATACACGTCGGCATCCATCAGACCGACGCGCGCTCCGTTCAGGGCCAGCGACACGGCAATATTCACGGCCACTGTCGATTTGCCCACGCCACCTTTGCCAGACGACACCGCAATAATGTTGCGCACGCCCGCCACAGAAATTTTCTCGCCGATGCCCCGACCTTTAGGAACCTCGGCATCCATCTTTACGCTCACCGATTGAACGCCGGGGATTGCTCCAACGAGGTCCTTCGCCGCTCCTTCCATCTCCTCCTTTACGGGGCATGCGGGTGTCGTGAGCACAATGCGGAAAGAAACATCAGCACCTGTGATCTTGAGGTCTTTGATGAATCCGAGTGTCACGATGTCTTTATGTAGATCTGGATCTTTGATCTGTCGCAGGGCATCGAGTACGAGTTGTTCAGTTACCTGTGCCATAGTTTTAAGAATTATTGAGTAGGGAATTATTATGCCGCACACAATACTGAATGTCGACTCTCACTGTTCATCGGGGCTAGCCCGCACCCTGGAGTATGTGCTACTGATCGCGTAATGACTTCGGATCTGGTCAAGCAGCTTCTTATCAATCCGAAAAACGTCGGAGCAGTAGAGAGCGCAGAGTTTGTGGGCAAAGCGGGGTCGCTTAAGTGCGGAGCTGCGTTACGGTTTTCCCTCTCTATTGATGAATCGCAGCGAATTACGGATGCAAAGTTCAGGTCAGCAGGTTGTAGTTACCTTGTTGCCGCCAACTCTTTGCTGACCGAACAAGTCACAGGGAAGACGACCGGAGAGGCGGCGGCCCTGGCGCAACATCCGGAGAGTTCAGTTATCGAGAAACTGGGCGAGTGCCCGCCGGATCGGACCCACTGTGCGGTCCTCGCATGTGAAGCTCTAATCTCAGCCGTCAGGGCCTATAGCGATGCAGTAAGGGAAGAATGGCAGGGGGATGAGGCGCTCATCTGCACCTGCTTCGGGGTCTCTGAGCGCACCATTGAGCGAGAGATCCGCGTAAGGGGATTGCGCACGATCGCTGAGGTTACCCAAACCTGCAACGCCGGAGCAGGATGCCGCTCGTGTTGTCCGTTGATTGAAGACATATTGAGTCAACACTTGCGCGAGCGCGATCTTCTGGTGCCCGCGCCAAACTAATCTTCCGCTTGGCATGAAACACGAACGACGGTCAATCGCGAGGTCGCGGATTCAGTTACTAACGATCGCGGCCGCCGTCTTCCTCATCTACTTGTTTTCGAACCCGGCTCCGATGGGCCACTTCGATTACACCTTTCGTATTGCCGATGCATTCCTTCACGGCAGATTGGGAATGACGGAGAGTCCTCCTTCCTGGCTCAAAGTAATACTCTCCCTTTTCCCTGTGCTGGCTACGTGGACGTGGTGCAACCTCGCTTTTGCCGGCGCCTGGCAACTTGCATTGGGCTTTGCTCTGCTGGGAGAGGCCGGTGCACTTTATTTCACCTTGATTAACTTCCACCCTTTTCTTGCTGGAGTATTCTTTGCAATGGCATTCGGCAACCGCACGGAGGTGCTGCTCACGGCTCCGATCTTCATCTACTTCATACTGCAAAGAGATAATGGATCAGAGACCCCTTTGCCAACCCAGCGTCGACTCACGTGGCACACAATTATTGAGAGAGTCAGCGCACGGCGCCACGCTATCGCTTACTTCGTCTCAGTTCCAGCAGCTCTCGGGATCGCTACCTTGATTTACAACTACGCGCGCTTCCACGCTATCACTGATTTTGGCTACATGCACATTCCGCAACTCGCTAGCGAAGAGTCGTTTAAGCACGGCTTGTTCTCGATTTATGCGACTCCCGCAAATGCCCGGGCAATGCTCTGGGACGGGTTGCGCGTGCTCGATAAACACCCCTACCTGATCCCGCGCGGCTTCGGCGGGTCGATTTTTCTCAGCAGCCCGTTTCTCTTGCTTCTCTTCAAAAAAGGCGTGCGCGACTACCCGATAACCATCGCAGCGTGGATAGCGATCGGCGTTCTGACGCTGCTGCTTTGGTTACACGCCAATCCCGGCGGCTGGCAGTTTTCCTACCGTTACGGCATGATCTTACTGCCCTGGATATTTTTGATCTTGCTCGATAGCGGAGGTAAGAAGACCTCCGCTCTTGAAGTCGTCCTCTTCGTCCTATCGGTTGCGATCAATGCTTACGCGGCATACCTGTTCCTATGGACTAACCACGTGCAACCGTAATTTCGGAATCCCGGTTGACGAAAGGAGGGAACTTGATCTACCTGGACAATAATGCCACCACGCGCGTCGCGCCCGAAGTAATCGAAGCGATGCGGCCCTATCTTACTGAGCATTTCGGAAATCCCTCTTCCGCACACTCACTGGGTCGGGAGATGTCGGCCGCCGTCGAACGCGCCCGCGAGCAAGTGGCAGAACTGTTGGGCGCCGCGGACTCGGGCGAAATCGCTTTCACGTCCTGCGGCTCCGAATCCGATAATTGGGCGATTCGCGGCGTACTGGAAGAGAACCCAAACAAGAAGCACATTGTTACCACCGAGGTAGAACATGAGGCGGTCAGGAATCTTTGCACGCGCCTTGAGCAACAGGGTTACGAAGTCACCTGGCTGGGCGTAGATAGCCAGGGTGAACTCGATCTTGACGCTCTGCGTGCCGCGTTGCGCGAAGACACCGCGTTGGTCTCAGTAATGCTTGCGAATAACGAAACGGGAGTGCTGTTCCCGATTGAACAGATCAGCAGGATAGTTCGCGAACGTTGCAATGCTGTATTCCAAGTCGCCGGGGTTCAGACGGTGGGAAAAATCCCGATCAGCCTGCGCGATATAGAAGTGGATTTGTTCGCCTTGTCTGGCCACAAACTGCATGCGCCGCAAGGCATCGGAGCGCTCTACATAAGAAGTGGGGTCAAACTGGCGCCATTTATTATCGGCGGCGGTCAGGAGAGTGGGCGCCGCGCCGGAACATCCGCTGTTCCCAATATTGTCGCCCTCGGTACGGCGTGCGAACTGGCTCGGACCTCTGATCGGCATGAAACCATCAGGAGTTTGCGCGATCGGCTGGAGGATGAAATCCTCACGAAGATTCCAAATGCGCGGTTGAATGGCACGCCGGATCGTGAGAAGCGATTACCAAACACGTCAAACATTTCCTTCGCATACGTCGAAGGCGAAAACATCCTGGTGCACCTCAACGAAGCGGGAGTCTGCGTCTCCGCTGGTTCAGCCTGCCATTCAACCACGCATGAATCTTCGCCTACGTTGCGCGCTATGAATGTTCCTTACACAGCCGCGCAAGGGTCAATCAGATTCTCTCTTGGCCGCTTCAATACTGAGAGCCAGATTGAGTACACATTGAAAGTCTTGCCCGGGATCATCAACAGGTTGGTCGAGATGTCGCCCTACGATCAAGAACTGCGCGCGCTTTACGCTGCACATAATTAGGACGCCTTTCTCAAACTCCGAACCCTTCCCTAGATCTGACGTCAAGGTGCCAGGATCGACGAGTCAGCAAGCCGGAAAACATATTCCACGTTGACCCATTGTGAAACGGCTTGACCGTCCTTTGTTGCCGGCTTGAACTCCAGCTTGCAAGCTGCCCGAATAGCGTTCTCCGTCAAGCCAAAGGGCAAACGGCGCACTACCCTGACGCGTTTGATCTCTCCGCTCGCCGAGACTGCGAGTTTCAGAATCACGTATCCCTGCACACCGTTACGACTAGCCTCTTTGGTATAGCTCGGCTTGGGCTTTGAACCGGTTACTGCAGTCGTATCAACTTCTTTGACTGAAAGGATCTGCTCAGTTTCGCTTTCGAGAATTCTGGCCAGCGTACCATCGTCGGTGCAGCGGTAATCCTGATTCCGCTCCGCAGTGACCGGTGGCGTATCCTCCGGGGTTGCCGGCTTCGCGATTTCCTTCGCTGGTTCTTCAACGGCAGGTGTGGGTAGTCTCACCTCTTTCACTCTGCGGCCAGACTGTGGAAGAGCTGACGAACTACCCGTCAGAATCAAACCGAAAATCAACAGAGGTGTTTTCATGATCTACTGCCGGAGAAATTCTCTGATTCTATGGCCTGCGGAGCACTTAGCCGTCTGGCGGGGCCCGAACTTTGGAAGAGTTTAGCGCGGTCGCAGAGTTTACGTTAGCGGTGCGGAATCAGAAAAGTTAAAGCGACATCACTCCTCTGGTCCAGTACAGCCTGGTCCGTGAAGGGCGGGAATCTTCTGACTGATGACTGGATAGTTTGGCGCCTCATCAATATTGATTTGCGTCCAGTGCGCATAATTCTCGGGGACATTGGTGTCAGCGAAAATTGCTTCGACAGGACACTCCGGCACACAGGCGTCGCAATCGATGCAAGTATCCGCGTTTATGTATAAGCGATCAGGCAATTCATGGAATGCCTCGACCGGGCAAACGGCTGCACAATCGGTGTACTTGCAATCAACACATAACTCAACTACGACATATGTCATCGGGAAAAGCTCCTTTTTCTAATGGCAAATCTTTATTCTGTAACGCGAGGAATGTCAACACAAAATTTTACAATGTGCGGGGAACATATCAAAACGCGGCGTGTCTAATCAGTAGCTCGTTCCGTGATCGTTTGTTTGCTGAAGATACAACAATGTACCGGGTAATTACTTACATTGGATGGGCCTATCCGCTCACACTGATCAAGCACCGCCAGACTCTCTTTTCTTTATGGAGCCCGGTCCATTGATGGTCTGATTAAGATTCGGGTCACCGTCGTAA
>Ga0137372_10007127_pt1 | contig 10813 bp, 11 predicted proteins | sample SagtaG_6_FD_104911 | JGI IMG/M metagenome (GOLD analysis project Ga0137372, IMG submission 104911) | Vadose zone soil microbial communities from Sagehorn Ranch, Mendocino, California, USA - Sage1_R_60_16 metaG | ecosystem: Environmental > Terrestrial > Soil > Vadose zone | place: USA...
CTGGCGGGCGGGATGCTGGCGCGCTGGCGGGCGACCGGCGGCCGGCCTCAGGGGCTGCGGGAGGCGCTGCGCTGGGGCGTGGCCTGCGCCTCCCTGGCGATCGAGGCGGTGGGCGTCGGCGGCATCGCGCGCGCCACCCCGGACTCCCTGGCCGAGCGGCTGCGGGAAGTCCCGGCCTAGCCTAGCCGGCGAGCGGCGAGCCGGGAACCACGCTCAGTAGCAAGAAGCCGGTCAGGCAGATCAGCAGGACCACGGTGGCGCCTCCGATCACGTTGGCGACCAGTCCGTTGACGTAGCGGCCCATCACGCGGCGGTCGTTGACCAGCACCAGCATGTAGACCAGGATCGCGGCCAGGATCAGGCCGTTGATCTCCTGGCTGAGCAGGATCATGGGGACCAGCGGCACGCCGGGTATCAGCACCGTGACCGCCCCGATCACGATCAGGCCGGTGAAGATGCCGAAGAAGGCGGGGGCGTCGGCCAGGCGCTGGCCCACGCCCCGCTCCCACCCGAAGGCCTCGGTGACGGTGTAGGCGGTGGAGAGTGGGACCACGCCGCCCGAGAGCAGGGAGGCGCCGAAAAGGCCGATGCCGAAGAGCACGAAGGCGCCCGCGCCGGCCACCGGCGTCAGGGCGCGCGCGTAGTCGGCGGCCTGCATGTTGGCCAGCTGGCCGGGGGTCACATGGCCGTAGAGGGTGACCGCAGCGGCCACGATGATGAAGAAGGCGACCAGGTCGGCGAAGATGGCGCCCGAGACGACGTCGACCTGGCTGTAGCGGAGCTGGTCGTTGGGGATGCCCTTCTCGGCCACCGAGGACTGCAGGTAGAACTGCATCCAGGGCGCGATGGTGGTGCCGACCAGGCCGATCGCGAGCAGGAAGTAGGCGCGCGAGGGGTCGGGCCGGGGCAGCAGCGCCGACTGGCCGACCTGGCCCCAGTCGGGATGGGCCGCGATCCCGGACGCGATGTAGGCCAGGTAGACGAGCCCGATCGCGAGCAGGACCCGCTCCACCAGCGGATAGCTGCCGCGCACGATCAGCAGCCAGATCGCGATCGCGACCAGGGGCACGGTGACGAAACGGGGCACCTGGAAGAGCTCGAGGGCGGCGGCCATGCCGGCGAACTCGGCCATCGTGGTGACCGAGTTGGCGACCAGCAGCAGGAGCATGGCGAAGGTGGTGCTGCGGACTCCGAAGCGCTCCCGGATCAGGTCGGCCAGGCCCTTGCCGGTGACCACCCCCATGCGCGCGCCCATCTCGTTGACGACGGCCAGGCTGAGGGTGATCACGACCAGCAGCCAGATCATGCGGAACCCGAACTCGGCCCCCGCCTGGGAATAGGTGGCGATGGCGCCGGCGTCGTTGCCGGCGTTGGTCGTGATCAGGCCCGGCCCGATCACGGCCAGCAGGATGAAGATCCGCCGGAACCGGCGGAGGCGGGAGATCAGGCGGTCGAGCACCCGCCGACTTGCCTAGAAAACCCTTGGAAGCTTGCGCTTCACGGAATCGGGCAGGACCTCGTCGAGGGCGTCGTCGACGGTCACGAGGCCGCGCAGCTGGTCCTCCTCGTCGACCACCGGCACCGCCAGCAGGTTGTACTTGGAGAGCACCGCCGCCACCTCCTCCGCCGAGGCGTCGAGGCGGACCGCGATCACGTTGCGGATCATGATGTCGCGGATCGGCTTGTCGGGCGGGGCCACGATCAGGTCGCGCAGCGAGAGCACGCCGCGCAGGTGCTCCTGGCCGTCGACCACGAATACGTAGTAGATCGACTCCGCGTTGGGCTCCATCCGCCGCAGCTCGTCGATGCACTGCTGGGCGCTGAGGTCCTCGCTGACGGCCACGAACTCGGTCGTCATCAGGCCGCCGGCGGTCCCCTCGCGGTAGGCGAGCAGCTCCTCGACGTCGTCCCGCTCCTCGCTCTCCATCAGGCCCAGGATCTCCTGGGCGCGGTCCTCGGGCATCTCGGCCAGGATGTCGGCGACCTCGTCGGGCGGCATCTCCTCCAGGATCTCGCTGGCCCGCTCGGCGCCCATGTGCTCGATCACCGAGACCTGGTCCTCGAGCTCCATCTCTTCCAGGGTGTCGGCGGCGATGTCCTCGGCCAGGGACTCAAAGACGGCGTGGCGGTCCTTGGCGCCCAGCTCCTCGACGATGTCGGCGATGTCGGCGGGGTGCAGCTTGGCGATCCGCTTGCCGGAGATGCGCAGCCGCAGCTCGTCGCCCGCGGCCGCCTGCTGGGGACTCGGCGGCGCCAGCGGCGCGACCACGTTCCAGGCCACCAGCACCATCGGCAGGTTGCGGCCGAAGAGGCGCGCGATGGCCTTGCCGGCGCCTTCCAAGCCGAGCCGGCGGAGGATGCCGCGGATCCCGATGTCGGCGGCCACCAGCAGCATCTCGCCCCGGACCTCGGTCAGCTGAAGATCGTTCACGCGCACCACCCGGCGGCCGTCGAGGTCGACGATCTGCTTGTCCAGCACGTCGCGCGCCAGCCAGACATCGTCAGGCGACGCCTGGTGCTTTTCGACGTCCTCGCGGGGGACGCGCAGCGCCACCTCGCGGCCGGCCAGGGCGCGCACCGACGACCACGGAATCACCAGCTCGCGGTGTCGCGAAACGACCAATCCGGTGACCAGCGGATAGGGCTCCTGGATGCGCACGGTGACGTCCCGGACGCGCCCGCTGCGGCGCTGCCGGACGTCCACCACCTCGGCTCCCAGGATCTCCGTCAGGAACAGCATGCGGCCTCCAAGATAGGGGTCTGGGTGGGGCTCTGGGAGCGACTCTGAGCGAACTCGGGTTGTATTGAGATCGAAGCGCGGCTACAATACGGCGGAGTTGCTGGTCGATTGATTAAAAACCTGAGTGCAGGAGGGTGACTTTATAGAACATGGAAGGGTACTGCTTGAAGGACAAGATGAAGGTCGAGATGAAGGACCCTCAGCAGATCACGATGAAGAACGGTAAGCCCGCCACCGTCGGCACATGCCCGAAGTGCGGTACCAAGATCTACAAGATCGGCAAGGCGACGACGTAGCTCCGACCACCGATCCGAGGGCCGCCTCATGGCGGCCCTTTTTTATTGCCTGGCGGCGGCTACTCGCCGCCGATCTTGGGCTCCAGCACGCTCAGCAGGACCTCGGTCGCCGAGATCGCCTCGTCGATGCCGAGCATCTTGAAGATGCTCACGTTGGCCGGGTTGTTGACGCGGGCGATGGTGCGCTTGACGTTGAAGCGCTGCTTGGCGAGCTGGAGGGCGATCAGGTTGTCCTCGTCGTCGCCGGTGACGGCGAGCACGGCATCGGCGCGCTCGATGCCGGTGGTCGCCAGAAAGGACAGCTCGTCGCCGTCGCCGCGCATGACGATGCTGCCGAGCTGGCTCTCCAGCCACTCGGCGCGAGCGCCGTCCTTCTCGACCAGCGTCACCTCCTCGCCGCGCTCGATGAGGTCGCGCGAGAGGTAGTAGCCGACGGTGCCCCCCCCGATCACGATCAGGTACACCGCTTACTCCTCGACCATCTTGTGGATGGCCGCCGCACCGACCAGGGTCGGGCAGTAGGTGTCGAGGCCGAGCTTGCGATAGGCCTCCTCGCGCGTGGGGTCGTACAGCCGGCAGACGACCCGCGGCACTTTGAAAACGTGCTGGGCGATCTGCGCGGCCATGATGTTGCGGTTGTCGCCCTCGGTGACGGCGATGAAGGCGTCGGCGTCCTCGATGCCGGCCCGCCGCAGGAGCTCGGCGTCGCAGCCGTCGCCGACCACGAAGTTGCCCTTGAAGGAAGGTCCCAGCACCCCCCTCGTGGAGAAGAGGTCGAACTGGCGCTGGTTGCGGTCGATGATGGTCACGTCGTGTCCCTCGACAGACATATCGGCCGCCAGCTTGGAGCCGACGCGGCCACATCCGACGATCAGGACCTTCACCGAATCTGGATTGTACGATTGCCCGGAGTGCGCTTTCCGTTCACGTTCATGGGGCTGATGTCACTCGTATTCGGGGCCTGGATCTTCCTGTATCTGGCCGTGCATCCGCCCGAAGGACCGGTGAGCGGCGGAATCGAGGTCGCGATGGCCTTCACCATGGTCGCGTTCGGTTCCTTCGTGCTCTGGCGCCGGCTGCGGCGCGGGCGCGAGGCGTAGGCCCGCTTGGCCGAGGAGCGCTCGACCGGCAGCGCCCGGATCCTGGTCGCGGTCGGGGGCCAGAAGGTGGACGAGGAAACGGTCCGCATGGCCTGCCGGGTAGCCAAGGCGCGGAGCGCCAAGCTGTACGGGGTCCACGTGATCGAGGTCAACCGGTCGCTGCCGCTGTCGGCGCCCGTCGAGCACCTGGTCGAGCACGGCGAGGAGGTGCTCGAAGAGGTGGAGCAGATCGCCGCCGAGTTCGGGATCGAGGTCGAGACCGAGATGGTCCAGGCCCGGGACACCGGGCCCGCAATCGTCGGCGAGGCCGAGGAGTGGGGCGCCGATGCGGTCGTCATGGGGCTGCCCTACAAGCGCCGCTTCGGGGAGTTCTTCCTGGGCAAGACCGTCCCCTACGTGCTCAAGAACGCGCGTTGTCGAGTGATCCTGTTCCGGGAACGCCTGGACGCCTGAGCGGCGAGGCCCCGCCGGCCCGCCACCACCGCTGGCACGTGCGCTGGCTGCAGTCGCTCAGCGACCGCACGCCCGAGCACGACCGCTTCGTGCGGTTGATCATCCTGGAGCGGATCGTCAAGGCCGGGGTGCTGATCGGGGTCGCGGTCGCGCTCGTGGTGGGGGCGCGCACCGGGGTCCTGTACGACCTCGCGCACTATGCCCAGGACCAATTGCTGCTGGCCGCCGACCGCAGCTTCATCACGCAGCTGCTTTTCAAGGCGTTGGAGTGGATTGGCTTTTTCCCGCACCAGACGCTGCTCGCGGCCGTGCTGGTCGGCTACGCGCTGTTGGAGGGGACCGAGGGGGTGGGGCTGGCGATGCGGCGCCGCTGGGCCGAATACCTGACGGTGGTCGCGACCGGGATGCTGATCCCCTACGAGGTGTACGAGCTGGTGCATCATCCCACCCTTTTCAAGGCCGGCGCTCTGCTCCTGAACGTGGCGGTGGTCGCCTACCTGGCGTGGAAGAAGCGCCTCTTCATGGACCTGTGAGGTCCGCTCACCGGCCGGCCTCGAGGCGGGTGGCAAAGCGCTCCGGCAGCCCGGCCTCCAGGATCGCCTTCTGGGCACCTTCGCGGTCGTAGGGCACGCGGCGCCATTCCAGGCTCCGGTCATCGGTATCCCAGACCGCATAGCTGGCGTCTGGGTTGCCGTCACGCGGCTGGCCGACACTGCCCGGGTTGATGAGGGAGGGCCCGCTGACGCGGACCTTGCCCAGCCAGTAACTGTGCTCCACCGCGTCGCCGTTCGGGTAGAAATAGCCGGGCACGTGAGTGTGGCCGTGAAGGCAGGCGCGGCCGGCCAGGAGCTGGAGGTTGGCGGCTGCGGTGGCGCCGTCCAGGATGTACTCGAAGATGGGATCGCGCGGACTGCCATGAACGAGCACGACGCCATCGCGTTGGTCTGACTCGGGGCGCTCGTCAAGCCAGGCCAGGCGGTCCTTGCCCAGCTCGTGGATCGTCCACTTGATAACGAACGCGGCGTCGTCGTTGAACCAGTCCAGGATGTGGGGGTCGGTACAGGCCCGGTCGTGATTGCCGATCAGAGTCGGCCACTTGCGTTTGCGGACCTCGTCGAGGCAGCGGACAGGATCACCGCCGTAGCCGACGACGTCGCCCAGGCAGAGCCCTTCGTCGATCGCGCCCTCAGAGTCGGCGATCACTGCCTCCAGCGCCTGCCAGTTGGCGTGGATGTCCGAAAAGACGCCGATCCTCACGCGGTCGTTTCGGCCGCGGCCTCGGATGGCGCGGGCGGATCGAAGAGGCGGGGGTGGACGTGGTCGTAGATGATGCGAATCGTGGCCGCGACCGGGATCGCCACGAACATGCCCAGGATCCCGGCCAGGCTGAATCCGGCCAGGAAGGCGACAATGACCAGGATCGCGGGGAGCCTGACCGCGCTGCCCATCACCTTGGGGAAGATGAAGTTGAGGATCACGTTCGAGATCAGCAGATAGGCGACGGCGACCAGGAGTGCCTTCTCGGGGCTCTCGGCGAGCCCGATCAGGACCGCGGGGATGGCGCCCAGGAAGGGACCCAGGTAGGGGACCAGGCTGGTGATGCCCGCCAGCAGGCCTAGGGCCAGCGCGTAAGGGAGGCCGAGGATGGCGACCGCGATCCCGGAGCTGATCCCGATCATGCCCGCAATCACGAGCTGGCCCTTCATGTAGGCGAAGAGCATCTTCTTGATCTCCGTCCAGACCTCGTCGAAGTCGGTTTGGTAGTCGGTGGGTACGAGCTGGCGAAGCAGGCGGGAGATTGCGTGGCTGTCAGTGGCGAGGAGGAAGGCCACGATCAGCATCAGGATGACCTGGAGGGCAGTGGTGAGGGCGGTGATGCCGATGCTCAGTGCGTTGCCGAACTGGCCCAGCAGGAAGTCGTTGAAGTGGGTGGACGCGGCGTCGATGGGCTTGGTCAGGTCGATCGAGAAGCCCGCGAAGTTGAGTTGGCGCCCCTGGAGCTGGTTGAGCCGCTCCTGAGCGGTGGCCGCGATCAGGGGGACCTGTTTCTGGAGGCTGGTCACCTCGTCGCTGAGGAGGGGGGCGGCGGCGCTGACCAAGCCCACGATGAGGCCGATCAGGCAGGCGAAGATGAGGATCACGGCGAGCGGCCTCGGGAGACCCCATTCGGTCAAGCTGTCCACGTAAGGGGTGATCAGGAACGCGATCAGGGCCCCCAGGACGAAGGCGCCCAGGACGTCGCGCATGAGGTAGAGGATCCCCATGCTCAGGGCCACCGCTACGACTGCGAAGCCGATCTGAAGAGAGCGCCTCGAGGCGCTGGTGCGGGGCCTTACCGGGCGGTGCGGGCCGGCCGTGGCCGCCGGAGCCGGCGTCGGGTTGCGGTATTCGGCGTGGCCCGCCGGAATCGCGCTACGCGGGTCAACCGCGTTGGCGGTCGAGGTTTTTTCGGAACGCGCGCTCGATTCCAAGTTAGGCGACCAACGCCAGTATGACGAGGAAAGTCAGCATCTCGCGGCCGACACGGGACCATCAAGACCGTCGCCGCTGCGCGGGGCTCAGATCTCGTCCGCTCCTATCAAGCCGCGAAGGAGCGCATGGTGAACCGCTTGACCTCGATTGACGACATCGAGCTTCCGATAGAGGTTGCTTAAGTGGGCGTCGACGGACCTCCGGCTAATCCCAAGGTCCTTAGCAATCTCCTTAGTGGTGGAACCCCGAGCAGCCAAGCGCAACACCTCAAGCTCTCGCGGGGACAACTCTGGCGGATCTCCGATCGACCGCTCGCTCGGCGCGACGGCGCGTGCGATCACTTCAGGGATCAGCTTTCGGGGCACGGGCATCTCTCCGGCAAGGGCCGTGGCCAACGCCTTGTCCAGTTCCCGCGGCCCAGAATCCTTCAGTGCATATCCTGCGCACCCGGACCGGATCATCCTTATGAGGTCTTCGCCTGAGTCCGACACCGTCCAGGCGACGATCACAGGATGCGGGGGATCAAGTCCAAGTATCGCTCTCGCCGTCGCGGCACCATCCATCCCGGGCATGTCGACATCGAGCAGCACCAACTCCGGATGGAGACGCTGGCACAGTCGCACACCTTCTTCCCCGCTGGCTGCCTCGCCGACCAACCGGAAGGTTCCCGTGCTTTCCAGCATTGCCCGGACAGCGATTCGGGGCATCGTCCGGTCATCGATCACCACGACGCGAGGGCGGGAAGGCAACGTGCTGTCGGCAGACATGGACCTAGCCATCAAGTCGCCTAACGTATCTCAGTTCGGAGGCAATGGGAACTGGGAGGCCCGAAGCCGCCCAGCTCCCCCTATTGCCACGTCACGGTGAGTAGGTTATGCAGGCTGGGTTCGTGCGCCTACCGTCAAAGCACTCTCCGACGGAGGCGAAAGCTACTTATCGTGACCTGGCGAAATTACCTAGGCACTATCCGGTAAAAGCCCCTCGCTGCGCTATGCAACTTTCCGGATGCCGGCGCCAGGCCAATGAGCCACACTGACGGTCGCCGCAGGGGGTGCGGTCAGTAAGTAGAGACCGTAATGGAGGACACATGACTTTTCTTCGCAGGATCTTTCGCAGTAACGGCAAGCCGCAGATCTTTGGCGGGTGGGGTTACTAGACCTTGCAAGGCGAGGTGCGCCTCACCAGCTAGGCGCACCTCGATACTTAGCCACCTGAGCCGCCTCGCTCACTGGGCCTGAGCCAGCGGTAAGAGCTCTGGTGCACTCTGACTGTGCCCGCCTTTAGCCAGACGGGCTGCGCCCCGTGTCACTCAGCTAACCACGGCCAGATTGGTTGCGACGGATGGTGGACGGTGCAGTCAGCGTTATGAGGGTCCCATCCACGAGGACGCGCCCTACACTAGCCCGCGGTATGAAGCCTCTACGTGGGCTTACCTGGGCGGGGACGGCTTACCACGCAGCAGTAATCGTGGCCGGCGGCATCCTCGTCCCCATCTCGTTGGTCCTATTCCCTATCCCCGCCTGGAAGTTTCCCGAGCTCCTATACCTAGCGATCTTCACGCAGCTGGCGGCTCTGCTGCCGATCCGTTGGCGCCGAGGCGTCCAGACCCTGGACACGATGCCCCTCATCGCGGTCGCCCTGCTTGCCCCGGGGGGAGGCGTCAGTCTCGTGGCGTGGTTATTCATGTTCGATGGCCGACGGCCATCGCGCGACCTTCAACTGTGGAAGCTGATGTTCGATCGCGCCAAAGCGGCACTCGAGTTTGGAATCCCATCAATGCTGATCATGCTGATCCCGCTCTCTGGTGCAGTGGATGTGCCTGTTCGGACCATGCTCCTAGCGGCCGGCACCCTGGTTATCGGGTACCCCTTAACAGCCGGCGGATTCGCGCTGTATGGCCGTGAAAGCTTCTGGTCTGTATTCTCGACGAACGTTGGCTTTAGTTCAATTCGGTCGGTGGTCATCCTGGCGATTGGTGGCGGCGCGCTCTTCATGCTTTTACAGATGCCAGCGGGCTACCTAATGGGCGTCGGGCTTCTTGGTCTACTAATGGCGGTGCGATCGAACATGACTGACGCACAGCGTCAGCAGATTGAGCGGATTCAAACTCTTGAGTTGCTCGCACAAGCACTTGATGCACGAGATCCAATGACCGAGCTCCACTCACAACGCGTATCCGACATAGCGGCTCGGCTGGCCGACGCTCTTGGGATGCGCCCGCTTGAGGTCGAGCGGATGCGCGTAGCGGGGTTGCTTCACGATATCGGCAAGATCGGCGTGCCCGATTCGGTCCTCAAGAAGCCCGGGCCGTTGGACTCTATCGAGTGGGAACAAATGCGCCGTCACGCGGAACTTGGTGCCGAAATGATCGCGAGACACAGCGCTTTGGAGCCGATCGCACCCTGGGTCAAGACCCATCATGAACGCTGGAATGGTTCTGGTTATCCATCGCGAATCGGCGGCGATGATATACCGCTAGGCGGCAGGATCTTGGCTGTTGCTGACTCGTACGATACGATTACAGGTCCCCGCGTTTACCGCTCCAGCGTGATGAGTCCCACGCAGGCCGTCAACGAGATCTCGCGAGGAGCCAGCATTCTCTACGATCCAGTGGTGGTGGAAGCGCTAAGGCGCATTCATGGGATGCCTGCACTAGATGCATTCCCCAAATCTGGCCGACTTGCGCCCAAGGAGGTCGCCGACGGAGTCGGACTGTTCCGTCGACAACCACGATTCCGGTTGTTGACGATCGGCATGACGATTTCCAGTCTTGGCGATCCGCTGACCGGCATTGCAATTGTTGTGACGGCCTACGCTCTCACGCACAGTGCGATCGCGGTCGCCGCCACATATGCGCTGCGGGCATTGGCAGGGATGGTCACCGCTGCAAGCCTGGGTGGGGCCGTGGACCGGCTCAACCGCGGCCGTATGATCGCGGCACTCGACGCCCTACGCGCTGTGGTGCTGTGTGCGGTTCCAATCGCAACCCACTACGCAGCCTGGACGCTCTTCCCGGCCGTCGTTATTTTGGGTGCATCCGGTACCCTTGCGCAGGCCGCAAGGGAAGCTGCAGTTCCCCATCTCCTCTCGGCTTCAGAAATCCCGAACGCTAATGCCGTCGTTGCGGGAGCCACTACTACGGCCCAGGCAATCGGTTATCCTTTGGCGGCCGCCATTCTGTGGGCCACCGCGTCAACAACACCCATGTTCCTTCTTGATGCTGTAACGTTCATCTTGGCAGCTCTTCTCACTCTAGCCACGGGCGCTCTCGGCGGTGGCGTGGCGGCTCGGAGCATTAGTGGCGCGCTACGAACAGCATGGTCTCTGCCACCAGCTCGCTTTCCGCTAGTGGTGGCTGGAGGTGGTGCATTGCTCATCTCGATGACGCTGCCGGCCCTTGTCGTAGTCGCCTATCAACTGTCTAGCGACGGTGCGCGGGCCTACACGATACTTGAGGTTGTGATCACGATAGGAATGGTGGTGGGAGCGATTATCCTAGGACTGTGGCATGGATTCGCGGTCCGTCTGGCAACCATGCTGGGCGTCATTGTTATGGGTCTGCTGTCCCTTGTGGTTGTCGTCAGTCCATGGTTATTCCTCACCTCGATCGCGCTCTTGATCGCGTCAGTCGGCAATCAAGTCTACGTGGTCGGAAACCGGAGCGAACTTCAACAAGCTGTACCCGCGGACCGACGGGGAAGCGTCATGGCGACACGAGCGGTAATAGCGGAATCTCTCGTCATTGTCGGTGC
>Ga0137372_10007131_pt1 | contig 10809 bp, 5 predicted proteins | sample SagtaG_6_FD_104911 | JGI IMG/M metagenome (GOLD analysis project Ga0137372, IMG submission 104911) | Vadose zone soil microbial communities from Sagehorn Ranch, Mendocino, California, USA - Sage1_R_60_16 metaG | ecosystem: Environmental > Terrestrial > Soil > Vadose zone | place: USA: California...
ATGCCACCACACCGTCCGGAAGATCGGCCCCAGGGCATGGGTCCGCTCATATGGATCGTCATAGCAGGCGGCGCAGGCCACCATGATGGACTGGGGATCGATCATCTTTCCCATGACGCCCCCGGTGGAGTTGGTCGCGACGATGAGCGTCTCGTTCAAGTGGAGCTGTTGGGCGGTGATCCGCTGGAGGCTGCCGAACAAAGCGTTTGAGGCGGTGTCGGAGCCGGTAAGGAACACCCCCAGCCAGCCCAGGTACGCCGCGAAGAAGGGATACATGAATCCCGCCCTGGTGAACGCCAGTCCGAGCACGGCGTCCGTCCCAGAGTAGCGGGTGAGGTAGCCGAGACCCAAAACCTGCGCGATGACCAGGATCGGAACCACCAGGCGGCGGGCGGTTCGCTCCACAGCCTCTTTCCACTGGGCGGCGTTCAACCGCAGGACCAGTCCGGATAGCAGAGCGGCCACGAACACGCCGGTCCCGGACGCCGACAGCCAGTTGATATTGAACATAGCCGCCTCAGGCTTGGCGGTGGCTGCCACCACCGGTGGCATGCGCTGCACCATGTTGTGCAGCGCCGGCATTTGCCACTGCGGAAGTGAGAGCTTGCCCGCAAACACGCCGCCGAGGAAGGTCGTCTTAAACGTGATGCCCGCAAAGAGGTCGTTCAAATAGGCCTTCCACCACGGCCAGCCCCAGAGGGCGCAGCAAAGGATGAGGATCGTCCATGGCAGCCAGGCATACGCAGTCTGGCCGGCGGTGTACGCGTACTTCCACTCCGTCGTGTCCGTGGTCGCCGTTGCTGTACTTTTTCCCGCCTTGGCCAGCGCCTCGCGCTCCGAGCGCAGCAGGAACCGCGTTTTGGGGTGCCAAATGAAGCGCAGGAACAGGGCGGTGCAGATGACGGAGAAGACGCCCGAGACCACATCGGTCATGAGGTGGAAGAGCTGCGTCGAGGACGTGATCCACTGCATGATCGCAAAAGAGAGGCCCGCGCACAGCGTTCCCGGCCACACTTCCCAAGCCTCTTTCCAAGTGCCTCCCTCCATCTTCACGAAAGCAATGACCAGCCAGAAGGGGACGAGGATGGAAACAAAGGGAAGCTGGTGCCCGGCCATGGCCGACAGCTTTAGCTCAGGAAGGCCGCTCACCGTCGCCAGGGTCACAATTGGCGTGCCGATGGCTCCCCAGGCAACCGGGGCGGTGTTGGCCAGTAGGTTGAGAACGGCCGATTCGAAGGGGCTGAATCCCAAACCCACCATGACTGCTCCGGCGATAGCCACCGGTGTCCCGAAGCCAGAGGTGCCCTCGATGATGGCGCCGAAGGAGAAGGCGATCAGGAGCACCTGGAGCCGCCGGTCGAACGAGATGTGAATGATGGATTCCTTCACGATCTCGAATTTTCCGGACATGAGGGTCATGTTGTAGAGGAAGATGGCCCCAATGATGATCCAGATGATGGCCAGAAACCCGGACATGGCGCCGAAGCCGAAGGCCGAGAAGGCGGACTTGAGCGGCATCCCGAAGGCCACGCAGGCCACCAGGAATGCCGCGATGACCCCGTAGAACGCCGCATAGGGGGCATTGATGCCGAGATGCCTCGCGCCCTTTTTGTCGCGATGAGGGTGGAGGGCGACGAAATACAGCAAGGTGCAAATGGGAATGGCTGCCACGAGCGTGGAGAGCAGGGCGTTGTTGAATGGGTTATAGACCTGGTGCCAGACGTTCACAGTCTCCTCCTGGGAACTTCGCGGGAGGCATTACAACATGCAAAAAGGAAAAGTCAACATAAAACGGACGGCTGGCTATAGCAAAGCAACCAGCAGAGAGTCGTCATCCCCGCGAAGTTCCGTGTACCTGCGGTACTCGTGGCGGCGATGTGATTTCTCCTTGGCATTCCTTTTTCAACAAGCACATCGGATTTCACCAATCACTCTGGTTCGCCGGGCATTTTGAGTCGGGCAGCGGGCAGTATGGAGGATTGGAAGGAACTATTGCTGCCCGAGATGGAGCGTCAGCAGAGTATGGGTAAAGAAGTTGTGTCGCGAGCCGATGCCGCATTTACCAAACCGGAGGTCTAAGAAGCGCTGGAAGAGCGCTTGCCGAGAGATTCTCAAGGTCTTCGGTAAGTATGATCGTGTGGTCACGCCATCGGGCGGTGCTTGAATTGTCTTTCGCCCGACGAATATTCCGCGACGATGTGCCCATCTCCAAACAGCTTGTATTTATATGTTGTGAGGCCTTCGAGCCCTACCGGACCGCGGGCATGCAGCTTGTTGGTGCTGATTCCGAGCTCGGCTCCAAGGCCATACCGAAATCCGTCCGCGAAGCGTGTCGAAGCGTTGTGGTAGACTCCGGCCGCGTCGACCTCATCCATAAACCGCCTCGCCACTTCCCTGTCCTCGGTCACGATCGTTTCGGTGTGGCGTGAACCGTAGCGGTCAATATGAGCGACCGCCTCGCCAACATCAGCGACAATCTTGACGGACAAAATCAGGTCCGAGTATTCCGTTGCCCAATCTTCCTGACTGGCCGGCAGGACCTCCAAGCTTCCGAGGAGCGCGATCGTCGCCGAACAGCCGCGCACTTCTACGCCGGCATCGCGCAACTGGGCAATGATCGTTGGCAGGAAATCCCGAGCGATGTCCTTGTGAACCAGCATCGTCTCTGCCGCATTGCACGCCGCCGGGTATTGCACCTTGGAATCAACCACAATGCGGAGAGCCTTCGAGAGGTCCGCGGCGCGATCGACGTACACATGACAGATCCCTTCGCCATGCCCGAGAACGGGGATGCGGCTCGTCTGCGCGACCAACCGGACCAGCTCTCGCGATCCCCGCGGAATGATCAGGTCCACGTCTCGATCGAGCCTCAGTAAATCCATCACGTCCGCGCGCGTATGCAGGAGACCAATCGAATCGGACGGAAAGGACGGAGAACGGCGGAGCGATTCGAGCCAGATCTCGACCAGGATTTCGTTGGTTTGCGCCGCCTCAGCTCCGCCCTTAAGAAGTATTGCGTTTCCCGACTTCAGTCCGAGCGACGCAACCTGCGGCACCACGTCGGGCCGGGACTCAAATACGATACCGACCACCCCAAGGGGACAGGACTCCTTGTATAGCACCAGCCCCGCATCCAGTTCCGTGGCCGACAAGCGCCGGCCCAAAGGATCCGGCAGCCGGGCCACATCGCGAATCCGGGCCGCCATCTCGCCGATCCCGCGCTGGCTCACGCGAAGGCGCGCGAACATCGCGGGCGACAGCTTCCCCGCTTTGACAGCGGGTTCTGCGGCGCGGCAGTCGCTTTCGTTCGCCTTGAGAATCTTCGCGCTGTCGCTTTCGATTGCCTCAGCGATATTTATTAAAGCGTCGTTTCTCAGCTCATGTGGCAGTTTGGCAAGCTGGCGCGAGGCGGCCCTTGCCCGCGAAGCCAGTTCGGCCACGGTCGGTTGCGTCAACGTGCCGGAATCAATCGTCAAGGCGTCTCCAGAAGAACAATGTTATCGCGTCGCACAAGAATGCGCGACGCATCCCTGTGCGCAACGTTCATGTGCTTCTTCTTTCCGGGAGTATCCCCTGTTTCCTGGCTCGCGCAATTGGCAATGCCGCGGGCGAATTCCGTTCCACCGTCGTCCAGGATACTCACCACGTCCATACAGGCAAAGTGGCTCTCGATGCGAACGACTCCCGACCTGAGCAGACTTGCCTTCCCGCCCACAATGGCTGCGCGTGCACCGTCGTCCACCACGACTCGTCCCCGCACATCTGCGGCATACGCAATCCACCGCCGCTTTCCTCGAAGCCGTTTCGACGGGAGAAAGGTTGTGCCGACGCTTTCACCGGCAAAGATGCGATCTAGAATTCCTCGCTTTTGTCCATTCGCAATGACTGCCGTCCCCCCGCAATTCATGGCGATCTCCGCGGCCTCTACCTTGGTCAACATTCCGCCCCGGCCACCGCTGGACGGCCCGGCCGCCAGCGCTCTCAGTTCTCGAGTCAGCTCAGCGACTACGGAAACAATTTTCGGGTGCACTCCGTTTTGAGAAGACCCATGGTGCTCATGGGAGCCGCTCTTCAGGAACCCGTCCACGTTGGTCAGAAGCACCAGAGCGTCTGCATCCAGCCCGCTCATGACGAGTGCGGCCAGCCGGTCGTTATCGCTGAACGCCGCTTTCCGGGTACCCGACGGAACCGATTCCAGTTCGAGAGTCGAAACCGTATCGTTTTCATTCACGATAGGAAGAACGCCGAATTCCAGCAGCCGCTCCATGGTGCGGCGCAGGTTCGAATAGCGCCGCCAGTTCGAAAAATCGTCTTCCGTTAACAAGACTTGCGCGATCTTGACGCCACAGCTGGAGAAGAGATCCTTATACGCATTCATCAGCAGGCTCTGGCCCACCGCGGCACAAGCCTGCTTGGTCACCAGGTCATTCAGCCGCGAACGGTGCAGACCAAGCCAACCTCTGCCCAATCCGATCGCGCCCGATGAGACCAGCACCACCTGTCGGCCCGCCGCCCTCAATCGGGCAATGGACTCGACGATCGGCTGCACCCGCTCCTGGCTCAATTCGCCATTCGCGCCGGTGACCGTGCTGGTGCCAACCTTAACGACAATCCGTCGAGCTGTCCCGAGGAGCTTTTCTCGCTCCAGGTTCAGGCCATGGTTTTCGTCCAGCATCTCACCATCCACCCGGAGAATCCGTCTTGGCCGCATGGCCGTTGGGGCTGAGGTCCGCTCATTAGACTAAGCTTTGCGCTCGTGATTTGAAAGTTCAGGCAACTGCTCTGTTGCCTGAATCGCCCGAGACGGCAGCAAGCGGGTCATGCTGGGAGACAGGCGGGGGGGGCCTGCTTCAGGCAGGTCGGCAGAAAGGTTCAAACCAAACAGGGCAGCTCCTGGCGTTGGTTGCACCCTGAAGGGGTTTAAGGTGTAGTGTCGCTCCGGCAGTTGCTCGGCGGAACGTGGGCGCGTCCGTTAAGGAACGGTGGCAATCGCCCAGGGTATATGAGTCGAGGGCTTGCGGAAAAATACAAGGAATTGTCGTCCCGAGCGGAGCGAGGGATCTGTAGTTTGTCAGAAAGCGCCGAAAACTGCGGGTCCTGCCGTCGCCTTCGCCCTCTGCGACGCCAGCGAAAAATATTTTTCAACAAGTTCCTGGGGCTTGCGCGCGGTGCGGCAATAGAAGGTTGACTGAGTGGACGCTCTGCCGGTTTCTCCTGCAACCATGCTCATCTCGCGAGTAAGTCTCTTGTTTTCCTGGCGACCCGCATCAGGCGCGGAAACCGCTCCCACATTGTGATCTTGAGGAGCTTTTCTGGAGCGAATTGATTTTGGAGGCCCACATCGTCGTATTTCCCGGTCAAATCGACGAAGGCAAATTGCGCACAATTGGTCTTTTGGAGACAGAACTGGGAGTAGGGGAGCGCGTAGATCGTAGCGCCTACAGCCTCCGCAAAGTACACGGCAAACGGGAACACCAGCGTCGGCTCAAAAGCAGGGTTATGCTCCCATACCGATCGGGTAAAATCATCCCCGCCCAAAAAGCCACCGGCGCGCACTTTCGGGTATACACGAATCAAATCAATTGCGATGCCCTTCAGAGTATGATCGGCGTCTATGTAGGCAAAATCTAATTCACCGTCGGTTATCTGCTCGATCACCTCAGTAGTCTTCCCCCGCAAGATCACTCTTTTGGCGGCGGCGAAGTCCGTCTTAGCTTTCGTCTCTCGGAAGAACTCCCCGAGCATAGCGTCATCGTGATTTGCCGGCTTGTTCCAGCCGCTCAAGTGTCTCCACGGGTCGATCATGTAATACGCCGTCAAACACTCGCAACGCTGCAATACGCCGGTCGCGAAATCCCCTCGATAGACGCCTATTTCAGCCATCCGTTGCGCCCCGATGGACTGTATGAATTCAACCCACAACTCCACTCTGGACTGCGACTTGGAAATACACCTCGTGAGAAGCTGCTCCGGAGAATCAGGCTGTCTAGATGTAGCCGCCATGAACTGGTTCCTCTCCATTTGTGATTGAAGGCATGATTTCCGCCTTTTAGCTTCAATTCACGCGGGGAGAAGATCTCCTAAAACGGTCAAGAAAGCTTTCTACAAGCAGACCCAGCAGAAGCTTAACGATTGTATCAAGACAGTCTTTTTCTCCGCTTCATCGAATTTGCCAGAAGCGACCCTTGAGAATGCCCCGTGCTTCATGCAACAAGAAGCCAAGCGAATCTGCCGAAATCGCAGTGCGGAGTGGAACCTGGCCAAGCAGCTATAGCGTCCAACAGCCCGAAACAGAGGCAGGTCATTCTGATCCAAAGGTTCGAAGATCGTCTTCTAGGCTCGACCAATCTTTTTAGACACTTTCACAGCTTTCGAGCGCAAGCCGGCGTGGTCGCTCCACGGATGCAGGCTCGCATCTCAGTTCAGGAAGGAGAATCGTGGCGCCAGCTTCACCAGCTTGAGCACTTTGTAAATATCGACGCTGACGCCGCACAACACGACCTTGACGGCCTTCTCTTCCGCGCTGGCAGCCAGTTGTTCCATCGCTTTGAGTGCACGGGGATCGATGCGGCGCACGGAAAAGAAGTCCAATACGACTTCATTCTTGGCACTGTCCAACTTCTCACCGGCCTCTTGCAAGGCATCGGCCACGTGTTCTCCATCAATTTTCAGCCACACGGCAATCGTATCCATCGGCATGACCATTCCTCACACTGTCTGATGTTGAGCTATGCTTGCGGCCTTCGCCTCGCCTCGCCCGCGATAAGCGCTCCAAAATAATTCGGCCAGTTCTTTGATCAGCGGCATACGAGGATTTGAGCGCCCGGAGGGATCGTCAAAGGCAATCTTCACCAGATCGGGAATTGCCGCCTCAAATTCTTCCTTCGGAATCCCCAGCTCGGCGATCGAACGCGGAACCGCCAGCCGATCGAGTAGCTGCTCAGTCGCCGTCACCAGGTTCGTCACCTTTTCCTCAATCGTATGGCCGCCCAGATTCAGCAAGTCGGCAATGGTCGCGTATTTCTTGTGCGCGATGTAAGACTGCTGATAGGGCGATGGCATGAACTTGGTAGGGACCGCGGCGTTATACGCAATCACGTGCGGCAACATGAGCGCATTGGCTCGGCCATGCGGAACGCCAAAGCGCGCGCCGAAGGCGTGAGCCAGCGCATGATTCACGCCGACCGACGCATTGGAAAACGCGAGCGCAGCGATGCAGGCGGCATTGTGCATCATGCTGCGGGCCTCTTCATCCTGGGGGTGCTCATAAGCGATGGGCAGATACTTGAACGCCAGCCGAATCGCCTGCATGGCATTGGTGTCGGTATAGGGTGAAGCGTAAGTCGAAACTGCCGCTTCGAGCCCGTGGGTCAAACAGTCGATGCCGGTATCGGCAGTCAAGCCCTTCGGCATTGACATGACGAACTGTGGATCGACGATCGCCACATCCGGACTCAGCGAATAGTCGGCGAGTGTCACCTTGCGCCCGCGCTCCTTGTCCATCAGCACGGCAAACGGGGTGACTTCGCTGCCCGTTCCGCTGGTGGTAGAAATGGCAATCAACTTTGCCCGATTAGTTTTTTCCGTTGGGAACTGGATCACCCGCTTGCGCAGATCCAGGAACGGCGCGGCCAGTTCTTCCAAATCCGCTTGCGGCGATTCGTACTTGAGTTTCATGATCTTCGCCGCGTCGATGACCGATCCGCCGCCGAGCGCGACGATCTGGTCCGCCTTGTAGAAATTGAGCGTTTCTACTCCTTGCATCACGACCTTGACTTCAGGCTCCGCGTCCGGAATGACCATGACATGAACCGAAGTTTGAGCGGGGAGGTTGCGCCGCACAATGTCAACGTGGCCGATCTGTTCCAGCATCGGACTGGTAACCACAATGGTGGAGCGCGATGGGAACTGGCGCAGGTTCTCCACGGCATTCATGTTGAAGTAGATTTGATTAGGAATTCGGAACCACATGTGAGCTTGTCTCCGCCGAGCCACGCGTTTGATGTTGAGGTAGTGAAAGACATTGACGTTGTCGGTGGTGCTGTTGCCGCCGCCGGTCCCGCATCCGAAGGAGAAGGTCGGAACCAGATCGTTGTAAACGGCGCCCAGCGCTCCGATCGACCCCGGCGAATTCACGATGATCCGGCCCGCGTTGATCACGTCTCCGAACTTCTGGATGATCTCATCGTTGCGCGAGAAGATGACCGCCGTGTGTCCGACGCCGCCGGCGTGATTCACGTCTAAGCACACCTTCAGCGCCTCATCCACGGACTTCGCCCGATAGACCGCGAGCACCGGGAAAAGTTTCTCGACCGACAGGGGATATCCGCGGCCCACACCTTGAATGGGCGCGATCAAAAGCTTGGTTTTCGGCTTGACGGTTAGACCGATAAAGCGGGCAATATTCGTGGCTTTCTGGCCCACGGCCATGGGCTGCATGAATCCGGTGGCGGGATCGATTACGGTGCGTCCCAGCAGTTCGGTCTCTTTCTCATTGCAGATGTGCGCGCCCAGTTCGGCGAATTTCTTCAGCGTCGAGTCATAGATTTCATCGTCGATCACCACGGTCTGTTCGGAAGCGCAGATGGTTCCATTGTCGAAGGTCTTGGAGATGATAATATCCACCACGGCCATATTCAGATCCGCCGTTTTTTCCAGATAGACGGGCGTATTCCCCGCCCCTACGCCCAAGGCTGGCTTGCCCGAACTGTAGGCGGCTTTGACGGCGCCCGGACCGCCGGTGGCATCGATCAGACTGACATCTTTGTGGTGCATAACGTAGTCGTTGTCCTGCAGGTTGTGCGCTTCCAGGCAAGTAAATACGCCTTCCGGCGCGCCATGTTTCACCGCCGCTTCGTACATGATTCTGACCGCCTCAAAGCAACAACGTCCGGCGCTGGGGTGGGGACTGAAGATCACCGCGTTCCGGGTCTTGATGGCCATGATGCATTTGAACAGGACCGTCGAAGTGGGATTCGTAATCGGAGTCAGTGAGAAGATGACTCCGATGGGCTCCGCCACTTCCACCAGCCCGCGCTCTGGATACTCGCGAATGACGCCAACCGTGCGTTTGTCCTTGACATAGTTGTAGACAAACTCGGTGGCTACCATGTTCTTAATAACCTTGTCTTCCAGAACCCCGAGCTTGGTTTCCTCAAACGCCAAGCGGGCGAGATGCTGAGCCTGCTCCAGACCAGCCAACACCATCGCTTTGACGATGCGGTCAACGTCTTCTTGCGTGCACTGGGTAAAGACGGCCGCCGCGGTTCGGGCTTGGCTGACTAGCCCTTCCAGATAAGTAATCCGTTCAGCGCTAAGAGTCGAGGCGCGATCTGTCATACTTCTATCCTTCTTCCAGATTCCGGGAATATTGCGGTTGCTTCTTCGCAGATCAACTGATGAAGTGGCATGACGGCTTGGGAGTCGCTCGCTCCTCCGGCATCTCGTGATTGGCCGCCGCTCCTGGGTTATCGGTTGACGGCGGCCGAGGAGGAGAGAGACAACAAAATGATTGCCTCCTCGTATGAACCCTCCAGAGACCGAGGGGTTCAGCGAGGACATCATTTGCAGTATCGGCGGAGCCGAACTATCTGGCTGTGAGGGGCGTCACAATGGGATGTGAGCTTCTGCCAATGATCGATGGCAAGTGCAAAATCGGGGGTTTCGATGACTGAAGATACCGGAGGCCGGCGGATTACGCGCCGCGACATGCTGCGGGCCACCCCCCTGGGACTTCTTTCGCTCGTCCATTTGCGGTTCGCTGCGCTCTCGCCTACGGCAAGGCCTTTTCATGAACCAGACCGGGTTCCCTACAAAGGATCGGACGATGATCTACTGGATGAAATCGAGCGTGCTGCGTACAACTTCTTCTGGAACGAGGCACACAGCGCCACCGGGCAAGTCAAGGACCGGGCCTTGGTGAATGGCCATGATGACCACAAGGTTGCCAGTATCGCGGCGACAGGCTTTGGGCTCACGGGCCTTTGTATCGCCGAGGCCCGAGGATACGGGAAGGCGCCGGCGATCCGGGACCGTGTCCGGCAGACTCTCCGCTTTGTTCGACAGCACCTGCCGCAGGAGCATGGGTTCTTCTACCACTTCATCGATCTCCAAACCGGAGAGAGGATCTGGAACTGTGAACTCTCCTCGATCGACACGTCCCTCCTGCTCTGCGGGGTGCTGACCGCCCGCGCGCACTTCAATGACGCCGAGATCCAGGATCTCGCGACCGCTATCTATGAGCGTGTGGATTGGCCATGGATGCTGAACGGCGGCAAGGCATTTTCCATGGGGTGGAAACCGGAGGGAGGCTTCCTGAAGAGCCGGTGGGACCACTATTGCGAACTGATGATGATTTACCTTCTCGCCCTGGGTTCGCCTACGCATCCAGTTTCGAAAGAGGCGTGGGACGCGTGGTCGCGCCCCATCGTGAAATTCCAGGAATGCGAATACATTTCCGGTCACGATCCTCTGTTTACGCACCAGTATTCGCAAGCGTGGTTCGATTTCCGGCACAAGCGCGATTCCTACGCCAACTTTTTCGATAACTCGGTGACGGCGACGCGGGCACACAAGCGTTTCTGTATGTCGCTGCACGACGAATTCCCCGACTACACCGACCACTTGTGGGGAATTTCCTCTTCCGACTCAGCTACCGGGTACCAGGCCTGGGGCGGCCCCCCGCGACTGGGACGGCTGGATGGAAGCATCGTTCCCTGCGCGGCGGGCGGTTCGGTACCTTTTCTTAACGAAGACTGCATGCAGGTTCTGCGGACCATCCGCGAGCGCTATCCGCGTGCCTGGGGGCGC
>Ga0137372_10007142_pt1 | contig 10794 bp, 6 predicted proteins | sample SagtaG_6_FD_104911 | JGI IMG/M metagenome (GOLD analysis project Ga0137372, IMG submission 104911) | Vadose zone soil microbial communities from Sagehorn Ranch, Mendocino, California, USA - Sage1_R_60_16 metaG | ecosystem: Environmental > Terrestrial > Soil > Vadose zone | place: USA: California...
CGCTTCTTCGACCCCGAAAACAGCCGCCGGGCCCGCAAGGTCTTCCGCTTCACCATCGACGTCAGCGACATCCTCCCCGTCACCCTCGGCGTCGTCCGCACCTGGTCCGAAGCCGGATAGCGGGCGAGGACCGTGATCAGCGGATGACATCAGTGGGGTCGTGAGCGCACCTGACCAGCCCGGCCAAACCGCAGAAGACACGCACGACAATGGAGGCCTCGATGACTGACACCGAGACACAGAACGAAAATACCCCCCGGACGTTTGCAGGGGAGATCGACGTACCCTGGAACCTGGTCGTCCCGACGGTCGACGTGCACCTGGTGGGATACGGCAATCGCTTCCCGAACGACTTCACGCTCGAGATGCTGGCGGTCCTGCAACGCTGCAAGCGTATCTTCGCCGTCCCGCCTATTCATGCGCCGGATTTCGGGATTCCGGAGATGGAAAGCCTCATGCATCTCTACGGACCGGACAAGCCACGGACGCAGACCTACGCAGAGATGCTGCAACTCGTGCTCGCCGCCGCAACCGCCGATCCGCCTGTCGCGTTCGCCACCTATGGCAGCGCCATGGTCGGCGCCCAAGTCGCTCACCGCCTGCTTGCGGAGGCCGGACGCCGTGGCCTGACGACGCACGTGACCAACGCTCCCTCATGCTTCGATGGCATCTGGGCGGACTTCAACATCGAGCCGTTCTACGGATTCGAGGTCTGGGAAGCGAGCACCTTCGTGCGCCTCGGGATTGAGCCCAACACGCGAGCGAACCTCCTCCTCCCGCAGGCCCCGGTCTTCGACGTCCCCGAAGGACTCGACCCGGACACGATGACCATACGCACAAGCACGACAGTCGTGATCCTCCGCGATCATCTGCTGCGCTTCTACCCGCCCGACCACGTCGTGCACTACGTCAAGTCTGGCGCCGGCGCCGGTCCGCACCTCGTCGGCGCTGACATCGAATCCTTCCGCCTGCGCGACCTCGACCACCCCGGTCACCAGCCGGGCAGTACCTTGTTCGTGCCGCGAGCCGCGGGGACCAGCCGGACGCGGCTCGACTTCGACAACCCGGCACGGCCAGGAGCGCAGCCGGCATGAGCGATGCCAGCCGAGGACTCGAACTCCGCCTCGTGGCCGCCCGTCAACATCCGGTTCTCTCTTCGTAGCCTCACGTCAAATTGAACGACACACGCGCTCGCCGGGTTGTCCTACAACCGGGTGTCTACGCGATCGACTGCTGGCTGGGGGTGGGGCGAGGGAAGAGGTCGACGAAGCGTGCCACGGCGCGGCGGTCGCCATCGAGCGTCAGGTCTCCTGAACGCAGCGCATCGAGGAGATCCCTGTCCCCGAAGACCAGGGCCCGGAGCGTGCTGGCCCCGGTCGCGATGATCGCGTCGGGCTGGCCCGCGCCGCCGCGGGCCAGGTCGAGGCGACCGTCGGCTACCGTGACGCGGAAGTGGTCGTCGCCGAGGCGCAGATTCAGCACGGCCAGCCAGACCCACGGCGGTGGCGGGCGCTGGCCGTGCTGGGTCTCGTCCAGTTCATGCTTGTCCTTGACGTGACGGTGGTGAATGTCGCATTGCCACGGCCTGATCGTGCTCGGCGTGTTCTCCGGCCTGAGCTTTCCTGCCGCCACCTCCGCCGCGCTGCACGAGGTCACCAGCCAGGATTCCAGCTTGGCCTCTGGCGGGCTGTGGGTGCCCGGGTCTTCTCCGGGGGGATGGTCGCCGGTCGGCTTGCCGCCGACCGAATGCGCACCCGCACCGGTACCAGGCGGCTGGTCCGGGGCTGCGCGCTCCTGGCCGCAGCCGGTGCAGCCGTCGCCACCGCGGTGCCAACCCTGTCCGCCGGCCTCGTGGGCTATGCCCTGACCGGCCTCGGCCTGGCCGCCGTCGTCCCGGTCGTCTTCAGCCATGTGGCGCGGCACCACCCCGGGCGGCCAGGCCCCTCGATCGCCGCCGTCTCCGCGGTGGGCTACCTCGGCTTCCTGGCCGGACCGCCCATCATGGGCGGGATCGCGGGTGCGACCGAGCTGCGCACGGCCATGCTCGTGCTCCTTCTGCTCATGGGGACCATGAACCTCCTCGCGTCCCGGCTTGGGTAGTCCTGCGCGGACGCACGTGGCACGTGGCACGTGGCCAGTGCGCGCTTTTCGGTCACGCATAGGGCAATTTGTGGTAAGCCATTATGTGTTCTCGGCCTCTGCGAGACGATGGCCTGTTGAGAGGACGGCCTGTAGGGGGGATCATGGCAAGACGCCCGTTTGTTCGCACATCCGTGGTGGCCACGATGCTGGCGGCCGTTTTGCTTGCCGCTGGCTGCGGCGGCGGGTCGACGGGGCAGGTCGGCGCGGTCGAGAAACGAACCTGACGGTCGCGATTGTCCCGGCGGTCGACTCGGTCGGCGTATACATCGCAGTGCAGCGCGGGTTCTTCGCCGCCGAAGGGTCTGCACGTCAAGATCGTTCCTGCGACCAGCAGTTCCACTGTGATCGTTGGCCAGTTGACAGGCCGGTACGACGTCACGAACGGCAACTACGTCTCCTACATCCTGGCCGCCGCGCAACAGCACGCCGATCTGCGGATCCTTGCCGAGGGATCCATCATGGAGCAGCACACGCAGGCAGTGCTCGTCCCGGCTGGATCGCCGATCAAAACGGTCGCCCAGCTTAAGGGCAAGTCCATCGGCGTCAACGTGCCGAACAACATCGGCACCTTGCTGGTCAGCTCGACGCTCGGCGTCTACGGCATCAAGCCATCTCAAGTGCGCTTCGTCCCGATTCCGTTCCCGCAGATGGCCGCCGCCCTCAAGGCGCACCAGGTGGACGCCGCATGGCTCCCCGAGCCGTTCATCACCGCGGCCCAAACAGCCACGGGTGCCAACGTGCTCTTCGATACCGACCAGGGCGCCACCCAGAACCTCCCCATCTCCTGCTATGTCGTCACACAGTCGTGGGAAGAGCAGTACCCGAGCACGGCGGCAGCGTTCGAGCGCGCCCTGGTGAAGGCGCAGGCAGTCGCCGATACCAACCGCACGGCGGTCGAACGAGCCATGGTTGCCTTCACTGGTGTGTCGAGCGACGCGGCGGCACTCATAGCGGACCCCAACTATCCACTGCGCATCGACCACGGTCGGATCCAGCGTGTCGCCGATCTCATGCTGCGATTCGGGCTGCTCAAGCAGTCATTCAACGTCACGCCGATGATCCAGCGAGGCTGACCCGAAGAGCTTGTGACCGCCCCGCCGTGAGCCCGCAGGGCTGACAGGCGCGCTACGCTAGCGGTCGCCGTTTCGGTATCCCTAACGGCTTACGCGGTGGTGTCGCGAGCCGTCCAACCGACACCCATAGGGGGAGGGGCGGCCAACCGGTGGCCGCCCCTCCTTACTTGCCGTTACTCATTTACTGGTCTTGGTCAGGGATCGATCGTGATCGTGCAGGTGTAGGTTCCTGGCTTCAGGCCGGTGGCGTTGACGGTGACCGGGTCGGCCGGCCCCTGCGGCGAGTTCCCGACGTCAGCGTTGTTCGAGTCGACGCACGTGATCGAGGAGTTCGTGACCCCCGACACCTCGGACGCGGCGCTGACAAAGACGTCGGCGAGCGGTGAGTCGGTGAAGGTGACGGTGTCCGGTGTGCCGCTCGTGCAACTGGCCGGTGAAGTCGGTGTCACGGACTGGGAAGTCGTGTCGATCGAGTACCCAGGTGGTGCACTTGTCTCCGTGACCGTGTAGCTCGTCCCGATGGTCAGCCCATCGAAGCAGGCCGTCCCGTTGGCATCGGTCATCTTCGACACGCCGTCGACCGTGAACATGGCGCCAGCGAGCGGATGCTGGCCCGCGCCGAGGTTGTGGTTCTTAGCGGTCTTGACGACCTTTATCGCACCCCCGGCCAGGTTGACGTAGGTGCATGTCACGTGGCCGTTCGGTATCACCGTGATGTTGGCCTGGAAGGGATTGGTACCGTCCTGGCTCCCGCTCGAGCCCGCCGTTGCCTCGCACGTCAGGCTCTTCAGGGTGAAGTTGGCTGGTTCGGTCCCCTCGGTGACGGTGTAACTGCCTGCCAGCACGTTCGAGCAGTCCTCGGTGTTGGGTGTGCTGGCGGATCCGTCGTTCAGCGTGAAGCTGCTCGGCGATGTGTCCGACGTGCAGTCCGGCGACGGCGGGGTCTGACCCGCCGCTGGGTTCGGAATCGTTGACGTGTATGTGAAGTCCTGGTTCAGCCCTCTCGGGTCGGTGTTCTTGATGATCGTCACCCGGCCGCAGTTGCTGATGTTGACCGGGATCGGCGCAACGAAGTCCTTGACCTCCGCGGGGAACGACGCGGAGGCGCGGCTCTTCAGGAACGCGCTGCCGAAGGCCTCACAGGTTCCGGCCGGGAAGATACCGGAGGCGGTGAGGTTGATGGCCGCCTCGCCGAAGGTCAGGGGCTGGAGGCTTCTCGGGGCATTGGGGTCAATCGGGTCGCTCACGGCGTCGAGGTTGTTGACGGCGCCAATCGAGTTAGTTCCGTTCAGAGTTACATGGTTGCCCCAGCACGGGAGGGAGTTGCTCGAGGAACACTGGCTGGTGGCGCCGGTGGTCACCCATCGGAGCAGCCCGAGGGTCGGCCTGCCGCCGCCGTTGGTGAAGTCGAAGGTGACCAGCAGGTCGCCAGCGGTCCGGATGATGGTGTGCTTACCCGGGGAGCCCAGGTTCGGCGTGGTCGCCTGGTTGATTTCGAAGTCCATGTTCGCGGAGCCGAGAACGTTGGTCCGCTCCCACGCCAGGTAGAGGAAGTTGCTGTTGTTGGCGAACTCGGACGCCTCGTAGAAGCGTGTGAGATCGCTCTTCTGCGGCGGGATCGAGCCGGTCACCACCGAGACGTTGGCGTCGTCCTCCTTGGTGCCCTGCCCGAACGCGTTGTCGCCGTTACCGCTGGGACTGTCGATGCCCTTGTTCAGGCCCGATACGTTCTGCCAGTCGGTGGTGCCGAAGGTGGTTGGGTTCGCCAGGAGGTTACCGTCGCCGCCTGCGAACGTGCTGCCGGTCAGCGGCGGCAGGCACGACTCCGCTGTTCCTGTCGCAGCGAAGTCACATCCGCTCGGATTGTCCGCGAAGCTCGTCGCGGGAATGGCGAGGCCGATGGCGAGCGCGGCCGCGGCCGTCAGCACGCCCCACGTTCGCTTGCTGAGAATAAATCGGCGAGAGCCATGGCCGGACGGCGTCGCGCCAGGCCCACGTGTTCTCGATGCAGTCATGCTTCCCCTCCCTGGGGTACGTCGCCAGTCATCTAGCTGGTAGGCGACAAGAAATGGTCGAGGCTTGCAGAAGATGCCGTTACAGCCCCTGCGGCGAAACGAGGTCTCCAACACCGGAGATCGGCGCGGCAGGTTGGCTCAGGCAATCATTGGTGGGCCACGCGCCCTATGGCCGGTACACGGCACTCGGCACGGTAATGGTGCCCCGGGTGCGCCGTGGCCGACGTCGCCCTGCTGTTCGCCACGCTCGGTACTGAGGCGAAGATCCCCGCCCGCCCACGTTCGGTGCCCCTCGAGCGCCTGCGGGCAGCAACGTTGCTGCCGCATCTGCCCCCCATGCCCCAAGTGTCACTTCGGCACAAGTACTGATGATCATTATGATGTGTCGCAAGTGGCCGAAACGTTACACCGCAGGAAACATGGCCGAAAGGCCTCGATACGGGTCCGGGACCAAAGTCCTTCCAAGAATGGGCCATTAGTCCCTGATGGAGAGACCGGCGCGCCTGGCCGGAAGGCGGTCGCGCCGGCGACGGGTTCGTGCTGGAACAACAACGGCGTCCGTGTCGTCCTCGACCTCGGGTACGGGACCGTATCGCCCCTGTTGAAGCTGGTCGGCAGCGTGATCAGGCCGCGGTTGGTCGGGCGGGGTCAGGCCGGGTACTCGGCGGCGCGTTTGATCGCGTCGAGTCGGCGATCCCACGCGGCGGCGAGATCGGCAAGCCAGCGAGCTGAAACGTCCAGCGGGCCGGGCCGGACCCGGTAGAGCACCTCCCGTCCAGCACGGCCTGCCGAGACGAGCTCAGCGATCTCCAGCACACGCAGATGCTTGACGACAGCCTGACGCGACACCGGCAGCAGACCGGCCAGCGTTGTCGCGCTGGCCTGGCCTTCCTGGACAAGTGCGTCCAGAAGCTGGCGCCGGGTCGGATCGGCCAGCGCGACAAGAACCGTGGCGATGTCGCGCCGGTCAGCGCTGTCCGGCGCGCCCATGGCAGCCTCCCCGCAGTCAAGGTGCAACCCCAGGGTAGCACGTTAGGCGTATTGCGTGGCGGCGAGCGCTCGCTCAGGTTCCGCGCATGGCGGGCCTTGGGCAGCCACCCTTAGATAAACTACACCGACTAGTTCACTCATGGAATCAGCGGTACGGGCGAGCGGCCCTCTCGCGGCGCTACCATCCAGTACTCAGCATGGCGGGTCTCGGGGCAGCACCTACTAAATAAACTACACCGACTAGTTCATCCATGAGTCGGCGGCACGGTCGAGCTGCCCTCTTGCGGCGCTACCACCCAGTAGATAACTACACCGTATAGTTTATCCAACATGGCGGGGCTCGGGCAGCAGCCCACTGGATAAACTACACCGACTAGTTCACTCATGGAGTCAGCGGTACGGGCGAGCCGCCCTCTCGCGGCGCTACCGTCCAATCCGGTAGATAACTACACCGTGTAGGTTACCCATCGGCTCACGGCGCGCTGAGCACCGGGTCCCGGGGTGCGAGGCTGCCGTCTGCTCTGTCCGCCCTGTCTGCCCTGTCCCCGCGGGCCGCCGGGGCGGACGGTGGAGCTGTTCCCGGCGCCGCGGCCAGGGCACCGTCGATGTAGGTGACCGAGTTCGTCGGAAGTGCGGGAACGCGCGATCCCGGGAGCACGATCCCCGCGAGGTTGAGCGGATCGGCGGCGGAGACCGTGACCACCTCGCCGGAGCGTGCCAGCTTCCGCACGGCGCGGAGGGCGTCCACCGCTTCGGCGAGCGCGAATTGTTCCCCGCTGAACCCGGCGACGAACCGGCCGCCACGGATCGTGCCTCGCGCCTCCATGCGCCGCAACGCCCACAGCACGTCGCGCCAGGGCACGGCGAGGCTCTCCCGGACAACGAGGTCACGGAAGACCACGCCCCATCGCGCGGCAAGCTGCTCGGCGACGGCCTCCGCCAGTTCGTCAGCGTCGCCCGCCGCTCCGGTGTCCGGAAGCAGCGACCACCGGCCCGCTGATCCGGCGCCCAGTCCGGCGGTGCCGCGGCGAAGTCTCCTCCGCTCGGGAGCCCGGGCTTGGCTGCGACGGCGGCGCAGGAGGGCCCGCACGGCGCGAAAGCCGTCCGCGGTGACGAGCCCGCGCGCTACGCCGTCCCACAAGGCCTCCTCGACCTCACTTGGCAGCCGGTTGGCGAACGCGGCGAGATCCGCCTGGAAGAGTGCGCCATGCTGGCGCAAAGCGTCCAGCACGTCGCGTGTCCGGCCGGGACCTGGCTCCGCGGGCCTCCGCTCGCCCCGGGCCGCCCTAAGCAGCCAGGGAAGGTCATCCCGGATCATCAGCGTGATGGGAGTCACCCGCGACGGAGTCAGCCCGCTGCGTTTGGGGGACTCCTCAGCGTCGCTGCCGTTACCCCGCACGGACAGTCGGCCCCACGTGATCTCACCAGAAAGGCACAGGTCATCCAGCCATTCGCGGCGGTATCCGGGCACCCGTGCGCCCAGAATGGCTTCCTCCCACGCGCCGGCCGCAAGCTCGAAGCCCTGAAGCTGCTCGACCACCGCGAGCACGCCGAAACGGCCTTCGCGCTCGGTTCCCGCGGCCACGTGCTGCCAGCGCAACAGGAACCGCACGAAGTCCCGAGCGGTGACCGGCTCAATCTCCCGCCGCAGCCGCTGCTGGGTGTACGCGTGGATCCGCGCCAGCAACCGCCTTGCGCAGAATTCCTCGGGGCTGCCGGACGACGGCGAACTGAAGCGCCCGCGGATGGCGAAGCCCTCCTGCTCGAGGTGGGCGAGTGCCCAACCGACGTCGGGTTCGGCCAGCCCAGTAGCCATGGACAGGTCAGCGACGGTCGCCGGGCCCCGGCAGTCGAGATGCCCGCGGAGCATTTCCACGGCCGCTGTCTCGGCGTCGGCGGCCATCTCGGCGCTGGCCTCCGCATTCTCTGCACTCCCCGCATTCTCCACATCCATGGCGGCCGACGGCACCGGATGATCGGGAGCGACGAGCGCTCCGGGGAACAGCGTCGCCACGGCAGGTCGGCGTTCGACAGCGCACCACAGCTCCCCGCTCGGTGCGTGGACCGTGACGGCGCGGCCAGCCCGGACGAGGGCGTCGAACAACGGGCGCCAGTCCGGGGCAGGGCGCAGCGCCATCACCATCATCAACAGGTCGTGCAGCTCGTCGTCGTCCCGGGGATCCGGCCGGACCTGCGCTCGCACACGTTCAATCGCGGCCGGGTCGAGCCGCGTCAGATCACGTGCCTCCACCGGCAGACCCCTGCGGAGCGGCACGGCGCGGCTGCGCCGCTCCTCGAGCGGCGCGTCGTCCAGGTAGGTGAAGGGCCGCCCGTTCAAAATCTCGTGAGCGAGGACCGAGGGCTCTGTGGTATCGCGCACGACGACCGTGACGCGCCCGGATTCGATGCGTTCGACCAGATCCCGCAAGCCATCGATGTCCATCGCCTCGTGCAGGCAGTCGTCGAGCGTCTGGCGAACGAGCGGGTGGTCGGGAATCTCGAGCGGGCCCGGGGCGACGTTCTCCTGGCATGCGGCCAGCGTCGGGAAGACCGCTGCCATCAGATCATCCGCTTCCATGCGCTGAATGGGAGGCGGGTTCTTCCTGCCGCCCCGCATGCGGAGCACGGCGAGCGAGGTGTTCAGGTTCCAGCGCCACCGCGCCTGAAACATCGGTGAGGTGAGGACCGCCTGTCTGACCACGCTTTCCACCGTCGCCGACGCGAGGAATCTCGGCACCCGGTCCAGCGGGAAGCTGTGCTGCGGCCCGAGCGAAAGCAGTATGGCGTCATCGCTCGCCGCGGCCTGGAGTTCGAAGTCGAAGGTCACGCAGAAACGCTTGCGCAGCGCGAGACCGAGGGCGCGGTTGAGCCTGGCACCGAACGGTGTGTGCCCGACAAGCTGCATCCCGCCGCTCTCATCGAAGAACCGCTCGAGCACGATCGTGTCCATTGTCGGGAGCGCCCCGAGCGCGGCCAGCCCGGCGGCCAGGTAGCGCACGATCGTGTCGGCCGCCGCCTGCCCGATCCCGCACTCCGCCTGAAGCCAGAGCGCTGCCTGCCGCTGCTTTCCGCTCGCCAGCTCCTCGGCCCCGGGGGTGGGCGCGTCGGCCGCGAGTCGTTCCGCAACGGCCTGGCGCAGGGCCGAGACTTCTTCGGACAGTTCTCGTGTGCGCCCCGGCGCTTCCCCGAGCCAGAACGGTACAGAGGGTGGCGCTCCCTGTGCATCGACGACCCGCACCGTTCCTGGCTCCACCCGGCGGATCCGCCACGACGTGGTGCCGAGCAGAAAGACGTCGCCGGCCATGCTCTCGATCGCCCAGTCCTCGTTGACCGTCCCCACGAGGGTGCCGTCGGGCTCGGCCAGTACGCGGTAGTCGCCAAGCTCGGGGATGGCCCCACCCGAGGTGAGAGCCGCGATACGAGCGCCCCTGCGGCCGCGCAGGCGCCCGTTCACGCGGTCGCGGTGCAGATAGGCGGCGCGGCGCCCGCGACCCGTCGTTATCCCCTCCGAGACAAGGTCAACGATGTCCTCGAAGTCGTTCTTCGGCAGCTCACAAAACGGCGCCGCCCTCCTGGCCAAGGTGAGCAGGTCATCCTCTGTCCAGTCGGCTGCCGCGCACTCCGCGACAATTTGCTGGGCCAGGATGTCAAGCGGACGAGCCGGGACCTCCAGGGCATCGAGCCTGCCGGACCGCACGCCGCGCAGCAGGGCGGCACATTCGACGAGTTCGTCCCTGGACGTCGGGTACAGCCGTCCGGTCGGCGTTCCCGTGCGGGTGTGGTTCGAGCGTCCCACCCGCTGCAGGAACGTGGCGAAGCTCCGCGGCGAGCCGATCTGGCACACCAGCTCCACCGGCCCGACGTCAATACCGAGTTCGAGCGACGCCGTCGCAACCAGCGCTTTCAGGTCGCCGCCGCGCAGCCGGGACTCGACCCGCTGGCGCCTGTCCTTGGACAGGCTCCCGTGGTGCGCGGCCACCCGGTCCTCGCCGAGGCGCTCTCCCAGCTGGTGCGCCACCCGTTCGGCCATCCGCCGGGTGTTGACGAACACCAGCGTCGTCCTGCGCGGGCCCACCTGCGCCGCGATGAGATCGAGAATCTCGGCCATTTGCTCGGCCGATGCGACGGCCGCGAGCTCGTCATCGGGAAGCTCGAGGACCAGGTCGAGCTGACGGCGGTGGCCCACATCGACGATCGCGCACCGCGGCGAGCCGTCGGCGGCGGACCGCCCGGGTCCCGCGCCTACCAGGAGCCGTGCCACTGTTTCTATCGGACGCTGTGTCGCCGACAGGCCGATGCGCTGAACCCCCCCGGCGCGCTGATCCGCCCCGGCGCAACCGTCGCCGGTGCCATCCGCAGCGTTGGCCACAATCTGTTCCAGGCGTTCGAGCGTAAGCGTGAGGTGTGACCCCCGCTTGTTTCCCGCGACCGCGTGGATCTCATCGACGATCACCGTCCGCGTGCGCCCGAGCATGGCCCGGCTCCGGTCCGCGGTCACCAGCAGATAGAGCGACTCCGGGGTGGTGATGAGGAAGTTCGGCGGACGCTTCAACATCGCAGCACGCTCGGAAGAC
>Ga0137372_10007152_pt1 | contig 10784 bp, 9 predicted proteins | sample SagtaG_6_FD_104911 | JGI IMG/M metagenome (GOLD analysis project Ga0137372, IMG submission 104911) | Vadose zone soil microbial communities from Sagehorn Ranch, Mendocino, California, USA - Sage1_R_60_16 metaG | ecosystem: Environmental > Terrestrial > Soil > Vadose zone | place: USA: California...
AATGACGAAGAAGAAAAGACAGCAACGGGCCCAAAGCCGACTCGCCCTCGCGCGCTTCCGAAAGCAACAACGCGAGCAGCGGCAACACACGGCTGCACACCGTGCCCAACAGGGGTGGAACAAGACGCTGCGCCACCTTGCCGATCTGGGAGCCACGGTAAAACAACACGAAGAAGCGCTAGGCGACAAGGAGAAGACGGTCTATGAAGTCACCTTTGAGGGCAAGACCTCTCACTTTCGCTCGCGCTTTCAGGTGCAGCGCCGGCTCAAACGGGAACGGGAACGCCAGGAAGAACAACAGATGAGCTGGGCTGAGCGGCACGTCCAGTGGATGATCGACCACAATGTTGATGACCATTGCCTCCCCTGGCCGGATCGGGCAGAGCCATGAGGGGGTGCCGGGAGTCTGGCTGTACAGCAACCCGTACAGCAACGCCGACGAATATCAGTAATAGAGAGCGGTCCGCAGTGAACAATGAACCAAGGAAAGAAGCGCGGGGAGAACACCGGCGAACGCCGGCGGACAAGCCCGGGCGTATCCCGTATGCGCTACCAAACTAACCAGAACTTAATTTTCTCCAGCAACAATCTTCCACATAAGTCAAATACTATGGTATCATTATATGAGAAGATCTCCATGCTAGCACATGAGTAAGCATCCCAACCTCAGGCAGGATGAAAACAAAGCTCTCTCTAAAAAGTAGCAAAGGGACAACGTACCTGATTAGACAGTTGTGCCTCCCTACTTGCTCGCAGGAAACATAAGCACACTAGAAATATCGAAAGGAAGTCTCATGTATAAAAGGATACTCTTTGGACTAGTTCTATTCGGAACGATCACCGTTCTACTGGGCGCTTGCGCCATCGTAGACACCAGTACCATAGCCAGTGGGCCAGCAGCGCACATGAGCGGCACCAACTTCACCCAAAGCTCTATTACCATCCATAAAGGTGATATGCTCAATCTGGTTGATGATGTAGCATCAACGCATATCATTACAAATGGTAGTTGGGTTGGCAGTACACAAAAGCCGGCCAAAGAAAACGGGGCTCCAAGCGTAAACGTAACGTTAAACGGAAGTGATAGTGCGTCGGTTGGCCCATTTACTACCGCTGGCACATTTCACCTCTACTGTACTGTTCACCCCGGCATGAACCTGACGGTCGTTGTTCAGTAAGTATACTCAATATTTTCAGGTCACAGTGGCGGCAGATCGCTCTACCACTGCGACCTTGAAAGTATATATAGCGCGCCTGCGGACCAATGAGTGGGAGGCAACTAAAAAGGGGATGGAAAAGAGCTTCCATCAACCTTTTACGCAATCAGCCACCAAAGTATAGATGGCACCCCAGATACGCTCACTCTTGCGTTTATTACAAATGATAGCTTCCCATAGTACTTTTATGGCATGGTACAAGTTTACAGACTCTCTTATGCTATACTATTCCAAATATTATAAGTAGTTAAGGTGATTCTCGCCATATGAGATTGCAATTCTGGCAACAAGGAAAAGTAAGTATCTCTCATTCTCTCCACTTGAAATGCGGAGCCATCTTTATCCTCTTCCTCCTCAGCGTGCTTATCGTCGCTTGCGGTAGTAATGCCAGTAATACGAACCTGGGCCAACCAGCCGTAACGGTTACCATCAATCTCGATCAGTCCAATGGTTCACCAACGCCACCATTACCAGAGTATAGCTGTTCTGCCTGGACGACAAACACTTCTCCTGGCATCAATACGCCCACAATTGGTGTCTATGCTAAATTTGTGCATAACGTAAACGGGAATCCCCAGGGAGTCTATCCTGCCAGTGGTACGGCTACGGTTCTTTGGCCCGATGGTAACACTGTCAACGTGTCGGCGAACACTACTTCAGACGGATTAGCAGTTTTCCCTGTCTCGACCGCGAATAGATCCGCTGACCTCAACAAAATCGTTCTCGTCACAGTTGCCTTCCAGGGGCCGACGGGCGTCCCACCATGCATAGTATCAGCAGACCGTGCAGCCTTCTTCACGCTAGTGATCGCTACGGGAACAGTTTCAGGCACCTCATCCCCAACAGTGGGTACAACTGGTACGGCAACGGGAACACCAACACCAAATGTATCACCAACACCCACACCCTGCCCTAAACCGAAGAAGCAGTGTCACTAATTTTTTAACTATCATTGGCATCCAAGGAACTGCTCCCCCTTCACCGGGGTTCATTTGAATAGTATTGGCCCTATAAGGTCTTTATACTTTCTCTGCTCCTGTATCGGTAGAGCCACATTAAACGGGGGTCAAGGGTGAAAAACCGTGAAAAATCACGCTCATTTCACCAAATCTTCACCACTTAATGTTGTTGTACCGGCGTCTCACCATTGTGACTCTTTTCACTTGCTTGTACGTAATATATAATAAAGCTCAAGTATGGTTTTGTAAGCAGAAAAGGAGTCGCTATGTTTGGACAGCATCGCTGGACATTTGGTGTAGCAACCAGTACGAGTATACTTGGACTTACCGCGACGAGTGGCTTTATCATGTTAGCCAACCACTTTGTCAATCAATTCTCCCACCCACACGTAATACCGGAGTTGGAAGAGTTCAACGTGGACGTATCTTATAATGAAACCGAACCGCCACACGCCTTCCAACGCCCTCTCGTCTTCCAGGCCCGCGATGGTACGCTCCTACGTGGCGAATTCTGGGCACAGCCGGGTCCCGCTCCAACCATCATCATCTGTCATGGCTATCGAGGATCACGAGCACAACTGCGGTCTGGCGCCGCGGTAGAATACAAATTCGGCTACAATGTCCTGCTCTTTGATTTTCGTGGCCACGGGGACAGTGATAGCGTCAGGACAACCGGTGGTTACGCCGAGGTTCGTGACCTGGAAGCGGCGATAGTCGTCGCAAGCAGACAGCCAGAGACACTACCCAACAAAATCATTATTCATGGCTTCTCCATGGGCGCAGCCATCGCCTTGCTTACACCTCCACGCCGCGAGGTTGTCGCCATCATTGCAGACAGCCCCTTCGCACGTTCAGACGAGATTCTACGCCGTATCGTCAAATATCACCTCACTGCAAAATTCCGTCAACTGCGTACGCTTATTCCCGCCGTTTCCTGGATGACTGTAGCGACAGGCGTTGTCGTCTACCGCATGCGCTACGGCCATACCTTTGTAGCGCGCCCTGAAAAAACCTTCAAACGCTGGGTAAGACGAGCCAAACGTGCAAGGACAGCACAACAGCCACGCCATATCCCCATTTTGTTGATCCATGCATTGGGCGACGAACTCATTCCCTTCACACATGCCCTTCGACTCGTGGCCAGGGCACGGGCAAACAGCATTCCATTGGAAACCTACTTCGTGGATCATCCCATACATTGCGGAGCCTATACCTATAATCCAGAACAGTACACTGCCGTGATACAAGAGTTCCTGGGACGCTACCTGAAGGATGATTTTCCCAGCACAATGGCGAATTAGGAAAATCTTCTTCAAAACACTTGCATCTTTGCACGCTTCTATGCATAATAACCAAGAGGGAGATTTTCACCTGATTTTCAGGAAATACAGTCTAACACGTACCTGGTTGTTGGTTGCAGGATAGAACAATGCAAGGGAGCAGAATATGTTACCACCAGATGATACTACCCAGACCACAGGTTCCTCTGAACGAACGCCCCGTCCCCATAACCGTCGCGATTCTCTGTCTGAACGGCGGCAGAACATCTTGCATCAGAAACACACCGATACTCTGCCAGTGGTAAATAATGAAGCGCCCAATGGTAGAATTGCCTGGCGACAGTTAATACAACTACGGGAAGAAAACAAACGGCTACGCTGGGAGCTGGCAGAGCTTGAGAAGGAAATAGAGGGTATTCACAGCAGTCACCAGCAGGAAATCGAGCAATATGAGAACCATCTACAGAATATGATGGAAGAGCGAGACCGCTTGAAGGAATCGCATTACCAGCTGGAGCGTCGCTACCAGGAACTCTACCACGATTTTCACAATACCGTAGAGGAAGAGGCACAAAAAATGGTGCAAGAAGCGGCGCGCACTATTGTCCTCTCCCCTGAAAGCAGACCGGCCATGATGAATGACGCAATGAGGACGGTAGAACTACATTTCAGGCAGGTAGAAGATGAACGCACTGCTGAGGCGCTCTATTTGATGCGCCAGGCACAACGCAAAGCGAAAGAAATGGAGCAAGCACTGGCCAATGAGCGACAACAAATTGCTGTTGAACGCCAAAATATCCAGAATCTTCACAATAGCATACGCGAACAGGCCAGGCTGCGCAAACGTGTAGTAGAACAACACCTGCGAGCGCAGTATACGCTATCGCTCATCTTAATAACAACAACAGTCCTTGTACTTCTCCCCGTATTTCAGATAATCCTTCTTTCACTAGTGCGTATAAAAATGGCCCCGGGAACCTACTTTCTGCTCTTTGTTCCAATCGTTGTCTGCGTACTACTGGCGAGCTTTTTTTCCTACGCACTTTCATCCGCACGTGTTCTTGCAGCAAACGCCCGGCACAAACACGATGAGAAAGCAGCTGCGAAGGGTAAACCTGCGTCCCAGAGCCAGCAAAAATCGTCGTAGTACTCCTTACCCACGCAGGCTGAGCACGGTACGAACGATCTTACGATTGCTGGCGGCAGCAGCACCTTCCAGGTACGCCTCAAAGACAGCCTGTTGAATACCCGTATTCATCGTTGGATAGACATGAATAGTACCGAGGATATCGTTCAGGGTCAGGTTATGCTGCATAGCCAGGGCCATCTCGCCCAACATTTCTCCTGCACGCGCACCGACCATGTGCGCACCGACAATTTCGTCCTTCTTACCCGCCAGAACCAGCTTGATAAAACCGATTGTCTCGTTTTCAGCCTGTGCACGATCGATTTCAGCCCACGGAAACTTCACAATACGCACCTGTTTGTACTGTTTCTCTGCATCCTCGGGAGTCAAGCCTACACGTGCCGCCTCAGGATCGGTAAAGGTACACCATGGGACGACACGATAATCAACCTTCTTCCTGGCCAGCGGCACCAATGCATTACGTACCGCGACCCCGGCCTGGTAGACAGCAACGTGTGTGAAGAGGTAACCACCTATCACATCTCCAATAGCCAGGATATTGGAGGCCGAGGTCTGGAGATAGTCATCGACCTTGATACCCTTTTTATCATATTTGATACCGGCCGCCTCCAGGTTCAGCCCCTCTATATTCGGCTGACGCCCCACGGCCAGTACAATCTCATCGGCCTCAAAATTCAGCAGTTGATCACCCTGCCTGGCCGTCGCCACTTTTTTGTTGCCGCTGCGACCTGCTTTGACAAAGCGAGCATTCGTAACGATGTCGATACCTTCAGAAATCAACACCCTGGCAACCGCCTCCGAGACCTCCGGGTCTTCTCTCGGCAGGATGCGCTCTTGCTCCTGGATAATAGTAACCTTCGCACCCAGGCGTTCAAATGCCTGGCTCAACTCTACCCCAACTAGACCGCCGCCGACAATGACGATGGAAGATGGTAAGTTCATCAAGTCAAACACGCTCTCGTTAGTCAAATACCCTACCTCTTCCAGGCCCTCCACCCTAGGCATCACAGGCCGCGAGCCGGTTGCAATTAACGTATTGCGGCTGGTAAAGATCTCCCCGTTCAAGACAAGCTCAGTCGCTGATTTGAAAGTTATCTGGCCGAACTTAACGGTGACCCCCTCGGTATAAACCTTCTCGCCTTCGGCCACGCGGTCAATAACGCCTTGCACATATTCAGAGACTTTGGTCATGTTCACGCTGAGGTTGGCCGTCATAATCCCCAGGCTGGCAGATTCTCTGGCCTTTTGTACTATACGAGCCACATGGATCAAGCTCTTACTCGGCACACAGCCATAATTTAAGCAGTCTCCCCCCAGCCGCTCCTTATCGACCAACAAGACGTTTGCACCGAGGGCGGTTGCTACGCGAGCAGCCGTAAGACCACCAGAACCACCGCCGATAATTGCCATATCATATTTTGCCATCTTGCACTCCTATTGTCGCTAGCTTATACATAATGTATGTTGTCTTGACCAGCATGTGTCGCCACTAGCATTGTAAGCTATCGTTGAGTTTCTGGCAATTATTACGAGAGCTTTTTGTTACCAGATCACCATTCGTCGCCGCAAGATGTCCCCCATCTTTAGCCTTTAGGCGGGGGAGGAATTATGATCGTAATTTTTTAAACATTCTGTAATGCTTTTTTATAGTATTCACCTACTCATCGGTAAGGGTCGCTTTAAATACCTCCAAAAAATAATGAAGAGTTACTAATTTTTGGGAAATGCGGTATACTTTCTCCATACCGCGTATAGTAGATATTTACTGTAGAGGAGAGCATATATGTCACAAGAAGTTCATGCTGAGAGAGCACTCAAACAGCACTCTATCTGGCAAAATGGACATCCACCAGAACCCTGCGCAGTCGTCATCTTTGGCGCCACAGGTGATCTTACCCAACGGAAATTACTACCAACCCTGGCCCATCTTTTTCATGATCATCCACTTCCACAAGGCTTTTCAGTCGTCGCCTTTGCCCGTCGGCCTTTGACCGATGAACAATGGCGCAGCATGGCACTGGAATCGATCAATAAATATTTGCCCGAAGATGACAAACTGGATAGTGCCGCGCAAAAAGACCTGGCTCAACGCATGTTTTACTGTCAATCTGATTTTAATGACCGTGAAGGCTTCCAGAAACTTGCCGACTTGCTGGACAAGCTTGATCGAGAGAAAGATACACATGGAAACCGCCTGTACTACCTGGCTACTCCCCCTACCACCGACTCAGAAATCATCCATCAACTCGGTGAAGCAGGCCTGGCTCGTCCCCGCCAGGTTAACGACCACGAGGAGTCCTGGGTACGCATTGTGATAGAAAAGCCCTTTGGACGTGACCTGGCCTCAGCCCAAAAACTCAATCGCGACCTGGCCCGCGTCTTCCGTGAGAATCAAATATACCGTATCGACCACTACATGGATAAAGAGACAGTACAAAACATCCTGGCATTCCGCTTCGCCAATGGTATCTTCGAACCACTTTGGAATCAGAAGTATATTGACCATGTACAGATTCTGGTAGCAGAGAGCCTGGGCATCGGTACACGCGCCGAATATTATGAGGAGTCGGGCGCTATTCGCGACATGGTACAGAATCACATCATGCAGGTGCTTTGCCTGACAGGCATGGAGGCCCCAGTAGCTTTTGATGCCGATGCCATCCGCGACGAAAAAGTCAAAGTCATGCGCGCCATTCCTCTCTTCTCTCCCGAGGATGTAGCCAACCGCATTGTACGCGGACAATACACAGCAGGAGTGATCAATGGGCAGCCACAAATCGGTTACAAAGAAGAGAAAGGCGTCGCTCCCAATTCAGCGACTGAAACTTATGTAGCCCTCAAACTGTTCATCGAGAACTGACGTTGGGCAGATGTGCCCTTCTACATTCGTACCGGCAAAGCCCTGCCCAAACGCAGCACCGAGGTGACCATCCAGTTTAAACGTGTGCCACACCAGCTCTACAAACCTTCAGAGACGACAGGGTTGGTCCCCAATCGCCTGACGATACGCATTCAGCCAGACGAAGGTATGTCGTTGAAATTCGCCGCCAAGGTGCCGGGCGCCGCACGTAATTTCTGCGATGTTGACATGAATTTCTCGTATACCAGCGCCTTTGGTATCGAATCGCCCGATGCCTACGAGCGCCTGATCGCCGACTGCATGACGGGTGATTCAACGCTCTTCATCCGCCGCGACGAGGTGGAAACATCCTGGCGCATTATAGACAGCATCACCAACGTATGGAAAAATATGCCTGCCAGCACCGTTTACCCCTACAGAGCAGGCACGTGGGGCCCGCCAGAAGCCGATGAACTCATCGAGAGAGACGGACGCCAATGGGATAATCCCTAAATCTCTACCAATTTTTTTGAGGAAAAAGCAGCAAGACGGGCAGGTGCACTGCATCTGCCCGTCTTGCTGCTTTTTCATTGCGAAAGTTTAGACATCTTCTTTCAGTTCGGTGTCGACTTTCCGCTCAACCTTGCCAGCTTTCGACTGGACCTTACCGCCAACCTCACGAGCTTTACCCTTGGCCTCCATTGACTTATCGCCGGTCACCTGTCCAACCTTTTTTTGGACAGTGCCAGCAACCTGTCTGGCCTTACCCTTGACGGTATGCTCTGCGCCCTTTGTGCCAAGGTCCTTATCGGTGCTCTTGTCTGTATCCATAGTACGTTTCTCCTCTTTGAGTTATACTAACAACACTAAAACATCTAGCATGTATCCTTCTTAAGAAGGATACACACACTTCCTATTTGAACACTCCCAAAGCCCCGGAAACGTATACACAACAATGCAACAAGCCTTAGTGCCCTGCCAGCGATTGTGCTGCAAAAATGATGCAGGTTGAGACCTATGGTGTTAGATTACACGGGCAGGCTGAGCCACCTGGTTCCCCTTGCCCTCTCGCCCCGGTTCCTTTATACTCGAAGGACAAGCATATGACGGGAAGAAAAGGAGAACCGATTCCTTATGGAGAAGATCAATGAACAACATCCTCATCGGGGTGATTGGCTGCGCGAGATTGTCTTTGGGCTCAATGATGGCCTGGTCACCACCTTGGTGTTCATTATGGCCGTGAGTCAGATTGCGCCTGCACGGCTACTCCTAGTGGTGCTGGGTGAGGTGCTGGCCGGAGGGGTCTCGATGGCCCTTGGAGGCTATCTTTCGGCACGGACGGCCAGGCAGATTCTGGACCAGCGCATCGCCACCGAGCGCTATGAAATTGAGCATGAGCCGGAAGAGGAACGGGCAGAACTGCGCGCTATCTACCAGGACAAGGGCTTGAGCGGTCCCCTGCTCGACCGGGTGGTTGGGCATCTGACGGCAGACCGGGAACGCTGGCACCGGGCCATGGTGCATGACGAGTTGGGAGTCGTCGAAGACACCCATATTAACCCGTGGTTGGAAGGGGTGCAGATTGGGGTCTCCTTCGTGGTCGGTGGCCTCATCCCCACGGTGCCGGTGCTGTTCTCTCTGCCACAGGCCAGATGGTGGGCATATGGACTCACGGCGCTCACCGCCCTGTTACTGGGAGTGATCAAAGCCCGTTACACCCGTCAGAGTCCTGTGCGGGCCGGCCTCGAATTTCTCGTGGTCGTCACTCTGGGGACCCTGGCCGGTGTGGGGCTCGGTTTGCTCTTGCATGGAGTATGAGTTCGGATTACAACAATTCTTCCATTTGCGCCAGGTGGGACTCGAAGAGTTGGAGGGCCTGGTGTACCGGTTCCGGTGACGTCATATCTACACCCGCCTTTTTTAACAGGTCAATACTGTAGTCAGAAGAGCCAGAACGGAGGAACCTGAGATAGCGGTCAACGGCAGGCTTTCCCTCGTGGAGAATCTGCTGCACTAGAGCACAGGCAGCAGAAATACCGGTGGCATACTGGTACACATAGAAGCTACTATAGAAGTGGGGGATACGGGCCCATTCAATGTTGATCAGCTCATCAATGACCGTCTCTCCACCATAATACTTTTCATTAAGAGTATGATAAAGAGCGCTGAGCATATCAGCGGTCAGCGGCTCGCCTTGTTCTGCCCGGTTGTGTATCTGCTGCTCAAATTCGGCAAACATCGTCTGGCGGAAAAGCGTTCCACGAAAACCTTCCAGTGAGTGGTTGAGAATAGCGAGGCGTAAAGCACGGTCAGTTGTCTTCTTCAACAAGTACTCGGTCAGTAATTCCTCGTTCAGCGTCGAAGCAACTTCGGCAACAAAAATGGTGTAGTCACCATACTGATAGGGCTGGTAATTGCGCGTATAGAACGAGTGCATAGAGTGCCCCAGTTCATGCGCCAGCGTATACATGCTGTCACGGTTATTCTGGTAATTGAGGAGAATAAAGGGCTGCGTACCATAAGCGCCTCCGCTATAGGCACCGCCACGCTTGCCAGGAGTCTCATACACATCGATCCACCGCTGCGCAACGCCCTGTCGGAGTGTATTGATATACTCCTCCCCCCGCGACGCCAGCGCAGCCAAGAACGTACCACGCGCTTCCTGATAACTTACCTCTTCTTTCGTCTCCTCGACAATAGGTACATAAAGATCATACATATGCATTTCGTCAAGTTGCAGGACGCGTTTACGTAACTTGAGGTAGCGATTGAGCAGCGGAATATGCTCGCTCACTGTATCCACCAGCATCTCATAGACGCTGACCGGAATGTTATAGCGTGCGAGGGCATGCTCCAGGCAAGAAGCATAATTGCGCTGCCTGGCATAAAAGATATCGGATCTCACCTGCGATGCCAGTGTAGAAGCAATGGTATTGCGCTGTTTCAAGAATGTGCCATGCAAGCCTTCAAACGCAGCTTTGCGCACTCTGCGGTCCGTACTACGAATGAAAACCAGGTAGTTGCCTTTAGTCAGTTCTACCTCTTCACCTGCCTCATTTTTAATAACAGGTAGCTTCAGGTCCGCATTGTCTATCATGGTGAAAATGCTGCCAGGAGCTTCTGCCATCTCCCCGGCTGCCGCGAGAACAGCTTCAATTTCTGCTGAACGCACATGGCCACGTTTCCGGCTTAAATCGTCCAACTGCTGCCTGTAGAGCTCCAGCCCTGGCGTCTCTTTGAAAAATTGCTCAAGGGTCGCTTCTGGTATAGCCAGGATTTCTGGTTCCATGTAGGAGGCAACCGTTGAAATTTGCACATAGAGCTGCATAGCGCGATCGGCCA
>Ga0137372_10007154_pt1 | contig 10784 bp, 9 predicted proteins | sample SagtaG_6_FD_104911 | JGI IMG/M metagenome (GOLD analysis project Ga0137372, IMG submission 104911) | Vadose zone soil microbial communities from Sagehorn Ranch, Mendocino, California, USA - Sage1_R_60_16 metaG | ecosystem: Environmental > Terrestrial > Soil > Vadose zone | place: USA: California...
GCCAGGCAGATGGTGCCGCCGAACTCGATGCGGTCCGCGCCCTGGTCGAGGTCGATGAGGACGGCCAGCGCATGCGTTGCGGAGGTGTGGCGGAGGGCGGCCCGCGCCACCGCTTCGGCGGTCAGCGGCGTGAACTCCCCCTCCGGCGCCGCGCTCCCGAGACCCACCGCCGCGCAGACCTCGGCGAGGTCCCGGGCCACGATGCCGCGGCGGAAAATCGTTTCCGCCCCTGGAAGGTGAGCGATGCGGGCGGAAATCTGACCGCCCGTGAACATCTCCACGATAGCGAGCGACGCCTGGCGAGCCGTGAGCTCCGCCAGCACGACGCCCTCGAGCGTCTGGTCGTCCTCGCCCAGGATGAAGTTGCCGAGGCGCTTTCGTACTTCCCGCTCGACTACCTCCAGCTTGCGCCGGATGTCGTCCATGTCGGCGCCGCGGGCGGTGAGCTTGGTCTCGAGCTGCGGATAATGGGCCCGGAAGCCGAGCTTCACGCTGCCGTCCGGCACGAGCGCCTCCACCCCCGTGAGCAGCGAGTCGACGTGCGATTCGCCGAGGCCGTACGAGTGGAACCGCTTCAGGTGGATGATGGCCTGCAGGCCGCTCTTGGCGAGGAGGCGCGGGATGATCTGCTCCTCGAGCATGCGCCGGAGCTCGCGGGGGACGCCGGGGGTGAAGAAGAAGCGCGCCTTGCCGATGTCGAGGGCGAAGCCGCAGGCGGTGCCGATGGGGTTGTCGATCACTTCCGCGGTGACGGGCAGCATGGCCTGCTTCTTGTTGTTCGGCGGCATCACGCGACTGCGCCGGCGGAAGAAGTCTTCCATCCGGACCAGCCATTCCTCGTTGAGGACCAGCTCGACCCCCGCCGCCTGGGCGGCGACCTCCTGGGAGAGATCGTCGATGGTGGGACCGAGGCCGCCGTTGACGATGACCGCGTCGGCGCGCTGGGAGGCGAGCTGAAAGGCCTGGAGCAGACTCTCCCGGTCGTCGCCCACCGTGGTCTCCCATCGCACGGAGAGCCCCACGTCAGAGAGCTTCTGGCTCATGTAGCTGAAGTTGCTATTGATGGTCTTGCCCGTCAGCACTTCGTCGCCGGTGCAGATGATCTCGAGCCGCATTGCCTGGCCTTTCAGGAGCCGGCCAGTGACGGCCGGTCGAAGCGAAGGTCACGCCAGAGAGGGAGGAGCGCGTCGCGCCCGAGGGCCAGGCGCGCGAGCACGTCGCCGATCATCGGAGAGAGGGCGAAGCCGTGACCGGAGAAGCCGGCGGCCACGAGCAGGCCGTCGACGCCGGGGACGGGGCCTATCACGGGGACTTCGTCAGGTGTGAATGCCTCGAGCCCGATCCAGCTGCGGGCGAGCCCGCGGCCGGTCAGAGGAGGGTAGACTTCACCGGCGACTTCCAGGCTGACCTTTACGCTGTCATCCAGCACTTCCCAGCAGTTCGCGTCATGGTCCACGACGCGTCCCGGCCAGCCTCCGCCGATCAGGTAGGCGCCGTCGGCGAGCTGCTTCAAGCTCAGCTTCCTGTCGAAAGCGCCCACGACCGGCGCCAACGATTTCGGCGCTGGCTCGGTCAGCAACATCTGAAGGGGCCGTGTGTGCAAGGGCAGGCTCACGCTCAGGTCTGCCAGCAGAGACGAAGTCCAGGCTCCCGCGGTCACGATGGCGACGTCGCACGGCCGCCGAGCGCCGTCGCCGCGCTCGACGCCCACGATGCGGCCGCGCTCGGTCACCAGCTTCTTCGCGCCCACGCCCTCTTCCAGCCGCGTTCCGAGGCGTCGGGCGGCCGAGGCGAAGGCCTCCACCGTGGCCATGGCACCGGCCTGGCCGTCGATGGGGGAGTAGACGCCGCCGAGGCACGCGGCCGCGATGCCCGGCGCCAGACGTCGCGCTCCTCCCGCGTCGACGATTTCGAGTGGCACGCCGTCGGCGCGCTGCTCGGCGACCCAGCCCGGCACCGCCTCCCACGCCTTGGGGTCGAGCGCCACGCGAAGCCCGCCGCCGCGCTGGTATCGCGTCTCGCCTTCCAGCTCACAGTCGAGGCCTGGCCAGCGTCCAAGGCTCTCGAGGGCGAGCCGGCGCTCCGCGGGGTCGCGGCCCATGACCCGCACGCCGGCCGCGCTGGCCCCCGAAGCGGCCGAGCCGATGCGCGCGCGCTCGAGCACGGTCACGGCCAGGGTCGGATCAGCCCGGCGGAGATGGAAGGCCGCGCTCAAGCCCATGAGACCGCCGCCCACGATTACGACCGACATGAACGGGAGTCTAACCCGAATCGCTCGCGTTGCTGAGGCGACGGCTTCACCGGAGGCGCGGGACCACGCGTTCCGCGAAGAGGCGCATCGAGCCGAGCACGCGCTCGTGAGGTATCCGCCCGCCCACGTTCATCCACACGGACAGCGAGGAGTAGCCGAGGGACTCACGGAGCTCGAGCAGGCGCTTGGTGACCGCGTCGGGAGAGCCGTAGACGACCAGCTCCTCGAGGATCTCGGGGTAGGTCATGCGGCCGAGCCGGGCGGCCTCCTCGCCCCTCGGGCCCCGGCTGAGTGCCTCGGCGATGGAGCGGAAGAAGTGCATCGTGCTCGCACGAGCTTCCTCGCGCGCCTGCCGCCCGTCTTCCGCCAGGTAGACGGGGACGATCAGCGACACCTCGCCGCGCCCGGGATGGCCGGCCTCCCTCCACGCCTCGTGATAGCCGCCGATGAAGCGCTCGAGGTCGCTGATCGGCGTGGTGCGCACTGCGATGAAGATCGGCATGCCCATCCGCCCCACGATGGCGTACGTCTCCTGCGTGGTGGCGGCGACGCGCAGCGGCGGGTGCGGCTTCTGGAAGGGCTTGGGCGTCACGCACACGTTGCGGTACTGGAAATACTTTCCCTCGTGCGTGAACCGCTCCTCCGTCCACGCCTTGACGAGGATCTCGAGCGTCTCGTTGAATCGCTCCCGGCTTTCGGAATGAGGGACATTGAAGCCCTCGTAGTGCTCGGGCAGCCCGCTCCGGCCCACGCCGAAGTCCAGCCGTCCCTTGCTCAGGTGATCGACGGTGGCCACGTCCTCCGCCAGGTGAAGCGGATGGGCCAGCGGGAGGATCTGGACGGCGATGCCGATTCTCACCCGTCGCGTGCGGGCGGCGATGGCCGTGGCGATGACGAGGGGCGAGGACAGCACGGAGCGACCCTTCTGGAAGTGAATCTCGGCCAGCCACACGGAGTCGAAGCCGAGCTCCTCGGCCGCCGTCATCTGGGCGAGTGACTCGTCGAAGGCCTGGGCCTCGTCCATCCCGGGCGGACTCTGGAACTCCGTGAAGAGCCCGATCTCCATGCTATCCCCGGAAGCGCGGCATGACTTCGCGGGCGAAGAGCTCCATGGAGCGACGGATCTTGCCCTGGGGCAGGCCGCCGAAGTTCATCCAGCACAGCACCTGTCCGATGCCCATGTCGCGCATGTTCTCGATGTGCTTGGCCACGGTGTCGGGGGATCCGAAGGCGACCGTCTCGGCGACGAGGCCTTCCCAGGTGACCTTGGCAAAGCGCTCGGCCGCGGCGCGGAAGCCGGGCTGCAGGCTCGGATGCGCGTCCTCGATGCGCTCGGGCACCTGGAAGCGTCGCAGCGAATCCTGGTACCACATCTCGGCGTCCTTGGCCTCGGCCAGCGCCTGCGCGTCGGAGTTCGCCACGTAGATCTGGCGCGACACGCCCCAGTTCTTCATGAGCCCGGCGATCTCCGCTTCCGAGCGCCCGTGCCGGCGCAGGGCGGTCAGGTAGCTGTCGCGCCGCTTCACGAGCTGATCGAGCGGGCCCGTCAGGATGGAATTCAGCATGGGCCAGCCGCGGGCCGCCGTGCTCTCGATCCCACTGTCGCTGCCGCAGACCTGATAGATCATGGGATGCGGCCGCTGCAGCGGCTTGGGAATGAGGCGGGCATCCTTGATGGTGAAGAACCGCCCTTCATGCGAAAAGCGGTCCTCGGTCCACGCGCGCAGCATGATGTCCACCGCCTCGTCGAACCGCTCGCGATTCTCCTGCTGGGGGACGTGATAGCCACGGAATTCCGCGGGGCGATTGCCCCGGCCGACGCCGATGTCCAGCCGGCCCTTGGAAATGATGTCGACGAGCGCGAGCTGCTCGGCCAGCCGCAACGGGTGATGGAAGGGCAGGATGGCGGCGGCCAATCCGATGCGCACCCGCCGGGTTCGGGAGGCGGCCGCGGTGGCCAGCGTGGCCGGATCCACGGCCAACCCGTAGTCGATGAAGTGGTGCTCGGTGAGCCAGATCTGGTCGAAGCCCAGCTCCTCCGTCCACTCCATCTGTTCCAGCTCGCGGTGGACGACCTCCTCGTGGGTCAGGCCGGGGGCGGCTTGAAAGAAGAAGAAGGTCCCGAAGCGCATGGGGAGCCGATCATACACCGGCTCACTGGTGCGCGCGGCCGAACTCCAGGATGCGGTCGCGCACGCGTTCGGGTGTCTGCTCCGGGGGCATCACCGGCCAGTAGTCCGACTTGGGCAGCATCTCGCGCAGATAGTGGGCGCCCGACGTGGCGTGCGCGGGATCGTCGCCTGGGATGACGAGCGCGGGGATTTTCATGGCCAGCATCTCCTCGGGCTCGGCCCCCGGCGGCGTCTCCCGGTCGAAGAGGCCGCGCATGCTGGCCGCGACGATGCCGACGTATCGGTCCGGGTCCTGCGCCTGAAACGCATCGGCAAAGCCCGGGTCGCGCACGATCACCGAGGCCCAGGGACCGGCTTCCGGATCCTGCCAGAACGATTTGCCCTCGTGGGCCCGTTTGACAACTCCCGACAGCCCGTTTTCTTTGGCGAAGCGGAAGTGGCGCGCGAAGCGGTCGCCGGCATTCATCTTCCAGCGATAGCCCCCGACGGGCCAGTGCAGGATGAGCGCATGCGTGGCCTCCGGGTAGCGCGCGGCGAATGCCGTGGCCACGGAGCATCCCATGCAGCCACCCAGCACGAAGGCCTTGTCGATGCCCAAATGCGCGAGAAGCTTCCGGCCCTGCTCGGCGAAGAGCGCCCAGGAGAGGTTCTCCACGCGTCCGCCCGAGGCTCCGGACTCGCGCCGGTCATAGGCGATGACCGTGAAGGCGTTGGCCAGCGCATCGAGGGGCTGCATGCCCTTCCACACCCCGGCCGTCTTCCATTTCTCCATCGTGGCGTCGAAGCCGCCGGGCGCCAGCATGAGGAGCGCGGGCCCGGAGCCGCGCGTCAGGTAATTGACCTCCAGACCGTCGATCGTCGCCGTCGGCATCGCACGTTCCTCCTCGTATGGTGCCCCGAAGCTAGCGGGCGGTCGGAAGCGGTAGGTTCTTCATCAGGCGGCCGAAGAAGGCCTGCGGCTCGGAGGCAAGCTCCTGGAGCTTGGCCTCCCTGTCCCGCACACACGCGCTCACTGAAGCGGAGAGCTCTTCCCACGTTCGCACGCGCCCGAACTGCTGGATGAAGCATCCGTCGTAGTAGGTGTAGAGACGCTCCGCTCGACACCCGAAAGACTTGCGGAGCTCGCTGGCCGCGCTGAAGAGGATTCGGTTCGGAGCCACCGTCGTCTCGCGGATGAACGTTCCTGACTGACACGCCGAGATGACTATGATCGTCGGGCGCTGTCCACAGGCCGAGGTGACGATGGCGTTCAGCTCTTCCGGCGTCAGGACGTTGTCCTGGGTATCACCCGGGAGAAGCAGGCCCTGAAACGCGCCGTGTGAGGTTGCGTACAGGAGACACCCTTCGCCCTCGTTCGGGCGCAGCTCCGAGGCCGCCTCGGCGAGGCCCGCGTGGGTCCCCGGCCGCTCCTTCGACGTGGGCGAGAGGATCGCCACGACCTCCACTCCGGCGGCCCTGAACTTGCCCGCGAGATCCCGGACGGCGTTGTCGAAGGCGCGAATCGAATCGTCGCCGGAGAGCAGGATCGCCTTCCAGTGCGTTCTGGAGAACGGCGAGTCGGGAACTGACGCATCGTCGGTGCGGTATCCGGCGGGGCTCGTCTGGAGCCGAGTGCCGTAGCTCTGACAGCCGAGGAGGGTTACGGCGAGCAGGCAAGAGAGCATGGCGCGACGACGGACCATTGCTTCTTCCCGCTTAGATCTCGCGGAGCAGACGGCCGAAGCCGGGAATGGCCTCGCGGACGCCGGCCATGCGCAGGGCCTGCCACAGGCTCGCCTGATTGCTGCTGATCACCGGCTTGCCGAGATCGCGCTCGAGGGTCTCGAGCACGGCCACGGTGGGAAGTCCCGTGCCGCTCAGCAGCACGGCGTCGGCACCGGTGGCGTCGGCCTTCCGCGCGAGAAGATACGCGCGCTCCTCGTTCTCCGCGTAGATGTCGGTCACGTCTTCGAGGCGATGATAGCCGGCGATGTCGAAGCCCGCCGCCTCCCAGTAGGCCTTGCCCTGCCGGCTGATCGACTCCGGGTACGGCGTGCCGAGGGCGAGGCGCTTCACCCCCAAGTGCCTGAGCGCGGCCAGCACCGCCTGCGCGGCGAGGAGCGCGGGAGCGCCGGCCAGCGAGGCGATGCGATCGACGAGCGCCTGCTCGTTACCGAAGCCGAGCGCGTAGCTCGACGCGGTGTGGGCCAGCACCACCACGGCCGGGCGCACCTGGGACAGCGCGGTGGTGGGACCGGCCAGTCCTTCGCGGTAGGCGCGAACGCGCTCTTCCATGCCTGCGTGCTCGCCGGCGCGGCCCACCGTCGGCGGCGTCTCCAGGCGGGCGAAGTGCAGGCTCACCCCCGACGGCGCCATGCCCCAGAGCTCGGGCTCCACCGTCGGGTTGCCGGGGGGAAGCAGCACTCCGATGCGCGCGCGCCAGCCGAACATCGAGCCCTCCTTACTTGAGCTTCAAGTCCTCGAAGGGGCCGGTATAGGGGAATCCCTGGATGAGCCCCGCCGTCGAATCCTCGACCCGCGATCCCACACCCCAGGGGAAGGCCTGCTGGTAGAGCGGCGCGACGAGCACCCGATCGGCGACGATCTTCTGGATCTGGTGCAGCAGCGCTTCGCGCTTCTTCCGATCCAGCTCATTCGCCTGCCGCTGGAAGAGATCCTCGATCTCCGGGAGGACACCGTACGCGTAAGTCCCGGCCTTGGTGAAGAAGGGCTCGAGACGGGCCGCGGCGTTGCCCGCGGCCCCCGTGGCGCCAATGAGGAGTCCCGTGAGCTTCTTCTCTCGCCACGTGGAGAGGAATGTGGCGCGCTCCATGGTGCGCACCCTGCTGCGGATCCCGATGGCCTGCAGATTGCCGGCGATGGCCTCGCCCACGGAAGAATAGGGAGGAAGCGGCGTGAGGTCGCCCGCGTCGAACCCATTGGGATAGCCCGCCTCCGTGAGGAGCTGTTTCGCCCGCTTGGGATCGAAGGGGGACGGCTCGATGGGGAGCGCGAATTCAAAGGTCGATGGCACAAACGAGCCCGTCAGCTTCCCGAAGCCCAGCATCTCCGCCTGGTTGATGGCCCGGCGATCGATGGCGAGGCTTGCGGCCAGGCGCACGCGCTGATCGTGCCAGGGCGACTTCGCGTCCCACTGATCGAGGAAGTCCAGCCAGTAGATGCCGTAGACGAGCGGCGCGGCGATCTTGATACCGGGCGAGCGGCGCAGCTCCTCCGCGATCACCCCACCGAAGAGATAGGCGATATCCACCTGGCCGGTCTTGACGGCGGCGGCCCGCGTGCTCTCGTCGGGGATGCCGCGCATGACGATGCGCTTCACGCTCGGCGCCTTCCGCCAGTAGTCGGGGAAGGCTTCCAGCACCAGCTCGATGCCGGGCGTGAAGGAGACCACCTTGTACGGCCCGGCGCCCACCGGGGCCTTCTTGTACGCGTCTTCGCCGACCTTTTCGATGTGCTTCTTCGGCACGATCCAGGCGGCGCCCGTGGCCGAGGTGCCGTAGAAGGACATGAAATCCGGCCAGGGCTCCTTGAGGACGAAGCGCACCCGGTTCGCCGCCACCACTTGGACGTCCCTCACCTTGTCCTTCAGGAGCTTGGCGCCGCTGCCCTTGTAGCGGTCGAAGGTGAACTTCACGTCCTCGGCGGTGACGGGATCGCCATTGTGGAAGCGGACGCCCTTGCGGATGAGGAACTCGTAGGTGAGTCCGTCCTTGGAGACGGACCACGACTCGGCCAGGCTCGGCGTGCTGATCCCGGCCGGCATGGGCTTGACCAGCGCGTCGTGAATGGCGTAGAGCACCATGAACGGGGTGATCAGAGCCTCGGTGTCGCCGGGGTCGAGCCAGCGCGAGACCAGCGTCACGTGGACGCCGATGGTGAGGGTCCCGTCCGGAGCCGCGGTGGCCGGTGACGCGCCGGCCAAGATCGCAGCGAGGACGGCGGCAATAAGCGAGGAGCGGGCACGCATCTCGAACCTCCTGTGGGGGGGCGGCGCGTCGGGAACCTGGCTTTCGTCTCGGTGCCGGAGAGGCTACCATATCGGTCGCTGCCTCACGTGGACCTTCAGAAGGGGCGCAGCTCCTGATCGACCGTCGGTGGAGGGAAGGAACATGAAGAGCACACGGGCTCTCGCCTTGGCGGCTTTGCTCGTTCTGTTCGCCGGCCTCGTTGACGGCGCGGCCGCCCAGGCAAAGCCCGAAGGCGAGATGCGCTGGGCGATGTACGTGACGGTGGCCCCCGTCTGGTTCGATCCGGGCGAGTCCGTCATCGGCGTCCTCACGCCGTTCTGGATCCTCTACGCGATGCACGACGCGCTCGTGAAGCCCATGCCCGGCAATCACCAGACCCCGAGCCTGGCCGAGTCGTGGACGGTGAGCCCGGATCAGAAGACGTACGAGTTCAAGCTGCGCGAGGGGTTGAAGTTCCACAACGGCGACCCTTTCACCGCGGAGGACGTGAAGTTCAGCTTCCTGCGCACCAAGGGCGCGGGCGCCAAGATCCTCCAGGAAAAGGTGCGGGACATCGTCGCCGTCGATCCGTACCGGGTGCGTTTCCTCCTGCACGAGCCCTATCCCGACTTCATGACCTACTACGGCACCCTGGCCACGGGCGCCGGATGGATCGTGCCCAAGAAATACTTCGAGTCGGTCGGATCGGACGGTTTCAAGAAGGCACCGGTGGGGCTCGGGCCCTACAAGTTCGTGAGCAATACCCCCGGCGTCGAGCTCGTCCTGGAAGCGTACGAGGGGTACTGGCGGAAGGTCCCGTCCGTGAAGCGCCTGGTCTTCAAGAGCGTGCCCGAGGCGACCACCCGCATGGCCATGTTGAAGCGGGGCGAGGTCGACCTCGCGTACCTGCTGGACGCCCCGCAGGCCCAGGACATCAAGCGCGATCCCAACTTCAAGCTCGCCTTCTCGGGCGGCATCGGGACCTTCTACCTCGACTACCTCGACCAGTGGGACCCCAAGTCGCCGTGGCATGACCGGCGGGTGCGGCTGGCCGCCAACTACGCGATCGACCGCCGGTCGCTGAACGAGGCGGAGAACCTGGGCGCCTCACGGCTCAACGGGAGCATCATCCCGAAGACCTTCGAGTTCGCCCTGCCCATCGAGCCGTATCCATACGATCCCGCGAAGGCCAAGCAGCTCCTCGCGGAGGCGGGCTACCCCAATGGCTTCGACGCCGGGGATCTCTATCCGTGGCCTCCGTATTTCTCGGTGGGGGAGACGATAGGCGGGTACTTCGCCGCGGTGGGCATCAGGACGAGGATCCGGACGATGGAGCGCGCGGCCTTCTACTCGGCGCTGGGCTCGAAGAAGCTCCGCGGGCTCTGCGTCTGCATCAACGCGGTGTATGGCAACGCCGCCTCGCGGATGTCCGAGACCGTGCCGAGCGACGGCAGCTTCGCCTACGGCGGCTATCCCGACATCGACGCGCTCTACAAGCAGCAGGCCCGGGAGACCGACCGGAAGAAGCGCGAGGCGACGCTCCACCAGATCCAGCGGTTGCTCCACGAGCGGGTGCGGTTCGGGCCCATCTACGACTACATCTGGCCGAGCGGGGTCAGCGCCAAGGTGGCGGAGCCGGCTTTGATGCTGATCGATCCGTACCCCTGGTCGGCGCCCGTCGAAGACGTGCGCCTGAAAAAGTGAGGAGCCCCGGATGAGCCGACCCATGCGCCGCGTGGTCACGGGACACGATGGTCACGGCAAGTCCATCATCATCATGGACGGCCCGTCGCCCCACGTCCTCGAGCTCGAGGGAATGCCCGGCCTCGCCCTCATCAACCTGTGGGTCACCGACGGGGCGCCCGCGGCCAATACCGGCTCGGCCGACGCGGCGGCCCGGCCCGTCGTCCTCGAGCCGCCGGGGCGGGGCACCATCTTCAGGGTGGTGGACTTCCCGCCGGACCGGGAGGTCATGGGCAAGCTCGATCGCGGCAAGGCCTTCGCGGCCATGGGGGCGGACCACGCCATGGACCGGAGCGAGGCGCGTCACCCCGGCATGCACAAGACCAATACGGTCGACTACGCGCTCGTCCTGGATGGCGAGATCTGGGCGCTCCTGGACGAAGGCGAGACGCTGCTCAAGGCCGGGGACTGCCTGGTCCAGCGCGGGACGAACCACGCCTGGAGCAATCGCGCCGACAAGCCCTGCCGCGTGGCCTTCATCCTGGTCAATGCAGAGCCGGGCGGCTGAAAAAAATCGGCAAGGGCGTGGTTGAGGCTTGACAGTCGCGCCATCTCGCCCTAACGTGCGGGCGTGGTGCTCCTTGGCAAGCCGTCACCCGTGCTCCATGACGGCTGTCGTCTCTTCGCTCTCGCCCGTGGACCCTTCCGCACCGGAGACTGCCCAAGGACCGCAAGCTGCTGGATGCCGGCGCCGAGCGAATAGCTCAGGGC
>Ga0137372_10007173_pt1 | contig 10771 bp, 11 predicted proteins | sample SagtaG_6_FD_104911 | JGI IMG/M metagenome (GOLD analysis project Ga0137372, IMG submission 104911) | Vadose zone soil microbial communities from Sagehorn Ranch, Mendocino, California, USA - Sage1_R_60_16 metaG | ecosystem: Environmental > Terrestrial > Soil > Vadose zone | place: USA...
CCAGCCACGCACGTCAGGGCGGGAACGAGCCTCAGGCACTGCCCGGAGTCACGTCATCAGCATCCGCTGACCTCCTTCGACGTACTCACTCAACGCGTGCGACCTCATGTCGCACGATCATCCAATTCTGGGTTTCCTCGGGCCCGGCAATCAGTAGTTGGCATTGGCCACAGCACCGTGACGCTCGGTTGGCAGCCATTAGGAATCCTGATACCGAACGGCTGCGGTATTGCGGGCCGGTAATTTAACCGCGCGTCATCCGACGTCACCGAAAAGGTTTGCGTGAGCGTGCGCCCAGTGATCGAAGGTGCGGGGCGGGCGGCCGGTGATCTCGTGCACTGTGGGGGTGACGGCCGAGTCGTCGAACTCGCCGGCGCTGAAGAAGCGGAAGAACGCGTCGATGAGGCTGGCCGGGGTACCGTCGTCTGCCATACTCGCACGGGCCTCGTCGTCGGAAAGCGGCTCGTAACGCAGCGGGCGGCGGAGCGCGCGGCCAAGCGCCGCCACCTGCTCGCCGGGTGTCAGCGGCTCGGGGCCGCTGAGCGTCAGCGCCGCGCCCTCGTGGCCGGGCCCGGTGAGCACCACCGAGGCGACGGCTGCGATGTCGGCGGGGTCGATGGCCGCGATGGGCACGGCAGGCCACGGCGCCCGCACGACGTCGCCCTCGCGCAGCTGGGGGAGCCAGCGGAGGGCGTTTGACTGGAAGCCGCTTGGCCGCAGGATCGTCCATCCCACGCCGGCATCACGGACGGCGGCTTCGGCGTCCAGCCACATCCGCGTAACCGCGTTCTGCGGGTTTCCGCCGATGACGCACCGGGAGGTGAGCAGCACTACGTGCCCGGCACCGGCAGCGCGGATGCGCCGCAGGACGCAGGCGGCGGCGAAGCCGCCGAGCAGGAACACCTTGCCGACGCCGTGGAGCGCCGGGGCGAGGGACCCGGGGTCTTCGAGGTCGCCCATTGCGACCTGCACGCCTGCGGGGAGCGATGCCTGATCCGGATTGCGGGCAAGTACCCGCACAGATTCGCCGCGCGCGGCGAGCGCGCGGGTGACTTCGCTGCCGACGTTTCCGGTGGCGCCGGTGACGAGGATCATGGCTGTCACTCCAGGGTGTTGATCAGGGTTTCGCCGCCGGTGACTTCGAGCACCGTGCCTGTCACCTGGGGATTGGTCATCAAGAAGACGGCGGCGTGGGCGACATCCTCTGGGGTGCCCATCCTCCTGACCGGCAGCGCGTCCGCGACGCGCCGGCGCAGATCGTCGCGCTGGCCGCTGGGCAGAAACTGCCACATCTCGCTGTCGGTGTAGCCGGGGCGGATCGTATTCACCCGCTGCGGGCCAAGCTCGACCGCCAGCGCCCGGGTGAGCGCCTCGATGGCTGCGAAGGCTGCCGCGATCATGGAACCGTGGGCTGGTGGCCGGACGACCGCTCCGCCGGTCACAAAGGTGATGGACCCGCGGGCCCGGATGCGAGGCGCCGCGAAACGGGCGCAGGTCCAGCTACCGAAGAACTTGCCGTCCATGTACGTGCGCGCGCTGGCCAGGTCCTGCTCCAGAAACGCGCCCGGACTTCCGGGCGAGGCGGTCACGAGCAGGTGATCGAGCTCGCCCACGTTGTGGAACAGTTCCCGGACTGATTCCTCGCTGGTGATGTCGACCACCTCCTGCCGCGCCCCTGCAGCAGGCTCGCGCCGCCCAACCGGGCGCCGTCCGGCCGCGACCACCTCGGCGCCCTGCGCGAGGGCTGCCCGCACGGTGGCCAGCCCCATCCCGCTGGTTCCGCCGACCACAACGACGCGCTGGCCCGTCAGGGCGGTCACGATGACACCTCCAGCACTGCCTTTCCTTGCACCTTCCGGTCCATCAGCGCGGCCACCGCGTCGGCAGCCTCATGCCACGGGCCACGCCAGCCGACCTGTGGGTCGAGCTCGCCGGCGGCCACGAGGCCGATGAGGTAGGCCAGGTCGGGGCCGAAGTGATCGCCCACGGTGAATGCCTCGATGCGGCCGCCGCCGCGCAGCCTGGCCTGCTCGAAGTCGATCGAGGTCGGCTCCAGGGACGCCATCCCCACGCTCTGCACGCATCCGCCTGGCTCGAGCAGTGCGTAGGCCTGGCTGAGGGTGCGACCGCCCACGGTGTCCAGTGCCGCGTACACCGGCTGCGTTACGCCGTCCAGGCCGGTGACGACTACGGCGGCGCCGAGCGCGGCCAGTCCTTCGCCGCGCTGCGGGCTGCCGGCCGATGCCACGACATGAGCGCCCGCTCTCGCCCCGAGCTGCACGGCGAACCTCCCGACGCCGCCCGATGCGCCGGTGATGAGCACCCGCCGCCCCATAAGTGAGCCGAGCCGCCGCAAGGCCCGCAGTGCCGTCACGCCGGCCACGGGTACCGCCGCCGCGAGGCCAGTATCCACCCCCTCTGGCACGACGGCGACTTCGGTGGTTTCCACGGCCCGAAGCTCGGCCCAGCCGCCCGACCAGCCGAAGGTAACCACCCGGGCGCCGGCTGGGGGCCCGGACCCGTCAACGGCCGCGGAGACGACCACGCCAGCCGCGTCGAATCCAGGTACGGCGCCCGGGGCTTTGCGGTCGCGCAAGAAGGCCACGTCGGCGAAGTTCAGGGATGTGGCTCCAACGCGGACCAGAGCCTGCGACGGACCGGGCACGGGATCTTGGGTGTCACCGAGGCGCAGGCCGGCCGGTGCGCCCGGGTCGAAGACAAGGGCTCGCACCGGCGGTCACACCCGGGCCGCGACGCTTGATACGAACTGGGGCTTCATCGTGTCTCCCTGGCGTATAAGTGATTCGGACTGATCGGTTCGGGACTGATCGGCGTTAGGGCGATGTCGTCTGGCGCCGCTGCCTCGTCGCATGTGGCTGGCCCCGTCTTCGCAGAGGCGCCGTCGGGCTCAAGTTCAGAGAGATCGAGCAACTTGGGATTCGGCGATCGGATAACGAAGCACATGGCGGCAAGGGTGCCGAGTGCGCCGACAATCATGGTGGCGCGTGGCCCGATCAGGCCGCCGAGCGCACCGCCGATCAGGGCGCCGATCGCGGCGATGCCGGTGACCGTGAATCGGTAGCCGGCGTTGGTGCGGCCGAGGATACCGGCGGTGACCGCGGCCTGTCGCAGGCTGATGGCCTGGCCTGCGCTCCCGCGGCTGTGCGTTTCGAGCATTGGCCAGGGGAAGGTGACACAATACCCCCAGATCTTCGTGGTGTGCCCGGGCAGGATCTCAGTTTCGCCCAGCTTCTCGGTGACCTCGTAATAGTCCGTCGTGGCGTCGCTGCGTGCTGGCCTCAGCACCGACGGTACGGGCAATGGGATTGTGAACGGCCGCGGCAGGGTGACTGTGCTAGGGACCGCGCCCCCAGTGAGCCGCAGCACATCCCTGCGGGTCAGTGACATGACAGGCTCCTCACACGGACCGAGGCCGGGAATCCTTCAGCGGGGTCGTTGCGGGCGGGATCGGCGCCGGGACCGCCTGTAAAGCAGGGGTGCCGCGATGCCACATGCGATGGCCAGGTAAACCGGGAGGAACTTGAACCCGGCCGCCGCGCCGAATACCAGCATCCCGACGATCCCGATGATCTCGGACAGGACCAGGCCCGCCAGGAGCCCGCCAACGATGGCCAGGACGGTCACGCCGGCTGTTCTCATGCCGAGGTCACCTCCCCCCGGTCCGCTGCGGGATCGGTGGAATGACGGTGCTCGAGCGCCACCTGCGGCAGCCGCCGTCCGATTCCGGCCGGAAGCCACCAGGCGCGGGCCCCGAGCAGGCTCATCGCTGCGGGGACGATCAGGCAGCGGATAACCAGCGCGTCGAGGAACACGGCTACCGCCAGGCCAAGCCCGAACTGCTGGAGCATCCGGCTGGGGTCCAGCAGGAACGAGGCGAAGACCACCACCATGATCGCGGCCGCAGCGGTCACGACTCGCCCGGTGGTCGCCATGCCCTCACGGATCGCAGTGCGCGGATCGCGGGTTCGTTCCCATACCTCGTGCATCCGGGCGAGCAGGAACATCTCGTAGTCCATTGACAACCCGAATGCGATCGCGAAGATCATGACTGGGACGAACGCCTCGATGGGCCCGGGCTCGATGCCCACCGCGCCACCCAGTACGCCATGCTGGAAGACGAGGGTGATGACACCCAGCGCCGCGCCGACGCTCAGCACGTTAAGCAGCGCCGCCTTCACCGGGATGAGCAGCGACCTGAAGACGAGCAGCAGCAACAGCGCGGACAGGCCGATCACCACGGCGATAAATAGCGGGAGCCGGTTAGCGACCGCGTTGGCGAAGTCCACCGTCGCCGCGGTGGTGCCGCCGACCAGGATGCGTGCGCCCGTCTCGTGCGCCAGCGGCGGCAGTACCGTGGTGCGCAGCCGGGTGACCAGGTCCTGCGTTGCCAGATCCTGAGGCGTGGAGCCGGGGAACGCGATCACCGTGGCGATCTTGCCGTCTGGCGATACCGCGGGCGGGGTAACTGCTGCCACACCTGTCGTGCTGGCGAGCGCGTGATGCATCAGGCCGGCCGTCAGCCGTCCGCCGTCGGCGACCACGATCAGCGGGCTGCTGAAGCCCGGCCCGAAGCCCTCGGCGAGCAGGTCGTAGGCCTGGCGGCTGGTCGTGGACCTCACGTCGTTGCCCGCGTCCGCGAAGCCCAGGCGCATGCCGAGGACGGGGGCTGAGAGGGCGAGCAGAACGGCGCCGGCGGCCACCAGCATCGGCCACGGCCTGCGCTGCACCAGATCCGACCACCGCGCCCAGCGGGCTCCGTCGGCGCGGCGTCCCCGCGCCGCGCGGCGGAGTACCGCACGCTCGATGCGCCTGCCCATGATGGCCAGGAGCGCCGGCAGCAATGTCAGGGCGCCGAGCAGGGTCACCAGCACCGTCACGGCGACGGCGATCGCCACCCCCTGCAGCGAGCCCAGGCCCAGGGCGATCAGGCCGAGCAATGCGATGATCACCGTGCAGCCAGCGAAAAGAACCGTCCGGCCTGCGGTGTCCAGCGCGGTGCGCCCCGCCTGCTGGCGATCCGCCCCGCGGAGCAGCTCGCCACGGTACCGGGAGAAGAGCAGCAGCGCGTAGTCGATGCCGACGCCCAGGCCAACGAGGATCATGAGCGGGACTGTGTAGTCGGCCACGGTGGCCGCATGCGAGGCCAGGATCACCAGGCCGACCGCGCTGCCGACCGCGAACACAGCGATGACGATCGGGAGGCTCGCAGCCAGCAGGGAACCAAACAGCAGCACCAGGACGACGAGTGCGGCGAGCATGCCGACGCCCTCGGCGGTTCCGCCGGGGTCCTGCTCGGCGCCCCGGACGGCGTCGCCGCCTAGTTCGACCCGCAGGCCGTCGCCGGCCGCATCCTGAGCGGTGTGGATAATCGTGCGCACGTCGGTGCCGGGGATGTCCTGCGCCTGGCCGTCGAGCGTGACCGTGGCGTAGGCGATCGTCCCGTCGCGGGAGATCGCCGCACGGTCGGCGTACGGGCTGTGGACACCGGCCACGTGCGGCAGGTGCCGCACCTGGCCCAGCATCGCCGTGACCCGTTCCCGTGTATGCGGCGCACGCATCCCGCCCGGGTCCTGCATCACAATCTGCACCGCGGCGCCCGCCTGAAGTGGGGCGTGTTTCTGAAGCGTGTCGAGTGCCTGCTGCGACTCAGTGCCCGGCAGCGAGAAGTCGTTGTGGTAGGCGCTGCCTGCCGCCTGGGAGGCAGCGGTGACAGCGGCAAGCGCGATCACCTACAGCGCCACCGCCCACAGGTGGCGGCGCTGCGACCACGACGCGAGCCGCTCGAACCGGCTGGCGCGCGGGCGGGCAAGGGTACGGGCAGGTGCGGACATTGCTGCGCGACCTCCTCCAGAGCCAGGTTGCGTCTGGCAGCGAAGCTACGAGCCCGGACCGCTCGCCCGAAACGCACCCGTGGAGGATCTTGGTCTCCCCCCGCGGGGGGACGGCGGATGCCACCGGCGGATGATCCCGGCCGATGGCCGGCCGAACTACGATCAAAGCCGTGAGGCGACGAGACCTGGCCCTCGACGTCGGCATCGCCGTGCTGACGCTCGGCGTATCGCTGGCAGTGCTGGCGGCGCACGGCCTCGGCGTGCCAGACCCCAGTGCCCGACCTCTCGATGGGGCCGGCGTTCTGCTGGCGATGGCCTCCACGCTTCCGCTGGCCGCCCGGCGGCTCGCGCCCTTGACAATCTACCTGGTGACGGACGCAGGCAGCATCGCGCTGGTAGGGCTCCGCTATCCGCTCGACTTCCCGTTCGGCTGCCTGGCAGCCGCTTACTTCCTTGCCGTTGCCTATAGCGGGGACCCGCGGCCAGCCCGGCGATGGGCCGCGCTGCTGGCCGTCTGGTCGTTCGTCCCCGCCGCCGCGGCCGCCCACGCCGCCAGCGGCTACAGGACATTGGGGATCACGCCGGGACTGGCATTCTGGGCCTTGATCTTCATCGGCGCGTGGATCGCTGGCGACCGGGCCAGGCTACGGCGCGAGCGGATAACCGAGCTGGAAGAAAGCGCCGAGCACACCGAACGCGAGGCCGCCCGTGAGCGCCGCCTCGCGGCCGCAGAGGAACGCACCCGGATCGCCCGCGAACTGCATGATTCCGCCGCCCATGCCATCAACATCATCTTGGTGCAGGCCGGAGCGGCGCGCCTGCTGCACCAGCGCGACCCGGGCCGCTCGCAGAACGCGATCGCCACGATCGAGCAAGTGGCCAGAGGCACGATCGGCGAGATCGAGCGGCTGGTGCGCGCGCTGCGCGACGACGCCCCGGCGCCGCCGGAGCCGGCCGATCCCGCCGTGCTCGATGAGCTACTGGACCAGCACCGCGCCACCGGGCTGACCATCACCACCGACCTGCGCGGGCCGCGCCGCGCGCTGCCCCGCAGCGTGGCCTGGGCGACCTACCGGATCTTGCAGGAGGCGCTGACCAACGCCGCGCGCCACGGCCGCGGCAGCGCAGATGTCGCGGTGTGGTTCCAGCCGCATGCGGTTGAGATTAAGGTAACGAATCCGGCCGCCGCGAACGGATCGGCGTCCGGCAGCGGGCACGGGATCGTCGGCATGCGCGAGCGCGCCACGGTGCTGGGAGGGACCCTCGAGGCTCATGCCGACGATGGCACCTTCTGCTTGCACGCCCGGCTTCCGCACAGCCAGGCGGCGGTGTGACAGCGCTGCGCGTACTGATCGCCGACGACGACGACCTGATGCGCGCCGGGCTGCGAGCCGTGCTGTCCATCGACGAAACTATCAGTGTTGTGGCCGAGGCCGCAGACGGCCACGAGGCGGTCAGCTGCACCCGCGTCCTGAAACCCGATGTGGTGCTGATGGACGTGCGCATGCCCGGCATGGACGGCATCACCGCCACCCGCGAGATCATTGCCGCCGCGCCCGACACCCGCATCCTGATCCTCACCACCTTCGAGGACGACGACTATGTCTTCGGCGCGCTCAGCGCAGGGGCGTCCGGCTTCCTGCTCAAGCGCACCCAGCCCGAGCAGCTCATCGCGGCCATCCATACCATCGCTGCGGGCGAGTCGCTGCTGTCGCCATCGGTCACTCGCACGGTGATCAACCGCATGGCACGCCAGCCCCAGCCCGACCCCGCTGCCAACCAGCGCCTGCGGGTCCTCACTCCGCGCGAGCGTGACGTGCTGGAACTCGTCGCCCGCGGCCTATCCAATACCGAAATCGCCGCCAGCCTCGTCGTCGAAGAATCAACGGTCAAAACCCACCTGAAACGGATCCTGGCCAAACTCAGCCTCCGCGACCGCGTCCAGGCCGTGATCCTCGCCTACGAGACCGGGCTGATACGGCCCGGCGCCTGACACCCGCGGCCACAACGCTCGGCTGCCAGCACGTAATCATGGGAGGGCGGGTAGCGCTGCAAGCGTCCCCGGGCTCGCTCGCTGCGTGCATGTGGGAAGCTGACCAACATCCGGCCAGGCTGGCGTCCTGGCTTACCCGCTGGTAGCAATCGGCACTCAGGCCCGTGGCCAAATGTCTGTGCGCTCAGCCGCACAGTCTCCCCTGCCGATCCTTTCCACGCCATGGACGAACTGGCCCGCAGAGTCGGCGAGGTGAGCAGACGGCAACGCCATGGCCATGTATGCGGGCCGATCCGCTGCGGCCGTCCCCGCCGTAGAGCCGGCGGCAAGAGTCATTCAATCCTGGTGCGCAGCCGTTAGAAGCTGAGGCTAACCCCCGGACCCGGCCTCACCGTTCAAGCTGCAGGGGCCGGCTGATGCACCGAACGTTCTTTATGCACGCTCGCAGCAAACCGGGCGGCCCTCGCCCTAGCGGTACATAACGGCGGATATCGCGGCGGGCGCCAGTCGCGCATCGTGGCCGGCTGGCGGGCCGGCCGCCGGATACGGGCGGGCGCTCGTGAACGGGACGTTAAGCGTTAAGGCATCGTTCGCCGGGCAGCTGTTCAGGCTCCATCGCCAATCGGCAGGGGTCCTGCGGCTGTTCGTGCCGGGCAGGTTAGCGCCGCGGCCGCTGCGAGGGCTGGGGCACTCCGGTCCGCTCGGGCAGCGCGCACCGGGCCCGGAATCGAAGTATGCTGCTGCCCCGGCGATCACTGCGGCGAGCGCACCGGCCGGGTCGGCCGGGTCGGGCCGCAGGCTGTCCCGCCGACCGCGCAGGGCCGGCAATGACCGGCACATCCGTCCCACGCCTGCGGCCGTCTCCCGGCGGTGCCCGCGGCTGAGCGCTTTCCAAGGCCCGATGGCGCCTCGCTCCAGGGAATCGACAAGCGAGTCCTCCTGCAGCGTGCTGGCTCGCGGGTCGCCGGGGACCCTGCTGGACTCCGGCCAGGAAGTGACGTTGGTCCCCTTGACCCCGATCACGGCAGTGGCTAGAGGACCAGGTGCCCCGGCTCCAGGCGTTCCGCGCTGAGCACCCGGATATCGAGATCGCCAGCCCCGCCGGCTCGCGTACGGGCATGTGGCCGGCTTACCAGGGCGGCACGATCCTGGTGGTCAAATTCGGCCTGTGCCAGCTGCCCGGCCGCCGTGACGAGCTGCTCGCGTCCGGTTAGGCGGCCACAACCAGAAAGGCCCCGGTCCCGAAGTGATATGGCCGGGGCCTCACGCATGCCGTAGAAGTGCATTGACGACGCTAGCCAGGGAGGTGGTCACGGTGCCGCGACATGGCGGTAATACGCCGCATGGTTCAAGGCGGCATCACCGGGCAGCGCATAGTGCCCGCAAGGGCAAGGGCCACGATGCCAAGCTGAAGGCGGCCAAGCGGAGCCGATCGGCGCTGCATGGCCAGCGACCACGGACGAACTAGCCAGGTGTCCGATAACGACGCGGAGAAGCTGCTGCCCGCGGCGGATGGCGGAGATCACCGCGCCGGGCAGGCTTTCCGGGGTCAGCGTACCGGTCAGGCTGACCAGGACCCGGCCGCGCCGGGCGGACGGCTAGGGCGGGCACGACGCATTGAACCGGCACCTGATGCCCGGTTGCGGTGCGCATCGGATCGACTGCGTCCGGCCTGAGCCCCTCGGGAAGCTGTACGCCCGGATGTTCCCGCGCGAAAGCCGGCCATGACGTTCCCGGATCTGGGGCGTGGACTGTCCGCGGGGACACGCGGCCACCACGTCATGGAAGAACCTCACGATCCGTGATCGTGTCCGCCGGCGAGGTACTCGACGACGAAGCCGGGCGCCAGCCGTTCGCTGCAGCCCGGTGCGCCGCCAGGGCGTCGATGCTGGCCGGCGAATCGGCGAGAGCTTCGAAGATGCCAGCTCGCCAGCCGATGGCATACAGCCCCTCGCGGTGGGCCGCCCGTGATCAGCGGCTTAGTCCCGGCCGGCGGGGATGTCGGGGGTGCGGAGGCCGAGCGCGAGTTTCACCAGCCGGGTCCAGTGGTGCATGCCGGTTTCGAGGTCGCTGGCCGCGGCGGGCATGCCGAGCGCGGTCAGCCGGTGGTGCAGGCGGGGGATGGCGCGCAGGCAGATGGCCGACGGGTGGTGCTGCCATGGTTCACCGGCCACCTCGCACGCGGCGGCGCAGGCGGCCGGGATCTCGGCGGCGAGGATGATCATGGCGTGCAGGACGTCGGGGTTGACGGCGCTGCCGGCTGACAGGGCGGTGCGGCGGCCGGGGGGGATGATGTCGCGGGACAGCGCCGGGATGAGGGCCGGGATGAGGGCCGCGAGCTCGGCGCACGCAGGCCCGAGGTCGTCACTCATGGCTGGTCCTGGCCGGCGGGGCTGGCCCGGGCGGTCGCCGCGGCGGATGAGCCGGTGACGGGCCCGGGCGCTGGCGTGACCTGCGCTGGCAGGGTGGCGCTCGGTGCCGGGGTGTTCGGGGTGGTGCGCATGGCCGGCTCCTTCGGCGGCACCCGGTCAGCTGACCGCCTGCGCCGCCTGATCCCGGTGTCTGCCCTCAACTTACACTCGCAATCAAAAACTGGCAATATATTTCTAGAAAATGTACTCTACTTTCAACGGTAGCGAGCTGAAGTTTCCCGGACACGTCCGGGTCCTGTCCCGTCGGTTCCGGCATGACCGGCTCAGCAGCCCAGCGGCCTTCTGGACCGCCGGGACCAGGCCAGCATCTCGAGCACGCCCGCCGGTTCGCGGGTGCGACAGAATGTCCGTTCGCGTGCGGCTCGCACAGCCACAGATCTCCGGAAGACCTGCTGCGGTCGGGGTTAAAGGCTTGCCTGCGGAGCGATGCGGTAGGTGATCGGCCGGTTGTCGCCGGGGATTACGGGCGGGGTGTGGTTGATCTCGTCGATGAG
>Ga0137372_10007174_pt1 | contig 10769 bp, 14 predicted proteins | sample SagtaG_6_FD_104911 | JGI IMG/M metagenome (GOLD analysis project Ga0137372, IMG submission 104911) | Vadose zone soil microbial communities from Sagehorn Ranch, Mendocino, California, USA - Sage1_R_60_16 metaG | ecosystem: Environmental > Terrestrial > Soil > Vadose zone | place: USA...
GAGCCTCCCGTGACTTGGATCGAGCGGTGAGCCCGCGGACCAGATCCTGGCACGCGCAGACCGTCAACGTTCCTCTGGGACGACACACTAGCTCCACCAAAAGTAACGCTGTCGACCGCGGTCTTTAGGGCGCAAGCAGCGCAACCACGCCAATCGCCAAGCTCCCTACCGCAATGGCGGTGAGCCCAACTACCAGCAGAAACCCTACAGGTCTCATCCCGGCGAGCCGCGGCAGGATAACCGCCCAACCTGCGAGCACTGGCAGGACGAGCAGGTCCATGGGCCACGGAATTGCCAGGAACGCCGCAATGGCGACACCGGCCGACATGCCAGCAGCGACGATTACCCAGCGGGCGTAGCACGGGGGCGCGTCAGTTGCTGGCGGGAGCACGCGGGTGAGCCGCGAAGAAATCGGCAACGGCCTGCGAAGCGTCCAAGGATGCGCCCGCGCTCCATGGCAAGCCGCTGAACGGCGTGCCGGGCCAGACGTGGCCCACACCGTCGATCAGCATAGATCTCACTTCCGAGCCACCACGACACCGCCAGCTCCGAGCGACAACTGGTCCGCGGACGGTCACCGCCTCTGCCGAGGCGCAGCCGTTCAACTCACGCCATCTGCCGATCACATCCTCGAGCGGAGCGATGCGACCGCCACCGCGAATGGGGACCACCGCGTCGGCTGATCCGTGGATAGACAATACAGACACCGGGCGTTGGGGCTGGCAAGGTGCCCCGCGGACACTGCCATTCTCGTCGGCCATGTTGCCCGCCGTCGCAGCGATGGCCGCGACGCGTGTCGAGAGCTCACACCCGAGGCGGTACGCCATCATGCCACCCCTCGAGAGGCCAGTCACGTACACCCGCTCCGGATCGACACCGTCGCTCGACTCCAGGCGGGTGATCAGCTCGCTAATGAATGCAGCATCGTCGACGCCCTGATGGTGGCAGCATCCATACGGCTCCCATCCGTCGGCAAAGCCATCCGGGTACGCGACGATCCAGCCCAGGCGATCGGCTTGCGCGTCGAAGCGAGTCGCGAGCTCTTCCAGAAAGCCGTTCGTGCGTGCGCTGTGCAGGTCAATGACCAATCCGGGCCGAGCGCTAAGCCCGGTGGGACGATAGACGCGATACTGCCGCTCGAGCTGCCCTTGCGTGATCCTGGCGATCTGGGTCCGGCCGGCTCCACTCGCCGGCCAGCGGCGGGCCCGCCAGGATCACGACGACGGACGCGACGAGCGTCAGCAACCCGACGCCGAACGCGCCCACAACGTGCCAGATCATTCACTCAGCGTGTTGATGTTTCAGCGCGTCCGGTGCGTATGTCCACGAGCTCGGCCAGGCGCTGCCTGATCGTGTGCAGCGCCGCCAACTGCTCGTCCAATTCGGCGACTTTCTGCCTGGCAAACTCCACCGCGCTCCCCACGCCATCAGGATGCTCGAGCGACTGCTGAATGAGCTGAGCTTCGCGGAGTGTGAAGCCGAGCTTCTGCGCGTGCTTGATGAAGCGCACTTTCTCGACCGCGTCAACCGGGTACTGGCGGTATCCAGATGCGGCTCGGGGCGGGTGCGGAAGTAGGCCACGGCGCTCGTAGTAGCGAAGCGTCTGAACGTTGACTCCCGCCTGTTTGGCGAGCTGGCCGACCCTCATGCGGCCATCTTGAACCCTGTACCTCGGTACATGGTCAAGAGTGCTTGCTCAGCAGCGGCTCGACGCTCGTGCGGAGCTGGGCGCTGCGGCCAATGATCGTCCCGCCCATGCTCGTTGGCTTCGCAAGATCGACGGCGTCGGCGCCATACAGCGCGTAGAAGTCCCAGGTCGTGCCGGGGTTGTGGGTCACGTTGGCGCTGAACCAGTTGCCCACAACCTTCTGCTCGTCCCAGAAATGTCGGACGCGCGCGTCAGTCATCCCAGCGCCATCCCAACGGTCGCGGCTGTCTCCGAAGAGCATGTTGAACCACACGGTGTACACCCGTAGATCTGAAGCGGGGTTCTTGGCCAGGATCTCTTGCTGCACCCAACGGGCGCCTGCGCGGCACTCGGGTCAAGTTGGAGACACCAGTAGGATCAGCCGTGTGAGGGGTTACGCCGCGCCACTCGCGCCGTCGGAGGCGACGCTCTCGAACTCAGATTGGGCCCACACGACAACCGCCTGGACTAGATGTCGTAATACAAGAAAACTCGTAGAAATTCGCGAGGCTCGTGAGCTACAAGATGTACTGTGTGCCTGAGGTTGTGAACCACAACCTGTGGTCACGAGGCTCGTGAGGTGGGCGAGTTTGGCGAGTGGTGGGAGCCGGCATTGTGGGTGACATCGTGGGCACGGATAGACGACCGCTGACTCTTCCTGACCTTGCTGTGTTGGCCGCACAGGCAGTAGCCGCCCGTCGACTTACGATCGCTGACGACAAGCGCCGCTGAGCGTATTTCGAGATCAGCAGCGGACAGCCGATTCATTATGTCGGCGATCTCGCGATGATCTGCTGCAGTCGAGTGGGCGAGTACACATTGGCGTCGTAAATCAGCCACGGCCGCTCGACCCCAGTCGCGTCGAACCCGGCCATCAGCCTACCCAGAGAGATATCTTCAAGCATCGCTATGGACGACCGGATCGTTCGGATCGGCTCGTGTATCCGATCAACCAGAACCGCCAGAAATGCGACGAATGCATCGGCGCGGGGCGCTCGCCTCGGGATCGCCTTCCTGGCTGATCCAACGGGGATACAGAATGCGTGTAGGTTCTCGTTGCCAGGCGCCCACACACGCTCAAAAGGCGGATAGGGTCAGCGCCGCTGGCCCGCGCGCCGCGAACCTTTGTTGTCTCAGAACTCAATGCCGCGTTGCGCTTTGATGCCGCGCTCGAATGGGGGCTTGATCGGCCGCACTTCGGACACGAGGTCCGCTTGCTCGACCAGTTCAGGCGGCGCGTTCCGACCAGTCAGCACCAGATGCACGTGACGTGGCTTGTCAGTGATGACTTGTAGCACCTCGTTCAGCGGGACCAATTGCGCGCTGATTGCGCCCAAGATCTCGTCCAGGACGACGAGGTCGTACGCGCCGGTTCTGACGACCTCGACGGCGCGCTTCCAGCCGAGCGACGCCGCGGCCGCATGGTCGTCCATCGGGATGCGCGGATCGCGCAGACCGTCGATGGTGAAGCCCCGCCCCGTGACTTCCAGGTCAACGCCTGGCAAGCCGCTCAGGATCGTCCGTTCGCCGCTCTTCCACTGACCTTTGATGAACTGCAGTACGAACACACGCATGTGGTTGCCGGCGGCGCGAATCACAAGTCCGACGGCGGCCGTCGTTTTGCCCTTGCCATCGCCGGTATAGACGATCGTCAGCCCGTGACGCTTGCGGCGCTCGGCAGCCCCGTGCTCGGCCGGACTAGCGGAACGGCTCGAGTCGCTGACCATCGGCGGACATTGCGAGTGCCTGTCCGGGCGCAAGTGGTTGCTCAAATGTCGCGGGATGAAGGAGACGGGCCAGCACCTCCACACCGTCGATTAACCGCGGACCCGACCGGCTGAACAGGTTCGTGTCGCCGGCGTAAACGCGCCGCGACTGCACGGCTGGCAATGAATCCCAATCTGGCAGCGTCCTGAGCAAATCGAATTCGACGGCCACCCGCTCGAGGTCGAGGCTGCACGGTATCAAGATGAGGACGTCTGGCGCACACTGCACGATGGCCGCCCAGTCGATGCGCCGCGACGCGCCGCCGGGCGTGCCAAGCTGGTCGCGGCCGCCGGCCAACTCGACCATCTCGGGCACCCAGTGACCGGCGGTGTAGGGTGGATCAAGCCATTCCATACAGAAAACCCGCGGCCGCGCGAGACTGATAGCCCGCTCTGCAACGCTCGCCAGTCGCGCTCTTAGCTGCGCGACGACTGCGGCTCCGCGCTCAGGTACTTCGCCAAGGCGCCCGATCAATTCGATATCGTCGAGCATGGCATCGACGCTGACCGGGCTCAGCGAGAGCACGCGCGGCGTGTAGCCGAGCGTTGCGGTGGCCAGCTCCACGTCACGTCGAGTGACCGCGCACACGTCGCACATCTCCTGCGTCAGGACGACATCTGGCTGCATCGAGCGCAGTAGCTGCGGATCGATGTGATACAAGCTTGCGCCGCGATGCCCTTCGCTTGCGGCCTCGTCGATCTGGCGGCTCGTCAACCGGCTGGTGTCAATCGCGACGGTGTTGAGGACTGGCAGCCGTGCCACGATCTGGGCCGGCCAGTCCGAGTCTGCTGACACGCCCACCAGACAGTCGCTCAAGCCCAACTGGCACACGATCTCGGTCGCCGAGGGCAACAGCGAGACGATACGCACCAGGCCAGTGTAGGCGGGGCCCTATACTCGAAGCGCAACTGCATAGGCGTCGAGACGGGGGAAGTCCGGTGCAAGGCCGGCGCTGTCCCGCAACTGTAAGTCGCGGCAATTCCAGTTTCAGCCGTGACAAGCCAGAATGCCCGCCGGCGCCAGGCACCGCGCACCTCCGAGCGAGAGGAAGCCGGGCATCAGGCACTTCCGATCCGACGAGCGCGCGGCATCACCCGACCCGAGGAGGTCCGCGATGCTCACGCAGATCGCTCGTCGACTCGCCGTTGCGAGTGCGTTACTTCTCGTCACGGTCAACATCGCCGCGGCGCAGGCCAACTATCCGGTGACCGTCACCGACGATGCAGGAGTGCATACGACGTTCAATGCGCCGCCGCGGCGCATTGTCAGCTTGAATCCTGGACACACCGAGACCGTCTTTGCGCTGGGTGCTGGCGATCGACTGGTCGCCGTCGACGCCTTCTCCAACTATCCAGTTGAGGCGCAACAGATCCAGCCGCGCCTGACCACCTACCCGACGGTGTCGGTAGAAACAGTGATCGCGCTCAAGCCAGACCTCGTTCTGGCATTGGTCGAAAACGATGACGTCCTGGGGCAAATCCGCGGCCAGGGTGTGCCCGTGCTCAAGCTGCTGCCAAAGGATTTCGAGACCGACAACGCGGGAAATCGCGGCCCTCGGACGGGTCCTGGGCAGCGCGCAGCGTGGCGACGAGCTCGCCGCCGACATGCGGGCCCGGCGCGATGCGGTCGTCGAGGCCGTTGCCGGCGCGCCACGCCCGCGAGTCTTCTACGAAATGGATGCTTCGGATCCAACGAAGCCGTTCGCCGCAGGACCGAACGGCTTCTACGGTCAGCTCGTCGATCTCGCAGGCGGCAGCAACATCTTTGCCGACCTACCGGGCGACTTCGGCCAAGTCAGCGCGGAAAGCGTCGTCGCACGCGATCCAGAGCTGATCGTCTTGGCCGATTCGTATTTGCCGTACAACCCGCAGACACCGGGCATGGTCGCTGCTCGCCCAGGTTGGGACCAGGTGACGGCAGTTCGCACCGGCGCCATCTACGCAGTGCAGGAGGAGATCTTCGCGTCGGCAGCACCGCGTCTTGTAGACGGCCTCGAGGCGCTCGCCTACTTGCTCCATCCGGACCGCTTCGCCAATTCGGGCGGGCCGCGCAGTCGGCCGACAGCGCACTTGCCGTATTGTGCGTCCGATCAGTCGCCGGACTTTAGCCTGGGTTTCGCGGCTCTCTCAGACGCACTCGGTACAACGATGGGCGAACCGACCGAGTGTGCGCACGGCGACGTCACCAGCGGCGATACGTATCAACAGACCACCAAGGGCCTGGCGATCTACAAGCGCTTAGACAATACGCCGCTGTTCGTGAGCGGGACAGGCCATTGGGCGCTCACCGCCGACGGGCTGGTGGAGCAGCCAACGTCCCCGTGATTGCAACGTCGGTTCTGTGCACGCGAATGTGCCCCGCGCCCCGCGCAGGGTGCGACTGCCGCTAACTCTCGTCATCACTGTCCTCGTGTCTTGCTGGTCATCGCCATGCTGCTGGCGGCCGCATTCGGGGCCGTGGCGCTTGCGCTCGTCTCACTCGTGCCAATGACCATCAATCATCTCTTTGGCCCACGTCTGCCGGTCACCTGGTCGCCGCAGGACGAAGCCATCTTCTTCGCCATCAGGCTGCCACGAGTGGCTGGCGCAGCGGCCGTGGGCGCGGCGCTGGCGGGCGCGGGTGTCCTGTTCCAGGGCTTGTTGCGCAACCCCCTGGCCGATCCGTACGCCCTGGGCGTCTCGGGCGGCGCCGCCCTCGGCGGGGCGGCCGGGTTCCTGCTGTCGCTCAGCTTCGGAGTCCTCGGCTTCAGCCCCGTCCCGCTACTGGCGTTCGTCGGCGCGATGGCAGCCATGTTCATCGTGTACGGCTTGGCGCGTGTTGGCGGTCGCGCGCCAATCATCAATCTGCTGCTTGCCGGCTTTGCGATCAGCGCCATCATGGGCTACTCGGTGTCGTTTCTGCTGATCCTCAACGATCGTTTGCAGCTCAACCTTCCACGTGTCTATAGCTGGTTGCTCGGCGGCATCGCAGTGACACAGTGGAGCCAACTTGCCCTGGTTGCGCCATTGGTGCTGGTGGCGCTTACTGGCGGGTGGATGCTCGGCTACACACTGGATGCGTTTGGCCTGGGCGAGGAAGCCGCGCAGCAGCTCGGGATTCGCGTCGAGCGCGACAAACGCGCAATCATCGTCCTTGGCTCACTGCTGACCGCTGCCGCGGTCGCCGTCGGAGGCCTGATCGGCTTCGTCGGTCTGTTCGCTCCTCACGTGACGCGGATGATCGTGGGGCCGTCGCATAGACGCCTATTGCCAGCCGCGGCGCTCGTCGGCGCGACGTTCCTCGTCTTAGCCGACCTGCTGGCGCGAGCGGTGATGGCTCCCACGGAGATACCCGTTGGCATCTTGACTGCCTTTGTCGGTGGCCCGTTCTTCCTCTGGCTACTGCGCCGTGAGCGACGCGAGTACCGAGTGTGACCACGCCGCGGCTGGAACTGATCGGCGTATCAGCGCCTTACCCTGGCGCCCGCCGGCCCGTGCTCGACGACGTTGCGTTGAGCGTCGGCGACGGCGACGTCGTGGCACTGGTTGGTCCAAACGGATCTGGCAAGAGCACACTCTTGCGGGTAGCCAGCGGTGTCCTGCGTCCGGTTCGGGGCATGCTCAAGCTCGAGGGTTGCGATATCGCCACGCAATCATCGGTGGCGATTGCTCGCCAACTCGCGGTGGTTGCCCAGGCTCCAACCGTGCCGCCCGCGGTGACCGCCCGCGAGCTCGTCGATCTCGGCCGCACGCCACACTTGCGCGTCCTGTTCGGTCCACACCAGCGCGACCGAGCCGTGGTCGACTGGGCACTCGAAATCACCGCCGCTGCACACCTGGCCAGTCGTCCTGTCGACGAGCTGTCGGGCGGCGAACGCCAGCGTCTGGTGCTGGCCCGCGCTCTGGCCCAGGAGCCACGTGTGCTGCTGCTGGACGAGCCGACCGCGAATCTCGACTTGCGACATCAGGTCGCTGCCCTCGATCTGGTGCGAAAGCTCGCACGCGAAAACGGCCTCGCGGTCTTGGTCGCCCTCCACGACCTGCAGCTCGCTTCGTTGTATTGCGACACCGTGATCCTGTTGCACAACGGACGGGTCGCGATGCGCGGTTCGCCTGAAGTCGTCTTTACCCAGGCCCATCTGCGGCCGGTGTTCGATCAGGACGTCGCTCTGGCAGCCCATCCCACGCATGGCGTGCCGCTGGTAGCCGTCGTGCCGAACGGACAAGCTCGTCGATTAACGCCTGCGCCTAAGCAGGCGAACGAGGAACGATGAGCGCTCGCCTGCTGCTGGCTGGGACGCACAGCTCGACCGGCAAGACGACGGTCGCTCTTGGACTCCTGGCGGCCTGGCGACGCCGCGGTCTTCGGCCCGCTCCGTTCAAGGCAGGGCCCGACTACATCGACCCGACTCTACACGCGCGGGCGGCCGGACGGCCGTCACGCAACCTCGACGTATGGCTCCTGGAGCAGGCTGCGCTGCGCGGCGTCCTCGAGCGTGGCCTGCGCGGCGCCGGCATCGCCGTCATTGAAGGCGTCATGGGCCTGTTCGACGGCATCGGCGCCAGCCACGAAGGCAGCACCGCGGCTCTGGCGCGCGCCCTCGATACGCCTGTCGTTCTTGTCCTCGACGTCGCCGGTATGAGTGGCACAGCGGCGGCGCTCGTTCTCGGCTGCCAGCAAATCCAGCCGCACGTGCGGTTGGCCGGGGTTGTCCTCAACCGGGTTGGCAGTGACGGGCACCTGCAGGCAACCGCCGATGCGATCCGACTGGCCACTGGCCTGCCAACGGTTGGCAGCTTGCCCGACGATCCGAGCATTGCTCTTCCCGAACGGCATCTGGGGCTTGTCCCCGCGGCTGAAGGCGGAGTCACAGTGGCTGTGCTCGACCGACTCGCCGAACTGGTCGAGCAGCGCTTTGATCTCGCCACGTTGGAGCGCATCGCCCGCGCTGCCAGTCCGCTCCCTCCACTGGAGTCTCCTTCCGACCATGAGTCGCCTGCCGCGGTCGTGCGAATTGCCGTGGCGCAGGATCGAGCATTCGGCTTCTACTATCAGGACGCGTTCGACGTGCTGTCTGACAGCGGTGCCGAGACCGTCCCGTTCTCCCCTCTCACGGACGCGTCAGTGCCAGCCGGCGTTCAGGGCATCTACCTTGGCGGCGGATTCCCAGAGCTGTACGCCGAAGAGTTGTCCACGAACGTGCCTATGCGGACGGATCTCCAGCGACGCGCGCGTCAAGGAACGCCTTTCTACGCTGAGTGTGGCGGGCTGATGGCGCTGGGGAGGTCGCTGACTACGTTCGATGGGCACACCCTGCCGATGTTCGGAGTCCTGCCGTTTGCATCGCGCATGCAAAGCCAAACGGTGACGATCGGCTATCGCGAGGTCGAGGCGCTGCGCTCGTCGGCGTTGCTATCGGCTGGCGAGCGCGTGCGTGGCCACGAGTTTCATTGGTCCGTGGGCGACGAGCCCGCGCCGCAGGTTGCTGCCTACCGCGTCATTGGTCAAGACCGGCTCGAGGGCTTCTGCGTCGGCTCCGTACTCGGCTCGTATGTCCACCTCAACTTTGCCGGCCGATCCGATATCGCTCGGCGCTACGTCACGTCGCTCGCTGGTCAATAGGGGACCTGGCAACCCAACGGCCGCGATCGCTACGCCGGGGGTTAGAGTGCGGCGCTCGGAGTGGCCGGCTTGTTCGACCGATCGTGCGCCGCCCCGCAAGCGCCGCAGAAGCGATCTGTAATTGGCACCACCGCCTGGCACTGCGTGCAGGTCCAGGTCGTCTGGATTGCAGCGACGGGCCCGCCCACTAGCACTTCATTGGGAGTGGGCTTCGCAGTGGACTCGTCACCGGTCGCATGCCTCAACTCACGTATGCCGTCGCCAACTGCCTTGCCAAGCTGTGGCAGCTTGCCGGGCCCGAAAATTATCAACACGATGACCAGGACAACGATCAGGTGTCCGGGTTGAAGCGCACCCATGTTCGTTTCTCCGGTCGCGACTACAGCCTTCCCACGGGTGCCTACCGAGGATTCGGGAAGGCCGCGACGGCGATCTTCACAGCATCATTAGCTCGCTGGTCAATCGCCGACGTAGTACGCCGCTCAGCAGGGCAGGCCCTGTGCTTTTCAGGCGTCAGCGCCGCAAGCTCCGCAAAGTTGTGCGCCTTATCTGCCTACACCGGCCCGGTGTGACCGCCCATTACGCAAGTTGCGGGCGCGGCTGCATCATAAGAGGCACGCTGGTCCGATCGATCACGTCGGCCCAGATCTCCGTAGAAGTGCGGAGTCGCTGACGCATAGGCGCCGCGCTGGCTCGAGCATCCCGCGAGCGCCGCGCATCGCGCGACGTACGTCTTCAGCCCCACAGACGCCGGGCGGTCGCCGACTCGATTTGCGACGCAGGCCCGGCATCGTTCTCAAAACGTTCATGCCGAGTGTTAGCTCGCCCTCGCGCCGGATCGGACCCCATCGCTGGAAGAACGCGAATTTCGGTTGGTGCGTGCGCGGTCAACGGCAGGTCGTGCGTGTCCTGTACGAGCCCGTCATGAAAAAACCAGCGTCGTGGAGCGCGTGCCTTTGGCGCACCGCCAACGGCACGATCTGCTGATATGGCTCGCGATCTGCAGCTCTTGCAAATACAGCCGGTCCCACGCTGCCAGCGTCGCCGCCATCGGAATGCTCGTACTGCGCGCGACCCTTCAAGTGCGTTCGATACCAGAGCACCTGATGGAATGGCTGTTGCTGTTCGTCCCGCCGGGTCTGTTCGAAGCCGTGGTTCCAACGGTTCGGCTTCGATGCCAAGCGTTATGCCCTGACGCTAAGCGCGGCATTGCTACTCGTGATCCCGGACTCGCTGGGTTACACCGCGTTGCGTCGGCTGTGGCCGCTCCCGGCGGTCGCCGCGCCGGGTGTGGGTTTGTGGCTGTTCGTGATGCTCGTGGTCATGCCGCTCACCAGCGCGGGCTTCTTTGCGTTCGAGTTGCTTGACGGCAAACGCGCGGCGATTGGCGGCTACCTGGCCATCGGCTTGAGTTTCGGAGCCGTGCTGGCGCTGATTCGCTAACGCATGCCCCTCCAGGACATTGAGACATATCACGCGTCCGCCCACCTGAGACGCCGAGGAGCGATCGCGCTTGTTGGTGGCAGTGCAGTTGCCTATACCGCGACATACGTGGCCGCAACCTTCCTGCCCAAGCAGTTCAACGTCTCGACGGTGGTGCTCGAAGACCCGCAGGAGCCGGTGCCGTGCGGTGGGCTCAAGCCGCCCAACCCCCACCCCAATGTGGTTGGGACTCCGTCGGCGCCGCAACCGACCGCGGCTGCCACGTCGGCCA
>Ga0137372_10007175_pt1 | contig 10769 bp, 11 predicted proteins | sample SagtaG_6_FD_104911 | JGI IMG/M metagenome (GOLD analysis project Ga0137372, IMG submission 104911) | Vadose zone soil microbial communities from Sagehorn Ranch, Mendocino, California, USA - Sage1_R_60_16 metaG | ecosystem: Environmental > Terrestrial > Soil > Vadose zone | place: USA...
ACGCTACATTACCAGCATGGATCGGCCTGGGAGCTTTTGTTATCGCGGCTACGTTCAAAGTTGGCGCATTCTATCTTGTCTCTGCTGATCATGTTACTGCTAACGTAAGCGTGCTGGAATTGTTCGCGGGGCTGGGAGGTATTGGCTGGCTAGTACGACATTTGCTCAGAATGCGGTAAAATAGAAGGATGCACAAAATAACGTTGCGCCCTTTGCGACTGGCCACACACAAAGCGGCCAGTTATCTCACTATACTCCTCAATTGGAAAGCGATAGCGAAAACCTGATAAGAGACTGGAGAGAGATGAATATCAATATAGATAGAACACAACATATACCAGAAGGCCCGGTACCTATCTCGCCAGGTGCCCTGGAAGAGAATATTATGCAACCAGAAGTTCACCAGGGTGAAGCCGAAGCTCAACATTTGCTCAAGCGCACACCCGGCAGTTATCTAATCAACCAGGCCTATGGGCTATGGTTCCTGATCTCATTGTTCTTGCTAACGATCATCCTCACGCGCAAAGTCCCGACCGACCAGTATGGTGTCTACGCGATTACACAGACAGCTTACAACACGATTCTCTACATCATTGCCTTTGGTATGGAGGATGCCACCACAACCTATGTTCCGCGCATCTTTGCCGAATACGGGCAGGCATCGGCTGCATCACTCATCAGACGCCTGCTCCTGTGGCGTATCATCACCCTTGCGGCGGTCGTAGGCATCCTGCTCTTCGGCATGCCCGTAGTAGCCTCACTGATTGCCGCTATCCCTATTCACGGTTCAGCGGATGTTGCTGCCGGACTGCGCGACCGCGAATTGCTATCCCACATCACGCCGGTCGCTATCTACGTGTTGGGTAGTAGCATTGGCAGCCTGCTCACAGCCGTGTGTGCAGCTCTCATGCGTATGCGCATCGTCTTCGCGATCAGTGGACTGACGCAGGTAACTGTATTGGGTATCAGTTTTGTGGTATTACAGCTTGGCTGGGGCATCAATAGCGTCCTCTGGACGCTGGCGCTCTGCTCAATCCTTAACGCTGTGGCTTTCGTTATCTGGCAGGCCCGGCTCATCTTTACACGTGGAGCAACCTACAAACAGCCACTCCTGCCACTAATCAGACTAGGACTTTCAGCATGGCAGACCAACCTGATTCAGGGTGCCTTACTGAAACAGGTCTCCGTCATATTGTTAGGTATTTTCGCTGTATCGACAATACAGTCACGCATCAACACAGGTTATTTCAACCTCTCATTCCAGCTTGCCGATGGAGCCAATCTCCTGCTGGTCGCTGGCTTTGGTGGTGTTGGAGGAGCTGCCCTTGCCGCGGCATTCGTGGGACATAACAACGAACGGCTCTCCCGCTCCTGGCAAGCGCTGATCAAAATAGAAACGCTGCTGGCTGCTCCTGGTCTCGTTTTCTGCCTTTTCAATTCATCGAACATCGTACACACTTTGTACGGCAGCAAATACGACACAGTCGGGCCGCTCTTTGCGATCTTTCTCTTATTTAATATTTTCGTGCGCGTCCTGGGTACCACCGTCCACCAGTATGCGTTGTATGTCACGGGTAAAGCGCGCCTGGTCGTGCTCAGCCAATGGGTGGGCTTGATAGGCGTTGTAGGCATCGGAGTACTGCTTATCCCCGGCTACGGAGCCGCTGGTGCGCTTATCGCTGATGGTATCTCCAGGATACTCTCGGGTGGATTAATGCTAGCTTTCCTCTGGAATGCCCTACCGCATAAATATCCGCTGGGCTTTTCACTCCGTTTCTTGCTCGCTTTGATAATTGCTGTGCTGCCAGGCCTCTTGTGGCATCCGACAAGCCGTATTCTGCTGGTAGTCTCAGGTGTGCTCTTCCTGGTCCTGTGCGCGGCTCTGCTACTGGTAATCAAGCCACTGACCAACGAGGATATCGTAATGATAGGTGGCTTGAATCCACGCCTGGCCCGGTATTTGAAATGGTTTGCACGAAGCGCGGGAACGACGTAAGAAACAAGAGTTAATGCTTCCTGGAAGAGATAATAGATAGATGTGGAGGAGATATGATTAATTGGAGTAGATATTGATCAAACCATTGGGACAGGCTATAAAGGTGCGTGTTTCCAGGAAAGCATTACGTATTACCAGTCAAAAGGGCTCACTATTCCTCAAACAGTGAGAGGATATCCTGAACTGTTTCAGTTGCCAGCGGTTCTCCGTATCCATGCGGAGGGCCTCGCAGAGAGCTCCTTCTTTGAAAGATTGCCTCTGAACCGTCTATGGGTCTCGCTTCTCAAGAGAGCAAGATGCGAGAAGTTTTCCTCCTTCCTCATATGCTATGCTCTCTTCAGATTGTCAACAATTACTTGATCATGCATGAGAAAGGAAGGAAAAAGCGAGTATGCCAACTGAAGAAAACAAGGAACCAGTGGTGTCCACCAAACAAGGAGACGTTGGTTTGCTTCGAGAGCCGATCGCCCAGCACTTGTTGCAGTCGAAAAGTCCCTTACACCTGGCCTACATCTGGCGCGACGGTACGCCCCGCGTCGTGCCTATCGGGTTCCACTGGAACGGTCAGGAGATCGTGCTGGCGACCGCGACGGATGCTCCCAAGACGAAGGTGCTCACGGATGGCTCAAAGGTGGCAGTAAGCATCGACCATAACTCGTCGCCCCCCAAGATCCTCCTCATTCGGGGGACGGTGCACACCGACACGGTCGAGGGCCTCGCCCCGGAGTACACCGCAATGATCCGCCGGACCATGAGCGAGGAGGACGGACAGGCGTTGCTCGCTGAGGCGACCCGCCTCTATCCTCGCATGACGCGCATCTTCATCCACCCGGACTGGGTCGGGATTCTGGACTTTGAGACGCGCCTGCCCAGCGCGGTTGAGCGTGCGATCAAACGGGCCTAAAGCCACATGAGAGGTCTGGCCAAGATGCGGCTTTTGCTCTTGCGTCGGCGTATTGGTGGAATGGTGCGGATCATCACAAACTGCTCCACCTCGCTTGGTTCCCACAAATCCAGTAGACAAGGCCACTTTTTATCGCAAGGGATACTTTCAATATGTGTAACCAATCATGTGAGTCGGTGCCCCTGGTTCTTTATCATGGGGCGCGGATTCTCCAGATGGTGATCGTCGTGATTCCAACCCTTCGCGTCAATTTCCCCTTTCAGCTCGCATGTGCATGACTCTGGAGGCTCATGTACCAGCAAACCTGGTGCGTTGCAGGGCTTCTGGAACACGCTTCGAGGGGAAGTCAGGAGTGTTGTCGTCGTATTCAAGACACCAGCGTCTTGAGGATTCCGTTCATGATGGGCAGATCAACAATGATTCACCCACTACCTGTAACGAGATATGATACTTTTAAAACGGGAAAGGCTAAAAATGCCTTTCCCGTTTTATTTTACGTGTGGGAATTCGTCACCGACGACGACCCAGAGACGACACCAATATCTTGAGGTGGTATAGTCAATTATTGTAGTTATATGGTACGTCGTATCTTTTCCTGAATTATCTCGACTTCCTGGCAAAAGTGGGCACAAACTACGTCGTTGATATGTTCAGAAACGGCTAGCGCCACCATCGGCCAAGTGCGAGCATAGCGATTGTCCAACAAGGCCTCCGGCGGGACGCGAGCGGGACTAGCTAGTGCCTCGTGAGGGGGAGCACTTACGTGCAAGAACCTGCCGTCAGATCGTCTCGGCTCAGCGCTGCAAGCGGTTTGTGAGGATAGTCTGAGGCCGGACCTTCCCGATGATGAATCTCCGTACGCATGGCCTCTGACTTGAGACGGAGGAGGCAGCGTGCGGTCTGGAGCGCGCCAAGCAGATCACGGTTGGAACTGATGCGCGTGATGATCGATCCATCTGTATCGCGTGCGATCACCACGAGTCCATGCGAGAAGGTCTCGGAGAGATGCTTGCTCTGGAGCTGCCTTGTCATGTTCCCCTTCCACTGCGCTTCACATCTGATCGTAGGCTTTTGCCAACGCCATTTTGAGCTGGCGCTGGAGCTTCTGGTTTTCTGCTTCCAGTTCTTTAATGCGACGATCTTTGGCGAGAATGACCAAATCACGACTCGCATCTGTTTTCCCTGATGAACGTGTCGCCCGTTCACGTACCATGTGTTCCACTGCCTGTTCCCGGAGCGCTTCGATGCGCTCGCGCAGGTCTGGTTGGCTGTAGAGATAGGCTTTGCTGACGCGCGCTGTTTTTGCAACAGTGTTGAAGTTGATAGGTTTCTGTTCTCGCAGGAGGGATGTGATGGCATCTTCCACGCCCTTGCGCTTTTGTGCCTTGCGATGTTGCACATGAGCGGTGATCCCTGCCGTGTTCCGCTTCCAGGTCTTCTCACTCATGGGTCCCCTCCTGCTGGTTGTGGTGACGCTGCTCCCATTCTTCGTCGGTGTATTCGCGCTCCTGTTTGTCGGCTTTCGCGACAAGGTGTCCCTGTTTGAGTAAAGCTATGGCCGGGCGGACACGTTCATCGAGGTTTTTCTGGTTGACGAGAGTCCAATGGACATTCCCTGCCTGCTTCCCAATCTCGACACGTTCAAGAATTTGTTGTTCGTAGGCTTCAAGTGCTGGGAGGTCCTCCGGGGTAAGCACATAGGCAGGGCAATGAAAACACGGCAATTCCACAAATTTACAGACAATTTTCGCGGTTTTCAAACACGAGCCAAGTGCCATCTTCACATTTTGACGATGCTCGCGAACGCGCTCTGGATCAAAAGCATTCGAGCCTGCCATTGGCAACAGTTTCTTGCCTGATATATATTCAGGCTTGCCATCGTTGAACTGGACAAGACCATTCTGCGTGGCCTTTTCCCAGTGTGTGCGCATCGTTTCATCTAGAATTCTAGCGTAAATGAGGGTCATCTCTGGGCTGGCATGTGCCATCCACTGCTGCACCATGACCAGACTCATACCGTTGTTGAGAAGCTCAACCGCTTTGGTGTGCCGGAAAGCATGGAGACCGAAACGAAAGAGGTCTCCTTTCTCGTCGCGAATCTGATATTTTTCTGTCAGGCGATCGAGAGCGCTACGGATGCCTCTGACTCCAAGGGGATGACCACTCAAAAAGCGTGGACCTGTTGCATTGTGGTATTTTTTTGATGCAGGAAAGAGCCATTTCTTAGGATTTTCTTCAACGGTGTAGTGCTGTCTGACCCAGGCAATCTGGGCAAGAAGAACGGCTGCAACCTCTCTGGTAATGGGGATGGTATGTCCAAGTGTGCGAGTCTTCTGAATGTCTCCTGCCAGGCAAAACTTGTCATCGTTCTGCTCCAAACAGGTGTCCAGTTTCAGATACAGGATATCTGAAATGCGCCAGCCGCTGGCTCGCAGAAGGATGATAATGGGAATGTAGACTGGCGGGAGATGCTGGAGATAGGCATCAAGTTGGGAAAGTACAACTTGGGGAATATATTTCACCCCTCCAGATTTCGGGCGGTCATGCTTTGGGTAATGATGTGGCCAAATGATACGAGATGTGGGTTCATGAGGTCGTATCGAATTTTGACTACGCTCAAGATAGCAGAGAAAATCTTCCAGATAGAGGATGTGGTGTTGCAGGTATTGCTGCGTATCCTTCAAATTCTGGGCTGCCGCCTTTGTCTTGAGGACGGCAATGAACACATCAACATCTTGTGCTGAAAGTTCATGCAGGTCAGTCATATGAACAGAGTGATCTACAAGGAACGTCAGAAAATTTCCGACACAGTACACCGCTCGTTGGAGGGTTGGGGCTACTCTCCCCTCGGCAAATTTGAAGCGTGCATAGTCCTTCACGACAGAACGAAATCTTTGGGGGACCCAGTGAAAATCCACATAGTAATGTGTGCCATGTGGAGCATATGGTAGACCGGGAATGTTTCGTGCATCCCAACGGTCTTTAGCGAAATCAGCTTCTAACGGAGAGGATGACGACAGCGCCGAGGTGCCATCAACCAATCGAAAAGAGTGCGTTTCCATACTTACCTCTGTTTCTCTTGAGCTGGAGTAAGACTGACAGCTTCTTGCGTTTTCTCCCATGCCGTTCGCAGCGCTATTGGTGAAGGATGCACATAGGTTTGGTAAGTCTGCTGAAAAGAGGCATGTCCAGCCCGCTCTTGAAGCAGTTCTGGTGCCCATCCTTGCTCTGCCAATGCCGTGAGCATGGTATGGCGAAGCATATGCGGAGTAACCGTAATGCCAGTCCGAGACCGGAGCCGCCGAAAAAGGGAATCAACATCTGCATAGGTCAGCGGCTGGCCAGATCCTGCTCCATGCCGTTTGAGGAACAGATGATTAGTCTCTACCTCAGCGGTGTGTGCACTCCCAACATAGGCCACGATTTCATCAATGAGGTTTGCTGAAATATCGACAGAACGAGGAGCGTGGACGGTTTTGATCTCAGCTCCATTCTCAAGCGGCCCTCGGTCACAAATATGCAGCCTGTTTTCTGCCACATCCACATCCTGCACCCACAGTGAGAGTGCCTCCCCGATGCGAATCGCTGATTCATAAAGGAGTCGGACCAGGAGGCGATCGCGTTGGTTAAGACAGGCGTCCAGAAGTTGCTGCACCTGATCTTTCGTGATGGTCTTTGGACGTTGTTGTTTGGCTTCCTTCTGCTTCAGAATGTTTTTCTCGATCGGTGATCCCTTGGTAATATGATGGAGAAACGATTTGTACCGTCGAGCACGAGAGGGAAGAAAGGTCGTCGTCTTATCCTTCACATTCGTTACGATTTCTTCCATACGCCAGTGGTAGTCGTAGAAGCTCCTTACGACGGTGAGCGCATGATTGATGGTTCGGTTGGAGCGCGCCTGGGGTACCGGATGGGTTGGCAGAACCTTGAGCGATCCAGAGGGTAACTTGAGCCAGAGCACAAAGCGCGAGAGATCATCGAGCGTGACCTGCTGCTAGCCGAGCTGCTGCTGAGTAATATACTCCCAATACAGCCGGAGCATGTGAGCATATGAGCGCAATGTCTGACGAGCTGAGCCAATGTGATCAAGATACTTGAGGTAGCGTACAATTGGCTCGACAAGAACGCCAGCCTCATCAATGACAACATAACGGCATTGGCCATCCTGCGTCTCAATCTCAACTACACGCATTGTTATCTTCCATTTCATGAACCAGCAACGAGCAAGCGGTATTTACTTCTGAGAGTAGTAGACGCCCTGTACCAAATCTTCCTTCTCAAGATAACTTGGTCATAATGTAGGAAATTGTAGTGGAGAAGATACGTTGTCTACGTTCTTGTCATGGGTAAAATGGAGTCGAGATAACGTCAAAAATACACTGACAGGCCAGTTCACCGACTTTCAGCAGGGAGTCAGGCCCTCCACACCAGAAAGGGCCAAGCGATGAATACCCCTGTAGAGCCGTCTGTATCACCTCTCAAGAAACATATGCTGAGGTTTATAGAGAAACATCCAAACCAGGAGATCTACCGTTTTGCGGCTGGTCCTGGTGTAGACGAATGGGCAGCAAGACAGGCCGGAGTGGAAGTAACCTTTGAGCAGCACGTAGAGCAATTGCCGCATCGGATCGGGATTGTGGCGGCGAAAGTCTACCCAGGTCATAGCCCTCAGAAATACTGGGAGGGCAGGTTCCTGGGGAGCATCTGCCAACAGTACCGGAATCAACGGGCAACCGTGCTGGACAAATTCACGTAAGAACACGTCCAGTTCCTGGCACCCCCACAAATGGGTAATCTTACGCATGACGCCCACCGCTCAGCTCAGCTACCATAGTTGTAAGAAGCACGAGGGAGCGCGAGCATCACGCACGCTCCTGGAAGGCTTGGATCACACGGATGTGCAACGAGATGCGCATTTGGCTGAAGTGCCTTCACAGGGTACTTTAACGCTCTCGCCTTTTTCAAGCCAGAGATCAGTAATACCTCTGCCGATATCGAAAACAGGAGAGTCATGAAAGCTGCTCTCAAGCTCAATTCCTGATGAGTTCCATCTCGTTGCGCATCCCGTGGGAAACGTCAATACCGCCAGGAGGAAGAACGTTTCTTGATAGAGAATAAAGTATTCAAGCAGAAGAGATTCGATACGCATCATGCTCTCGTGATTGGTGGGAGTATGGCCGGGTTGCTGGCAGCTCGTGTGCTCTCGGAGCATTTCTAACGAGTAACGATTATTGAACGTGATCAATTGATCGATGATGCGCAGCCGCGCAAAGGCATCCCGCAGGGACGGCACGTGCATGGTTTACTGGCAGGGGGAGCAGCTCTCCTGGGAGAATACTTTCCCGACCTCTTTGCCGCACTCGCCCAGGACGGAGCCGTCCCGTTGGGCACATCTGATATTCGTCGGTATCAGCTTGGTGTGCGGGTGGCAGCAGTTCCAGGCCCTGTCAAGACGCTGTGGCAAAGCCGACCCTTTCTTGAACAGCATGTGCGAGCCGCTCTCTCAGCCAGGAAGAATGTGCAGATCCTGGATGGATGCTCGGTCACGCGCTTGAGTATGAATGATGAGCGTATCACCGGCGTTGTCTTGCGGCATCGCAGTGGGGAACAGCACGAGGACGAACTGACAGCCAATCTGGTTGTAGATGCCAGCGGACGCGGGTCGCGTGCGCCCCAGTGGCTTGCCTCTTTAGGATACAGTCAAGTGGAAGAAACCAGCGTCAAAATTGATGTGGGATATGCCTCTCGCATCTATCGCTGCCCCGATCAGCTTCCCACCGATTGGAAGGTATTGATGGTCTTGGGAACACCCCCCAACAACAAACGAGCAGGAGTTATCTTCCCTATTGAGGACGGGTATTGGATGATCACTCTGGGAGGCTGGCTGCGCGATTATCCACCCGATGATGATGCTGGCTTTCTGGAATATGCCCACAGCCTGACCCAGCCAGAGCTGTATGAAGCCATCAAGGAGGCCGAACCGATCACCCCCATCGCCGTGTATAAGTACGCTGCCAACCGGTGGCGGCACTATGAACGTCTGTCGCGTCTGCCAGAAGGCTTCATCGTCATGGGCGATGCAGTGTGCGCCTTTAGTCCAGTGTATGGGCAAGGAATGCCCGTCGCAGCCATTGAAGCAAAGACGCTGGATACCTGCCTACGCGAACAGCAGAGCTGTACTAGAAACAACCATTCGACCAGTTTTCCGCAACGATTCCAGAAAGCGATTGCCAAAGAGATCAAGACTCCCTGGATGTTGTCAACAGGAGAAGACTTGCGCTATCCAGAAACCGAAGGTCACAGATCGTTGGGCACACGTCTTTTCAACTGGTACATCCGCCGCGTTATTGGTCTGACCGCGTCTCATCCACTCGTGGCAGCGGCTTTCTTTCAGGTGTGGCACCTGCTCAAACCCCTGAGATCGCTGTTCGAGCCGCGCATTGCCTGGGCTGTTCTGAGCAGAGAGCTGCCCTCTCGTCGGCAAAAGCCAGGAGTATCGAGGCCGGCGGACGTGGCGAGTTCACCAGCGCCAATGCGCTCTCTGGATGAAGGAACCAGGTAAAGGAGATCCATGATATGGACCCATCAGTACGCCGAAGTCAGTGGCAGACGCTGTATGATGTGACGACTGGAAAGAAGAAACTGCTCCTGTTTGTGGAGCAAGATGCGAGCGGGATCGGAGAATCCACAGTGATCGAGCCGGTGCAGATAGGCATCGTCATCAAGCATAGCGGCCTCCAGAAAAGACGAGGCAGTTCCGACGTACTCTCTGCTTTGCTGGTATTGTACGCGATCTCGGCAGAAATTGCCAGAAATGGACGCTTTTTGCGTCCATTGTGACTAATATCGTGGCCAGGTACTTCCGCGAGAAAGCGCCTTTTGCAAACCTGAGTCAGAGCGCAAACAGCTCTGAACTTTGAGGCGTTTTATGTGTCGTGGATTTCCCTATGTGACAAGTATTACATGCAAAAAGTGATGAATGTGCAAGCAAACATGCTAGCGATCCTCTAGCGCCACAGTGACAGCCGTACCGTAGCATAGAACTTCAGTGACGCCTGATGTAATCTCTGTGGCATCGTAGCGCACGCCGATGATTGCATTCGCCCCGATCTGCTGCGCGTGCTGGATCATCAATTCATAGGCATCATTACGCGCCTGTTCGCACAATTCAGTATAAATTGAAATATTGCCACCGAAGAGCTGTTGGAAACCTGCTCCAATATTGCCCACCACACTACGTGAGCGCACGATGATACCGCGCACTACTCCGAAATTCCTGACAACGCGGTACCCGCTGAAATCAAAGGCGGTGGTGACAAAATTGTGAATATTCGGCCCCTGCGGAGCGCTCTGTGGTCCCTGCGGTCCCGGACCTTGCGGATTTTGGTACATATATAACCTCCAGAATTCAAGCGCATATCTACAACGAATTATGATAAAAAGGCGACAGAAGAACACCATCGCAATAGAAACCACAGAGGTGATGTATCTTGAGTCTGAGCAAATTTTATCATTATCTCAGCCTGCTGTATAGACAGTGCAGAACAAGGGTAGTCTACCTCACAAAATGAACTGTAATCTCTGCTTAGGGCCAAATACTTTCCAGTTTATTTTGCACAGTTCTTTCTGGAGATATAGAAAAATTTTCACTTCAATGCGAGGTTACTTCTTCACGTTCAAGCCATCCTATGGTATCATTGGCAACGAAGTATTTCCATTCTTCAACTCTCTCAAGACCAAAAAAATATTTGTGGAAACAGCATGCGAAGAAACACACCCGAACCTCTTAACCCGGCGCTTCTGATTGATGCCTATACACAGGGCATCTTCCCCATGGCCGACCATCTGGGTCGGATTCGCTGGTATGCC
>Ga0137372_10007176_pt1 | contig 10769 bp, 7 predicted proteins | sample SagtaG_6_FD_104911 | JGI IMG/M metagenome (GOLD analysis project Ga0137372, IMG submission 104911) | Vadose zone soil microbial communities from Sagehorn Ranch, Mendocino, California, USA - Sage1_R_60_16 metaG | ecosystem: Environmental > Terrestrial > Soil > Vadose zone | place: USA: California...
AAGCTCCGGCCTCGCAGGTGGGCCAAAATTGGCGCTGCCCGATTGCGTCGCGATCGTGAATCCGAAAATCGATCCCGAGTCGCCATTCCATTATCTGTGCAGCGTCGGGATTGTTTTCAAACTTTGTCACGCGCTGCTCAAAAAGCGCCCGCTTGATGCGTTCGACCTCAAATCGAGGCTCGATCTGGTCGCGCTCGGAACGGTGGCGGATATTGTTCCGCTGCGCGGCGAAAATCGCACATTCGTTCAGCGCGGCGCGATTGAAATTGCAAGATCGACGAGGCCGGGGCTGAAAAAGCTGATCGAAGTCAGCGGAGTGAAACCGCCGATTTCTACAGAAGACATCGGATTTCGACTCGGGCCCCGCCTCAACGCGGCCGGGCGATTGAGCACAGCGGAAAAATCTTTGCAGCTTTTGCTCACGCAAGATGAAGGCGAAGCCGCGGAGCTGGCTGAATTCCTGGACAAACAAAATCGTGAACGACAAGAGGTTGAGAAACAAATCTTCCTGGCGGCGGAAGAGAAGATTGCGGATGAATTCGAATCAACGCGAGACGCGGCTATAGTTGTCAGCGCGCGCGGTTGGCACCCGGGCGTGCTTGGCATTGTCGCTTCGCGAATTGTTCGCAAGTATCATCGACCGGCGGTCGTAATCGGGTTTGACGAAAATGGAGTGGGGAAGGGAAGCGGACGAAGCATTGAGGGATTGAATTTGGTCGAAGCTTTGAGCCGGTGCGCGGACAAGATCGACAAGTACGGCGGGCACGAGATGGCCGCAGGATTGACGATTCAAGAAAAAAATATCGATCTTTTCTCGGAAGCGTTTCGCCAGACAGCACGCGAACTTTTGTCTGATGAAAATTTGCAGTCGCGACTCCGGCTCGACCATGAACTTGAGTTTTCAGAACTGAATTTCGATTTTCTTCGCTGGCACGAGATGTTGCAACCGTTTGGGAACGGAAATCCGCAGCCGCTCTTTTTCGCGCGCGGAGTAGAGCCCGCCGCGGTTCCGCGCGTAGTGACCGAGAAGCATTTGGTTCTGCGTTTGCGGCAGCGAAATTATCACCAACGTGCGATTTATTTCGGCGGGGCTAGTGTAACGCTGCCCCCGGCGCCGTGGGACGTCGCGTTTCGCATTAGCTCGGACGAGTACGCGGGCGGAAAGCGGCTTGAAATGCAAGTTCATGCGCTACGCGAGGCGGAGCAGATCGAGTGATTACACTGCGGAACAGGAGAAAAATGGTTCGCGGCAAGCTGCCGCGAACGACAGGCGAGCCGCCTGTGCTCCCCAGATGATGGAAATCTCGCAACCGCTGGCTGAGCTCGATTGGATCCCGCGGCCGCGTCTGCTCGCGCTGCACCGGCTTGGCCTCGAGACGGCGGAAGATTTGCTGACGCATTATCCGCGGCGTCACGAAGATCGGCATGAGTTTCCGGCCTTTCCCCACGAAGAGAGCGACGTACCGGTTTGTCTTTGCGGAGAGGTGACGAAGACTTCGCTGCGTCGATTTGGCGGCTGGAAAAAGATCTTCGAAGCGACCCTGCAAGAATCGAACGCAAACGCTCTGAGCGAGCCGCTCGTCTGTCGCTGGTTCAACCTCCATTACGTGCAAAAAATGATCGCGACCGGACAGCGCCTGGTCGTCTTCGGAAAACCGCGTCTTCGCGGCAAACGCGTTTGCATGGACCATCCCGAGTTCGAGGTGATCGAGAACGATGAAGAGATCTCGATCCACTTTCGCCGAATCACCCCGATTTATCCCGCGACGGAAGGCCTTTCCCAGCGGACGCTGCGCGGCATTATTTATCGGCTGTTAAGTGAACTTTCCGACGCGCCGTTGGAAACATTGCTGCCGAGTGAGCTTGGCCGCGGCGACAGGCGCAGCGCGATTCGCGCGATTCATTTTCCGGAAGACTGGGAATCATTAAGCACAGCGCGCGAGCATCTGGTTCTCTCGGAATTTTTCGCGATGCAAATGTTGATTGCATCGCGCCGCGCCGAGTCTCAAGTGCGGGTGGGCGCTGCGCATTGCGGACGCGGCGAATTGCTCGGGAGATTTCTGCGCTCGCTTTCATTTGAGCTGACTGATGCGCAAAGAAAAGTGATCGCTGAGATTCGGCGCGATCTTGGCACGAACGTTCCGATGAATCGGCTGCTGCAAGGCGACGTCGGCTCAGGCAAAACCGTCGTGGCGATCGGAGCGATCCTGCTCGCGATTGAAGCGGGTTGTCAGGCTGCGTTTATGGCGCCGACTCAGATTTTGGCCGAGCAACATTATGCGGTATTGCGGCGCTGGCTCGAACCGCTCGGCGTGCGATTGTCGATCCGAACAGGGGCGCGTCAGGAGGAGAGTGGGCCGCTGCCATTGTTTGACCATCGCGACGCGCAAATTCTGGGGAGCGGAGGCGGCCCGCCTGTCACATCCGGCGGCCCGCCGGATAAACAGACTGATGTGCGTTACACCAAGCGCCCTCTTCCACATTTCGAACGCCCATGGGCGAAGTACGCAATTACCTTCGCAGCCCGCGAACGACGCGTGCTTTCTCCAGCAGCTCGCGACATCGTTTTAGACTGCATTCTTCATTGGCAAACACGGCGTTACGAACTCTATGCCGCGTGCGTGATGCCAGATCATGTGCATATGCTCATCGAGCCCGGCGTAAAGGGAAATGGCGAAGAGGGCGAAGCGATCTTTTATTCTTTGAGCGAGATATTGCATACGATCAAATCGTTCACGGCGCATGAAATCAATCGACTAGAAAAGTCTTCAGGCGAAATTTGGGAGGCTGAATCGTTTGACCGCTTGCTTCGATCTGAGCGTGATTTGCAAGAGAAGTTTGAATATATCACGCGGAATCCCTGGGATGCTGGTGTGGTGGAAGCGCGTGAGGATTATCGGTGGGTCTGGTGGTCTGGGGTCCAACAGACCAAGAACTTCGCGGCGAGCCACCGCGAGGAACAGGCCAGCGGCCTGTGCTCCCCAGAATCGAGGCTTCGAGGCGATGCGCCCGATGTCATCATCGGTACGCACGCGTTGCTCTATGAAACGGTTTCGTTTTCAAATCTCGGACTCGTCGTGATTGATGAGCAGCATAAGTTTGGCGTCGCCCAACGCGCACGCTTGACCGCACGCGAACCGGCGCCGGACGTGTTGGTGATGACGGCCACGCCGATCCCACGCACATTAACAATGACCGTGTACGGCGATCTCGATGTTTCGGTAATCGATGAGATGCCGCGTAATCGCGGAAAAATAATCACTGCCGTCCGCGATGAATCCAAGCTCAGCGAAGTATTGGGATTCTTGCGGACGCAGTTGGAAGCGGGGCGCCAAATCTACGTGATTTATCCGTTGATCGACGAAAGCGAGAAACTGGACGTGAAAGCGGCGACGACGGAATACGAGTTGTGGCGCGAAAGGTTGCATCCGTTTCGTTGCGAATTGCTGCACGGCCGCATCCCGTCAGCCGAAAAACAGGAGATAATGGAACGCTTTCGCTCCGGTGAGACGCAAGTGTTGATCAGCACGACGGTGATTGAGGTGGGTATCGACGTTGCGAACGCGACTGTCATGCTGATCGAGAATGCGGAGCGTTTTGGGCTCGCGCAGCTCCATCAACTTCGCGGTCGAATCGGTCGCGGCGAGCACAAGTCATATTGCATTTTGCTCAGCTCAGATCAGTCGAAGGAGACAGCGACAAAACTGGCGGTGTTGGAGAAAACCGTTGATGGCTTCAAAGTGGCCGAGGCCGATTGGGATTTACGCGGACCGGGTGATTTGCTGGGCACGGCGCAAAGCGGTCTGCCCGCGCTAAAAATTGGCAACCTGAAAAGCGATGCGCAATTGATGCGGCGCGCGCGCATTGCGGCGATGTCGATCTTTGCCGCCGATCCGCGGCTGGAGTTCGTCGAGAATCAACATTTCCGCCGGTTGATTGTCGAACAAGAGGGACGCACCTTTTCGAACGTCAGTTGATGAAGAATCTCGCGAAGTTTTTGCTTTTCGTTCTGCTCGTAAGCGCAGGAATTTCATTACTCTACGATTACCGCCTTCGGCACGGAGATTTGAATTTGCTTCCAGCGCGCACCCCGGAGAAATACACGCTCGCATCCGGCTCGACCATCGATCCCAAACAGATTGCATCGCTCGAAGCATTAAATCGGGAGCGGCGTGCGTTGATCAGCAGCGTGATTCCGTCAATCGTCGCGGTCAAGACATCGAAAAAAATCGGCGTCCGACGGCAATCCGGACTCGATCCCTTTGAGTTTTTCTTTCGCAACCAGCAGCGCACCTTTCGCAATCCCAACGAGGAAGCCCTGGTCCAAAACTCGCTCGGCTCGGGCGTGATCGTGACGAATGAAGGTCACATCATCACGAATAATCACGTTGTCGATCAAGTGGATGAGATCGAAGTGCAATTGAGCGATGGGCGGACGAAAAAGGCGCGCCTCGTCGGCGCCGATTCCCAGGTCGATCTGGCCGTGTTGAAGATCGACGATCCCGGCGTCAAACCGCTCAAGCTGGCCGATTCGGACATGGTTCAGGCTGGCGATTTTGTGCTCGCGATCGGAAATCCGTTCGGATTCGAAGAGACAGTGACCGATGGCATCATTAGTTCGAAAGGGCGGCCGAACCGCACTGACGTGTTCGGCGATTTGCTGCAAACGAACGCGGCGATCAATCCCGGAAATAGCGGTGGGCCGTTGATTAATCTTCGCGGCGAGGTCGTTGGGATCAACGCGGCGATCATCTCGCGCAGCGGCGGTTCGCAGGGAATTGGTTTTGCAATTCCGTCAAACACTGTGAGGATGGCAATCGAGAGTCTCTTGAAGCAGGGACGAATCATCCGCGGTTATCTTGGAATTCGCGCGCGCGCGCCTCAGCCCGCCCAGAATGGTACGGAGAGCGAGGGGGTCGTTGTCGATGAAGTCATACCGGGGTCGCCGGCCGCGCAGGCGCAACTGCAAAAAGGTGATACTCTTCGCAAATTCAATGGTCACGAAGTGAAAAGTTTTCCCGCGTTGCGCAGCTTGGTTGCGCAAGCTGAGTTGAATAAAAAGATCGATCTGGAAGTCGTCCGTGACGGCAAATCAATGACAGTGACGACCGAGCTCAAGGAGCAGCCAGTTGATTACCAAAATCGCCTGGCGCCCGAGCAACCTGAGCCGGAGCAGCCGCCCGCGCCGAACGATCAAGGCGAGGCAGGCGGCGCTCTCGCGTCAATTCACGTGGGCGACCTGACCCCAGAGATGGTGCGTCGGCTCGACCTGCCAAATAATGTCCAGGGTGTTGTTGTCACAAAAGTTGAACCCGATAGCGGCGTGGCTGAATTACAAAAAGGCGACGTGATCGAGGAAATCAATCAGCTACCGATCGCTTCCGTTTCCGATTACCAGAAAATTATCGCTTCGCTCGATCCGTCTCAGAGCCAGGTCCTCTCGGTCTGCCGGCATCGCATGCGTTCGTTCCTTGTGTTGCGGCCGCGGTAAATTAGCATCGGCAAGGCGGGTCGTTGCGACTTCATTTAACGGACGCGCGCTTCGCGTGCCTCTTTCGAATTATGAAATGAATAAACCGCGAGGCGCGGAAGTCTAACGCCTCAAACCTCTAATGATATGAAACGAATACTTCTTGCGTTAACGATAATTGCTTTACTTGTGCCAACTGCGCGCCAGGCAGCGGCAGCCGATGTCTCAGTCGACCTTTTCTATAATAACCTGAGCGGCGGGAACTGGATTGAAGTCGCGGACTACGGCTACGGGTGGCAGCCCGATGTAGCAGTGAGCGACCCTAACTGGCGTCCTTACTCTGACGGCTATTGGGCCTATACAGACGTCGGTTGGACCTGGGTTTCCTACGAAGACTTTGGTTGGGCGACCTATCACTATGGGCGTTGGTCGCGACTGGCTGATTACGGCTGGGTCTGGTTTCCGGGAAGCGACCTCGAATGGGGTCCGGCCTGGGTTTCATGGCGGACCGGCGGGGATTATATCGGCTGGGCGCCTTTGCCACCGCGAGGACCCGGAATTGCGTTTGCGGGTATATCCATCGGAGGCCAGGTGGACGTTGAATTCGATATCGGTCCCGCCTATTACAACTTTGTCGATGTTCGTTACATCGGGGAGCCGGTCTTGCGTGACCGAATTTTTGCGCCCTCGCAGAATGTTACCTATATCAACCAAACCGTGAATGTGACCAACATCACCTACAACAATAACACGGTTTACAACTACGGACCTGACTACAACGCTCTGAGCGCGCGGTCGAGCCGGCCCATTCAGCGCCTCAATATCGAGCGCCAACAGAATGTCGATCTTTCCACGGCTGCGAAATCCGGAGCCTTAACGAAGGTGCAGGGAGACAAACTCGTCGTCGCCGCTCCAACCAAGCTGCAGAAACCGGCGAAACCAATTGCACCTCCGACCGTGAAAACAAAAGTCGCACAGGCGAAGATCGACAAAGGCTGGACAGGCGTCGACCCAAATACGCAAGCCCAAATAAAGCAGAAGATCAAGACCGAGAACCCGAAGAATATTCCGCCGCCAACCGGCGCGGCTGGTCAGGCATCGCCCGCGACCGCCGCAAGCCCGATGACTTCAGCGGCGCCCGCGACTTCCGCGTCACCATTTGAACGAGGTAAGCAAAAAGGCAAAGCGGGTCAGCGGCCTCAGCCAAATGTTGCAGCATCGCCAGGTTTCTCTCCGGCAACCGTTCCGGCTTCGCCATCTCCGGCAGCGCACGGAAAAGAGCGCAAAGGAAAACCGGGTGAGCAACTCGGAGCGACTCCGCCAGTTGGTGGAGGAGCCACAACAACTCCGCCCGGGATGCCGCCTCGAGGGGGCAAAAAGAAAGGCGAATTTGAGCGGGCAGTCCCGAGTCAAACCCCAGCCCAACCTGGCGGCGCGCCGGAAGCCCAAGGCGGTAGACACAAAGGCGCACCGGCCGGAGCGCAATCTCCAGCTGCAACGTCCACTCCATTCTCTCCGGGTGGTCCCGGCGGTCCTCCCCAAGCCCAAGGCGGCAGACGCAAAGGTCCACCGGCCGGAGTACAACCTCCAGCAGCAACGTCCACTCCATACTCTGCGGGTGGACCTGGTGGCGGCACGCCAGAAGCCCAAGGCGGCAGACACAAAGGCCCGCCGACCGGAGCGCAACCTGCCGCTTCGGCTCCTGAACGCGGCCCGGGAAGACCGGTAGGCGGAAAAAAGAAAGGCGAGGCCTCTCCGTCTCCAACTCCATAACAGACGCCAGCAGTTTGATTATGCATCGGCCCCGGATTTAATCCGGGGCCGATTTGCGTACGGCAACTAGCTGGCCTGTCGGGCGAGACTCTGTCGAGCCGATATAACGGATAATAATTCGTCGGCACCCTACGGATGTTTAAAGGGGCTTAAAGCAACTCCGCGATTTGCACCGCATTGAGCGCGGCACCTTTGAGCAACTGGTCGCCGGAGACCCAAAACGAGAGTCCGTTTTCAAAAGCACAATCGAGACGCACGCGTCCGACTTGGCAGTTGTCTTTTCCCGCCACGTTCAGCGGCGTCGGATAGCGATTCTTTTGCGGTTCGTCGATCAACTCGAGTCCGGGTGCTTTCGCCAACGCTTCCCGCGCGTGTTCGACTGAGACTTTTCTTTCAAATTCAGCGCTGATCGCCACTGAATGGGCGCGATAAACCGGCACCCGCGCGCACGTGACCGACGCGCGAAATTCCGGTAAATGCATAATCTTGCGTCCCTCATTTTGCATTTTCATTTCCTCTTTCGTGTAACCGCTTTCGAGAAATATGTCGACATGCGGCAGAACGTTAAACGCGATTGGATGCGGATAGACCCGCGGCGTTAATGGTCGATCTTGCGCCGCGGATTCCACTTGTTCTCGCAGTTCTTCGATCGCGCGCGCACCGCTCCCGGACACTGCTTGATAGCTCGCGGCAAAAACGCGCCGGACACCGAAAATCCGGTGGAGCGGATAAATTGCCATTAGCGCTACCGCCGTTGTGCAATTTGGGTTTGCGATTAGTCCCCGGTGTGCGCGCACATCGTCTCCGTTGATCTCCGGAACGACCAGCGGCACATCGGGCTCCATTCGGAAGACCGAGGAATTGTCGATCACGATCGCTCCGGCCGCGCGAGCGACTGGAACCCACCTTCGCGATGTTTCACCCCCTGCGCTAAAAAAAGCGATGTCGATCTTATCGAAGGAATGTTCGGTGAGTCCTTCGACTGCGATCGAGTCGTCACGAAATCGAATCGATTTTCCAGCGGACCGCGCCGAGCCAATCGGGCGCAGGCTCGCGCTAGGAAAACTTCGTCGCTCGAGCACGCGCAAAAGCTCCCCACCGACCGCGCCAGTCGCGCCCACCACCGCAATATGATATTTTTTCATCGGCAAGCGGATTGTACCGCTGCTCTCATTTCATGCAAAGCGGCCGAACAAAGATCGACATCTCCATTCCCGATCAACGGCTCATCGTGAGGCGGGGAGATGAAACAGTGCGCTCATATCCTGTTTCAACCTCGCGGTTCGGGTTGGGAACTGAGGAGGGAAGTATGAAAACGCCGACCGGCCGCTTTCGCATCGCGGCAAAAATTGGCGGCAACGCGCCCAGCGGAACAGTCTTTCTAAGTCGTGTTCCGCTTAGGCCTGGCGACCCGTTTCCGCCCACGGAGGACCTGGTCATGTCGCGCATTCTCTGGCTCGATGGATTGGAGGAACACAATGCGAATACGCGCGAGCGTTTCATCTATATCCACGGCACGAAACACGAAGACAAGATCGGCAGTCCCGCCAGCCACGGTTGCATTCGGATGCGGAATGCGGACGTCATCGACTTGTTCGATCTCGTTGATGAAGACACGCCCGTCGTCATTCGGGAATAATTTCGATTTAATACATCCCGCGGCGCACTCTCGCGCGTTGTAAAAGGGTGAGAAAAGCGTTGCTTCCGCCTGTTTCCCCGCCTAAGAAGCAGCAGCAGCAACCAGCAGGGAAAGGAGGCGAGATAGAATTGAAATTCCTAAAAGCGATCATGATCGTGGCGGTTTTGGCCAGTGCTTTGGGTTTGGGGGCCTGTGCTCACAAGCAAGAGACGATGTCCACCGGCACAACGGCGAGTACCCGCGGATACTCGAAATAATCCAGCGCCGAGTTGTCCATCTGCGGATGGTTTTATTTAACCAAGGGCCAGGTCGTGATCGACCTGGCCTTTTCCCATTTTTCACGGTGCACTCTGCGGCACTTACGATCCCGCGCGGATGCCGATCAGCCCGACAATTAGCTCAGCGGCGCGTTGCTTCCGGCGTGTCTGTTGCAATCCCGGATTAAGCTTTACCCCATGCCGAGATTAGCAGGTCCAAAGCCGTGAGGAAGCAACTCCGAAATCTTGAAGCGGTGGATCGAGGTTAAATCCAAATCCGCGCACCAAACGTCAATGTCCCGTGCCCCAAGATGGGCAGCCTCGAGGATTAACTGCCGGCAACGACCGCAGGGAGTGACGACTGCTCTATTGCGTTCGCCTGCTTCCATCCTTCCGCCGACGACAGCAATTTGCACGATCTCACTCAGCTTTCCGGCAGTCGACGCGGCCTGCAAAGCACCCATCTCGGCGTCAACCGTCAATCCATGCGATGCGTTCTCCATGTTTGCGCCGGTAAACACAGAGCCATCAGCCGTCTGCGCTGCTGCTCCTACAGCAAAGCCGGAATACGGCGCGTACGCATTCCGAGCAGCCTCAGCCGCTGCGCGCAACAAATCCTTCGGCGTCTCTGCCAACATCGCTTTAGTTACCACCAGTTAAAGATGTGGCCAAAGAAAACAACGATCGCAACTAAGAACGCGATTGTTGTGAAAAGGGATACAGCCCAGGCAGCCCGGTAGCATCCTTGTCTGAAGTTTGCGACATGCTGAAGATGAAAGAACTCCTTCGAAAAATCGAAATTCGTTTTTCCATCTTCACTGCTTTCTTCGCCGACAAGGTCAAGAAAAGGCCAGTCGATTGAAACCACCAACAGACAGCATCCGATTGAGATCGTCGATCCGATAGCACTCGCTGCCATAGCAATTGTTACGAGAATGGGTGCGTGATACTGTGGATGAAGAAGGAAAGCCGCGGCCGCAAGCATCACACCGTTCAACCTCATAAGCGCAGATGCCTTTTGGTCCAGTACACCGAGCAGCCCGTAAATCCACTCCAACGCCTTCTCTCCCTTCAGTAAATCCGGGGGCGTCGAGGAAATAATCTTATCGCCTGTTTCTGTCGCTGCCGAGAGTGCGTATCGGCGCCTAACGTAAGGAGAAAACTTGATCGGCTTCTCAGGATCCCACTGCTTACCAAACCACGAATACGGGAAGCGTGGTTTGAGTTCGTCGGCCATTAGCAGCGAGGTTATTGGCCAGCAACGAGCCAGACAAGCTAAAATCCTAACTGCGTACCATTGCGCGCAGGTCGTTTCCAATTCACCCGGTTCTAGCCTAAGATGCGGGAATGCAATTGAACGGCCAGCCGCTGGCTCTTTCCGAGGTCGCCGCAGTCGCGCTTGGCGACACGGTCGTCGAAGTCTCACCCTCCGCCCATCCGCGCGTTCTTGCTTCGCGAAAGGTGATTGAAGATATTATCGGACGTGACGCCGTCGTTTACGGCGTTAACACTGGATTCGGGAAGCTCGCCGATGTTCGCATTCAGCTCGACGAATTGCGCGAGCTCCAGCTCAATCTTGTCCGCAGTCACGCTTGCGGCATCGGCGACCCGCTTTCGGAGCCAGAAGTGC
>Ga0137372_10007177_pt1 | contig 10768 bp, 10 predicted proteins | sample SagtaG_6_FD_104911 | JGI IMG/M metagenome (GOLD analysis project Ga0137372, IMG submission 104911) | Vadose zone soil microbial communities from Sagehorn Ranch, Mendocino, California, USA - Sage1_R_60_16 metaG | ecosystem: Environmental > Terrestrial > Soil > Vadose zone | place: USA...
AGCGCCACATTGCCCGCCAACCCGCCGCGTACGCCCCCGGAGCAGATCGCTCGACGGCTGCTCGCGCGCCTCGGCGACCGCCGCTACGTTCGCCGCATCGACTTTGGCGCGCCGCCGCCGAATGTCTTGCAGCACCCGTATAGCTACTTCGCGGGCGCGCGACCGCCGGCCGACGCGCTCTGGGCGTACATCGATGCTCCCGCAGCCAACCCGAGGGCGGTGCCTCGGGGCCATCGCCTGACGCCGGAGCAGGCTGGCGTGGTGATGGTCGCGACCTGGGAGACGCACCTCTTGATCGGCGCATTGCGCGACGACTTCTGCGCGGCGGGCGGGCGCCCTCTGATCGGCTTGTCGATCGACAACAGCGTCGCCGGCATCTCGTCAGGCGGGTTGGCGCTCGAGCAACGCTTTCCGAACCCGTCGCCAGACGCGTTTCGTCGCCGCGTCGCCGGGATCGGTCGCCGTTACGGCTTCCGCGTGCTCTCCCTACGATTGCTGCGGCCGCTCCAGGTCGCGCCGCTACTCGTAGTGCAGACGACTCGTCCGCGCAAGGGCTTCGTCCGCGACGTGCCGGAGATCTCAGCGTTGCTCAATCCAGTCACTTCTGCCAAGGGGGAGAATGCGTTCACGTTCGAGGCGTTCATGCTCGAGGCACGCGACACGAACGGTCCATTCGTCCGCGTCGAGAACGTCAATCGCGGCGAGGTCGAAGGCGGCCAGTGGTCGTGGGACCGCTGCGTCTACCCCTACGCGCACTCGCAGCCGATCAGCGCAAAGCCGTGCCCGTGAATCAGCGCGGGAAGGCGCCTGTGACACAGCCGGCGCCGTAACGCTCCTCGCCCGGCCGCGGCGGCAGCGGCGCGGTCTTGCCCAGGACGGCGAGGAGCACGCGCTCTTTGTCGTCACCCTCGCTGACGATCACCGACTCGCCGTCGGGCAGCGTCTCCGGGGTGCCGCCGAGCCGGCAATGCAGCTCGTGCCCCCGCTTGTAGAGCCAGCCCATCTGCATGAACTGGAACGTCGACAGATCGGTCACGAGCGGGCGCGTCAGCCTGCTGCCGACGAACGGCAGCTTCACGAGCGTCGAGACACTCGTCATCTTGCGGAGCATCGCCCGCAGCACGTCCTGCTGGCGCTCGGTGCGCGAGATGTCGGTGTCCGCCGGGTTGAGCAGGTTCTTGCGGACGCGCGCGTAGATCACGGCGCGCTTGCCGCTCATGTGCTGGCGTCCCTTGGCGAAGCGCCACCCCTTCCAGCGGGCGCACTGGGCGTCGTTCCCTGGGCATTCGAACTTCGAGAGGATCCGCTCCGGAACATCGATGGTGATGCCTCCGAGAGCGTCGATCACGTCTCTGAACCGCAAGATGTCGATGACGATCACGTGGTTGATCGGCAGGCCGGTGTACGCGGCGATCGTCTTGATCGCGAGCGGCGGCCCTCCCGCCGACATCGCGGCATTGATCTTCGTGTCGCCGACGCCCTCGATCGGCACGCGCAGATCCCGGGGGATAGAGAGGTACACGATGCGGTGGCGCGGCGGATCGGTGTGAATGACCATGATCGAGTCGGAACGTTGCGTCTCGTGTCCCGGCCAGTTCGAGTGATCCGTGCCGAGCAGGAGGATGTTCGTGGGCGAGGACAAGACCAGCGAGTCCTGGTGAGTCAGCGCCTCCTCGGTTCCGGCGGGGAGTTGCTTGTTTGCCTTCTCGACGCCGCTCCGGAGTGAGAAGTAGCCCGCGACCGCCCAGGCGACGATCACCAGCAGGAGCACGAGGATCGCGACGCCGATTCGCCGTCCGCGTGACCACTTCTTCCGCTCCTTGATCGGGCCCGGCCCCTTGTAGTCCGAGCCGTCCGCTCTCCCGGCGCGCGCGGAACCGCGCGCCGGGCGGGTCCGGAGCGGCACCTTCCCCTTCTGGCGGCCGCCGCGGTAGACGCGGTAAGGCTTCTCTTCGCCGGGCATGCGGCGGGTTACGTTAGCCGTCGCGGCTGAGCCCGCGTGGGCCCGGGGGACACGGCGCCGTGACGGTACGATCCCGCGGCGACGTGACGTTCCCAAGCTTGATGACGATTCCACGTCCGCTGCTCGATGCGTCCAAGCCAACCGGTGCGCCGCATGTCGCCGGGGTCGACGGCGGCGCGACCAAGACTCTCGTCGCGGTTCTCGAGCTCGAGACATCCAAGGTGTCTCTGGGACACGGTGGGCCCGCAAACGTCGATGCGGTGGGGATCGAAGCGGCGGCGAGCGCGGTCGAAACGGCGCTGAACGAGGCGCTCGGCGCGGCACGAATCGAGGGAGGCGAGCTCGGCGTGACCGTCTTCGGCCTGGCCGGGACGGTTCCGGAAGAGATGGAACGGCGGCTCGAGCAGACGTTTTCGCTCCGCGCTGCGTACTTCGTCAACGACGTCGTCACCGCCTGGGCGTCGGGGACGTGGCTCGAGCCCGGCGTCGGCGTCATTTCGGGCACCGGCAGCCACGTCTTCGGCGTCAACGCGGAAGGCGAGAGCTGGCGCACGGGCGGCTGGGGTCACGTTCTCGACGACGAGGGATCCGGGTACTGGCTCGGCCTCGAAGGCATGAAGGCGGCGCTCCACTACCGCGACGCGTCGGGACCGCCGACGACGCTGCTGGACGCCGCCGTGCGCTTCTACGAGCTCGAAGCGATCGAAGAGTTGCAGGAGCTCGTCTACAACAAGCCGCTCACGAAAGCGGAGATCGCGGCGTTCGCGCGCGAGGTTGCGACGGAGGCGGAGGCCGGCGACGCGCCGGCGCGATCGCTGATCGAGCGGGGCGCGAACGACCTCGCCGCCCAGGTGCGCGCGCCGGTGAGCGTGCTCGGGCTGGGCGCAGACGGCGAGGCGTTCCCCATCGCGCTGATCGGCAGCGTCTTCGTGAGGGTGTGCCTCTTTCGCGAGTTGTTCGAGCGGGCGGTGAACGAGTTCGCGCCCACTGCGTCCTTCGTCCTTCCGGAGCTCGGGCCGATCGGCGGCTCCCTGTTGCTCGCCGTTCGCGCCGAGGGAGCTCTGGAGCGGATCGACCGGGACGCCGTTCGCGCGACGCTCTCCGCCGAATCGCCGGCCGTGGAACCGTAGTGCCGCTCGCGGTCTGCGCGACTCCGATCGGCAACCTCGAGGACGTCACGCTGCGGGTCCTGCATGAATTGCGCGAGGCGGACGTCGTCCTCTGCGAGGACACGCGGCACACACGCGTCTTGCTCGGGCGGCATGACATTCGCGCGAGGCTGCTCAGCTACCACGAGCACAACGAGGCGAAGCGGACCGCGGAACTGCTGCCGCGGCTGCTCGCCGGCGAGCGGGTGGCCCTCGTCAGCGATGCCGGGCTGCCCGGGATCTCCGATCCCGGCGCGCGCCTGATCGCGGCCGCCCTCTGTGCCGGCGTGCCGGTCACGGTTCTGCCCGGCGCGTCCGCGGTCGAGACGGCGCTCGTCGCGAGCGGTCTCCTCGGGGAGCGGTACCAGTTCGTCGGGTACCTGCCCCGCGGCGAGAAGGCGCTTGCGACCCTCTGGCGCGAGCTCGCGCGCTGGCCGTGGCCGGTGGTCGCATTCGAGTCGCCCCAGCGACTGCCGCGGACGCTGCGCTCGCTCGCGGCGGAGTTGCCCGCGCGGCCTGCCGCCGTCTGCCGCGAGCTGACCAAGCGTTTCGAGGAGATCGTGCGCGGGACGGCCGAGGAGCTCGCGGCTCGCTTCACGGAGCCGCCGAAGGGCGAGATCGTGCTCGTCCTCGGAGCGGCGGAGGCCGTTGTGGACGAGGCCGCCGGCGCCGAGGCGGTGGCGGAGCTGGTTCGAGCGGGTCTGGCGCGCCGACAGGCCGCAGAGCTCGTCGCGCGGCTCACGGGCGCATCCCGGAACGCGCTCTTCCAGCGCTCGCTGTAGTCAGAGTTGACAACGTCCGGCGCTTGCGTTACCCTGCCTCGCTCGTTTTCACGTCTGACAACAAGGAGGCGGTTCTTGCGGCTCTTCGCACTCTGCTCGATCGTGGTCGCGCTCGCGTTGCCGGCACGCGCGGCTGCGTGGTCGTGGCCGGCCGACGGGGCGGTCCTGCGGACGTTCTCGTTCGACCGCGCGCATCCGTACGCCGGCGGACAGCACCGCGGCATCGACATCGGCGGCGGCACCGGCGCGGGGGTTCTCGCTCCCGCGGGAGGCGTCGTCTCGTTCTCGGGCTCGACGCCCGGCAACGGGCTCACGCTCAGCATCAGAACCGCGGACGGGTACACCGTCTCGCTCACGCACCTCGGCTCGCTCGCGTTGCGCGCGGGAGCAAGCGTGGACGAGTCGGCGCCGGTCGGGACGATCGGCCCGAGCGGAACGCCCGAGCTCGACGTCCCGTACGTGCATCTCGGCATCCGGGTGACGAACGACGAGAACGGCTACGTCGACCCGCTGTCGCTGCTCCCGGCGAGAGCGGCGCCGCCGCCTGCGCCTGCGCCTCCGCCTCCGCCCGCGCCCGTTGCGGCCGTAACGGTGCCCGCGCCGCCGCCGGCCGTTGCCCAGCCGGTGCCTGCGCAGGATCCTCCTGCGCCGCCGCAGGCCGATCCGTCCCCGCCGCCGGTCGCCAACGCCGAGCCCGGTCGGCCCGAGGAGCCCGAGTCGGTCCCTGCCGTGGCGCAGCCGTCATCCTCCGTCTCCGTCGGCGACTCGCGCCAGGCGTCCGTTCGCTCGGCGTCCGACACGCCGTCGGCCGTGCACCGCCTTGCCGCCGCACGGTCCGCCGGCGAACCGCCGCCGGACCTCCGCGTGCGCCGGCCGGCCGAACCTCGGTCATGGGCAGACGATCGGACGCTGCCTCGGCCTGCCGTGGCGCGGTGGATCGCTCCGTCGTCGGAGCGTCCGCCGGCGCCGGCCGCTCGCTTCGCACGCGACGTCGCGCCCACGATTGTGCCGCGACCGCAGCGTTCCCTGCCCTTCGACGTCCAGGCTCCGGGCTCGCGAGGCAACCGCGGGACCGGCGGCACGCCGTCACCGTTCTTCTTCGCCCTCCTGGCGGCGTTCGTTGTCGGCCTGGGCTACGCGTTTCGGAGGGCCCGCTTGCGCCCGGCACCTACCATTGAGAGTGATGAGCTTCTACGTGACGACACCCATCTACTACGTCAACTCGAGGCCGACGCTCGGTCATGCCTACACGACGATCGCGGCGGACATCGTCACGCGCCATCACCGGCAGCGGGGCGAGGAGACGTTCTTCTTGACCGGAGTGGACGAGCATGCCGACAAGGTGGCGCGCGTCGCGCTGGAGCAGGGGCTCGAGCCCAAGGAGTACGCCGACCGCATCGTCGGCGTCTGGCAGGAGCTGCCGCGCCGCCTCAACGCAATCAACGACTTCTTCATTCGCACGAGCGATGAGGGCCACGAGCGCTTCGTGCAGGGCTTCCTGCAGCGGATCTACGACAACGGAGACGTGTACCAGGACGTGTACGCCGGCCTGTACTGCTACGGCTGCGAGGCGTTCAAGACAGAGGACGAGCTCGTCGACGGCAAGTGTCCCGAGCACGGAACGGTGCCGGAGTGGATCGAGGAGAAGAACTGGTTCTTCCGGCTCTCCGCGTACCAGGACAGGCTTCTGCAGCTGTACGACGAGCGGCCCGATTTCGTGCTGCCGCACATCCGCTACAACGAGGCGCGCAGCTTCATCGCCGGCGGGCTGCGCGACTTCTCGATCAGCCGCGCCACGCAGACGTGGGGCGTCCCGATCCCCTGGGATCCCGATCAGGTCGCCTACGTCTGGGCGGATGCCCTGGTCAACTACCGCAGCGCGCTGAGCTACGCACCCGGCGAGAACCTCGAACGCTTCTGGCCCGCGGTGCACCTGCTCGCGAAGGACATCCTCCGCTTCCACTGCGTGTACTGGCCCGCGCTGCTGCTCTCGGCCGGCGAGGAGCCGCCGAAGCAGCTGTTCGTGCACGGGTATCTCAACTTCGACAACCGCAAGATGTCGAAATCGCTCGGCAACGTCATCGATCCACGCGAGCTGATCGACGTCTACGGCGCCGACGCGGTCCGTTACTACGCCGTGCGCGTCACGAACTTCGGACAGGACGGGAACGCCTCGGTCGACGACGTCCGCGAGCGGTACGAGCGGGAGCTCGCGAACGACCTCGGCAACCTCGTCTCCCGCACGACGGCGATGATCGCCCGCTACCGCGACGGCGCGATCGAGCAGACGGGTGCAGAGCCGCCGTGGGACGTCGACGGCCTGCGCGCAAAGCTCGTGTCTGCTTTCGACCGCTTCGAGATCACCAACGCGCTCGAGGAGATCTGGCTGCTCGTCCGCCGACTCAACCAGTACGTCGAGGAGTCCGCGCCGTGGCAGCTGGCCAAGGACGACGCGCGGGCCGACGAGCTCACAGCCGTGCTCTACAACCTCGCCGACGGCTTGACGGCGATCGCAGTCGCGCTCGCCCCGTATCTGCCGGAGAGCGCACCGCGAATCCTGGAAGCGCTCGGCCAGCCCGCCGACGACCCGTCGCTGGAGCGGATCCGAAGCGGAACCGCGATCTCCGTCGGCGGCATTGAGCCCGCGCCGCCGCTCTTTCCGCGCGTCGAGCTTCCCGCCGCCGCGCAGTGATCGACACACACGCGCATCTCGACGCGTGTGCCGAGCCCGCGGACGCGCTCGTCGAGCGCGCGCACGACGCCGGCGTGACGCGCATCGTCTCGGTCGGCACGCACGAGTCGTCGTGGCGCGTGACGACCGCGATCGCCGAGCGGCACGAGGGCGTCTTCGCCGCGCTCGGCATCCACCCGCACGAGGCGGGCGACGGTGACGTCGGCTCGCTGCGCGAGGCGCTCGCCCATCCGAAAGCCGTCGCGGTGGGGGAGACGGGGCTGGACTACTACCGCGACCACGCACCGCGGGACGCGCAGCGCCGGATGTTCGACGCGCAGCTCGAGCTCGCCGTCGAGCTCGGCAAGCCCGTGATCATCCATACGCGGGCCGCCGACGAGGACACGCTCGCGGGGCTCGCCGGCTTCTCCGGGACGGTCGTCCTGCACTGTTTCTCGTCGCTGCCCCTGCTCCAGCCGGCGCTCGAGCACGCCTGGTACGTGTCCTTCGCAGGCAACGTGACCTACAAGAACGCGCACGACCTCCGCGCGGCGGCCTACGCGGTTCCTGCGCAGCGCCTGCTCGTCGAGACCGACTCGCCCTACCTCGCGCCTGTTCCGCGCCGCGGGCGACCGAACGAGCCCGCGAACGTCGTCCACACCGTCGCCGCGCTTGCGCACGCGCGGAACGCCGACGCGGAAGAGCTCGCGGCGCAGATCGACGCGAACGCAGCGCGCTGCTTCGGCCTGTGAGCGCGCGGGCGAAGAAGGAGCTCGGCCAGCACTTTCTCGTCGACGAGAACATCCTCCGCGTGATCGAGCGGCTCGCCGAGCTCACGCGCGACGACGTCGTGCTCGAGATCGGGCCGGGGCGCGGCATCCTGACCCGCTTTCTTGCCGAACGCGTGGCGTTCGTGCACGCGGTCGAGATCGACCGCTCGCTCGAGCCGTACCTGCCCGCGAGCGAGAGCGTTCGCGTGCACTGGGGGGACGCGCTCGCGCTCGACCTCGGAGCGCTCGATCCGCCTCCGCGCAAGCTCGTCGCGAACCTTCCCTACAACGTCGCCACCCCGATCGTGGTGGAGAGCCTCGACGGCCTGCCCGGCGTCGAGCACTGGTGCGTGATGGTCCAGCGCGAGGTCGCCGAGAGGTTCTTCGCCGTGCCGAGCACGAAGGCGTACGGGGCCGTCTCGGTGCTCGTCCAGCTCGCGACCGAGCGCACCGGCTGGCAGCCCGTATCGCGCGAGGTGTTCCGGCCGCGGCCGAACGTCGACTCGGCGCTCGTCGCGTTCAGGCGCATCGAGCTGCCGGAGGACTGGACGGCCGTGAAGCGGGTCGTCGAGGCGGGGTTCGCGCACCGCCGGAAGACGCTGCCGAACTCGCTCGCGCTGAGCGGCGTCGCCGCGCGTGAACGAGCGGAAGAGGCGCTGCGGACGCTCGGGCGAGATCCGGCCACGCGCGCCGAAGCGCTCGAGCCTGCGGAGTTCGTCGCGCTGGCGGGCGCGCTGTGAAGCGCGGTTCCGCCACCGCGAAGATCAATCTCGCGCTCGTCGTGGGCCCCCGGCGCGAGGACGGCTATCACGAGGTCGCGACCGTGCTGCAGCGGATCGATCTCGCCGACCGCCTCGAGGTCGCGCCCGCCGCCGAGGTACGCGTGCGCGGCTTCGCCGACGACACGCTCGTCAGACGGGCGCTCGAGGCGATGGCGGCGGAGACGGAAACGGGCTGGGAGGCGCAGATCGAGAAGCACATCCCGGTCGCGGCGGGCCTCGGCGGCGGGAGCTCCGACGCCGCGACCGCGCTCGCTCTCGCCAACGCGTCGCTCGCCGAGCCGCTCGCGGACGAACGGCTGCACGAGCTCGCGGCCGAGCTGGGCTCCGACATCCCCTTCTTCCTCACGTCGGGCCCCCAGTTCGCGAGCGGGAGGGGGACCGACCTCGAGCTCGTGGAGCTGCCGCAGGACTTCTGGATCGTCCTCGTCCTGCCGCACGACGCGCGCAAGCGTTCGACCACGGATGTCTACGGCGCATTCGACGCGGGTGAGGGCTTCGACGAGAGGCGCGCAGCGTTGCTCGAAGCGCTCGCCGCCGTCCGGCGACCCGCCGACCTTGCCGCGTTGCCGCCCAACGACCTCGCGCGCTCGCCGCTTGCCGATGAGTTCCTCGCCGCCGGCGCCTTTCGGGCGGACGTCAGCGGCGCCGGGCCGGCGGTGTACGGACTGTTCCTGGAAGAGCATGACGCGGCCGTGGCGGCGGGCCGTTTGCGTGCGCGTGGGCGGGTCTGGGCCACGGTTCCAGCGTGGTACGGTTGAGCAAATGTCCACCCCCTACGCGATCGAACACGACAGCAGTCGCGCGGGACGTTGGCTTCGGCAGCGCAGGCTGCGCGCGGCGCTCTGGATCGCCGTCATCGAAGCGATCCTTGCGGCCTTCACCCATGACATCTCCCGCCTGACGATCGTCGTGCTCGCCGCCGTCTTCGTCCCCATCTACTTCATCTGGGGACGAGACCAGGGGGACACGATCAGGCAGATCACGTGGATCGCCGCCGCATCCCAGGCGCTCGCCGTCGTCGCAGCGTTGCTCGCATACCTCGTGGGACTCCTCGTGCTGGTGATCGCGGGAGTCTTCGCAGCCGTGGCGTTGTTCTTGATCTTCACCGACCGTCGTTAGACTTATCGCCTGGAACTCTGGGGCGTAGCCAAGTGGTAAGGCAGCGGGTTTTGGTCCCGCGATCCCAGGTTCGAATCCTGGCGCCCCAGCCATCCTGCCTCCAATGAGCAATCAGCAGATCGCAGCGGTAGTCATGGCCGCCGGGCTCGGCACCCGCATGCGCTCGTCCACGCCCAAGCACCTGCATCCACTCCTCGGCCGGCGCATCGTCGACTGGGTGATCTCGGCGGCGCGCGAAGCCGGCGCGCAGCCCGTCGTGGTCGTCGCGTCACCGGCGACGCGCGACGGGTTCGAGGGGCTCGACGTCGCCGTGCAGGAGGAGCCGCTCGGCACCGGTGACGCGATTCGCGCCGCGAGGTCGCAGCTCGAGTCGACGAGCGGGGACGTGCTCGTGCTCTCGGGCGATACGCCGCTCCTGACGCCCGACGTGCTGCGCGGCCTCGTCGAGACGCACCGGCGCGAGCGCGCCGCGGCGACCGTGCTCTCGTTCGAGCCGCCCGACCCTCGCGCTTACGGGCGCCTCGTCCGCGACGGCAACAGCCGCCTAGCACGCATCGTCGAGGCCGCGGACGCGACGCCGGACGAGCTCCAGCTCCGCGAGGTCAACTCCTCGATCTACGTCTTCGCCGCCGAGAAGCTGTGGCCGGCGGTCGAGCAGCTCCAGCCTCACAACGCGCAGGGGGAGCTCTACCTCACCGATGCTATCGCCCTCCTCGTGGGCGACGGCCAGCCGGTGGCGATCCACGTCGCCTCCGATCCGGTCGAGGCGGAGGGAGTCAACACGCGTGTCGAGCTCGCCGCTGCGGCCGCCGCGCTGCGCGACCGCATCAACGAGGCTCACATGCTCGCCGGCGTGACGATCGTCGACCCGCAATCGACGTGGATCGACGCCGGCGTGGAGATCGAGCCGGACGTGACCATTCATCCGTTCACGGTCATTCGCGGCGACGTCAGGATCGCTTCCGAGGCCGAGCTCGGCCCGTTCGCGTTCGTCCGGCCCGGCACGAGCGTCGGCGAGAGCGCGAAGATCGGCGCCTTCGTCGAGGTGAAGAACTCGACGATCGGGGCGCGCACGAAGATCCCGCACCTCTCGTACATCGGCGACGCCGAGATCGGTGAGAATACGAACATCGCCGCCGGCAACATCACCGCGAACTTCAAGCACGAGGCCGGCCTGCCGAAGGCGCGCACCCGGATCGGGAGCAACGTCAGGACCGGTGTCGACAATACGTTCGATGCGCCGGTCGAGGTTGGCGACGACGCTTGGCTTGCGCCTGGGGCGGTCATCACGGACGATGTTCCGCCGGGTTCCCTGGCAGGCTTCGCGCCGCGCCAGGTCACGAAGGAAGGCTGGGTCTACGAGAAGCATGGAGACCGGGACGACTGAGCTAGCCCTGCCGGGCCTCGAGGGCCAGGCAGCCGCCGCGCAGCCGCGGCCGGGTCACTGGATCGAGCGCGGGCCGTGGAAGCGCCTGATGGTCTTCTCGGGCCGCTCGCATCCCGGGCTCGCGCACACGATCTCCGAGCACCTCG
>Ga0137372_10007182_pt1 | contig 10765 bp, 5 predicted proteins | sample SagtaG_6_FD_104911 | JGI IMG/M metagenome (GOLD analysis project Ga0137372, IMG submission 104911) | Vadose zone soil microbial communities from Sagehorn Ranch, Mendocino, California, USA - Sage1_R_60_16 metaG | ecosystem: Environmental > Terrestrial > Soil > Vadose zone | place: USA: California...
CCCGTTCTCCACCCTCGCCCGCGAGTTCCCGGTCGTCACCTGCGGCATGAGCCTCGCGCTGATCGAAGGGCTGCTGGCCGGTCTCGGTGCCGCCGGCGTCTCGGCGAGCATGGACCCCGCCCCCGGCCGCTGTTGCGTGGCGATCCGCGGGTCGGACGTTTCTAAAACAAATCATAATTGACATAGAGTTGCCGGCGTGGTCCCCTGACCCGACGACGCAGCGAGCGAAGGGAGCCGGCCGTGCCCGGGCGGAACGCATGCCACCTGGCCCAGGTGAACATCGCCCTGCCGCGGGCACCACTGGACGCGCCCGAGCTGGCCGAGTTCATGGCCCTGCTCGATCCCCTCAACGAGCTGGCCGACCACAGCCCCGGCTTCGTCTGGCGCCTGCAGACCGAGGGCGGCAACGCCACCGCGATCCGCCCCTTCGACGACGACCGCCTGATCGTCAACCTCTCGGTCTGGGAGTCGATCGAGGCGTTGCGCGACTTCGTGTACGCCAGCCGCCACCTGGACGTGATGCGCCGGCGCAGGGACTGGTTCCACCGCCTGGCAGAGACCTATCTGGCGCTCTGGTGGCTGCCGGCCGGCACGCTGCCGACCATCGGCGAGGCCAAGGACCGCCTCGCCCGCCTGCGCCGCAACGGCCCCGGCCCGGGCGCCTTCACCTTCCGCCAGCCGTTCCCTCCACCTGGGGGGAAGCCGAGCGACGGCGATCCCGGCACGGACGACCCGGGCACGAGGGCCGGCGCGGGTGGGGCCGTGGCGGGAGCGGGAAGGGCGGCCGCCCGCGCCCAGAGGCCACGGCGGGCCGACCTGGCGGCGGCCGCGAGGCGGGCGAAGAGCTCATCGTAGGCGTCGTTGGGCCGGATCGTGAGCGGCTCGGCGTAGCCCTCGGCCAGCAGCAGCGCGTTCCAGAAGGTGCCGTCGCCGAGCCACGCGTAGGCGAGCAGCCGGCCGTAGTGGTCGCGCGGCTCCGCGTCGCCCGCCAGGCGCACCGTCGTCCCTGTCAGCCAGTGCTTGGCGAAGGCCGACGCCTGCGGCCCGTAGGGCTCGACCGGCCGTCCCGGGGCGACCGTCTCGGGCGTGTCCAGGCCGATCAGGCGCACGTGCTCGCGGTGCCCGGCGACGGTGGTCTGGAAGGTGTCGCCGTCCACCACCCGCTCGACCCTGGCCGCGACCGTCCCGGCGGGCGGGCGCGGCCACGACGCCCGCTCGGCCGCGCTGGTCGCCAGCGCCCAGCGCGACCGGCCACAGCCGCCGAGCAGGGCGCCCGCCAACGCCAGCACGACGAGCGCGACCAGCACCGTGGCCGGTCGCCGTCGGCGTCGCCAAGCGCGAATCGGACCCTCCTCGATCGAACCGGCCGGGCACCCGCCCGGGCGCCGCTCCTTCGGCGGCCGGGCGAACCCTAGCCACTCCTGCCAGCCGCCCGCCTCCCCCCGTCCACAGCCCACGCCTGTGGATGGCGCACTGCCGACGTCCCGGCCGCTGGTTAGGATGCGGGTCATGACGACGATCACCTTCCCGGACGCGCCCACTGGCGAGCTCGCCGGCTTCCTGCCGGCGGGCAACGTGGTGGTGCTCGGCGGTCCGGGCAGCGGCAAGACGGCGCTGCTCGAGGGGTTGCTGCTCGGGCTGGTCGCCCGCGACGGTGCGGGCGCGCTGCTGGTCACCGCGAGCCGGCAAGCCGCGGTCGCCTCGACCGAGCGGCTGCTCGCCGCGGCACCAAGCGCCGCCGGTGGGGCGCTGGGGTGCGTCACCTGGCACGCGTTCGCCCGCGGGCTGGTCACCAGCCACGCCGACCTGCTCGCCTACCGCGGCGAGCCGCGCCTGCTCAGCGGTCCGGAGCAGTGGTCGCTGGTGCGTTCCCTGCTGCTGGAGACGACCGCGGTCGACTGGGGCGAGCTGGCGCACCTGGTCGGCACGCGCGCGTTCACCGACGAGCTGGCCGAGTTCGTGCTCGCCTGCGAGCGACGCCTGATCGGGCCCGAGGAGCTGGCCGAGCGGGCCGCTGCCGATCCACGTCCCGCGTGGCGCCCGGCCGCCGCCTTCCTCACCCTCTACGGCGAGCACCTCGCCCTGCAGGACTCGGTCGACCAGGCCGGCCTGCTGGCCCAGGCGGGCGACCTGCTCGAAGACCAGCCGGAGGTGCTGGCCAGCACCGTGGAACGGGCCGCCACCCTGCTGGTCGACGAGGCCCAGGAGCTCGACCCGGCACAGCTCCGCCTGGTCGAGCTGCTCGCCGCCGGCGGGGCGCGGGTGGTGCTCGCCGGCGACCCGGCCGGGACCACCGAGGAGTTCCGGGGCGCCGCCCCTGGTGCCCTGCGTGCGCACGGCGCCCGCCTCGGCGCCACCGTGGTCGTGCTCGAACAGGGCCGCCGGCTCGGCGGTCCTGGGCTGGACGCGGTGCTGCGCCTCCGTGCGGCCGAGGGCGAGCGCGCCCTCGCCATGCGCGGCACCGGCTCGACCGCGGTCGAGGCCGCCCGCTATGCGGGCCTGGCCGACGAGGCGGACGCGGTGGCGCGCCTGCTGCGCGTCGCGCACCAGCGCGACGGCGTCGCCTACGGCCGCATGGCCGTGCTGCTGCCGTCGCTGCGCCGCGGCATCGGCCCGATGCGCCGGGCGCTCGAGCGCTACCAGGTGCCCCACCGGCTCGGCGCGGGCGAGCGCCAGCTCGTGGCCGAGCCGGTCGTGCGCCACCTGCTCGACCTGTTCCGCCTCGCCCTCGACCCGGCGCGGGCCGACGAGCTGCTGCCCTCGCTGCTGGTCTCGCCCCTCGGCGGGCTCGACCCGCGGGAGCTGCGCGCCCTGCGCCGGGCCGCGCTGCTGGCCGACCGCCCCCTCGCCGAGCACGTGGCGGCTGAGCCGGACGACCTGGGGATCGCGGCGACGGCCGCCTCCCGGGTGGCCGCCCTGCACCAGCTCGTCGAGGCCTCCGCCGGCTGGGTCGACGAGCTGGACGCCGACCAGTGCTTCTGGCAGGTGTGGCTGCGGGCGCCAGCCTTCCGCCGGCTGGTCAGGCGGGTGGCCGATGATCCCGCCGACGCCTCGGCGGCCAGGCAGCTCGACGCGCTGACCGCCTTCTCCCGCGCCCTCGGGCTGTTCGTCGACGGCCGCCCCGGCGCCAGCATGCGCACCTACCTCGACGTGGTCGAGCGGGCGGACTTCACCGGCGACCCGTGGCTGCCCCCCGCCGTGGCGGGCAGCGACGCGGTCGCGCTGCTCAGCGTCAACGCCGCCAAGGGGCGCGAGTACGACCTGGTGGTGGTGGCCGGCTCCCTCGAAGGGGTGCTGCCCCGCACCGCCTGGCCGGAGGGGTTGTTCGAGACCTGGCGGCTGGACGGCGACCTCGACCCGGTCGCCCACGCCCGCGCGGTGCTCGACGCCGAGCGGCGCCGCTTCGTGCTCGCCGCCAGCCGGGCGCGCGACCGCGTGGTGTTCACCTGGTCGAGGGTGGAGGGGCGTGGCGAGCCCTCCCGCTTCCTGCTGGAGCTCGGCCTCGACCTGCCCGACGAGCCCTCCCCGCCCGACCCGACGCCACTCGGGCCGCTGGAGGCGGCCGGCGCGCTGCGCCGGGTCCTCGCCGACCGCGAGCGCCCGGCCGCCGAGCGGCTGGCTGCGGCGACCACCCTGGCCGCCACGCACGGGGTCGACCCGAGCGGCTGGTGGTGGCGCCGGGACTGGACCGACGACCCGGAGCCGATCGCCGCCGAGGGGCGGCTGCGAACCTCGTACTCCCGCATCGGCACCTACGAGGAGTGCCACCTGCGCTACTTCTTCGGCAGCGTGGCCGGGCTCGACGACCGCACCTCCTACCAGATGGCCTTCGGCAAGCTCATGCACACCATCTTCGAGCTGGCGGCCAAGGGCGAGATCGACGCCGAGCCGGAGGCGCTCAAGGCGGCCTACCGGGAGCGCTTCGACCCGGCCTGGTTTCCCTCGCGCGCGGTCGCCTACCAGTACTGGCGCGACGGCATGGAGATGCTGGCGCTGTGGCACCACGGCGAGGCCGGGCTGGCCCGCGAGGCGCTCGCCTTCGAGATCGACTTCGCCATCGAGGTCGGCAGGCACACGGTGCGTGGCCGCATCGACCGGGTCGACCGGGCCGGCGACGGCATCGCCCTGCTCGACTACAAGACCGCCCGCATCCCCGCCAGCGAGACCGACGCCGCCAACTCCCTGCAGCTCGCCATCTACTACCTGGCCGCGCTGCGGGACCCGACGCTGGCCGCGCTCGGCCCGCCGGTCGAGATGCAACTCGTCTACCCGGCACGGGCTCGCCAGGGCCGCTTCGCCCGGGTCGGCCAGCGCCCCGAGCCGGGCCATGACCGCCGCGTCGAGCAGCGCCTGCTGCCGTTGCTCGACGGCGCCGCCGACGAGGCGTTCGACCCCGACCCGCACGCCGACTGTCGCTTCTGCGCCTTCAAGCCCATCTGCCCGATGTGGCCGCAGGGCGAGGACTTCCTCGCCCCGGTCCCGCCGCCAGCCGGCCTGGCGGTGGACGACCCTGCGGAGGTGGGCTCGTGAGCCTCACCCTGCCCGGCGCGGTGTCCAAGGGCATCAGGGCCGCGCTGCGCGACCAGGAGCCGACGCCGGAGCAGTGGGCGGCGATCAGCGCGCCGCTCGGCCCGGCGCACGTGATCGCCGGCGCCGGCTCGGGCAAGACCGCGGTGATGGCCGCCCGCATCGTCTACCTGGTGGAGCAGGCCGGGGTGCCGCCGTCGGCGGTGCTCGGCCTCACCTTTACCAACAAGGCGGCGGGCGAGCTCGAGGAGCGGGTCCGCGACGCCCTGGCGGAGCGCCGGTCCGGCCTCGGCGAGGAGATCACCGTCGACACCTACCACGCCTTCTCCGCCGAGCTGGTCAAGGCCTACGGCGTCCGGGTCGGGGTGGAGCCGGACGCCGACCTGCTCAGCGAGGCGCAGCAGTACCAGATCCTGCTCGGCATCCTCGACGGCGAGCGCTTCGAGCACCTGCGCGTGCGCTCCGCCGGCTCCATCATCCGCAAGACCCTGGAGCTGGCGGCCGCCTGCGCCGACCACCTGACCACCCCGGACCGGGTGGTGGCCGCCTCGCGGCGCCTCGAGGAGCGGGCCGACGCCGGCGAGCGCATGCCCGACTGGCAGGTGCAGGCGGCCAGGGAGCGCATCGAGCTTGCCCGCCTGGTCAAGCGCTACGCCGCCGAGAAGCGCAATCGTGGGCGCCTCGACTTCGGCGACCAGGTGGCCAAGGCGGTCGAGCTGGTCGAGGGGCAGCCGGAGATCGCGGCGGCGCTGCGCGCCCGCTTCCCGCACGTGCTGCTGGACGAGTACCAGGACACCAACATCGCGCAGCGCCGGCTGATGCAGTGCATCTGCCGGCACGGCAGCTCGGTGATGGCGGTGGGCGACGCCCGCCAGGCGATCTACGCCTTCCGCGGCGCGACCATGTACAACCTGCTGTCGTTCGCCGAGCACTTCCCCGCCGGCGGGAACGGCAGCGAGGTGGGCCACCGCCGCGCGCCGGCTGGACTGAGGAGCGACGAAGGAGCGACGAGGGAAGCCGGCGCACAGAGCGGCGGCGGCCCACCGAGCGCTTCTATAAGGGACGCGCCGCTGCCCCTTTCGACCAACTTCCGCTCCGGCCGTCGCATCCTCGAGCTGGCCAACGCCGTGATCGAGGCCGTCCCCGAGGAGCGCCGCGGTGGCCGGCCGCTGGTGCCGCTGCCCGGCAACGGCGACGGGGCGGTCCGCGCCGCCCTGCTCACCGACCAGTACGCCGAGGCCGCGTTCGTCGCCGACCAGGTTGCCGGCGCCCACGCCGAGGGCCTGCCCGGCCTCGCGGGCGGCGACCCGATCTGGCCGGCCTGGCGGGACGTCGCCGTGCTGGTGCGCTCCAAGCGGCTGCTCGGCCCCCTGCGAGAGGCGCTGGAGCAGCGCGACGTGCCGGTCGAGGTGGTCGGCCTGTCAGGCCTGCTGGAGACGCCGGAGATCGTCGACCTGGTCAGCATGCTGCGCGTGGTCGACGACCCCGGGGCCAACGTGGCCCTGACCCGGGTGCTGCTCGGCCCGCGCTGGCGCATCGGCTACCGGCACCTGGTGCGGCTGGCCCGCTGGGCGAGCCGCCACAACCGCGGCCTCAAGGAGGGGCTGCCCGGTGAGGACCCCGACCCGGGCGACGTCTCCTTCGCCCTCTCCGAGGCGCTCGACCACCTCCACGCGGTGGAGGCGCTCCACCCGGAGGCGCTGAGCCGGATCGAGGCGTTCGCCGCCGAGCTGGGCAGCCTGCGCGCCGCCGCGGACGCGCCCCTGCTCGACCTGGTCCAGACGGTGCTCGAACGCACCGGCGTCTGGGCCGAGCTGGAGGCGTCGAGCGACCGGCGAGCGGTCTCGGCCCGCCAGAACCTGGCCACCTTCCTCGACCGGGTGGCCGCGTTCGCGCCCGTCGAGGGCGACCCGTCCCTGCCGGCGTTCCTCGCCTACCTGGACGCGGTCGAGGAGGCGGTCGAGCCGGTGGAGGCGACCCAGCCGGCCCCGGCCGACTCGGTCAAGCTGATGACCGTGCACATGGCCAAGGGGCTGGAGTTCCCCATGGTGGTGGTCGCCGGGCTGGCCACGGGAAGCAGGGAGGACGGCTCGCCCAAGCACGGCATCTTCCCGGACGTGCGCGTCGCCGACCCCCGGCGTGCCCAGGGCTTCCCCTACGAGCTGCGCGAGGACGCCGGCCAGCTGCCACGCTTCGCCGGCAACTCGCGCGCCTTCCAGTCCGCCCTGGCCGAGCGCGCCCTCGAGGACGAGCGACGCCTGTTCTACGTCGCCTGCACCCGGGCAAAGCGGCTGCTGGTGCTGACCGCCGCGTGGTGGTATCAGGGCGCCGACAAGACGCCGAAGGGCCCCGGCCCGTTCTGGCGCGAGGCGGCCGAGCACGCGGCGGTCGACGTGCTGGTCCGGGCCGACGAGCCGGCCGCCAGCCCGCTGGCCGAGCGGCTCCGCGGCCGCGTGAGCTGGCCGCCGCCGGCCAGGCGGCCGGCCGACGCGGACGACCCGCTGTTCCCCGAGGGCTGGGCCGGCGCGGTCGAGCTGGCCAGGGACGACCCGGCCGCGCTGGCCGCCCGCGTGCCCGCCGGCGAGGCCGACGCCTTGCAGACGGCCCTGGCCGCCCAGCGCCACCTGGTCGAGAGGGCCTGCGCCGACGACGGGCCGACCCGGCCGGAGCCGCCCCGCATCCTCTCGGTCACCCAGGTGCTCACCTACGACCGCTGCCCGCAGGCGTTCTACTGGACGGTGGTGCGGCCGCTGCCCGAGCCGCCGCGGCCGGCGGCGCGACTCGGCACCGTCGTCCACCGGCTGCTCGAGCGGCGCGCGCGCGGCCTGCCCGACCTGGTCGACGTCGGCGACCTCGGCGGCGAGCCGTCCGGGACCGCGGCGCAGCCCGGCGTGGTCGAGCGGGCGGTGCGCAACTTCGCCGCCACCCGGTTCGCCCACCTGCCAGCCCCCGAGGCCGAGGTCGGCGTCGCCCTGCGCCTCGGCCCCTGGGTGGTTCGCGGCCGCATCGACGCCATCTTCCACGACGGCGGCGCCGTCGAGCTGGTCGACTGGAAGACCGGCCGGCCCGCCGGCGTCACCCCCGAGCGCCTCGACCAGCTCGGCCTGTACGCGCTCGCCCTGCACGAGCTCGGCCGCCTGCCGGCGGAGGGCGCCCGCGCCTCCTACTGCTACCTGGGCGGCGACGCCCCGCGCGTGGAGGGCCGCTGGTACGGCCCCGCCGAGCTCGCCGGCCAGCGAAACCTCCTCGAGGCGGCCCTCGCCAGCATCGCCGCCGGCGACTACCGGCGCGCCTGCGGCCGCTCCGACTGCGAGTTCTGCAGCCAGGGCCTCACCGGCGCATGATCTTCGCTCCGCCCCGCCGCTAGACTCCCTGGTCGGCGCGCTGGGGCGCGGGCAACGGCGTTTGCCAGCGGCGGGTGGGCTGCGTAAGATCAATCAAGGAAGCATCTATGTTTCCTAAATCACCCACCGACGCCGGGACCAGGGGTTCGAGTTCCGGGTGGGCGGTAGGGCAGTCGAGGGAGCTGGCACCACGGGAGCGAGTCGCCGCCACAGCAGCGGGTCGCCATACCTGCGGGGCAGCCGAGGGAAGGATGCGCAGATGTCGACGGCCGAGCACGACGCCGACGACCTGAGTCGCCGCGGCACGCGGGAGCAGATCATGGTGCACCTGCGCCGCAGGGGCCGCCTTTCGGCGTCCCAGCTCGCCGACCTGCTCGGGGTGACCACCGTGGGCGTCCGGCGCCACCTCGTCCTGCTGGAGCGCGACGGCCTGGCCACCGCCTCGACCGAGAAGCCGAGGCGGGGCCGCCCGACCGCGGTGTACCGGCTGACCGACGCCGGCCTGGAGACCTTCCCGCGCCACTACGACGAGATCGCCCGCGAGGCGCTCGCCTTCCTCAAGGGTGAGGACGCGGCCGCCTTCCGCCGCTTCCTGGCGCTGCGCAACGACAGCCTGGCGGCCACCCTCGGCGCGCGGGTGGAGGGCGCCACCGTGGAGGAGCGGGCCGCGGCCCTTGCCGAGGTCCTCACCCAGCAGGGGTACATGGCCGAGGTGGAGCAGACCCCTGATGGGCTGCGCCTCTGCCAGCACAACTGCACCGTCGAGCACTTGGCCGCTGCGCTGCCCGACCTGTGCGCCTCCGAGACCAAGCTGTTCGAGCGGCTGCTCGGCGCGCCCGTCAGGCGTGAGGCGACCATCGCCCGCGGCGGCGTGCGCTGCGTCACCCAGATCGACGGGTCGGCCCAGCCCACCATGACACCTACGACCAGCCTGGACGCGGCCCCGGCCGCGCCAGCCTCCACAGCGACAAGGAGCCAAGCCTGATGGCCACCGAAGCCCGCGACCTCGAAGAGAGTCCGGAGCGGATCAACCCGGCGCCCGAGAACGTCGACCTCGGTGCGTACAAGTTCGGTTGGCACGACCCGGTCCACTCCGTGTTCAAGCCCAAGAGGGGCCTGTCCCACGAGGTCGTCGAGGAGATCTCGCGGATGAAGGACGAGCCCGAGTGGATGCGGACCTACCGCCACAAGGCGCTCGACTACTTCTACCGCCGGCCGCTGCCGCAGTGGGGCGGCAACCTTGGCGACATCGACTTCGACAACATCTTCTACTTCCTGCGCGCCACCGAGAAGCAGGCGGCGTCCTGGGAGGACCTGCCCGCCGACATCAGGAACACCTACGACCGGCTCGGCATCCCCGAGGCGGAGAAGCAGCGCCTGATCGCCGGCGTTGCCGCCCAGTACGAGTCCGAGGTCGTCTACCACAAGGTGCGCGAGGACCTGGAGGCCCAGGGCGTCCTGTTCCTCGACACCGACGCCGCCCTGCGCGAGCACGAGGAGCTGTTCCGCGAGCACTGGGCCACGGTGATCCCGGCCAACGACAACAAGTTCTCCGCCCTCAACTCGGCCGTCTGGTCCGGCGGGTCCTTCATCTGGATCCCGGAGGGCGTCCACGTGGAGATCCCGTTGCAGGCCTACTTCCGCATCAACTCCCAGAACATGGGCCAGTTCGAGCGCACCCTGATCATCGCCGAGCCCGGGTCGAGCGTGCACTACGTGGAGGGCTGCACCGCGCCCATCTACTCCTCGGACTCGCTGCACTCGGCGGTGGTCGAGATCATCGTCAAGCCGCACGCCAAGGTGCGCTACACCACCATCCAGAACTGGTCCAACAACGTCTACAACCTGGTGACCAAGCGGGCCGCGGCCTACGAGGGCGCGACCATGGAGTGGATCGACGGCAACATCGGCTCGAAGCTGACCATGAAGTACCCGGCCGTCCTGCTGCTCGGCGAGCACGCCCACGGCGAGATCCTCTCGGTCGCCTTCGCCGGCGACGGCCAGCACCAGGACGCCGGCGCCAAGCTGACCTTCGCCGCGCCCAACACCACCGGCCAGATCGTCTCCAAGTCGATCTCCCGAGACGGCGGGCGCACCTCCTACCGCGGCCTGATCAAGGTCGAGGAGCAGGCGCCTGGGGTGAAGGCCAACGTGCGCTGCGACGCGCTCCTGCTCGACGAGACGTCGCGCTCGGACACCTACCCGTACATGGACATCAAGGAGGAGGACGTCACCCTCGGCCACGAGGCGACGGTCTCCAAGATCGGCGACGACCAGCTCTTCTACCTCCGCTCCCGAGGCCTGTCCGAGGCGGAGGCGACGGCCATGATCGTGCGCGGCTTCATCGAGCCGATCTCCAAGGAGCTGCCGATGGAGTACGCGCTCGAGCTCAACCGCCTGATCTCCCTGCAGATGGAAGGGGCGGTCGGCTAGCCGTGACCGCGACCACCATCGAGACCCTGAGCTTGAAGGATCTCGACCAGGCGAACCTGGCCGCCTGGTCGGAGGCGCTCGGCGACCCCGAGTGGCTGCGTGCCCGCCGGCTCGCCGCCCTTGCCGCTCTGGACAAGCTGGAGCGGCCGGGCCCCCGTGAGGAGGCGTGGCGGTTCACCGACCCGAAGCGGGCCGGGCTCGACCGCCATCGCATCCTCCGGACCGGTGGGCAGGCGCGTGACGACGGGGCGAGCGTGTTCGCCGGCGCCGGGGCCGGCGAGCACGCCGACCTGGAGCTGGAGGCGGGCGGGCTGGTCACCGTCGTGGACGGCGCCGCCACCGAGGCGAGCCTCGACGTCGACCTGGCGGCCAGGGGGGTGGTGCTGACCGACTTCGTGACCGCCGCCAGGGAGCATCCCGAGCTGGTCGAGCCGCGCTTCATGACCTCGGCGGCGCCGTTC
>Ga0137372_10007183_pt1 | contig 10764 bp, 11 predicted proteins | sample SagtaG_6_FD_104911 | JGI IMG/M metagenome (GOLD analysis project Ga0137372, IMG submission 104911) | Vadose zone soil microbial communities from Sagehorn Ranch, Mendocino, California, USA - Sage1_R_60_16 metaG | ecosystem: Environmental > Terrestrial > Soil > Vadose zone | place: USA...
AAAAGGAGGTCCCTGAGACCGATGGCCATTGGGAGCTAGGGACGTAGACCTTAAACTATTCACTGCGTACTTAAACATGCAAATAAGACCAATCCTTACAAAGTAGCTAAGCTGAAATCTTTCGATTGGTAGCTTCATTACATGGATATGGACTATCACCTAGACCCCTCGTAAACAAACCAAAATCCATAAGTTTATTAGTCACTTTCGTTCCATAAGGAGTTGAAGATAGAGTCCACCTTAGCATCTAGCGTTCCCTAATACTGTTGCTTATTTTTCTTCCTTTAAAGCAATTTAGGGATTATCGCTAGATAGGAGCATCCTGAAGTAAAATATATGCTTCCTCACTATCGAAGTAGTGATGATAAATTTCCATTTTATGCCGGAATCTCCTTAGATTCTATTGTACTGGGATTTTGTCCAGTAACAATCAATAGATTTGGACAATCAGCAGGAAAACTACAAAGTTTAACATCTTTAGTAGAATCCTCAGAGACTAAACATGGATTATCTGAACAATGGTTAAATTGGTTAACAGGATTAATTGAAGCAGATGGTTCATTCCCCAATGAAAAAGATCAAACACTATCATTTTATATTAGTCAATCTACAAAAAATGCACCATTAATTTATGCTTTAAAACATTGGTTAGGTTTTGGTAAAGTACGATGGGCAACTTTTCCCAAAGCCTTGGCCCAGGACGAGGGCCCATGGTCCAAGACCGGGGGAACTACGTCTAATGGCAAAACCAAGCATTCAGAAAGAATGGTTCATTATGTTATTGAAGATATCCCAAATCTAACTATTTTGGCTAATTTAATTAATGGTAGATTAAGAACAGAAAACAAATATGAAGCTTATGTTAAATGGATTAATCGTCTTAATAAAAACCCTGTCCCTAGGTCCCAATGGCCATCGGTCTCAGGGACCCGGTTACCGTACGGTTGCACTTGTAACCTAGGGAACTTGGTTAAAAACAAAGTTATCATCAAACCTTTAAATCCTGGAATTGATTATAATTGGTTAGCAGGATTCTCTGAAGCAGATGGTTCATTTTTTATTGGTCTTGGTAATTCACCAAAATCAAAATTAGGAGTTCAAATTACTTTGAATATTAGTTGGACTCAAAAATATAGAAAGACTTTAGAGCTTATTGCTTCAGACTTTAAAGGTACTTGGTCTTATAACCAAACACATAAATTTTGGGTGTTTAATATTAAGCGAAAATCTGAAATTCAAAAACTATTATTTTCAATATTTGTTGAGACCCCTATATATGGTATAAAACGGCATGATTATTTAGATTTAAAACGAGCTTGTGAATTATTTAACACTAAACAACATTTAACAGATTCTGGTTTAGAATTACTGTTAAAAATGAGATCTAATATAAATGCTAGAAGAACTTTAACTTCAATTAATTCTAAAAACAATTGATAATTGTTATCTATATAAGTTTAAACTCTATGTTGATAATAATAATAATAGATTTTAATCTATTAAACCATTATTAAGTTTAGATAAAGAGATAGTCCAACACCATTAATACTATTGGTGAATTGATATATTTTAATCATCCCTGGCTTTGGCATCGTGAGCCATGTTATATCAGCCTTAGCAGGTAAACCGATCTTTGGTCTAGATGGCCCTAAATATAAACTTGATATTTCGCAACAAACTATATGCAGGAAACTAAGTATTCTATTAAAACAAAATACTATACAGGTAAGTAACATTTTTCTATATAAAAAAAAGAAATTATATAATCTTTTCGTAGTCATACTTCTTAAAAAAATGTGTGCCTGTATATCTACTAATTTAAAATTAGTAGTCTACACTTTAGTGTTGGTAACAAAATTTGTTTTTTCTTACAACCCGCAGATAACCAACGCACGTATATATTATATATACAAATCCAATATTACATTGAATAGCGGATTAAGCATGTTAGTAGGAATCTCAGATGCCATATGTTTGTTATTTTTCAAATTTAGTTTCATCTTATTAGTAGAGTTTTGGAGTATAAAGAAAGATTTACCTTTCCATAATGGTTCGTATAGTTTTATACAAAGACTCATTCGAAAGACTAAAAGAAATTATTCTACTTTGTCTTTGCCAAATTCAACGAATACAAATAAGGTAGGAATTCGAAATCCTGATGATACTTTTAACATTTTTAATCAATGGTTAGCCGGTTTAATAGATGGTGACCCGGTCCCTGAGACCGATGGCCATTGGGACCTAGGGACTTTTGCTTCAGACAATTCTATTCTAGGTAAAGCTTGGAAAGAATTCTTATTGAAAGTTCCCTAGGTTACAAGTGCAACCTAACCGGGCAGGCTGGGACAAATTTGAAAAATAAAGAGATGGTCCAAATTACAAATTTTCAATTAATTTGTATTAAGTATCTTGGCATGGTCTATTTAGGCCCTTAAGAGTTAACGCTCTTGTGAACGTTGCTATATGCTGGAAACCCCTTAGAGTTCTTGGTCCGAATTTGAAGACGGAACAATTCAAGGAATTGGACAATCAGCAGGAAACCCAAGGTTATTGAAAGCTAGTAGGATCCTCAGAGACTATACGCAACGCAACCTCTTAACCCGGATTAGGACGGAGGCGGAAGATATAGTCCAGCTTTATTACAACTTTAACTAAAGACGAACTCTCTTCTTACTGAAAAGAAAGCAGCTCGACGTTTGACAATCAATCAAGGGCGTATTCAACACCCTCCCTTTTGTCAGTAGATGTAATTCCTATGACAAAGATCTAGCAATTCTTTACCGTATCCAGTCCTTCTTTGGCGTGGTAAAGATTTCCCTTAGATCTAAAAGGAATCTATGTGTCTACACAGTCCCTTCGGATCTTCTGAGAGTAATTATCCCGCACTTACAGGAGTATCCTCTCATTAGTAAAAAGGGGGGGGTGATTTCATTCTCTGGTCAAAGGTAGTAGAAATGGTTAGTAAAAAAGACCAGTTCCCTAGGTTACAAGTGCAACCTACGGTAACCGGGCCCGGTCCCTGAGACCGATGGCCATTGGGACCTAGGGACTTTGACTAAACAAGGGCAATTGAAGATTCTTTCTTACTATGCCTCAATTAACAGGGGGGTTTCACCCAAGGTGTCAGAGTTTTTCCCAGATATCAAATCTTTTGATCGGCCTAATCAGCTTTTGCCTTCTAAGCTTAGCCCACACTGGGTTTCAGGTTTTGTAGGGGGGATGGTGGGTTTCAATTAGGAATACAAAGTGATAACCGATATGCTTTGGGTGAGAGAGCCAAATTCCAATTCTACATTACTCAGCATATGCAGGGGGCAGAGCTTTTCAGACTCTTTGTGAAGTTTTTTGGATGCGGAACTGTTTATATTCGCTCAGACTCTTCCCGATGTGACTTTATAGTTCAAGACTTGGACTCTGTTTTGATCAAAGTTTTGCCCCATTTTGACCTGTATCCTCTGCAAAATATCAAACAAAAGGACTACTTGGACTTCAAGGAGGGTCTGTCTATTATCCGTTCTGGTCTACACCTTAATCGAGATGGTCTTGCCAAATTTAAGGCAATTAAAGAGGGTATGAACAGCTTCCGATCTACCAAAGCCTGCCCGGTCCGCCACCTCCGGGCCTGGGGTGGACGAGCCAACGGCTTGGACCTAAGGACTTTGCGCCCTATCTTTGACACCACGTCGAGCTACCTTTCTTGAGTTCCGTTCTTCTAACTTAGAGTTACGATAAGGTTGCTATGCCATACTAAGTATTGGTATACTAGGTTTTATTGTTTGGTCTCAATTATATCGATGGGACTCCATTGCTGTGAAGTAATGGTAAGAAACTTCGCTATATGCTGGGAAGGTTTAGTGCTTTTAAGTACTAATAGAGTAATGCAATTAACTACTCTTTTTAGTCAAAATCTTTCTAGCTATTCCCAATCAGCAGGAAACCAAAAGGAGTCAGCATCTTTAGTAGAATCCTCAGAGACTACATGCGAAGGTTCTTTTGATTTTACCTCTTTTTGGAAACACCATAAGTATATAGATCCAGGGTGGCTTCAATGGTTTATAGGGTTTACAGAGGGTGATGGAGCAATTTTAGAGTCAAAAGGTAGACTCTCTTTCGTTATAACTCAAAAGGATGTTGGAGTGCTTTATCATATTCAAAAGGTTTTAGGTTTTGCCCGGTCCCGTAGACCGATGGCCATTGGGACCTAGGGACGTAAGGTTGATGTGTTCTCAGACAGGGAGCACGGAAGATACGTAGTATGGGATTCTAAACACATAGCTTTATTTATTCTTTTATTTAATGGAAATTTAGTTTTGCCTAAACGGATTGATCAGTTGAAAGTGTGGCTAGCAGTATATAATAGTAAGAAAGGTAATATCCCTTTTATCTCATCACAAGACGCCGTTAAACTCTCTTTAAACTCGGCTTGGTTTGAGCTGGACCTGGTTGCCAAGCTAGGCAGGCTAGCCTGTCTGCACAGACAACTGACAAAAGGGAAGGGTGCTTTAATGTCCATATAACTAAGAGACCTGCACAGAAAATAGGATTCAGAACTAAGCTTATATTTATTATAGATCAGCAATTCTCCAAAGAATGCCTAGAGGAGATCAGAACTATTTTTAATAGTGGTCATGTAGCACTTAGAAGTAAAACCAATCAGGTTTACAGATACCCTACGGACTCTTTCAAAGGTCTAACTATTATCTTAAAATATTTTAATAGAATCCCTCTAAAGACTACAAAGCTAAATTCTTTTAAATAATGGTCTGAGGTTTGGCATCTTATGGTAAAAGGTTATCACCTTACGAAGAAAGAATTCAACAAAATCCAACTTTTTCGGATAGGAATTACATCTACCGAAAAAGGAAGAGTTAGCAAAAGAGGTCAATAATAATCCTTTTAATTACCCTGACTCCCTTTCTAATGAGGGAGGTTTAGCCTTTCTCTTAGCTTGTCAGGCAAAGCCCGATACTCTGCCTTATGACAAGAGCGCCAGTGGGAATGCCGCCAACGGAAAGGTCTACATAACTATGGTGTATAAATATGCTAAGGTAAACTCAAAAGAATAAGGGATAGTCCACAGTTAGTTTAAACTAATTGCATCATCTCTACGCTGTCGGGCTTGATGTTGATACTTTAAGTGTGTCGTTAGAGATGGTAACATTTCTAATTATTATTTGGCCATTTGCTGGAAACCTTCTTAATATTCAAAGTCCACCCAGTCTAATATGTAACTTATCATCCATTTGCTTTAGGGAAAATAGTCGCGACGTTATTTCTTTATTTGATGCCGCGTTATTAAAAGATAAGAAACTGGTCGGAAAATTCTTTGAATTTGATTCTCGCTTTGGAAATTAAATTGTGTAATATAAAAAAAATTCAATGAGAATTGAGGAGCAATCAGCAGGTAACCCCTTTAGTATTTTCAACTAGTGACAATGCTGAAGTTATATTCGACTTTAATAATACCCTTATTTCAGAAAATCTCTTTATTAATGACCATTTGAAAAAACATAAGAAACCGGAAACTGAAGAAGAATTGTGTTATTATTTAGCAGGTTTAATTGAGGGTGACGGATATATTGGAGGAAGAAGAATTGAAATAGCTTTCCATATAAATGATATCAGTTCTGCTTTTTAGCAAAAGAAAAATTCGGTAAGATATGTCTTGACGTAAGTCAGCTGGATTAGAATAAGTTTTCTCATTAATTAATGGTAAATTATTAGGTCAACCAAAATTGGATCAATGAATTAATCATAAGTATAATGAATATATTTGGTAAACCTATTCTATTTTACCAAAAGCTAATTTGGATCTTTTAACTAATCATTGGTTAGCTGGATTTGCAGATGCTGACTTTTGTCATAGGAATTACATCTACTGACAAAAGGGATGGTTCGGAATTAAAATAAGTTAAAGTCAAACGCATAAATTAGGATATAATATTACATTACCTTTTCGATTTAAACGAAAATATCCTGAACTGTTAATTTTAGTAAAAGTCCCTAGCTCCCAATGGCCATCGGTCTACGAGACCGGGCAACATTTAGGAGGTAACGTTTATCAGTTTAAGGATAAAATGTTTAGTTATAGTTCTACTAACTTTAAAGTTGCTTACAATGTCGCTAATTATTTTGATATTTATCATTTATTAAATGCTAGTAAATGGATTAATTATATTAAATGGAGAAAAGCTTATCGAATAATTCAACGAAAAGAAGTTTAGTTAAATTAATCAAAATGACTGCAAAACGAACACTTTACTTTAAATGGATTAGCTAAAATTCGTAAACTTCAGGAAAACCTCAGAGACTAACATGCCAAACTCCCAGTATTTTGCTCAGCTAAAAAAAAAGAATTGCTTTACTGCTGCTTTGCTAGGGATGAAGATATAGTCCAATCAATTTAAGATTAGAGTCTCCCTGAACTCTCACGGAAACTTATAATTAAGAATTTGATTGACACGAGCCTATTTCACAGCGGCAACGTGCGCCATTTCATTATATAGACCGTTGGGTGTAATTACCTCACCAACATTCTTTTCTATTAAGGACGATTTATATAGAAAATATTCTACAAGTCCTCTAAATCCATGTAATCAATTAACTATATGGAATAAACCATTAGGATATTCTTCAATGATTGCCAAACAAAGATTAACTAATCTTGATAAAATTATGCTTCAATTAACTCCTCGAGTTAGAAGTATTATAATAGGTTTGCTTTTATCTGATGGTTGGCTTCAAAAAAGAGGTCATTGGAATCCAAGAATAGGTTTAAAACAATCTATAATGAACTTTCCATATATTTGGTATGTCTATAATGAACTTGCTTATTTATGTTCTGGACAACTTATGTTTGGTAGTTCAACACTTAGAGGACAAATATTTTATAACCTCACTCTTCAAACAAGACAATTAGCTTGTCTTATGGAGATTTTCCACTTGTTCTACATAGTAGTTGATAACAAAATGATCAAAGTTATCAAAGAGGATTTATTCTTTTATATGGATTATATTGTTTTGGCACATTGGATTATGGGAGAGGGAAGTAAAAGAAATAAAGGTGTTACTTTATGTACAGAGAATTTTACTCTACCTGAAGTTGTTTTATTGATTAATTTTTTGATTATTAAATTTGATATTAATCCTACTCTTCATAAAGAGAAAAACAATTATCGAATCTATATTAACAAAGCGGATTTAAATAAAATCCAACCTCATCTTTTACCTCATTTTGTAGATCATTTCTTATATAAAATTACTTAATAATGGTGTAAAGCATTGGACTTAGGTAGTAGGGGCCAACTCTACACTGACAACAGCATGTCCAAAAAGGGGGTTAGGCTTGTATTTATTAATAAAGCGTTGTCACCCCCGAGCTACGATACCTATGGCTAGGAGACGAACCTAATAATGTATATCTAAAGTATAACGGATTATGTAAGTTGCTGAGCATAATCAGAAAGAATCGTTTTTAGATTACTAGGGGCCTAAGGGTATATTAATGCGATCTATATAAGAACTTGGGATTACCTGAGACTCGGAAGGGTTGGAGGTAACGGAGTTTCCATAGTAAATGAAACAATATATTTCATCGAAGGGAAACAGGAGAGAATATTAGGTTAATTTACAATTTATTTCTCTCTGGAGAGCCGTATGATGGGAAACTATCACGTACGGTTCGGGAAAGGTTTTTTGACTAATGACTTCACCAAATAATATTTGTGTTGTTGGGGTCAATCTACTATTTCACGATGATAATTGCCGTTCCTACTGGGATTAAAATCTTCTCTTGGTTGTTATTCTCCTTCAGCAAGAGGAAGATGACCAGCAGAATTATTAAGAAAAACAAAAATAGTTTCATTCTCTTAGAAAGATTTCTTAGATCTAGTCGAAATTATTTGCCTGCCAATAATCGTTGTAAAGGTTTAGTAGTTTATGGTTCAAACCTTTCATCTACTGTAAACTATCCTCCTTATACTTCTACCTTCTTTTTGTAATTCTATGAGATATCAATTGTATATTAAAAATAATTCTGAGGTGGCAAACTCGAGGGAAGTCCTAAGGTTAGAATAAAAGAATAACTTTAGGATAATCGTCGAACTAAATCACGAATGGGAAACTATCGTGTAAAAGCGTAGAGGCCAGACGCCACATGATCTCTAAGTACAAAAAAGATATTTGTATAAGAGGTTACAAGGAATGGTCCAGCTCACCGGTAACGGGTTTTAGGGTAACTCCTAAATAAGGTATAATAAGTGTTCACTTTTCACTTCATTATACTGAGAGAATAAGCTAGCTGAACCTGAAATGGTTGAAGGCTGAACCCTGAGCTACTCTTTTTGGTGGTAGAATTCGATTGGCTACTCCAATGTTATTTGCTCTTGGTTTCATTTTTCTGTTTACCATAGGTGGTCTTTCGGGTATAATCTTAGCCAACGCATCTCTTGACATAGCAATGCATGATAGAATAAATAAAGATCCTTCATATATCCAACAATTTTGGGTGGGACTAATGGATGGTGATGGAAGTATTCAAGTAAATCACTGGAGAAAAAAAGATCTTCAATATAGACTAGTAATTAAATTACGACATTGTTCTGAAAATGTAGAAATGTTAAATTGAATTAGTAAAGATATTGGAGGTAGAGTTAGAATTGTTAAAAATAATGAGTTTGTAATTTGGGTAGTAGATTCTCGAAAATCTATTTTGAAAATTATAAAGATATTTGATACTTATCCACCTCTTACATCTCGATTACGAGCCCAATTAAAATTTATGCTAGAATGTTTTAAGCGTAATGATGTGGAATGGTATTTAAACTCTAGAAATAGTAAATACCTTACCGGTAGAGACACTTCTGTAGATATTGATTATAGTTACTTTAATGAATGGCTATCTGGTTTTATAGAAGCGGAAGGATGTTTTTCAATTAGACAAAATAACTCTCACTCATTTAGCATAGGACAAAATGATGATAAGTACCTAATTGATGCTATTAGAAACCACTTTAGTATTCAAAGTCAGACTAGAAATCCGTATAAAACATTTTGGCTTATTGAAACTTATCGAGTATCAACTTTAAATAATATTATAAAACATTGTACAGAATACCCTTTATTTGGACAAAAATTAGTATCATTCAAAAAGTTTAAGGATCTTATCAAATAAGTGTCATGCTGTCTTGCCACTGTGGAATAAATAAATATTCCGGTAATTTAATTAGTAAAGATTGCTAACGGTGAAACCTTAATTAAGATCAGTTGCTAGATCACGCTATTAATTTAATTAAGGCAACACCGTGGAAACCAAAGTATATATTTTGTATATATTAGTAGGATCCGTAGAGACTATACGTGGCAGTCGAAAGTTTATTTAGTTAAATGAGTAGATAAGATATAGTCCGATCCCTCAAGTGATTGAGGTTAACTTTGACGTATTATGTTGTAGATAATGTAAAAGACAAAATGAGTAATAATTTATTACTTAATGCTGATAATTCACTTACTAATGTTAAAGAATTTAAACCTAAATTAAGAGATCGAAAAACAAGTATTCCTGTTTATACTTACTCTGCTGATGGTACTACTTTTATTAAACGTTATTCTAGTTTAAGAGAATGTGTTAAAGATTTGGATGGTAATCGTAACACTAATACTAATACTTTAATCTTACGTATTGAACATAAACAACTTTATCGTGGATTTCGAGTTTCTTATGTCCCTTTATTTGATCATCCAAAATAAGATTACTTTTTCTTTTATGTATTTTAAGCTGCAACTATCATTATATGAATTATGATATCAAATTACACTGTATGCTGGAAACTCCTAAAGCTTTAAATACTCATCTTTGAGTGACAATTTTAAAGATGTAACAATGGACAATCAGCAGGGAACCAGAGAAAATATATATTATTTAGGGATCCTCAGAGATTATACGTGTAACTCCGAGAAAATAGCTAATCATTATCCGGATGAAGATATAATCCAATCCAGACAGAAATGTATGGAGTTAATGAGCCCATTTCCATTATGTTCTCTCAATGGGGGCTGTTTTTGCCCTTTTTTCAGGTTGGTATTTCTGGAGTCCTAAAATATTAGGTAAACCTTACAACGAACTTTTAGGTTCAATACATTTCTGGACTTTCTTCATAGGAGTTAACTTAACTTTTATGCCTATGCACTTCTTGGGCTTATCGGGGATGCCTAGACGTATAGCGGACTACCCTGATGCCTTCGCAGGCTGGAATTATATCTGTTCCTTTGGTTCTGTAATTTCACTAGCTTCTGCTTTTCTTTTCCTTTATATTTTATTTGATCAATTAACTTCTCCTATACAGGCTAAAGCCAATTATTGGGCCATTCCTGCATTCTTTGAGCCTAATATTCCTCTTTCTTCTACTCAAGCTTCACCTACACTGGAATGGCTTGTTTCTTCTCCTCCTGCTTTCCATCACGTTTCTGAGTTACCTATTTCTACTTAAAAAAAATTCCCCCCCCCCTTGGTAGCAGTTACCCTCTTACATCTTTAAATTTATCCTCACCTCTCTCTTCTTTCTTTGTTTTGCTTGAGATTTGAGTCTTCTATTCAGAATTTAATTTCCCCTATTTTCCTTTTAACGAGCTCGTGATTTTGTCGTGTTTAGAAGTTCTACTTTTTGGTTTCTAATTATATTGAGTAAATCCGCAGCGACCCCATAGATTGAACCCGTCATAGATCGTTTAGACTATGGCATACTCCATTGTAAGAGCTTAGACGTG
>Ga0137372_10007192_pt1 | contig 10756 bp, 9 predicted proteins | sample SagtaG_6_FD_104911 | JGI IMG/M metagenome (GOLD analysis project Ga0137372, IMG submission 104911) | Vadose zone soil microbial communities from Sagehorn Ranch, Mendocino, California, USA - Sage1_R_60_16 metaG | ecosystem: Environmental > Terrestrial > Soil > Vadose zone | place: USA: California...
AGCTGATCGGGAAGGGCTCATGGGCGTATACCCTGACGTTGGAGGAGGCTCCTGACGGGAGGTGTTTCTTCGCCTCTTCGTAGAGTGCGAGTGATTGGGAGAAGTTGGTTAGTAGGGTTGGGAGTTGTCGGGCGGTTCGTTTCTCGATGTCAATCTTGGCCTGGTTGACGGCGGATTCGGCTTCGACTTGTGTGAACAACCATCATCCCAGCCTTGATAGTCAAATGGGCTTGAGAGCTATAAAAAGATGTATTTTTTCGTTGATTTTGTTAGGGTTTCGAACTTTTTATTCGTCCGCCGCAGTTCCGACGAACCGGGAAAAGGATCCCGGACAGACCCCAAACATATCCACCCTCGATCTGACGTCCACCAAGCAAAAATCACGAGAAATAGCCTATTTACCTCGTTTGAGGCACAGAGTTATCCTGTCCATTTTTTTTCCTTATTTTTTTTTTTTCTGTTAACTATTGTTTTTCTGTCATCTTATTCTCGACCCCCCGGGGTGCATCGTCACACAAAAAGTCCTTCACACTTTCAGAATTCAGCCCCCAACCTTCCCCAAGGTACTCGCCACCGTCGCGTCAAGTTCGCAAATTATCCTGTCTTGCCTGAAAGTCATTTTTACAAGAGCCCGCCCTAGACTACCAGGTCTCGTTGCGCGGGAAGCCCTTAGCCACCATAATATCAGCTGGCGTATCCAAGTTCGGCCGGCGAGAAGGGGTCTATGCCCGCGAACTCTTCGCCGAAGCAGCGTTGTCGGCGTTCCATAGAGTCGAGAAACTTGACCCCAGCAAGGACATCAAAGCAGCCTTCATCGGACAGATGAGCGAAGCCTACGAACACCAGGCCCACACCGCTCCAATCGCCGCCAGCTGGGCTGGACTCTTCCCTGCTCCTGCAATGAGGATCGAGAACGCCTGCGCCTCATCAGGCTCCGCACTCCGCTGTGGCATAATGGCCATAATGTCCGGCCTCTACGACATCGTCTTAGTGGGTGGAGTAGAGAAGATGACTAACCAGCCGACTCCCGAAGTTACAGGTATTCTTGCAACAGCCTCCGACTATCCTTTCGAACAGTGGAATGGCATGACCTTCCCAGGACTATTCGCGCTAATGGCGACGGCACACATGCACGAGTACGGCACGACGGAGGAGCAGATGGCCGCGGTTGCGGTCAAGAACCACAAGAATGGGGCGCTCAACCCGAACGCTCACATGCAGAAGGAAGTGACGATGGACGAGGTCCTGAAATCGCGACTAGTCTCTTGGCCTCTGAAGCTCTACGATTGTTCGCTCATCACTGACGGCGCGAGCGTCGTCATACTCACGAAGCCGAAGCTTGCCAAGAAACTAAGTGACAACTATGTGCACATTATCGGGACGGGTCAAGCTCAGGACACGTTCTGTCTTCACGAGCGACAAAGCCTGACCACCGTCAAGGCTGCCAAGACAGCTGCGCAAGAAGCTTACAAGATGGCCGACGTTCGACCAAAGGACATCAACGTCGCAGAGCTTCACGACTGCTTCACCATCGCAGAAATTATCGGTTATGAGGATCTCGGCTTCTGCCGACCGGGACAGGGAGGGAAGTACGTTGAGAGTGGCGCGCCAGACCTCAAAGGGTCCATGCCCGTTAACACGAGCGGCGGCCTCAAGTCGAAGGGTCACCCTGTTGGAGCGACGGGGACAGCCCAGATTCACGAATTATATTTGCAGTTGACTGATCAGGCAGACAGACGCCAAGTCAAGGATGCAAAAATCGGTTTAGCCCATAACCTGGGAGGATCGGGTGCTACTGCGGTGGTCCATGTTTTGAAGGGAAGCTAGACTATGAGCGAGCTACGAGATCCCACGATCGAGGAATTCTACAAGTACTGTAGCGAGCGGAAGCTCATGGCCGTTCGGTGCATACGATGCCGACAAGTCATGGTCCCTCCCAGAGCCATCTGTTCCAACTGTCGACATAGTCGAGTCGAATGGGTCGAGCTGAGCCAGCGAGGAAAACTCGTCACCTACACAATCGTCCACGTCTCACCACCACAGTTCAAACACATGACCCCGTACGCTGTCGGAATTGTCGAAATGCCAGAGGGAGTGAAGATTCCCAGCATTATCCGGACGTCTAGGCCGGAAGATCTGAAGATTGGTATGCAGCTCGAAGCCGACTTCAGCCCGAGACCACAGGAAGGTGGATGGCCCAACTGGCCCCGCTACTTCTTCAAAGAAACCGGTTAAGCGTTCAACTCCCACCAATCAGGGTCAGTTCTTAAATAACGGATTCAAGGTCACCTTTCTTCAACGGGGAGCTGGGATTCACCCGGCTGAGAGGATGGCTCTGCTGCCATCGACCCTTAGAACCTGATCCGGATAACGCCGGCGAAGGGAGGAGTCGAAGCCGTTCTTCTTTGCTGGGTTTCTCGGACCTCAGAAACCAAAGATGTCACAACTATGAAAGCTCCAGAAAAGCTCAGTAATTCCGCGAACGACTCCCATCTCGGAGAGAACTCCTCAACTCCTAGGAGGCTCAGGGTTGAGACGCCGTCTCTAACAATTGCCAGGATCGGTGCTTTCTCGGCCCTTGTCGCGGTTGGAACGATTCTCTCTAACGTTCTGTTTGGTTTTCCTCTTCCGCCGCCACTTTCCGAGATCACCGCTGCACCTGTATTCTACCTGGCCATAGCGGCCCTGTTTTCTCGTCGCATCAGCTTCTGGGCAACACTTATCGGATCAGCAGTGGGCGAGACGATGAACATTTTTCTCTTCGGAGAAGCTCCGGGAGCCTTTGCCCTGACATACGTCCCGGGTATAATCCTTGCTCGGGCACCTGAGGCGCTAATTGTCTACAAATTCCGAAATCGGTCACTTGGATTCCTAGCTTCGGGGATGGCGCTAGCCACCATATTCGAAACTGCCGTGTTCTTCATCATCGACTGGTTTGTTTATTCCTTAACAGCTTTCTATTGCCCTCAAACGCCTTGCGGGTCATCTGGGATCGTGAATGGCTTCGTGTTGGCATCTTTTGACTTTGGGACGCTGATAGACCTATTATGGATCCCGCTCGCCCTTATCTTAGTTGTCGCGGCGAGGAGAGCTTTCAACACACAATTTCTTTAGCTGAAGATTCGCCCGGTCGAAAAAGTAAGTTGCATCTTGGAAAACTTAGCCTTGAAACGATGGCCAGTACCATCTGGCGCTTAACCGGTGCGAAATCTCACGCAGTAATCGTTGGGCCTACGCCGGGGGTCGACGTAGCTGTTCTCGATATCGGTGGAGGAAGGGTCTTGATAGCAAACAGCGATCCCGTTTCGCTAATCCCCTCGGTTGGACCTGAAGACTCGGCGAGAATGAGTCTGTATGAGGTGGCGTCTGATGTAGCGACCAGCGGCCGATCGGCGCAGTTCGTAATGCTTGATCTGAATCTGCCTCCAGGCATGTCTAACCAAGTTCTCAGTCGTTATTGGAAGGCGATCAACAGGACTTGCCTCGAACTTGGCGTCTCGATTCTCGGCGGTCATACTGGCCGCTTCGAAGGGTGCAATTATTCCATAATTGGAGGAGCCACAATGTGGACAACGTGTCGGAGAAATGAGTTCCTGACTTCCAGCATGGCTCGAGATGGCGACGATCTGATCTTTACGAGGAGCGCTGCCTATGGAGCTACGTCAGTGCTTACCCGAGCCTTCCCTCGAACGGTCCGCAAACATCTCGGACGATCCATTTTTGACAGGGCTTGGAAATATTTGCAAGGAGCTAATACGGTCAATGATTCTCTGTCAGCGGTCAAGGCAGGAATACACCAGCATGGTGTTACGGCCATCCATGATGTAACGGAAGGTGGAAGTCTAGCAGCGATCGACGAAATGGCTCGAGCGTCAAAGCTGGGAGGCACAGTGGATCTGGAAAGCATACCCATCTCCGAAGAGACGGAACTAATCTGCAAGCTATTCCGAATGGATTCTTTGACCTCCCTCGGGGAGGGAAGCCTGCTGATCGCGTGCAGACCAAATCGAACAAGACGGGTCATTGGGATTCTTCAGTCGATCGGTACAAAGGCCACTGTAATCGGACATTTGTCTTCCGGGACTCGGGGCATTTTCGGCGTCTCTAGTCGAGGACGGTTCAGGATTCGCTATCCTGATCGGGACCCGTACTGGAACGCGTACTGGAGGGCCCTGAGAAAAGGCTGGTCCTGAATGATGAGTCGATGTAAGGTCAGAATTCTACTTTGAGCTGTTCGTTATCGTGAGAGTAGATGTAGACAGGATTCTCGATTCTTCTCAGCGCATCAATGGATTCTAGACCTTGTGAGCCGCTGTATATCATCCCGGTTATGTTTCGCTTCTCAATGTTCTCAGGAAGGGGCGCGGCGTCGCCAGCGTAGACAATGTTTCTCCCCTTCCACTTCACAACAAGCGACTGGTGGCCGATAGTGTGTCCCGGTGTAGGCAGAACCTCGACTCCGTCTTCAATCTCGTATTATCCGCGCACAGGCAAATAGTCGCCTTCAACGTCGAAGAAGGGTCGCAGGTAACTGACTCTCATAAACCGGTCCGGGAAGTAGGCATACCTGATTTCGTCTGTCTGAACCAGAAACTTACTATTCGGGAATAGACGGTTGTTACCGCAATGGTCAAAATGTAGATGGGTGTTTACGACCATGGTAATTTCCTCTGGACGCAAACCGTTCTTCTTGAGTGAATTGCGGAGTTCTTCCTCACGGGTTCTGATCACGTCGTGGAACTTTTGATAGCTGGGTGGGAGGATTCCGACGCCCGTGTCGACGATTATGTTCTCCTTCTCAGTCCGGACCAGGAGGGGTTTCAGAGCAGCCTTGTACTTTGTCCCTTGATATTTTCCGAAGACCAGAAAACTCTTGTCCAGTGTGAAGTAGCCGTCGCTGAGTAGTTTCACATCGATAACAGTCAATTCGAGATCATCTGAGCGATCTTCTTGAGGGGCTATAAGTTATCCCGGGACAGAGCGCGCTTCGAGAAGATCGCTGACAAGTTATCAAGGTCTATTTGGCCGCGTTCTACCGATACGAGCAAGGGAACGTGGCGCAAGTGAGACCACTCTGGACGCCTTCTGAGGACAGAATCCGCGAAGCGAATCTCACCAATTTCCTTGCGTTTGTCAATCAAAAGTACCGGCTCAAGATCAAATCCTATCCTGAGCTGCATAGATGGTCGGTTGACAAGGTCTCCGACTTCTGGTCAGCAATCTGGGACTACACAGGAATCGTCTGCTCCCGTCGGTTTGATACGGTCGTAGATGACCTTGCCAAGTTTCCCGGAGCCAAGTGGTTTTCGGGAGCTCGGCTGAATTTTGCCGAGAACCTTCTCAGACAGAGAGATGAGACCATTGCCCTGGTCTCAAGAGCGGAAGAGGGTCGCGGGTCACAGACCACCTATTCTGACCTTTTCCAAAGAGTGAGAAGCCTAGGAAATGCCCTCCGGAAGATGGGGATTGCTCCTGGAGACCGAGTGGCGGGCTACCTGCCAAACATTGAGGAGACGGCAATCGCGATGCTTGCAGCCACCAGCATCGGAGCTGTCTGGGCTTGTTGCGGCGCTGAGCTGGGTCCCGCAGCCGTCTTGGATCGTCTCGGCCAAGTCGAACCGAAAGTTCTGTTCGCCTCTAACGGGTACACCTACAAAGGTAAGGAGTTCAGCATCCTTCCCAACGTGGAGAAGGTTGTTGACGGAGTTCCTTCACTCAAGAAAATCGTTCTGACATCACATATCGGAGAAGCTGATGCAGGAGATCCTTCTAGCTCAGTTGCCTTTGATGACCTCACCAAATCTGAATTAGGCGAGGCTCGATTCGAGCAGTTGCCACCCGATCACCCCGTCTACATCATGTTCACCTCCGGCACAACTGGGAAGCCCAAGTGCATGGTGCAGGGAGCTGCCGGCGTATTGGTAAATCAGCTGAAGGAGACGATGTTACATGCGGATCTCAAAAAGACCGACTGTGTAACATACATTGCCTCGCCGAGCTGGATGATGTGGAACTGGTTGATGAGCTGCCTGGCGGCAGGAGCCAGGATTGTTCTGCACGATGGAAACCCTCTCTATCCAGACTGGGGAGCCATGTGGAATATTATCCAAGAGGAAAAGATATCGATCTTCGGTTGTAGCGCTAGCTACATTAACTATCTAAGAAGCATCGGTGTGAAGCCTGGAACTACATACGATCTCTCATCCCTCCGAGAGATTTCTCAAACCGGCTCACCACTCTCTGCGGACGGGTTTGAGTGGGTTTACCGAGAAGTCAAACCGAATTTGCATCTGAATTCTATTTCAGGAGGGACTGACATCAACGGTTGTTTTGCCGGAGGAGTGCCGATCCTTCCAGTTTACGCCGGCGAGCTACAGGGTCCGGGACTTGGAATGAAGATCAACGTCTACAATGAAGATGGGAGGCCAGTTGTTGACGTAATGGGCGAGCTGGTCTGTGAGGCGCCGGCTCCGTCCATGCCCCTCCACTTTTGGAACGATCCCGCAGATCTGAGATACCGAGAAGCTTACTTCGAATACTACAAGCCGAAAGGGAAGAACGTGTGGAGACATGGAGACTATGTCATGATGCACAGCAAGACGGGGGGACTTACCTTCTATGGTAGATCCGACGCGGTGATAAAAGTCTCAGGGGTTCGCGTTGGCACTTCCGAGATCTATAATGTGGTCGAGAAGATGGCTGAGATCGCAGATAGTCTTGCAGTTGGCCAGAACTTGGGAGAAGACCAGAGAATCATTCTCTTCATCAAAATGGTCCCTGGACAGCGGCTATCAGAGGATCTGAAAGAGAAGATCAGAAAAGCCTTGCGAAAAGAGGCTTCACCAAAACATGTTCCCGCCTTGATTCTCGAGGTTCCCGACATTCCCTACACTCTTAACATGAAGAAGGTAGAGACAGCGGTCGCGAATATTGTAAACAATAGACCCGTGACCAACCGAGACGCTCTTGCAAACCCCGAATCCCTGAAGTTCTACTTAGAAATTCTTCCAGTCATCCAGAAGCCATAATGGCGAGCCTCAGCGGGTTTCATTCAAACCAATAGTCAGTCTACCAGGCATAATTTCTCGCCCGCTTTGACGAGATCCCCTTGTTTGACATAGAGCTCCCTGACAATTCCGGTCTTAGGCGAAGCGATCTCGTTCTGCATCTTCATCGCCTCCAACACCATGAGCGACTGCCCTTCCTCGACCTTCGAGTCCACCCTTGCCTTCACTGAAGCTATCTTGCCGGCCATGGGCGAATTCACAAGAGCGGGTCCATCTGTGGTCGTTGACTCATTAGTCGGGACAGCCAATGCGTCTTCTTCAACGGTGACGGTCATCGGCCTTCCACTCACCTCCAGAGAATAGATGTGCTGATTTTCGTCTCTCTGAATGGATACGCTGATTACTCGACCTCCAGTTCGCACGAAAAGCGTTGCTGGTTGAGTAGAAGACTGACGCAGTAGCTCGAGGGTTACTTTCTTCTCATCGACGGGGATTGTCCAGAGCAGGCCCTCGCCCGTCAAGTCTCCTACTCGATACCTCTTGCCTTCGATAATGAGGAGTGGCATCAGAGTCCTTCCACAAACAGTGCTTGCTTGCCTAGTTGAGATTCTTCAAGTCCACATCGCCACCGGTTTCGTCGCTCACGCTTCTGAGGACCAAGAGTTGAGGCGGGGCCAATTGTTCGTCTAATAGCTAGGAAGACGGCTGCAATCTCCTCGGGTGTAGTTGCAGGTTGTGGCTTCCAGCCAGCGAGCATCTTGTCCAGGAACTGAACATGATAACTGCCCTCTAGGAATTTCCGATCTTGCAAGATTGTTTGGTGAACTGGGATAGTGGTCTTTACTCCGTCAACAATGATCTCGCCCAGAGCGACCTTCATCCTCTCGATGACCTCTTTTCTGTCGAGGCCCTGGGCCGCTATCTTGGCGATGAGTGAATCGTAGTATTCTGGCACAAGAGCTCTGTCGCATAATGCGCTATCGACTCTAATTCCGGGGCCCCCAGGCGCGACAAACTTGTCGATTCTGCCGGGAGTTGGTATGAATCCTCGACTAGGGTCCTCAGCGTTTATTCGACAGTTCATTGCGGAACCCACGAACTCGATTTCGTCTTGTGAAAGATCCAGCTGATGTTCGCTTGCCATGATGAGCTGTTTTTCGACGATGTCTACGCCAGTTACCATTTCGCTTACCAGATGCTCAACTTGAATTCGTTTGTTGGTTTCAAGATAGTAGAATTCGCCGTCCTTTGACATTACAAATTCGACTGTCCCGGCGTTCTCATAGCGAGTTGCCCGGATCACTCGGAGCGCTAGAGAGATGAGTTGTCTCCGTTTCTTATCGTCTAGAGCAGGCGACGGGGTTTCTTCCAGAATTTTCTGATATCGACGTTGGAGAGAACACTCTCGCTCACCAAGATGAACCAGTCTGCCCCTCGGTCCCGACAGAATCTGAACTTCGATGTGCCGGGGTTCTTGGAGATACTTCTCCACGTAGAGTTCTGGATGCCCAAATCCTGCGTTCGCTTCCGAACGAGCGGTCTCGAAAACTTTCTCAAGTTCTTTTGTGGTTCTAGCGATGCGCATCCCTCTTCCGCCTCCGCCAAAGGCCGCCTTTAGGAGAACTGGAAATCCGATCCTTCGAGCCTCAGCTGCTGATTCCTCGACGGATTGAACTTCTCTGTTAGCGCCCGGGACGACTGGGACTCCGGCGTCCTTTGCGAACTGCTTGGATTCGAACTTGTTCGCTACATTGCCTAGGACCTTGCTACTTGGACCGACGAAGACTAGGCGGGCTTCCTCGCAAGCTCTCGCGAAGTCCGTGTTCTCCGCGAGAAACCCATATCCAGGATGGACGGCTTCTACGCCGGATTTCGTGGCCGCTTTGACAATCTTTGGGATATTGAGATAGCTTTCAGAGGGCGGGCCGGCGCCAATCGGATAGGCTTCGTCTGCACTCGTAACATGTCTGGATTCTAGATCCGGTTCAGAGTAGACAGCGACAGTCTTTACTCTGAGCTTCTTGCATGTTCGGATTATCCTGAGGGCGATCTCGCCCCGATTCGCGATCAGGATTTTCCTGAACATTGATCGGGCCGTCTATAGGGGAATGTTTCCGTGTTTCCGAGGGGGCCGTGCTTCTCTCTTGGTCTTGAGAACTTCCAGGTAATTGACAAGAACCTCTCTTGTATTGCTCGGTTCTATAACATCGTCGATGTACCCTCGCTCGGCAGCGATGTACGGATTGGCGAATTTTTCTCTGTAAGAGTTCACTAGTTCCTTTGCTTTAGCCGCTGAGTTCTTGGCGTTTGCTAGTTCGTCGCGGAAGATGATATTGGTTGCTCCTTCAGGGCCCATAACTGCGATCTCTGCTGACGGCCACGCCAGGTTGAGATCTGCGCGGATGTGTTTGCTGCCCAAGACGTCGTATGCCCCGCCATACGCTTTCCGGATTATGATCGTGAGTTTCGGCACTGTGGCCTCGCAGTAAGCGTAGAGAAGTTTGGACCCGTGTCGAATAATGCCCTCGTGTTCTTGATCCACTCCTGGAAGGAATCCGGGAACATCGACGAGGGTCAGGATCGGGATGTTGAAAGCGTCGCAGAATCGGACGAAGCGGGCGCCTTTGACTGAAGAGTTGATGTCGATGACTCCAGCGTTGAATTTGGGCTGGTTTGCCACTATTCCGATTGAGCGGCCGTTTATTCTCGCAAATGCCGTGATCATGTTTCCTGCCCAGAGAGGTTGAACCTCCAGAAGCTCTCCCCCATCGACGATTCTAGTGATAACGTCCTTCATGTCGTAGGGTTTGTTGTAATCGTCCGGCAGGATAGCATTGAGATCCTCTTTGTTTCCTGCTGGTTGTCGCGCTGGAGCCTCTGGCGGGTCTTCCCGGTTGTTTGAGGGAATGTAACTCAGGAGTTTTCTCATCTGCTGATAGCACTTCTTCTCGTTCCGGGCGAAGAAGTGAGCGACACCGCTGGTCGGGTTGTGGACTTTGGCGCCTCCGAGCTCTTCGAAGCTCACAGTCTGGTTGAGGACGGCCTTAATCACATCGGGACCTGTGATGAACATGTAGCTGGTCTTGTCTACCATAAACGTGAAATCGGTCATCGCTGGCGAGTAGACGGCTCCTCCGGCGCAGGGACCCATTATCGCTGAGATCTGAGGGATCACGCCTGAGGCGAGAACGTTTCGGAAGAATATCTCAGCGTAGCCTCCGAGGCTCACAACTCCCTCCTGTATCCTAGCGCCCCCCGAGTCGTTCAGTCCGACCACTGGGACTCCGGTCTTTAGCGCCATGTCCATTATTTTGGTGACCTTTCGGGCGAACATTTCCCCTAACGAGCCGCCGAACGTGGTGAAGTCGTGGGAGAAGAGGTAGACGAGTCGTCCATCTATTCTGCCGTGTCCCGTAACCACTCCATCTCCCAAAATCTTCTTCTCGGCCATTCCAAAGTCTGAGGTCTGATGGACCACAAAGCGGTCGATTTCTACGAAAGAGCCGGGGTCAACCAGAGCATCGATCCTCTCTCGCGCGGTCATCTTTCCCCGAGAGTGTTGCGACCCAATCTTCTCGGGTCCGCCGCCGAGTTTAGCCTGTTCTCCTTTCTTCTTCAGCTCATCGAGCCGCTGAGTCATACTCATTGGTTCTACGAGTGCGAGGTCGGTTCCTTGTATAAAAGCAGGGCAGGATCTAATCGTCGAGAATCCTTAGCGATCCTTCATTCACTTTGCGAATTCGGTGATC
>Ga0137372_10007193_pt1 | contig 10756 bp, 7 predicted proteins | sample SagtaG_6_FD_104911 | JGI IMG/M metagenome (GOLD analysis project Ga0137372, IMG submission 104911) | Vadose zone soil microbial communities from Sagehorn Ranch, Mendocino, California, USA - Sage1_R_60_16 metaG | ecosystem: Environmental > Terrestrial > Soil > Vadose zone | place: USA: California...
AGCCCCGACGCGCTGGTCGTCGTCACCGGCTGCTGGGCCCAGACGGATCCCGACGCGCTGGTCCGCATGCCCGGCGTCGACCTCGTCCTCGGCAACCATGAGAAGTACCGGTTGCCCGAGCTGCTCGGCTCCCTGGTGAAGCGCGATCACCCGGAATTCCTCGTGGGCAAGATCGCCGACGTGCGCCACGTGCCGTCGGCACCCATGACGCGCATGAGCGGGCGGTCGCGCGCGTTCGTGAAGATTCAGGATGGCTGCCAGCACCGCTGCGCCTTCTGCATCGTGCCGGTTGCCCGCGGCAGGAGCAGAAGTCAAGAGCCCGCGACCCTCGTGGAGCAGGTCGAGGCGCTCGTCGGGGCGGGTTATGGCGAGATCACCCTGACCGGCGTCGACATCGGCCACTACGGCTGGGACCTCGCCCCTCGGACGAGCCTTGCGGCGCTCTTGGGACGGCTTGCCGGGATCGAGGGCCTTCGATGGCTCAGGCTCTCCTCGGTGCTGCCGGCATATTTCACCCCTGAGCTGGTCCGGGCCGTCACGACGACTCCCAGCGTCGCGCCGCATCTCCACCTGCCGCTTCAAAGCGGCAGCGACCGCGTCCTTCGCCTCATGCGGCGTCCCTACAACACGGCGATGTACCGGACCCTCGCCGAAAGGCTTGCGGCGGCCATCCCCGATTTGGGGCTGGGCGCCGACGTGATCGTCGGACACCCCGGGGAAAGCGACGCCGACTTCGAGGCGACGCTGGCCCTCGTCGGCGACCTGCCGCTCTCGTACCTCCACGTCTTCGCGTACTCGGACCGCAAGGGAACGGAGGCCGCGAAGATGGGCGACCGCGTCCCGAGCCCTGTGATCCGCGAACGCAGCGCCAGGCTTCGCGCGCTCGGAGCCGAGAAGAGCGCCGCCTTCCGGCGTCGCTTGCTGGGACGCGCCGTGGAAGTGGTGGTGCTCGAAGGACGGCAGGCGGAGGGCGCGCTCACCGGCTTGACCTCGAATTTCGTCGAGGTGACGTTCGCGGGCCCAGAGGGGCTGGGGCGCCGCTTCGCGACCGTGCGGATCACCGAGGCCGACCGGCGCGGCGCGCGCGGCGTCCTGGAGGCGGCGTGAGCGCGGCCCGGGCGGTGCAGGAGCCCGCCGTCGGCGTCATCGGCGGCAGCGGGCTCTACGAGTTGGAAGGTCTCGAGGACATACGCTGGGTCAAGGTCAAGACTCCGTACGGCAATCCGTCGGACGCCTACTGTACCGGCCGCTTCGGCGGCCGCCGCGTGATCTTCCTTCCGCGCCACGGCCGGGGGCACCGGCTCATGCCCTCCGAGCTCAACTACCGCGCCAACATCTACGGCATGAAGTCCCTCGGCGCCAAGGCGCTCATCTCGATCAGCGCCGTCGGCAGCATGAAGGAAGACATCCACCCGCTCGAGATCGTGGTGCCCGACCAGTTCTACGATCACACCAAGCGCCGCGCGACTTCGTTCTTCGGCGACGGGATCGTCGCCCACGTGGGCATGGCTCGCCCTGTGTGCGGCGAGGTGGCGGCGGTGCTGGCGAAGGCGGGGGTTGAGGCGGGCGCCCGCGTGCACCGGGGAGGGACGTATATCTGCATCGAGGGGCCGCAATTTTCCACCAAGGGCGAGTCCGAAGTCTACCGGAGCTGGGGCATGTCGGTGATCGGCATGACCAATATGCCCGAGGCCAAGCTGGCCCGCGAGGCGGAGCTCTGCTACGCGACGCTCTGCCTGGTGACGGACTACGACGTGTGGCACGAGGAGCACGATGCCGTGACCGTGGAGGCGGTGATCGCCAACCTGATGAAAAACGTCGCGACGGCCAAGCAGGTCCTCCGCCACGTCATTCCGCGGGTTCCGGCCTCCTGCGCCCAGGGCTGCCCAGACGCGCTCAAGAGCGCCATCATCACCGATCCCAAGGCTTTCTCCCAGAAAACCCGGAAGCGGCTCGACCTCCTGCTCGGCAAATACTTCCCCCAGTCTATCCCCAGGTCCAGGCGGAGGTCCCCGCGTGGCTGATCTGGTCGTGGTGGGCTCCGTCGCCCTCGATACCGTCAAGACGCCGTTCGGCAACGTGACCGAGGCGCTCGGAGGGTCGGCGACGTACTTCTCCTATGCGGCGAGCTTCTTCACCCAGGTGCGCGTCGTGGGGGCCGTGGGCAGCGATTTTCCGAGGGAGCACCTGGAGCTGCTGAGCGGGCGGGGCGTGGACGTGACGGCGATCGAGGTCTTGCCGGGTCAGAAGACGTTCCGCTGGACGGGGGAGTACGGGTTCGACCTCAACGAAGCCCGCACGCTCGACGTGCAGCTCAATGCCTTCGCGGCATTCAAGCCGAAGCTGGGATCGGCGCACCGCAAGGCGAAGTTTCTCTTCCTCGCCAACATCGATCCCGTCCTCCAGCTCGACGTGCTCAGCCAGATGGAGCGGCCCGCGCTCACCGCGCTCGACACCATGAACTTCTGGATCGAGGGCAAGCGCGACGATCTCGTGCGGGTCCTCGCGCGCGTCGACGTGCTCCTCATCAACGACGCCGAGGCGAGGATGCTGGCCCGCGAGCCGAACCTCGTCAAGGCGGCCCGGACGATCACCGCGATGGGACCCGACACCGTCGTGATCAAGCGCGGGGAATACGGCTCGCTGCTTCTCTCCAACGAGCAGTTCTTCTTCGCTCCCGCGTACCCGCTGGAGTCGGTCTTCGACCCCACCGGGGCCGGCGACACCTTCGCCGGGGGATTCATGGGATATCTGGCCCAGCACGACGCCACCGACCCCGCCTCGCTCCGCCGCGCCATGGTGCGGGGGGCCACGATGGCCTCCTTCACGGTCGAGGACTTCTCTCTCGACCGCTTGAAGCGGCTCGAGCCGCGCGAGATCGAGTCGCGCCTCATCGTCTTCGCCGACATGGTGCGGCTGGAGGGATAGCGTGGACGCCGCGCTGGGTGCGAAGCACGCGAGGCTGCTGGAGATCATCCGCGGCATGGGCAAGGTGCTCGTGGCGTTCTCCGGCGGCGTGGACTCGACCTTCCTCGCCCGCGCCGCGCGGGATGCGGTAGGCGATCGTGCCGTGCTCGTGACGGCGGATTCCGAGACCTATCCCGCCTCCGAGCTCGAAGAGACGCGGCGGCTCGCGGCCCTCCTGGGCGCCAAGCACGTGATCGTCCAGACCCGCGAGCTCCACAACCCCGAGTACGCCATGAATTCGCCGAACCGGTGCTACTTCTGCAAGGAGGAGCTCTTCGCCAAGCTCGGCCCGATCGCGCGGCAGTACGGCGACGCCGTCATGGTGTACGGGGCGAACATGGACGATCTGGGAGACCACAGGCCCGGCATGGACGCGGCCAAGGCGGCGGGCGTGCGGGCCCCGCTCATCGAGGCCGAGGTGTGGAAAGAGGAGATCCGGACACTGTCGCGCGAGCTCGGTCTGCCGACCTGGGACAAGCCCTCCTTCGCGTGTCTCTCTTCCCGCTTTCAGTACGGCGAGGCGATCACGCCCGAGAAGCTCAGGCGCATCGACGCCGCCGAGGCCTTCGTCCGGAGCCTCGGCTTCCGCCAGTTCCGCGTGCGCCACCACGACAGGCTGGCGCGGCTCGAGCTGCCGCCGGAGGAGATGGGCCGGCTCTTCGAGGACGGTCGGCACGAGGCCGTCGTGAAGCGGTTCAGGGAGCTGGGCTATCTCTACGTCACGCTCGATCTCCAGGGCTTCCGGAGCGGCAGCGCGAACGAGATCCTGAAATGGATCGCGAAAAAGTAAGGGAGCTGCTCGAGGCCGTCGCCAGGGGCGCCCTCGACCCCGAGCGCGCGCTGGCGAGGCTGCGCGATCTGCCGGTGGACGACCTTCGCTTCGCCCGCGTGGACCTGCATCGCTCACTGCGCCACGGTGTCCCGGAGGCTGTGTTCTGCCAGGGCAAGACGCCCGCGCAGGTGCTGGCCATCGTCACACGGCTTGCCGCGAGCCACGACAATATCCTGGCGACGCGCGCTGACGCGGCGGTGATCACCGCCCTGACGGGATCCGGTCTCGAATGCCGTGTCCACGCCGAGGCGGCGCTGGTCGTAGTGAAGCCGCGGTTCCAGGAGGGCGTGGGCCTCATCGTGATCGTGAGTGCCGGGACAGCCGACACGCCGGTGGCGGAGGAGGCTGCGGTCACGGCCGAAGCGATGGGTAATCGGGTGGAGCGTCTCTATGACTGCGGTGTCGCGGGCCTGCACCGCCTCGTCCCGCATCTCGACCGGCTCAACGAGGCCAACGTCATCGTCGCGGTGGCAGGGATGGAGGGCGCACTGCCGAGCGTGATCGGGGGCCTCGTGGACCGGCCCGTGATCGCGGTGCCGACGAGCGTCGGCTACGGCGCGTCTTTCGGCGGGGTGGCGGCGCTCCTGGCCATGCTCAACTCGTGCGCGCCGGGCGTGTCGGTCGTGAATATCGACAACGGCTACGGGGCCGCGGCACAGGCCAACCAGATCAACAAGCTCGCAAGCAAGATCAGGTAGCGATGCGCATCGCGTACTTCGACTGCCCGAGCGGGGCCGCGGGGGACATGATCATGGGCGCCCTCGTCGACGCTGGCGCGCCCTTCGAGGCGCTCCGGGGCGAGCTGGCGAAGCTTCGGCTGTCCGGCTTCACGCTCGAGCGGCGCGAGGTCATGAAGTCCGCCTTCCGGGCGACGAAGGTGGAGGTGCACGTCCACGGCGAGGGCCACGCGCACGATGAGCGCCAAGAAGGCCACTCCCATCCGCATCGGAATCTTCACTCGATCCTCGATCTGATCGCCTCGAGCGGGCTCCGGCCGGCCGTGAAGGCGGGCGCGGCGCGGATTTTCACGAGGCTGGCAGAGGCCGAGGCCCGCGTGCACGGGACGAGCGTAGAGGAGGTCCATTTCCACGAGGTGGGTGCGGTCGACGCCATCGTGGATGTCACCGGCGCGTGCATCGGGCTCGACCTTCTCGGCGTGGACGCCGTGCATTGCTCGGCGCTGCCGGTCGGCGGCGGCTTCGTCACGGGCGCCCACGGCCGCATGCCCATTCCGGGCCCCGGCACGGCCGAGCTGCTCAAGGGGTTCCCGGTCGTCGACACCGGCGTCAGACGGGAGCTGGTCACCCCCACGGGCGCGGCCATCCTGACGACGCTGTCGGTCTCGGCCGGCGCCATGCCGCCCATGACCGTCGAGGCCGTGGGCTACGGCGCCGGCACCATGGATCTCGAGACGCCGAATGTCATTCGCGTCTTCCTGGGCCAGGCGGGCCAGTCCCGCGGCCGCGAAACCATCGTGCAGGTCGAGACGACGGTGGACGACATGCAGCCGCAGCTCTGGGAGACGGTGATGGAGCGGCTCTTCGAAGCGGGAGCGCTCGACGTGTACCTGACGCCGGTGACGATGAAGAAGAGCCGGCCCGGCATCGTCCTGACCGCGCTCTGCGCGCCCGAGAAAGTCACCGATCTCTCGCGCGTGCTGTTCGAGGAGTCGCCGACCATCGGCGTGCGCTGGACGGCGTATCAGCGGGAGCGGCTCGACCGCGAGACTGTGACGCTGGCGACTGCCTATGGTCCCGTGCCTTTCAAGGTCTCGCGGCTCGGCGGCCGCGTCCTCACGGCCACGCCAGAGTTCGACGAGATTCGCCGCATCGCGAAAGAGAAGGGACTGCCGGCGCGCGAGGTGCTCGACCAGGCGCGCGCCGACGGCCGGCGCCTCTTGGGCCCATGAACTGCCGGTCCTGCGGCCACGACAATCCCGAGCGGGCGAAGTTCTGTCTCGAGTGCGGGCAGAAGCTGGCTGCGGCCTGCCCCCAGTGCGGGACGGAGCTGCCGGCCGGGGCCAAGTTCTGCCTCGAGTGCGGCCACCGCCTCGGCGCGCCCGAGGCCAAGCCAGCGGCCCCGCCTGCCGTGCCGCTCCAGGCAGGGGACTTTCAGGCGCGTCTGGCGTCATACACGCCCAAGCACCTCGCGGAGAAAATTCTGACGAGCCGCTCGGCCATCGAAGGTGAGCGCCGGCAGGTGACCGTGCTGTTCAGCGACGTCGCCGGCTTCACACCGCTGGCCGAGAAGCTCGACGCCGAGGACGTCCATCGCATCATGAACCGGTGCTTCGAGCTGATCACGGCCGAGGTCCACCGCTTCGAAGGCACGATCAACCAGTACACCGGGGACGGGGTCATGGCGCTGTTCGGCGCCCCCATCGCCCACGAGGACGGACCGCGGCGGGCCGCGCATGCCGCGCTTGGGATCCAGCGGGCGCTCGGAGATTACGGCAAGGAGCTCAAGGCCGAGGGCGGGCCGGAGCTGCAGATGCGGATCGGGATCAATACCGGGCCGGTTGTGGTGGGGCGGATCGGCGACGACCTGCGCATGGACTACACGGCGGTCGGCGATACGACGAACCTGGCGGCGCGGATGCAGCAGATCGCCCGGCCGGGAAGCGTGGTGGTGACCGACGCGGCGCACAAGCTCGTCTCCCCGTTCTTCGAATCGAGCGATCTCGGCGATGTGAGCGTCAAGGGCCACGCGCCGGTCAGGGCCTGGGAGCTGCTACGGCCCCGGCAGCGGCGGTCGCGCTTCGACGCATCCGTGGAGCGCGGGCTCACGCCGCTGGTTGGTCGCGTTCTCGAGGTGGCCACCCTGATCGAGCGCTTCGACGAGGTCAAGGCCGGGCGGGGGCAGGTGGTCTCCATCTCGGGCGACGCCGGCATCGGCAAGTCGCGACTGCTGCTCGAGTTCCGCCGCCGGCTCGCCGAAGCGGGCCTAGCCGTCACATGGCTGGAGGGCCAGTGCATCTCCTTCGGCCAGTCCATTCCGTTCCTGCCGCTCCTCGATCAGCTCCGGGAAAATTTCGGCATCGAGGAGTTTGACGGCGAACCGGAGATCATCGCGAAGGTCGAACACGGTATGCGGCGCATGGGTCAGCTCGATGCGTACATCCCGTACGTGCGGTACCTGCTGTCCGTGGACCCAGGCGATCCGGTCGTCGCCGCGATGGACGCGCCCGCGAGGCGGAAGGGTGTGCTGGAGGCCATGCGCGCGCTGGCGTTGCGGGGGGCCTCCCTTCGGCCCATCGTCTTCGTGTTCGAGGACCTCCACTGGATCGACGAGAGCACGGAGGAGTACCTCAACTCGCTCATGGGCAGGGTGGCGGGCGCGCCGGTCATGATCATCCTCACCTACCGGGTCGGCTACAACCCGCCGTTCGGAAGCCGCAGCTTCTTCACAACCCTCGCGCTGCACACGCTCTCCGAGACCGAGGCGCTGGACATGGCCGGCCAAGTGCTGGGCACGAGCCAGTTCCCGGCGGAGCTGAAGGCCGCACTCCTGGACAAGGCCGAGGGCGTGCCGCTCTTCGTCGAGGAGGTGGCGAAGACGCTACTCGACCTCGGCGTTCTCAGGCGTGAGAACGGCGGCCTCCTGATGGTCAAGGGGATGGGCGAGGTCAGCGTGCCCGAGACCATCCACGACATCATCATGGCCCGCCTCGACCGGCTCGGAGACGACTGCAAGCGCACGGTCCAGCTCGCGTCGGTGATCGGTCGCCAGTTCCTGCAGCGATTGCTGGAGCGCATCGCCGGGCTGTCCGGGAAGCTCGAAGGACTCCTCCAGGAGCTGAAGGCGCTCGAGATCATCTACGAGCAGGGGCTTTTGCCCGAGCCCGCCTACATCTTCAAGCACGCGGTGATCCAGGATGTAGCGTACAACAGCCTTCTCAGGGAGCGCCGCAGGGAGCTGCACCGGGCCGTCGGCGGCGCCATCGAGGAGCTGTACCCGGACCGGCTGGCCGACCACTATCAGGAGCTGGCCCACCACTTCGTCAACGGCGAGGACTGGCCCAAAGCCTTCGAGTACCTCATGCGGACGGCGGATCGCGCCAAGGACGCGTTCGCGAATCAGACGGCGCTCGATTCCTACGCCAAGGCTCTCGAGGTCGCCTCGCGCGTCTCGCCACCGCCGGCGCCGCGGCGAATCATGGACATCTATCAGCGACGCGGTCAGATCTGGCGACTCATGAGTCGACCGGCCGACGCCGTCGCCGACCTCGACCGGATGCTCGTGATGGCCCGAAGAGAAGCTGACCGTGTCGCCGAGGCGCAGGCCCTGGTGGATCTCTCACTATCTCACTGGATCTTCTTCTCTTCCGAGCATGCGCCGCGGACCAAGGCGTTCGCCGAAGAAGCGCTCCGGCTTGGCCGCGAGATCGGAGATGAAGAGGTCGTGGCCAAGAGCCTGTCCTACCTAGGGCTCGTCCATCAGGTGGAAGGCGATCTTGCGGGAGGAGACCAGAAGCTCGAGGAGTCACTTCGCATCAGCGAGGCCCGCGGCTTCAGGGACGCCATGGCTCAGAACCTCACGTGGCTCGGGGCACACGCCGACTGGCGCGGGGAGTTTCGCAAGGCGATCCCGCTCTGCCGGCGGGCGGAGGAGACGGCCCAGGAAAACCACGATGGCTTATCCGAGCTGATCGCGCTGGCTTTCCGGTGCCTTGCCCTGATCGGCTTGGGGGAATACCAGCAGGGGCTGGCCACGATCAACGAGGGACTGACCAAGGCGCGGGACCGCGAGTCGGCCTGGCTGATCGGGCGCCTGACCAACTCGTTGGGATGGCTCTACCAGGAACTTGGCGACTTCCGCCGCGCGACCGAGCTCAACCGCGAGAGCCAGGAGGTGGGGCACCGCATCAAGAACCAGAATGTCGAGGTGAGCGCCATCATCAACGTCGGATACGACCACTTCCACCAGAGCGAGACCGACAAGGCGCTGGCGGTGTTCGAAAACACCCTCGTCCGCGTGGAGAAATCTGCCTTTGGCGCCCACCGCTGGCGGTGGGCGATGCACCTGGCGACCTACCTTTCGGAGGCGCTGGTGGCCCTGGGCCGTCCGGAGCAGGCGCTCGTGCAGGCCGACAAGGCCCTCCACGGCGCCCGGGCAACGGGCTCGCTCAAGTATGTCGGGAAGGCGCACCTGCTTCGGGGGCGGATCGGGCTGGCCGGAGGTGACTGGACGGGTGGGGAGTCGGACCTGCGCGAGGCCCTCGAGGTCGCGCGGCGCATCGAGTACCCGAACCTGGTGTGGCCGGCCGCGCACGCCCTGGCCCGCGCGCTCGCCACGCGGGCGGAGCGCGAGCGCGCCGCCCGGGGCAAGGGCGACGACGTGCAGGCTCTGGCCGTCCTGGCCGCCGAGACGATCCGATCGATCGCCGACCGGGCGCCCGAAGCCGGCCTGCGGGAGACCTTCCTCGCCTGGACACCCGTCCATAGGGCGATCGAGGACATCGAGCGACTGCGGAAGTTCTAGCCGACACCGCAGCCTTGACATAGGAACCCGTCGGGACTAAGGTTTTGCTCGCTCCGGCTGGCCTCGACCCCTCGAAGGCGAGGCGGCGTTCATCGATCCGCAATCAGTCCTCTGAGGAGGTACGCGCGGTGAGCCAATCCGTCACCATCACCATCAACGGCGTCAAGCACACCCATCAAGTCGAGCCGCGGCTGCTGCTCGTCCACTTCATCCGCGAGCTGGCTGGACTGACGGGCACGCACGTGGGCTGCGACACGAGCCAGTGCGGCGCCTGCACCATCAATCTCAACGGCCTGGCGGTGAAGTCCTGCACGATGCTGGCGGTGCAGGCCGACGGCGCCCAGATCGGGACCATCGAAGGGATGGCGAAGGACGGCAAGCTCCACCCGATCCAGGAAGGCTTCTGGGAGAAGCACGGCCTGCAGTGCGGGTTCTGCACTCCCGGGATGATCATGTCGGCGGCGCAGATCCTCCAGCGCTACCCCAAGCCCACCGAGGAGCAGATCCGCCACCAGCTCGAAGGCAACCTCTGCCGGTGCACGGGCTATCACAATATCGTCAAGGCCATCCAGCACGCCGCCGAGACGATGGCGGCGAAGTAGGGAGGCGCGATCATGGCCACCGGGAAACTGATGGGCGCCAGCGTCAAGCGGCGCGAGGATCCGCGCTTCATCACCGGCAAGGGCAACTACACGGACGACCTGAAGCTCCCCGGCATGACGTACGCCGCCTTCGTCCGGAGCCCGCACGCACACGCCGGAATCCGGAAGATCGACACGGCCAAGGCCCATAAGTATCCCGGCGTGGTGGCGGTCTTCACGGGCAAGGACATGACCGGCGTCAACTCGCTGCCCTGCGGCTGGGACCTGAACAAAGGCAAGAACATTCCCGGGGTGGTGCAGGACCTGACCATGGTGCCTCACATGCCATTGACTTCCGACGTCGCCCGCCACGTGGGCGATCCGGTCGCGGTCGTGATCGCCGACAGCCAGCAGGCCGCTCTGGACGCGGCCGATCTCGTTGCCGTGGATTGGGACGTGAAGCCTTCGGTGACGGCGACCGACGGCGCGACCAAGCAGGGCGCCCCGCAGGTTCACGCCGGCGCGCCGGGCAACGTCGCCTTCAAGTGGGAGCTGGGGGGCGGCGACGTGGACGCGGCGTTCAAGAGCGCGGACGTCGTGGTGAAGAAGCGCATCGTGAACCAGCGCCTCGTGGCCAACGCGATGGAGCCGCGGGCCTGCGTGGCGCGCTACGAGGACGCCACCGGCGAGCTGACGCTCTGGGTTACCTCCCAGAACCCCCACGTGCATCGCCTTCTCATGTGCGCGTTCGTCCTCGGTATCCCCGAGCATAAGGTGCGGGTCATCGCTCCCGACGTGGGCGGCGGCTTCGGCTCCAAGATCTTCCTCTACAACGAAGAGGTCGTGTGCTCGTGGGCGACGCGCCAGATCAAGCGACCCGTGCGGTGGACGGCGA